>ERZ1370068.5248-contig-4278_pt1 | contig 12504 bp, 17 predicted proteins | sample MGYA00561227_ERZ1370068 | MGnify/ENA primary metagenome ERZ1370068 (study PRJEB38410, sample SAMEA6850437) | metagenome | study: Metagenomic assessment of the ecological functions of the soil: analysis of the soil microbiota associated with the...
TTCCGATGGCAAGCTCAGACGCGGGGACGTGTCCGGGCGCATCGGGCCGGCGGTATCCGCTCAGCCTCGGCGAGGTGGCGCGGTATCATTTGGTGGCCGCGCGGGCTCGCGTGGCCGAGTCTGATCTGGCAGCGCGCCGGCATTGTAGCGGGGCGCAGGTGGCTGATGTGGGCTGGGCCGGGCGCGCTGCGCGCTGTCCGATGCTGTCGCGGCGGCCGGGCGCGTCGCGGCGATTGATGCCGATCCCGCTGCGGTCGCGGCGGCGGGCGCCTTGGTCGCTGCCGCCGGTCTGGTGAATGTCGCTGTTCGACCAGGTCGAGCCGACCGGACGGGGGTGTCTGGCCGCGTCCTGCGACGTGGTGATGCTGCGCCACGTGCTGGCGCACAACGGCGGCGGCCAGGGGACGTCGATCGTCGCGCACACTGGCTGACCGCTGCTTCAGCCCCGGCGGTTGCCTGTACCGCAATGGTCGTGAGGCCGACGGCACCGCGATGCGGATGGTGCCCGAGGACGTCGAGCTGGACGGACCTGCAGCAGCGATACCGCACCTTCCACTCGGCTCCGGGGCAACGACGTCCGCGCCGGGCGGCTGCGCCTGGGCGAGCGCCCGGTCCGCGCCGGGCCTGGAGCTGGTGGACTTCCGCGGCACCTACGTGATCGGGCACCGAGTGCCGGCCGGGGATGCGCCCGCCGCCAACCCTGGGCTGCGCGAGATCGCGATGGTGGCCGCCGGCGTGGCTGACTCGAGCAGGACGCCGCCCGCTGGGCAGTCGGGCCTTCGATCGCCTCGATGCCGCGGCGACCCACGACCGGGACGCTGTTCGCCCCGATGTTCGCCGCAGGTCGGCCGCCGTCCCGCGCATTGAGGCGCCGCAGCGCGCCCGTGACGCATCGGCCTTCGGGCGGCACAGGATGTTCGGCGCCCGGCCGGCGAGACCCCTGTCACTCCGTTCGAGACCGGGCTCGCCAAACTGCAAGCCAGATCGCGCGGGGTTCGGCTACTGACCAACCGGGAGGGGGCCCCACTTGGCGGCGAAAAAGGCAGCGGTGAAGAGGAAGACGGCGGCGAGGACGGCGAAGGGCCTGGAACGCGGCTGGCGACCCGGAGCGCGCCGGCGACCCGGGCCACGCCGGGGCTCACGGTGGTGACGGACGTGCCCGATCGCGCGATGGTGATCTTCGCCCATCCCGACGACGCGGAGATCGGCTCGGGCGGCGTCATCGCCCGGTGGGCGGCGGCGGGCTGCGAGGTAACCTACGTGCTCTGCACCAATGGCGGGCGCGGGCACCGCGGACCGCTCACTGACGCCGGAGGAGCTGGTCGACAGGCGCGCGGCCGAGCAGCGGCGCGGCCGCGGACTTATGGGGTGAAGAACCTCGTGATGCTCCCGCATCCGGACGGCGGACTCGAGGACACGCGCGAGTTCCGCGGCGACGTCGTGCGCGCCATCCGCACCTACCTGGCCCCACACCGTCTTCGCCCACGACCCGTACCGCTTCCGGGGGTTCCAGCACCGCGATCACCGCGCGGTCGGGCATCGTCGCGACGGACGCGGTACCCGCTTCGCTCGCGATCACCTGCATTTCCCCGAGCACATCGTGCGCGAGGGTCTCGAGCCACACAAGGTGCGCGAGCTGTGGTACTGGGGGGCCGACGAGCCCGACGTCATCGTCGACGTGAGCACCTCCATCGACAAGCAGATCGCCGCGCTGGTCCGCCACGAGAGCCAGATGCCCGGCTTCAACGCGCAGGGCGGGACCATCGGCGAGCGCGTGAAGAAGGGCGCGGCCGAGCTCGCCCGCGGCTACGGGTTCAAGCACGCCGCGGCCTTCCCGCCGCCTGATCGCCCGGCGTAGCCCGCAGAGCTCCTCGGTGCCGCTTCGCCACGGTCGGCGCTCGGTCGGCGAAGGCCTCGCGATCGCTGCGGAGGAGGGACGGCAGCCTCGACGAGCTCAGAGAGCGGGCGCCGCGGCGTCGTCGAAGATCAAGTAGCGGCGGAACCGACGCCAAATTCGAGCTCGTCGAGAAGCACGCGCGCTTTCTCTCAGGTCTCGTGTCGAACCCTCGGTGAACCAGCCATGAATCTCGGCAAGCAGCCGGGCCGGCCTCCTGGCGCTTGCCTCGCGCTGCCACAGCCGGCCCAGGGAGACCGCCGCTCGCAGCTCCCATCGATTTTGCGCTCTGCCGGCGGGCGATCTCGATTGCCTGACGAAACGCAATCTCCGCATCCTGCCCCGGCCGCTGGATCACGCGCGAGCAGCAGCTCTCCCTTGAGACGACAGTAGTCGGAATTCCAGAGCCGCGTTCCGGTTGCGACGGCCATGGCCTGCGCATCCGCGACGGCGCCCAAGCCCTCATCAGCGGCGCCAAGCCTCAAGAGCGCCGTGGCCAGGAGGGAGAGAAACCCCGGAACGTAGAGCTCGTTCACCGTCGCCCGGTAGTCGGCAATGGCTCCGCGAAGCTGGAGCGATAGCAGCCTCACCACTCCCTGCTCTGCCTGGAACCAGCGCATCGAATATCCTTCCCAAACAACCAGCCATTGGGCAAATCCGCGCTCGGTCGAGAGCGTGATGATCGATTCCGCTAGCTCGCGCACCACGCGCCCTGTCACCCCGCAGCTGATGGACCAGTATCGCGAACGGGAGAGCATTGACGATGCTGCCCAGGTGGCCGAGATCCTGGCCAGGGCCAGGCCCGAGCGACTGCGTTCCAGCGCACTCTTCGGGTACCCGAGGAACCAGAGCGCCAGCCCCGAGTGCATGTGGCAGCACACGCTCGGGTCGTGACCGCCGTAGAGGAAGGCCAGGGAGCCGTGCGCCGCTTGATCGTAGAGGGCCATGCCTTGCTCGCCATGTCGTCGGGTCGCTGTCCGCCTCGCCCGTCCAGAGCGTGCTCGGCGACATCGCGTGGTGCGCCTCGAGCAGCAGCGCCCGATCGCCCAGCCGTTCCGCCACGGCGAGAAGCTCTTCGGCGAACGGCCGTGCCTCGTCGTAGCGTCCTCGCTCCGGCCGTGTGCAGAGCCAGAGACCCCACAGCGCCTGGAAGAGCTCCGATCGGCTCACCGACCTGCTCGCACAGCTCACGCGCGCGAGCGTACGTTGCTCTCGACTTCCGCCGCGCCGAATCCCTGCACCATCTGGAAGCGCGGGCCCGAGGGCGAGGAGCAGCCGCAGCTCCTGCCGCATCTGCTCGCGGCCGGGCGGCAGTCTCCCCGGCGAGCTCGAGGCCCTGGGTGAAGTACGCGACGGCCTCGGCGTAGGTCGAGCGCCTCAACGCCTTGGCTCCCGGCCTCATGGAGGTAGCGTGACGGCCCGGTCCGAGACTTCGCCTCTCACCGCGTGATGGGCGAGCTGCTCGACCTGCTCGCTCAAGCGATCGGCAAAGAGCCGCTCGATCGCCTCGACGATCCGCGCATGGAGCGTGCGCCGGCGGTCCGCCGAGGAGGGTCCCATACGCGACCTCGTGCGTCAGCGCGTGCTTGAAGGTGTGCTCGAGCTCGGGGAAGAGATTTGTCTCGTACAAGAACTCGGCGGACTGGAGCTGCACGAGGTGCCGTCGAAGCTGCTCGTCCGGCATGTCGGCGATCGCCTGAGCAGCCCGAACGGCACGTCGGTGCCGATGACAGCCGCGGCCTGGAGCACGCCTTCTCCGTCGATGGCAGGCGATCGATCCGGGCGGCGAGCAGCGCCTTCACGGTCGCCGGCACCTCGATCGTGCTCAGCGGCTTCAGCAGGCGGTAGCGCCCCGCGCTCGCCCACGAGCACCCTGGTCTCGACGAGCGTCCGCGACGCTCTCCTCCAGGAAGAACGGCGTCCCCTCCGTGCGCTGGATGAGAGCGGGCTTCAACGGCTGAACCGTCGGGTCGTCGCCGAGGAGGCCGTCGAGGAGCTCGTGCGCGCTGGCCGCGGGCAGCGGGTCGATCCGCAGCTGCCGATAGTACGTCTTCGAGCCCCAGGCGTGCTGGTACTCGGGACGATAGTTGACGAGCAGCAGGACGCGCGCGGCCGGGGAGGCTCTCCACCAGCGCGTCCACCAGCGCCTGCGTCTCGGCGTCGATCCAGTGCAAGTCCTCGAACACCACGACGACGGGCTGGACCTGGCTCTCGCGAAGGAGCAGCCGCTTCACGCCGTCGAGGGTCTGCTGGCGCCGCTGCGCGGGGTCGAGGCGCTCCCACTGCGGATCGTCCGTCGGCGACGTCGAGCAGCCACAGGAACGCGGCCATGAACGGCTCGAGGGCCCGGTCGAGCGACAGGAGCCGGCCTGTCACCTTTTCGCGGATGATCCGGGCATCGTCCCGGCCCTCGATCCGGAAGTAGCGTCCTCAACAGCTCGATCACGGGGAGAGTACGCGGTCGCCTTGCCGTACGACACGGAGACGCTCGCGATGACCAGGCAGTCCTGCACGCGATGCGAGTGGCCGAACTCGTAGTACAGGCGAGACTTGCCGACGCCGGGCTCGCCGACCACGGCGATGACCTGGCCGCGCCCGGCTCTCGCGTGGTCGAGCGCCTGGGACAGCTGCTCCATCTCGCCGGTCCGCCCGACGAATGTCGTCAGCCCGCGCGCCGCCGCGGCCTGGAACCGCGATCGGACCGTGGATGCGCCGACCATCTCGTACACCTCGATCGGCTCCGCCAGACCTTTCACCGGCGTCGGGCCGATGCGATCGAACCTCGATGTACCCCTCGGCCAGCGCCAGGGTGTCGGAGGTGAGCAGGATCGAACCGGGATCGGCGAGCTGTTCCATTCGCGCGGCCAGATGCGTCGTCTGCCCCACCGCCGTGTAGTCCATCCGGAGATCGCTGCCGATCGACGCGCACCACGACCTCGCCGGAGTTCAGCCCAACGCGGATGCGGACCGTGATCCCTTGAGTCCGCCGGACCTCCTCCGCGTATCGCTTCACCGTCTCCTGCATCCGGAGCGCGGCGTAGCAGGCGCGCACGGCATGGTCCTCGTGGGCCAGCGGGGCCCCGAAGAGCGCCATGATGCCGTCGCCCATGACCTGATTGACCGTGCCCTCGTAGCGGTGGACCGCCTCCATCATCCGCTCGAGCACGGGGTCGAGGAGCTTGCGCGCCTCTTCGGGATCGCGATCGGCGAGCAGCTCCATCGAGCCCTTGAGGTCGGCGAAGAGCACGGTCACTTGCTTGCGCTCGCCTTCGAGGGCGCTCCTGGAGGTGAGGATCTTCTCGGCGAGGTGCTTGGGCGTGTACGAGTCAGGTGTGCCGAATCTCGGCAGGGCGCCGGGCTCGCTCGCGGGATGCGCACACTCGGAGCAGAACTTGGCGGTCGGCGCGAGCTGGATCGCCGCAGTTCGCGCAGATTCGCGCGAGCGGAGGCGGCGCACTCCTCGCAGAACTTCGCCTGCGATCGGTTCTCGTGCTGGCAGCGCGGACACTTCACACCGGGGCCTCCCAGCGAGCCACTCCTGAGTGGAGGTCAGAAGAGTACGGCGAGCTTAGTCTGTGGGACCCGAGCGGTCAAGGCGGCTCGCCGCGGAGACGTTGCAGAAGGTGGCGGGCGCTGCGCGCACACTGAGATGGGCGAGTTCCCGCTCCGGACACCCACCTCTTGAGACACTCCGCCTTCAATCAGGCGGTTGGCGACGCTGATGTCGCAACAGCAGCTTCAGACGATAGTCGAAATGCTCAGGTCGCAGCCGGTCGTCAATCCGGATGCGACGCGTGGAAGAGGCGCGCGCAGGGTTCGAGCAGGTGACGAGCATGTTCCCGGTTGATGCCGACATCAAGCGCGAAGTCGTCAGCGCGGGTGGCGTCAAGGCGGAATGGGTGAGCGCGCCGGATGCGGACGCGGGCCGCGCGGTTCTCTATCTCCACGGGGCGGATACGTGATTGGCTCGATCAATACGCATCGTTCGCTCGCCGCGAGGCTCTCGCGGGCGTCCAAAGCGCGCGTGCTCGTCATCGACTATCGCCTCGCCCCGGAGCACCCGCACCCCGCCGCGGTCGACGACTCGGTCGCCGCGTACCGCTGGATGCTCAGCCAGGGTTGAAGCCGGCGCGCATTGCCGTGGCCGGCGACTCGGCGGGCGGCGGGCTGACCGTGGCGACGCTCGTGGCGATCCGCGATGCGAAGTTGCCACTTCCTGGCTGCGGGCGCGTGCCTCTCGCCGTGGGTCGACCTCGAAGGAATCGGCGAGTCGATGACGACGAAAGCGGAGCGCCGATCCGATCGTGCAGAAGGCTGGGCTCCTGCTGATGGCGGCGGCATATCTGGGGGCAAGGACGCCCGCACGCCGCTGGCGGCGCCGCTCTACGCAGATCTCTCCGGGCTGCCGCCCCTTCTCATACAGGTTGGCACGGCCGAGACTCTACTCGACGACGCCTCCCGCCTGGCTGAGCGCGCGCGGAAGGCCGGGGTGACGGTGAGCTACGAGCCGTGGGAGAGCATGATCCACGTCTGGCACCTTTTGCTCCGATGCTCGACGAAGGGCAGCGAGGCCATCGATCGCATCGGAGAGTTCGTGCGGAAGCAGGCGGCGTGATCGCTACGGCAGGAGATCGCTCACCGCGATGCGCACGGCCGGCAGCGCGAGCGGCGAGATAGCGGCCGCCGGACCCAGCCACTCGACCATCCGGTAGCGCCAGCCGTAGGGCGCTGCCGGGTCCGGCCCGGGTTCGCGGTACACCTCGAGCGCCCGATCGACGAGGTTGACGATCCAGTAGTCGCGGACGCCGCCGCGCGCGTAGAGGCTGCCCTTGTGCTCGCGGTCGAAAGCGAGGCTCGATTCCGCAACCTCCACTATCGAGGGCGGGGTGCGACGGGTGGCCCGCGCGGTAGCTGGCCCATGTTCCCGGCACCACGGCCAGGTCTGGCTCCGGCTCGGACCTCGTCGTCGAGGGCCACCGGCATCTGGATTCGCACCAGCCACCCTTGTGGCAAGACCGCCCGCAGCGCATCGCCGGCGGCGCCGAGCGCGCTGGCGTGATAGCTGCCCTGGGGCTCAGCGACCACGAGCTGGCCCCCGACCAGCTCCACCGGGTTCCCGTGGAGCACGCCGAGGTTCACGAGCCGGTCGTATTCCGCTCGGGTCCAGCGCCGGGGCGTCAGCGGGATCTGCTTCATCAGGTCCCACGCTAGGCCGCGGCGTCCGCCGGCGTCAATGCCGCGGGACCGATACACCACTGATGCCGCGATGCCTCGCCAGCGGCTCGCCCGGGTCAGTCGCGCCCTGGGACCGCAGGTGACGCGAAGCCATCGTCCCGACCCGTAGCACCCGGCCCTGAAGGACGTCAAGGCTCTGGGCAGAGCATTCACAGCGCGATCACACCGTGTTGACGCCATCCCGCCACACTCGCGCACGTGCCCGACGAGACCTCGCGAGATGCGTCGGGACACGAGGAAGATCACGGGCGGCGCTGGGGCCGCCCACAGGAGGAGTCAGGAATGAGTAGGACACTTGGCCGCGGCGCGAGACTCGCCCTGGTCTGCGGCATCTGGATGTTGACGAGCGGTTGCCTGGTCAATGCTCTGTTCTCGTTCGTCGCCGTCACCAGTCTCGGGGAAGGGGCCCACACCGACGTGGGCGTGCAGGCCTCGGCCAACGTCAGGGCATGCGCCGATCTCGCGGTGATGCCCCAGACGTTGGCAGTGCACTGTACGTACGTCATCAATGAGGAGACCATTGAAAGCGACGCCAATCTGGCGTCCGTGCTCGGCATCTTGGGTTTCATCATCGACCCGCTGATTCTGCAGGTGCCCACCGCGGCCAGCAACTTCAGCGGCACCTTCGGCGGGACCAGCATCACGGGGAATCTGAGCATCACCGAGGTGCCGGGCGCCTTGCCCGCCGACATCAGCACCGCCATCACTCCAGAGCCCGGTACCAAGCTGGTGATCGTGGATTTTCCCAACCCGCCGCCGGCCCTCGACAACCGGTCCTTCGGCTTCACACTCAACTTCGAGCTGCCCGGCGATGCCACCCCGGTGCGCCTGAAGGCGCTGTTTGCCGGGCGCGTCGAGAGCAATGGCCAAACGTTCTTCGTGCCCCTGCTCCCCTGCGAAACGAACTTCGCCAATATTCCCACCATCACCCTGCCCCAGAGCAGCACCTTTCAGAACGTGAACCTGCCCCTCCGTTGATGGCTGCGCCGGCAGGCTCTACACGCTGTCGGCCGCGGCGCAAGCCGTTCCCACGATGAGCACCTGGGTTTTGCTGTTGCTGAGCGCAGCGACGGCCTGGGTACGGCGTGTACCGATTGCGCCTTCGTTATCGTGAGGCGGCGCTTCGGTAGCCAGTAAAGACGTCAAGCTCGGACGTCTCGACGGTGACGGCCGGCCGAGCGGTCATTGCCTCCGGCCCGCATCGGACGGATACTCCCGCTGAGCCATGCCTGAGTACCGTGCCAGCGTCTTCCGCGGGGATGCCGCGATGGCCGGGCAAGCGTAAGCGGCAGGCGGCTCGATAGCGGGTCGCCGGATCGGGGCGCGCGTCGGACCGACTCGGCTCGGCGCGCCACCGGGTCAGACTTCCTCGCGCGGCGGCGGCGAGATGGGCGGCCGCATTCGCGAGCACGACTGGTCGGCGACCCGCTCGGCCCCGTGGAGACGTGGCCGCAGAGTCTCTGGAGCGCGGTCAGCATCCTGCTGCCGTCCCGGGCTCAGGTGGTCCTCTTCTGGGGCCCGGAGTTCATCGCGATCTACAACGACGCCTACGCGCCGGTGTTCGGCGCGAAGCATCCCTGGGCGCTCGGTCGTCCCGCCCGCGAGTGCTGGAGCGAGGTGTGGCAGGTCCTCGGCCCGCTCTTCGAGGGTGTGGTCAGGACGGGGAGGCGTTCTGGGCGAAGGACCACCCCTTCCTTCTCCACCGCCAGGGATTCCTCGAAGAGACGTACTTCGACGTCTCGTACGATCCGGTCCGCATCGAGGACGGCAGCGTCGGCGGCGTCTTCTGCATCGTCAGCGAGCAGACCGGCGCGCGTCCTCGGCGAACGCCGCCTTCGGACCCTGAGGGAGCTTCGGCGCGAGGACGGCGGGCGCGAAGAGCGCCGACGGAGGTCTGCCGGGAGGCGGTGGCCGCGCTGGCGATGGATCCCGCCGATGTTCCCTTCTCGCTGCTGTACCTGTTCGATGGCCCTGGGCTCCGCGCGGAGCTCGTCGGCGTCAGCGGGGTCGAGCGAGACGACCTCGCCCTTGGGCATGAGGTCATGATTGCCGATGTCGAAGTCGCTGGCCGCCGCTCGCGAGGACGGGCCACCGAGGTGAGACCGGGGTATTCGTCGGTCGCGCGCCGGCGACCCCTGCCGAGCGCGTGCTCGTGCTGCCGATCTCGTCGGGGACGCAGATCTCGGGCGCGCTGGTCGCCGGTGTGAGCCAGTTCCTCCGGCTGGCCGGGGACTATCGCGACTTCTTCGACCTCGCGGCCGGGCGCGTCTCGGCGGCGATCGGCAACGCGCGCGCGTATGAGGAAGAACGCCGCCGCGCCGAAGTCGCTGGCCGAGCTGGACCGCGCCAAGACCGACGTTCTTCAGCAACGTGAGCCACGAGTTCCGTACTCCGCTCACGCTCATGCTCGGGCCGGTCGAGGAGCTCCTCGCCAAGCCTGCGGACCAGGTGTCCGCGGACGACCGGGCCCTGCTCACCGTCGCCCAGCGCAACGGCCGCTGCGGCTGCAGAAGCTCGTGAACACGCTCGCTCGACTTCTGCGCGGATCGAGGCCGGCCGCGTCCAGGCCGTGCTACGAGCCGACCGACCTGGCCGCGGTCGACGACCGAGCTGGCCAGCAACTTCCGCTCGGCCTGCGAGCGGGCCGGGCTCCGCTGATCGTGGACTGCCCGCCGCTTGCTCGAGCCGCGTCTACGTCGACCGCGAGATGTGGGAGAAGATCGTCCTCAACCTCCTGTCCAACGCCTTCAAGTTCACCTTCGAAGGTGACATCATGCCGTCATCCTCCGGCCCGGCAGGCAGGCCAGTGGAGCTGCGCCGTCCGCGATACGGGAATCGGCATTCCGCCCGAGGAGATCCACCGAGTCTTCAGAGCGGTTCCACCGGGTCGAGAGACGCGCGAGGGCACGCAGGAGGGGACCGGCATCGGGCTGGCGCTGGTGCAGGAGCTGGTCGAGCCCATGGCGGCTCGGTGCGGGTCGCGAGCGCCGTCGACCAGGGGAAGCACGTTCCTGGTATGTCCATCCCGACCGGCAAGGCCCACCTCCCGGCCGACCGGATCGGGAATGCGCGCACGCTGGCCTCGACGCGCTGGGTGCTGGACCCTACGTGGCGGAGGCACTGCGCTTGGCTCTCGGATGCAGGATCGCTCCCGCTCTTCGCAGCGGTCGACGGTGGAACCGGCCCGGCCGCGCCTCGGAGCGTCCGGGCCCGCATCCTCTGGGCCGATGACAACACCGACATGCGCGACTATGTCCGGCGCCTGCTGAGTCCACACTACGAGGTGGAGGCGGTGGCCGACGGTCAGGCGGCCCTCGCCGCCGCCCGCGCTCGCCGTCCGGACCTGGTCCTCGCCGACGTGATGATGCCGAAGCTGGACGGCTTCGGGTTGCTGCGAGCTGCGGGCGACCCCCGAGACCAGCGCGCTGCCGGTCATCCTGCTGTCGGCGCGCGCGGGGAGGAGGCCCGCGTCGAAGGGCTGCGAGGCGGGCACGGACGCGTCACCTCGTCAAGCCCTTCAGCGCGCGCGAGCTGCTGGCAACCGTGGCGAACTGGACTGGGCTGGGGACGGGCCAGCGCGCAGGCCGAGGCGGCGAATCCGGGCCAAGCGACGAGTTCCTGGCCACGCTCTCCCACGAGCTGCGTACCCCCTTGAACGCGATGCTCGGGTGGATCCGCATAGCTTCGGTCGGGTACGCTCGATGAGGCGACCACGCGGCGCGCCCTCGAGGTCGTCGATCGGAACGTCGAGCACCAGGGAAGCTCATCACGGACCTTTGCTCGATATCAGCCGGATCATCTCCGGGAAGCTCACGCTGGAGATGGCGGTCGTCGGACTTCGCCGCGGTGGTCGCGGGCGTCGTCGAGACCATGCCGGCCATCGGCCGAGGCGAAATCGATCACGGTCGCGTTGGGGCTCACACCCGGCGCGGTGCCGGTCGACGGTGACGGCGATGGCGGCTGCGTCAGTGGTCGTGGCCAACCTCCTGTCGAACGCGGTGAAGTTCACCCCGAGCGGCGGCCGCGTGACGGAGTCGAGCTCACCATGGCAGGTGATCGTGCGCGCCTCGCCGTCACCGATACGGGCAGAGGCATCAGCGGCAAGTTCCTGCCCCACGTGTTCGAGCGGTTCCGTCAGGCCGACGCGAGCAGCACGCGGGCGGAAGCCGGCCTCGGTCTCGGCCTCGCCATCGTCCGGCACATCGTCGAGACTCCACCGCGGGCGCGTCCGGGCCGACAGCGCTGGCGAGGGCACGGGCGCGACCTTCACGGTGGATCTCCCCATCGCGGCGCCGGCCGACGGACGGCCCCGGTCAATGCACGGTCGGACTCGGCGACATCACGGGCAGAGACCGATCGACCTCGACGGCGTTTCCGTCGATCGTGGACGACCACGCCGACAGCCGCGATCTGTTCGCCACCATCCTGAGCCGGCGGGGAGTCGAGGTGACCGCGGTCGACACCGTCCGCGAGGGCCTGGCCGCGGCCCGGCGCGTGCGGCCGGACGTCATCGTGTGTGACCTCGCGATGCCCGGCGACGACGGCTTCGTCTTGATCCGGGAAATCAGGTCCTGGCCGAGCCGACCAGGGCATCGTGGTACCGGCGGTGGCGCTCACCGCCTACGCGCGACCTGGACCGCGATCGGCGCCGCGGCGGGCTCCAGCGGTGCACCTGTCAAAGCCGGTCGAGCCGCGAGCTCCTCGAAGCTGCGCTCGTTCGCCTCGGCTCGTCGGCGCCGGGTCGAGCAGGTACCCCACCCACCCTTCCGACGATGAGCGTGCCTCTCCAATGAGCGCTGCGGGCAGCTCCCGCCGGTGATCGGCGGCCCTTCTGCGGTATGAACCCGCCAAAGTGAGGGGCCTGCTGACGGTCTTTAAGCGCGGGATTCAACAGTGGCGGGCATAGCCGAGTAAGACTTTTGGTCCTATTCCGCCTGGCACACTGAGCTCCATAATCGCCAGATCGACGCATCCGCTGGCCTGGATCACACAGACCAGGTGGCGCTAAGCCGCCGCATTCCACGGCCGGAAGAGGATCGAAGCGTTCGGCGTCTCGATGACAACGCGGCGATGCTCGCCACGCGTGGATGGATGCAGTGGTCGGCGGTGCGACTGTACGCCGTCGGCACTGGCGGCGAAACCACATACATTGCCGCTAAAGCCGAATATCTTTCTTCTTAATGCTATGGATCATGCCACCACGGACCAATTTTTAGCTGCCACAATCTTTGCGAAACATGGGATACCGCACGCCATCTTGATCGTGATCGTATCGAGAGTGGCGCGACGTTCCATGTGACGGCCGCGACAGCGTGCTGTATTGCCGGGCGTGTGTATGCCCATCACCGGGAGCACACGTAACTGAACTGGCATAA
>ERZ1370068.4281-contig-3362_pt1 | contig 12501 bp, 14 predicted proteins | sample MGYA00561227_ERZ1370068 | MGnify/ENA primary metagenome ERZ1370068 (study PRJEB38410, sample SAMEA6850437) | metagenome | study: Metagenomic assessment of the ecological functions of the soil: analysis of the soil microbiota associated with the...
ACCCTCGGTATTACTTCGTTCAGTTACGTATTTGCTGCCGACCGCCTTCGCGGATCATCTCGAGCGCCTCGAGCTGACTCGCCGAGGGCGCCAAATCTAGCGTCGGCCGGCTCGAGGCGTCGCAGATCGGCCGCCGTCGTCAGCGGCGCTCTCGGTCACCGTGTAGGACGTCGCCCGCTCCCGCGAGGCGCGTAGCGAAACCCCCACATCTCCGGCGAAGCACTGGGCGCGGGTCTGGGGCTTGAGGAAGTCCCAGTCGAACCGGCGCGCCAGCCGGAGCGTCTCGGCGGCGACGGCGTCGGCCGAGTTCTCGGTGGCGAAGTTGTGCAGCCAGAGGCTCACCGGCACCTGGTCGACCGGCGCGCCTCGCAGCGCCGCCATGACGCGCTCGCGCTTGATCATGTCAGGCTCCTCGACGTCGCCGATCATAGTACAGTTGCGCGCCAGGGAGGGAGCCCAGCCATGTACGAAGTCCTTGCGCTGAAGTACGGGGAGCGAGACACGACGAAGTGCCAGTTCTTCTACCGTGAGTCCTCGCACGACAAGCTCACGCTCGACTATTTCGTGTGGCTGATCCTCGGCGGTCCTCAGCCGCTCCTGGTGGATACCGGGTTTCGCGACGACGACGCGCGGGCGCGCGGTATCCGCAACTACGTGAGCCCGGCGGCCATGGTCGAGCGCGCGCGGGGTCAAGGCCGGCCGACGTGCCGATCTCGCTCATCACCCATCTGCACTACGACCACTGGGCCGGCCACAGCCTGTTCCCGAACGCGGAGTTCTGGATCCAGGGCGAGGAAGTCGCGTTCTGGACCGGACCGTTCGGCAGCACGCCCGGCGTTTCGCGGCTCCGCCAACGTGGACGCCCTGGCGCGCCTGGTGACCCTGAACTACGCGAACAAGATCCGGATCGTCGAGGGCGACCACGAGGTGTGGCCGGGCATTCGCGTCCACAGGTCGGCGGCCACACCGCCGGGCTCCAGATCGTCACCGTCGAGACCCGGCGCGGCACGGTCGTGCTCACGTCCGACGCCTCGCACTTCTACCACAACGTGGAGACCCGGCAGCCGGTCCAGATCATCACGAGCCTGCCCGAGATGCTCACGGCCTTCGAGACGATCGACCGGCTCGCGGGCTCGACGAAGCTCGATCGTCGCCGGCCACGATCCTCAGGTCAGCGACCGGTTCAAGCGAGGTCGAGCCCGGCATCATCAAGATCGCGTGAAAGAGCCACCAATGCGACCCATCGTCATCGGCATCGCCCTGACCGTCGCGCTCGGCCTGTCGACCGCCGCCGCCCAGAGCCCGTCCTGGCGGCCGCCCACCGAGAACCAGCGCTGTCCTCGAAGTGGGGCGCGAGCGACGAGCGCGGCGCCGGGCAACCACATGAAGCCCGCGTCCGTGCTCAAGGCCGCCCGGCTCATCCAGCACCGGCGAGGTGATCGAGCTCGGCCAGGTGCTCAGCTCGTCGCATGCCGATTTCCGCCACGCGCCAGCTTCAACGTACACACCAAGCGCACGTTCATGAACACCGCCGTCCAACCGTCGCGGCAGCAACGAGGAAGCTCCTCACCAGCGAGGATCGGCCAGGTGGGCACGCAGTCTCGACGGCTTCGCCCACCAGACGCATCGAGGACAGGCTCTACAACTGCTTCAAGCCGACGAGATCGCGACGCGCACCGGCTTCACCAAGTTCGGCATCGAGAACGTGCGGGACGCTGGATCACGCCGCGGCGTGCTGATCGACGTCGCCGCGCTGAAGGGTGTCGACATGCTGGGCGATACACTACGAGATCACGGTGGCCGACCTCCAGCAGGCGCTCCAGCAGCAGAACCAGAAGCTGCAGCCCGGCGACGCGGTGATCATCCACACCGGGCTGGGGCAAGCTCCGGGGCAAGGACAACGCGCGCTACATGAAGAGCAGCCCCGGCATCGGCGTGAAGGCGGCCGAGTGGCTGGCGAAGCAGGACCCGATGCTGGTCGGCGTCGGACAACTGCGCCGGTCGAGGTGTCGCCGAATCCCGATCCCGAGATCTCGCTGCCGGTGCACCAGATCATGCTCGTGGTCAACGGCATCCACCTGCTGGAGAACCTGAAGCTCGACGAGCTCTGCGAGCGAAGCGCGTGTACGAGTTCGCCTTCGTGATGCAGCCAGCTGCAGCTGCAGGGCTTCACGGGCGCGAGGCGTCGCGCCGACCGCCATCCGCTGAGCGGGCTGGTCGAGGGCGGCGCGGGCCGCCCCTCGACCGGCTTACTGATAGATCTCGTTGAAGCGCGTCTTGAGGGTCTTCGCGTCCTTCTCGATCTGCTCGTAGTCGACCGGCATCAGCTTGATCTGCGCCGAGCGGCGGATTGCCGGGCGGCGGCTCGACGTCGGATCGGCCGGCGTAGATGCCCTCGCCGGGCAGCAGCTTCTGCACCGCGTCGCTGATCATGAACTCGGCCAGCGCCTTGGCCGCGTTGGGATGGGGCGCGCCCTTGATGACGACCGTCGGCGCGGCGATGGCGAAGGCGCCGTCGGTCGGCCAGATGGTCTGCGATCTTGTGGCCGGCCTTGCGGTCGAGCCACGCGTACTGATCGGCGCCCTCCGGCGGCGATCAGCCGCTCGCCGCGCGTCAGCGTCTCCGAGACCTGCTGGTGGCTCTGCACGATCATCGATCTCGTTGGCGCGCAGCTTCTGGTAGAACTCCCAGCCGTACTTCCGCGAGAGCGTGCCGATCACCATCAGCTGGATCGCGGTGTACGACGGATCCGGCCATGACCATGGAGCCCTTGTACCTGGCGTCGGTCAGGTCGGTCCAGTTGCGTCGGCAGCGGCAGCGACCTTGTCGGCGCGGGTCGATGATGCCGACCAGGTTCAGCGCGCTGGGCGATGTGGTAGCCCCTGCGGGTCCTTCACCTCGTCGCGAATCTTGTCGAAGTTCTTCGGGGCCGGAACGGCACGACGCAGATCGCGCTTGATCAGCGTGCCGGACCTCGGCCGGGTCGGAGATCGTCATGACGTCGGCGATCACGCGCCGCGCGTCGATCTCCTGCATGAAGCGGCGCAGCACCGCCGAGCCGCCGGAGCGAAACAGCTCCACCTTGATCCCGGTCTCGGCCTGGAACAGGTTGGCGATCTTCTGCGCGGTGCCGACCGGCGTCGACGTGTACCAGGTGACCGCGGCCTCGCTTCTTGGCGGCGGCCATGTCGACCGGGTCCGGGTGAACGCCGCCGGTCTGGGCGGTCGCGGCGGCGACGAGCGAGAGCAGGGCGACGCAGCGCGATCGTCGAGCGATGCGACTCACATCGGTCCTCCCTCAGGCCCCGCGGTAGACCGGGGCGGGCTGGCTGAAGAAGCTGTGCAGGATGTGGTAGCGGGATCCGGTAGTTCTTCTGCTGGAAGCTGGCGTGGGCGATGCCGGGCATGACGGCGAACTGCTTGTCCGGGTTCGGCAGCCGCGTGAAGAACTCGACGAGGTCCTCGAAGCTCGCGATGCCGTCGTACTCGCCGCGCATGACGATCGTCGGCACCGTGATCTGCGTCGGGTCGACGAGCGGCAGGTGCGCGCACATGTCCACGTAGGTGCCGGTCGGCACCGAGTCGTCCAGGGCCAGGATCGCGTCGGCGAACGCCGCGATCGTCTCGTCGTCGGCCGTCCCGGGATGATCACGGGTGAAGATGCTCCGCACGAAGGCCCGGTCGATCGGGCGGCGGTTCTTGGCTCTGATACTCCGGCAGCCGCTTGCGCCGGTCGGCCAGGGTGGGGCTCCCCTGCCCCGTCCACACGAACGCGTCGAGGCGCCAGGCGCCGGACGCGCTCCGGGTGGCGCTCGGCGAAGAGCGCGGCCCGCAGCGCGCCGGACGAGATGCCGTACATCAGGAACGACTCGACGCCGCGCGCCCGCGCTGGATGTAGTCGGTCGCCGCCGCGAGGTCGTCGGCGCCGTTGGCGATGTCGGCGTTGATGTCGCGACGCTTTGTCGGAGCGGCCGTAGCCCTCCATGTCCACGCACCACGTGTCGTACCCGAGGCGCGACGAAGCAGTCCATCGCCGAGGAGTCCGGCCGGCCCGGCACCTGCAGGTCGAACGTCGGCTGCGAGGCCATCGACGAGCCGTGCACGAACAGAATGGTGCCGCGCGGCCCGGGCGAGGTCGCCCGCGCGCCTTCTCCCAGAGAAAGAGGCGTACGTCGCCCTTGTGGGTCCAGTGCTCGCGTCCGACGGTGCTCGGTTCGGCGGTCATCGCGTGTCCCCTTGGCTCCTATGCTAACGTGCTATCGCCCGCCGCCGTACGCCGCGGGCGGGAGAGTCCATGCCGCCGTCCGCCACCATGAAAGCGGTCGTCCTGCACGGTGCCGACGACATGCACGTCGAGGCCTGGCCCCGCCCCGCGCCCGGCCCGGGCGAGGTGCTGCTGAAGGTCGAGGTCGCGTCGATCTGCGGCACCGACGTGAAGGTGCTGCACCGCACGCTGCAGGGACAGCCGGCCGGGCAGTTCGTGATGGGACACGAGTACGCCGGCACGGTCGCCGCGCTCGGTCCCGGCGTCGACGAGTTCCGGGTGGGCGACCGCGTCGCGGTCGAGGTGCACAAGGGCTGCGACCGCTGCGAGAACTGCATCAAGGGCTGGTACACCTCCTGCCTGAACTACGGCGACGTCGCGAAGGGCCATCGCGCGAAGGGTCTCACCTGCGACGGCGGCTTTGCCGAGTACGCGGTCAACCACATCAACACCCTCTACCGGCTGCCGGAGAACCTGAGCTTCGAGCAGGCGTGCATGGTCACCACGGCGGCCTCGCCCCTGTGGGCTATCGACCTCATGGGCGGCTACGTCGCGGGCGAGACGGTCCTGGTGCAGGGCCCGGGTCCGATCGGGCTCATCGCCGTGCAGCTCTGCAAGGCGCTCGGCGCCGCGCGCGTCATCCTCACTGGCACTCGCGAGGCGCGGCTGGCGATCGGCCGCCAGCTCGGCGCGGACTTCACGATCGACGTCCGCCGGGAGAGCCTGCGCGAGCGAATTCGCGAGATCACGGGCGGGCGCGGCGCCGACTGCGTGCTCGAGTGCGCCGGCGGGTCCACGTCGATGCAGGAAGCGCTCGAGAACGTGAAGCGCGGCGGGCGCATTGGCGTGGTCGCCTGGTACAACGGGCCGGTGGAGGTCGACATGAACCTGGCCGTGCGGTCCAACGTGCGCATCTACGCGGCGCGCGGCGAGGGCGGGATGAACTGCGGCCGCTCGCTCGAGCTGATGAGCAAGGGCAAGATCCTGGCCGATCCGATCATCAGCCATCACTTCAGGCTCGATCAGATTCACGACGCGTTCCGCACCTACACGGAGCGGATCGGCAACGCCCTCAAGGTCGTGCTCCATGTCTAGCGCCGCGGCCGACCGCACGCTGGTCATCCGCCACGGCACGCTGATCGACGGCTCCGGACGCCCGCCGGTTCAGAACGACGCGCTGGTGGTCGAAGGCCACCGCATCAAGATGTCGGGCCCCTGCCCGAATCCCTCCGCTCGAGCGGGAGCCGGGACGACGTCGCGGTGATCGACGCGTCGGGACAGTGGATCATGCCCGGGCTGATCGACGCGCACACGCACCTCTCGTACGGCCATCCGCACCTGCGCGGCGAGGGACGCGGCCGGGGCACGACGCGGCCCGAGCTCGGCGTGCTCAGGCGGCGCGGAGCGCCAGCAGGTGCTGCGCTCCGGCGTGACCAGCATCTCCGTGCCCGGCGGCACCTGGTTCACCGACGTCGGCGTGCGCGACGCGATCAAGCTCGGCGTGCTCGAGGGGCCGCGCGTGCACTGCGCGGGGCGCATGATCATCACTTACGGCAGCATCGGGACGACGAGCCGGCCTGGGTCGGCACGCCGGACCACTCGGTCGGCGTGCTGTGCAACAGCGCGGCCGAGATGGTCACCGAGGTACGCCGGCAGTGCAAGCACGGCGTGAACTTCGTCAAGATGGCCGACAGCCGCTCCGGCGACCTCCAGACCCTGGCGCGGGACGAGGTCGCCGCGGTCGTCGACGAGGCGCACCGGCGCGGGCCCGCGTCGCCATTCACTCGCGCGGCTCCGCCTCGACGCGCGGCGCCGCCGAGGCGGGCGTGGACTGGATCATCCACTGCGACCTGGCGACCGGAGGCCGACCTGGACGTGGTCGCCCGGGCCGGGGCCGCGATCCTGCCGACCATGACGTTCCTGGCGACAGTGGTCGAGGGCGGGCGGCCGCTACGGTCAGGAGATGATCCAGATGGACGTGGGCCGGATGAAGCGCCACTTCGACGGGCTGATCCGCGTGGTGGAGCGCGCCCGGGCCCGCGGCATCCGGATCCTCTGCGGCACCGACACCGGGAACAACGCCTTCATGCCCTTCGGCGAGCTTCACGCCAAGGAGCTCGAGATCTTCGTCACCTACTGCGGCTTCACGCCCATGGAGGCGCTCGTCGCGGCCACCCGGGGTAACGCCTTCGCGGTGGGCCTCGAGGGCGACCTGGGCGTGCTCGAGGCGGGCGAAGCTGGCGGACATCATCGTGCTCCGGCGCGATCCGCTCGCCGACATCCGGGTGCTGGCCGGCGGCCACGAGCTCGCGTGCGTCATCAAGGACGGCACGGTCGTGCGCCTCGGCGACCACGCCCGGGAGCCGAATCCGCTCGTCCTCGGGTGACCCGGAGTCAGCGTGAGCATCCGACGCGTCGTGCCCGACGTCGTGATCAACGTGATGTCCCATCGTCCGGGCTCGCCGGCCGACACGTGACCGAAGCCAGGAGAATGTCGCATGTGCCGCAGCATCAAGATCGCTTCATAACTTCGCGCCGCCGGCCACCGACGACGAGATTCGCGCGTCGTCCCTGCAATTCGTCCGCAAGCTCAGCGGCTTCACCCGCCCATCGCGGACCAGCGAGGTCGCCTTCACCCGCGCCGTCGATCAGGTGGCGCACGTCGCGCGCGAGCTGCTCGACTCGCTCGTGACCAGCGCCCCGCCGCGCGACCGCGGCGCCGAAGCCCTGAAGGCCCGGGCCCGGTCGGCTAGATCGCCAGCGTCGACTCCCAGAACATCTCCTGGATCGTGAGCCGGCGGGGCGCGAGGCCCTGCCCGTACGTGTAGCCCGCCAGCGTCTCGAGCGTCTTGCGGTTCTTCGCGACGCCGTAGGGAAACGGATCGTCGCCCATGAGCGCCCGCGTCTCCTCGACCTCGGCCACCAGCCACGGCAGGCTCACCGGCAAGGCCGCGGTGAAGTTCAGGCGCTCGTAGGCCAGGCGCTTGGCCTCGACGAACGCGTCGTAGAGGCTTCGCGGCAGCCACGGATGTTCGCGCGCCAGCTCTTCTCTGCAGGACGAGGGCGTGCATGATCGGGAAGATCCCGGTCTTCTCGTAGTAGGCGCGCTCGGCGCGACGGAAGTCGAGGGAAGAGCCGGGTCACCCGCGCGCCGAACGCCGCCGGCCGGCAGGCGCCCACGTAGGCGTCGAGCTCGCCCGCCGCCACCATGTCGCCGAGGTTCCGGCCGGCGGGCACGAGCTGGTGCCGGACGTCGGGCGGGAGCGTCACGTCCACTTCCTTGACCAGCGACCCCTCGCCGCCCTCGAACCAGAGGATGTCCCGCGGCGCCACGCCGTACTCGTCCTCGAGCATGCCGCGGATCCACACCGCGGCCGTCATGTGGTACTTCGGCACGCCCACCCGCTTGCCGACGAGATCCTTGGGGCCGGTGATGCCGGCGTGGGTCCCCACGAAGATCGACGAGTGGCGGAAGCTGAACGATGGGAAGACCGGAATCGCGACGAGCGGCTCGCCGCGGCCGCGGAGCACGGTGTAGGTCGAGAGCGAGAGCTCCGAGACGTCGAACTCGCGGAACGCGCGCCATGCGGTAGAACATCTCTTCCGGGCGCGAGCGTCACCACGTTCAGCTCGACCCCGTCGGGCTGCACCTCGCCCGTCCGGATCGCGCGCGTGCGGTCGTAGTCGCCGCACGCGAGCGTCAGGTTCAGTCTCGCCACGCCCGTCACCGGGCCGCGGCGGCCGCGGGCTCGACGACCGCCGACGTGTATCCGCTGTAGCGCCGGTAGCAGCGCGTGGCGTTCTCCCACAGGAGCTTCCGCCGAGCGCCCTCGGGAATCGTCGTCCACTTCAGCACCGCGTCGACCGACTTGGGGAACCAGCTCTCGGAGTGGGGGTAGTCCGTCGCGAACATCAGGGTGTCCTCGCCGATCGCCTCGATGGCCTGGCGCAGCGACAGCTCGCCCTCGTGGAGCTGGATCGACTGGAAGTACTGCGGCCCGCGGATGTACTCGCTCGGCTTGTGCTTGAGCCGCGGCAGCGCGTGCTGGCTCATCTCGGCCTGCTCGTCCAGGCGCGAGGCCCAGAACGCGAGCCAGCCGTGCCCGCATTCGAGCGACGTGAGCCTCAGCTCGGGTAGCGGTCCAGCACGCCGGAGCCGATCAGCGCCGCCATGTTGCGCTGGGCGTTCCACACGTGGCTGGCCGAGCGGACCAGGAACATGTTGTTCCAGTTGTCCCACATGCCCGGCGGGTACGGGACCGACATCGTGAACGAGTGGATGCACCACGGTCGGGTCGTGCTCCTGCGCCGCGGCCCAGATGGGATTCCAGTCCGGATCGTCGAGCGTCATCCCGGGCGGGCACACCGGGAAGATGCCGACCGGCCACGTCTCCTTGCCGCAGCGGCGGATCTCGGCGACCGATCCGGCAACGTCGCGGACCGAGACGTGGAGCACGCTCGTGAGCCGGTCCGGATACGGGCGCGCAGTAGTCCTTGAGGAAGCGGTGATACGCCTGGTACATCATCATCTCGACCCCGACGTCGTCCAGCCCGCTGAAGGCCGCCAGCCCTCCCGACGGCAGGACCATGTTCACGTCGACGCCCTCGATGTCCATGTCCTTCACGCGGGCGTGCGAGTCGAAGTTGACGCGATCGTCGGGGAAAGGGCGGGCCCTGCCAGCGAACGTCCCACGGGGTGCCGCCGTCCTTCAGGCCGCGGGCGATCGCGTCGGCCGGCGGCACGCTGTCGCGCGAGCCGAGCAGGCGATTGAGCTCAGGCCGCTTGCCGACGCGATAGCGGGAGACGCCGCCCTTGCCCGCGGCGCGCCCGACGAGGGCTCCGAGCCCCGCCAGCCGGGCCTTGTCGGCGGCCGACAGGTAGGCCTCGATGGGTTCTGCGGCCTCGATGATGTGTGTGTCGGCGTCGAAGATGCGGTACCCGGCGCGTGCCATCGGCGGTCCTCCTCGGGTTCCCTGCTCGAGCTCTCCCGTTCGCTCAGCGTTTCAGTCGGCCGGCTCCATGCGATAGAGGCGCAGCAGCTTGAGCATCGGCACGTCCTGCGCGGTGAAGAGGACGGCCGGCTCGGTCCCGGCGTTCGCGTGGGCGTGCCGGGCGCGCGGCGGGATCACGAAGAAGTCGCCGGGCTCCCACGCGAAGGTCTGGTCGTCGACGGTCGTCGTGCCCCGCCCCTGCACCACGCGATAGACCGCGCAGCTGGTCTCGCGATGAGCGCGCGGGTCCGCACGCCCGGCCGCAGCATCTGGAGATAGCACGCCACCGGTCGGGCGCAGCGAGGAGCCGCTGGTCGGATCGACGTACTCGAGCAGGACGTCGTCGAACGGATCGGGCTCTTGCTGCGGCGCGCGCGCTGGAGCGCCGCGTAGGCGTCGGTCCACGGGAAGTAGATGTCGCGGCCCGGGCTCCGCAGGCGCCGGCTGCTGGTCGTCGGGATACGGCTCGAACGTCAGGTTCTCGAGGAAGCGGACGATCTGCCAGTCGAGGATGTCCATCCAGTAGACGGGCGCGCCGCCCTCGTTGCCGTGGTCGTGCCAGGCCATGCCCGGGCGTGAGCACGAGGTCGCCCGGCTTCATCGCGCACTTCTGGCCGTCGACCGTCGTGAAGGCGCCCTCGCCGTGGAAGCATGAACCGGATCGCGGTCGGCGAGTGGCGGTGCGCCGGCGCGCACCTCGCCCGGCAGCAGGTACTGGATGGCGAGGACGAGACTGTGGGCGACGGTCCGCTCCGGCACGCCGGGGTTGTGCAGCCGGAGCACCCGGCGCTCGGCGCCGCGGTGCGGGCTCAGAAACTCGCTGCTCTCGCGCAGCAGCGGCTCGATGTCGCGCCAGCGCCAGTGGCGCGCCTGGGTCGCGGTCGGCTTCGGCGGAATGAGCGGCCCGGGCCGGGACCACGGGCGCGTCGAGTCCCGCGGCTCTCAATCGAGCGCAGTACGCCTCCAGCTCCTCGACCGTCCGCGTCGTCTGGACCGCCATGGATCGCCTCCTGACCCGGGATTCTGCCACAACGCCGACGCTGCGGGTGCGCTCTCGCTCAGGCGCTGAACACGCTGCCTGCCGGCTGTCGAACTCGCACGCCGACCGCCTGGCCCACCTCGAGCACTCTTCCGGAATCGACCTGCGCCCGGATGCGCGTGCCGTCGTCGAGCGTCACGTGACAGTCGATGATGTTGCCGAGGAAGGTCACCTCCGCCACCTTGCCCGGAACCGTGCCCGGCGCGCCGACCCGCGGCGAGCCCGTCAGGCGAAGGCTCTCCGGACGGACGGCGACCTGCACCGTCTGCCCGGCGACCGTCGCCCGGCGGCAGCGCCACGCGCGATCGGATGCTCGCCGCCGACCGCGACCGACGCTGTCGTCGCCCGGCGCGGACCACGCGACCTGGGGACGCAGATTGACCAGGCCCATGAAGTCGGCGACGGTCTTGTTGGCCGGCCGCGTGTACACGTGGCGCGGCGCGCCGAGCTGCATGATCTCGCCCGCGTGCATGACCGGCGATCCGGTCGGAGAGCGCCATCGCCTCCGACTGATCGTGGGTGACGTAGACGAAGGTGATGCCCGGTGCGGCGCTGCAGCTCCTTCAGCTCCCAGCGCATGCGCTCGCGGAGCTTGGCGTCGAGGTTCGAGAGCGGCTCGTCGAGGAGCAGGATGCCCGGCTCCGACCACGAGGCTCCGGGCCAGCGCGACGCGCTGCTGCTGGCCGCCGCTCAGCTGCGCTCGGATAGCGCCCGCTCGAGCCCCGCGAGGTTGACCAGCTCGAGGACGCGCGCCACGCGCGCCTGGGCCTCGGCCCGGGCGACCTTGCCGGACCTCGAGACCGAAGGCGACGTTCTGGTACACGGTCTTGTGCGGCCACACGGCGTAGTTCTGGAAGACCATGCCCATGCCCCGCGCGCTCCGGCGGCACGACGGCGGCCCGGCGTCGAGAGCGTCGCGCGCGCCGACGCGGATCGAGCCCGCGTCCGGCGACATGAAGCCCGGCGATCAGACGGAGCAGCGTGGTCTTGCCGCAGCCGCTCGGGCCGAGCAGCGTGACGAACTCGCGGTCGCGGATCTCGAGGCTGAGATCGCGCGACCGCCGTGACGCGCGCCGAAGCGCTTGGTCACACGCTCGATCTGGATCCCTGCCATGGCCTCAGTCCGAGGCTCACGCGACGCGCACGGGCAGTATGCCGGTCGCGCCACTCTGTCGTCCCCGCTCGCCGCGCGGATGCCGCCCTGCCGCCGCGGAGACGCGCGCGCCGATCGACGGCCGCGGTGATGATCAGCATGGTCACGATCGCGAGCGCGCCGCGACCGGCCCCAGCGCCCCCGTCTGTAGAGGTTGTAGACGGCGACGGCGAGCGTGATGGAGCCCGAGCTGAAGAGCAGCACCGAGGCGGACAGCTCCTGGAGCGCCGGGCACGAAGACGAGCAGCCAGCCGGCGAAGAGGCCCGGCGGGCCAGCGGCAGAGCGTGACGCTGCGAAACGTGCGCAGCCAGCCGGCGCCGGTGACCGCGTGCGTCTCCTCCAGCGAGGATCGATCTGGCGGAAGGCCGCGTTGGCCGAGCGGACCACCGAGGGGCACGTAGCGCCCGGTGTAGGCGAGCAGGATGATCAGGAGCGTGCCGTAGATCGGGGAGCGGCACGCGCAGCCAGAACTGGATGAGCGCCACCGCGACCACGATGCCCGGCAGGCCCGAGCGGAATCAGCGAGACGTAGTCGAGAAGCTTTCGCCCCCGAAGCGTGGTCCGCAAGATCGAGCCAGCCGACGAAGCTCCCGAGCAGCACGGCGAGCGTCGCGGTGGAGCTGGCGAGAGATCAGGCTGTTCCAGATGGCTCGGCGCGTCAACGTCGTATTCCGAGCAGGACGAATCGGTAGTGCCGCCGGAGCCGTGAGGTTCTCCCAGAAATGGAGGCCCCACGACCGGGCGACACGACGACATCAAGGCAGAGCAAGCGTGAGGTACGGGGCCGCCGCCACCGTCTGAAGGATGGCCACGCAGAAGGCGCAGGCACCCCCCAGCGCGCCGGGCCGGGGTCGACGCGCTGCGGGCGGCTCCCCTTGCCGCCGAGCGTCGCGTACAGAGCGCCGGGCCAGGTAGCGGCGTTGCAGTGAAGCCCGCGGCGGCGACCGTGGAGACCCGACGAAGATCAGCGACAGGGCGGAGGCCAGCCCGTACTGCAGGATAGTCGAAGAGCGCGTAGATGCGCGTCGGTGAAAGTAACAATACGTAACTA
>ERZ1370068.3451-contig-2564_pt1 | contig 12493 bp, 12 predicted proteins | sample MGYA00561227_ERZ1370068 | MGnify/ENA primary metagenome ERZ1370068 (study PRJEB38410, sample SAMEA6850437) | metagenome | study: Metagenomic assessment of the ecological functions of the soil: analysis of the soil microbiota associated with the...
GCGCGGTCGCCTTCGTTGTTGAGCGGCCGGTCGGGCGCCTTGCCGGAGGCATTCGTGCCGAGCAGTCGCTGTTCAGTCCGATGACCAGGCTCGCGCCCATCGGCGCGCGCCTGCGCCAGGTAGGTGACGTGGCCGCGGTGCAGGATGTCGAACACGCCGTTGGTGAAGACCACCGGTCGCGCGAGCGCGGCCAGGCGCGGCAGCAGCTCGGCGCGCGGGCAGAGCTTGGCGACGAAATCGGGCAGCACGCGGCGATTGTGCGCGCCGAGCGCGACGCGTCCGCGCTTAGACTCGCGCGCGCGTCCGCTCGACAAGGAGATGATCGATGCTCGTGCTGTGCGGACTGCCGATCTCGAACTACTACAGCAAGGTCAAGCTCGCGCTGCTCGAGAAGGGCGTCGCGTTCGAGCGAGGAACAGCTGATCGGACGGCGGGCGTCGGCGCGCAGCTGCGAGGCGCTTGCGCGACTCGCCGCTCGGCAAGATCCCGTTCATCCGCACCGCGCAGGGCCCGCTGTGCGAGAGCCAGGCGATCCTCGAGACTACCTCGAAGCCGCGCATCCCGAGCCGCCGCTCGCTGCCCGCACGACCCGTACGCCGCGGCGAAGGTGCCGCGAGCTGGTCAACCTTCGTCGACCTGCACCTCGAGCTGGTCGCGCGCGAGCTCTATCCCGAAGGCGTTCTTCGGCGGCAGCGATCAGCGCCGAGACGATCGAGCGGGCGCGTCCGCAAGCGGCTGGTCGCGCAACATCGCCGCGTTCGCCCGCCTGGCGCGCTTCGCGCCCTACGTCGCCGGCGCCGAACTTCACGTCAGGCCGACTGCGCGGCGTGGCACCGCCTGCCGCTGGTCTCGATGGCGAGCCGGGCGATCTACGGCGAGGACCTGCTCGTCGCTGGCGGTGTCGACTGGAAGTCCTATCGAGCGCGTGATCGGCGAGCGGCCGAGCGCGCAAAGGCGTGACAGCCGATCGCAAGGCCTGGCAGGACCGTGCCGCGGCGACAGAGCTGAGCGACGCGCGGGCGGCGCGCCTCAGGCCGGCTGGCCGTCGGTCCCGATCGTGCCACCGCTGCGGCGCCGCGGCAGCCGCAGCCGCGGCGACGGCGGCGGTCACTTCCTTGCGGTAGCGGTTCAGCTCCTGCACGCTCGCGAAGCTGCGCTCGAGCAGCAGGCTCGAGGTTGTGCAGGATGCGCTCGACGACCTTGTTCTCCCAGACGCTGTCGAACTGGATCTGGCTGGTCGAGCCAGTGCTCGAGCCACTCGGGGTTGGGCAGCCGGCTCTGGATCGTGTCGCGCGGGAACAGCTGGGCTGTTGACGTGCAGGTTGGTCGGATGCAGCGCCTGCGCCGTGCGGCGCGCGCTCGCCATCAGCACGCCGACCTTGGCGAAGGCGGCCCGCGCCTCGTCGCCGAACTTGCTGCATCGCCCGCTTCATGTAGCGCAGGTAGGCGCCGCCGTGGCGCGCCTCGTCGCGCGCCAGGGTCTCGTAGATCGCCTTGATCACCGGCTCGGTGTGCCACTCGGCGGCGCGCCGGTACCAGTGGTTGAGGCGGATCTCGCCGCAGAAGTGCAGCATCAGCGTCTCGAGCGCCGGCGCCGGATCGAAGCTCGAAGCGGACCGCGTGCAGCTCGGCCTCGGTCGGCACGAGGTCGGGCCGGAAGCGGCGCAGGTACTCCATCAGCACGAGCGAGTGCTTCTGCTCCTCGAAGAACCAGACGCTCATGAAGGCGGAGAAATCGCTGTCGTCGCGGTTGTCGCGCAGGAACATCTCGGTCGCGGGCAGCGCCGCCCACTCGGTGATGGCGTTCATCTTGATCGTCTGCGCCTGCTCCTCGGAGAGCCGGGACGGCGTCGAAGCTGGTCCCACGGGATGTCGTCGTCCATGTTCCAGCGGACGGCTTCGAGTTGCTTGGAAGAGTTCGGGATAGAGCATTGGGGTGCCGTGTGCGCGCGGCGTAGTCGTGGCTCGATCCGTCCGCTCGGGCCGGCGATGACCGGGCGCGACGGGCGCCGGGGTCGCCAACGCCGGCGGGCTCGGTCGGACGCCGACCGGGCGAGCGGTCGGGAAGGAAATCAAGCGGATTTCGCGAAGATCGGGAACTCGGGACCGGGCGCGTCAGAGAGATTCCGACGTGCCCGCAGCCGGACGCCGCAGCCGTCGACCACCGTGGCTGGCGCGCGCCGGCGGGCACGCCGAGCCGGTTTTCGTCGCGGAGCCGGCCGGCGGTGCCGGCTGAAATCCCCGGGGGTTCTCCTCCTCCCTCCTCCCTCCCTCGTTCCTCCGGGGGCGCTCGGCGACTCTCTTCGTTCCTCCGGCGGTCGCCCGCCTCGGCGGCCCCGCCCGCGGCCGCAGCCCGGCGATGAAACGGATCGCCGTCGTCGGCGCCGGCATCGCCGGGCTCGCGGCCGCGCGCCCGGAGCTCGCGCCGCGCGCCGTGTCACGCTGTTCGAAGCGGCCGACCACTTCGGCGGCCACACCCACACCGTCGACGTCACGCTCGACGGCTGCGACCCTCGGCGTCGACACCGGCTTTCTGCGTCTTCAACGAGCGCACCTATCCGAGGCTCGCCGCCCTGTTCGCCGAGCTCGGCGTCGCCGACCGCGCCGGCCGACATGTCGTTCTCGGCGCAGATTCCGGCGGCCGGGATCGAGTGGAGCAGCGCGGCCTCGGCGGCGTGTTCGCGCAGCGCCTCGAACCTGCTCCGCCCGGCGTTCTGGAACATGCTCGGCGAGATCGTCCGCTTCAACCGCCTCGCCGACCGCGCTCGCGCGCGACGGCGCCGGGCAGAGGCGCAGCGCTCGACGAGGCGGTCGGCGACTTCCTCGACGCGCACCGCTTCTCGACCGGGTTCCGCGACTGGTACTTCCTGCCGATGGTCGGCTCGCATCTGGTCGTGCCCGGCCGAGCAGATGCTGCGCTTCCCGGTCGCGACGATGGTCCGCTTCTGCGCCAACCACGGCCTGCTGCAGATCACCGGCCGGCCGCAGTGGATGCACCGGTGCGCGGCGGCGCGTCGCAGCTACGTCGACAAGATGCTCGACGCGATCCCCGACGCGCGCCGCGCGACGCCGGTGAAGACGCGTCAGGCGGCTGCCGATCGGCGGCGCCGACGTTGTCGACCGCGCGCGGCAGCGAGCGGCTTCGACGCAGTCGTCTTCGCCTGCCACAGCGACCAGGCGCTCGCGCTCCTCGCCGACCCGAGCGACGACGAGCGATCGAGTGCTCGGCGCATCCGCTGGCAGCGCAATCGCGCCGTCCTGCACACCGACGTCGGCGTCCTGCCACGCGCGCACGAGCGCGCGTGGGCAGCGTTGGAACTACGAGCGAGCGCACGCGACGCGGCCGCACAGACGAGGCCGCGGTCTGCGTGCATCTACCTCGATCAACCGGCCTGCCAGCCGCTGCCGATCAAGGTGCCGGTGATCGTCTCGCTCAACCCGCTGCACGAGCCGGCAGCGGCGCTCGTGCAGGGCGAGTTCCACTACGCGCATCCGGTGTTCGACCGGCGCGCGATCGCCGCGCAGGCGCGCCTGCCGTCGCTGCAGGGCCGCGCCGACACGCTGGTACTGCGGCGCGTGGACCGGCCTCGGCTTCCACGAAGACGGCCTCGTCTCGGGCCTCGGCCGTCGCCGAGGCGGTGCGCGGCGATCCGTCAACGCACGCCAGCTAGCGCAGCCAGCCCTTGCGGCGGAAGTAGATGAACGGCGCCGCGACCGACGCGATCATCAGGCCGATCGCGTAGACGTAGCCGAAGCGCCAGTCGAGCTCGGGATCGCCTTGAAGTTCATGCCGTAGATGCTCGCGATCAGCGTCGGCGGCAGCAGCGCGACGCTCGCGACCGAGAAGATCTTGATGATCTTGTTCTGGTTGATGTTGATGAAGCCGACCGTCGCGTTCATCAGGAAGTTGATCTTGTCGAACAGGAAGGTGCTGTGGCTGTCGAGCGAGTCGATGTCGCGCAGGATCTGGCGCGCCTCCTCGAACTGCTCGGCGCTGAGCATGCGGCTGCGCATCATGAAGCTGACCGCGCGGCGCGTGTCCATCACGTTGCTGCGGATGCGCCCGTTCAGGTCCTCCTCGCGGGCGATCGCCGAGAGCGCCTCGCCGGCCGCCTGGTCGTTCGACGTCCTGGCGCAGCACGCGCGCGCTCACCGCCTCGAGGCTGTCGTAGATGCCTTCGAGCGCGTCGGCCGAGTACTCGGCGTCGGCGTCGTAGAGCTTGAGCAGCACGTCCTTGGCGTCCTCGATCAGCGCCGGGATGCGGCGCGCGCGCAGGCGCAACAGGCGAAACACCGGCAGCGTCCTCGGCGTGGACCGAGAACAGGATGTTGCGGTGGAGGATGAAGGCGACGCGCACGTTGCGCGCGGTCTCGCCGTCGTCGATCAGGAAGTCGGAGCGGATGTGCAGCTCGCCGTTGTCTTCCTCGTAGAAGCGCGCCGACTCCTCGAGGTCGTCGTCGACGGCGTCGCTCGGGATGGTCAGGCCGAAGTGCTCGGCGATCCAGCCCTTCTCGGCCTCGGTCGGCGCGTCGAGGTCGACCCATACCGGCTGCACCTCGGCGAGCGCGTGATCGCTCTCGATCTCTTCCTGGAAGAGCCGGCCGTTGGCCAGCGTGAAGACGTTCAGCATGAAGGCTCCGGCGAGCATGACCCAGCTCGGCAGAGCGGACGGTCACCGTGGGTTGATGAAGCCCCCAGCTCCCTTCGGTCGCGGCCCCCGCAGGGTGCTCAGCGCCCTTGAGGCGGCCCGGCGGGCGCTGAATGTCCAAGGCCGTCGTCTCGAGATGCGATGACGAAATTATCGCATCGCCCGTTCGCCACGCGCGAGCGGCGCGTGTGCTGCTTCGCCACGGCGATAGACTGGTCACCCCGCTGCCGCCGACCCTCCTTCGCGAGACAGGCTTCGGCGCGCTCTGCTACCGTGTCCTGCCGCACTCCCGAAAGGATCTCCCCATGAACCTGACGATCAGCGGTCATCATCTCGAAGTGACGCCTGCGTTGCGCGAATACGTGCTCGCCAAGCTCGACCGGATCACGCGCCACTTCGACCAGGTGGTCGACATCACGGTGCTGCTCTCGATCGAGAAGCCGGCCGAGAAGGAACGACGCCAGAAGGCCGAGGTGACCGTCCACGTCAAGGGCAAGGACCTGTTCGCCGAGTGCTGCTCGGAAGATCTTTACGCCGCGATCGACCAGCTGATGGACAAGCTCGATCGCCAGGTCGTCCGCTACAAGGACCAGGTCCAGGACCACCACCACGCGGCGGCGAAACGGATCGACGCGACGCTCAGCTGAGCGGTCCGCCCAGGCGGTGTTGCCGGCGCGCAGCACCGCCGCCGCCCGACGGGCGGAGGCGCTGAAAGTCGGCAGGCGGGCGGCCCAAACTCCATAATTCATTGTTTCGTCATCCCGCGCCGCCCGCCGCCGTTGTACGCCTGCGCCGCCATGAACCGTCTCGCCGCCATCCTGCCCGCCGTCGACGTGCTGGTCGACGTCGACGCCACCAGCAAGAAACGCGCGTTCGAGCAGGCCGGCCTGCTGTTCGAGAACCAGCACGCGATTGCCCGCGCGACCGTCACCGACAACCTGTTCGCGCGCGAGCGGCTCGGCTCGACCGGCCTCGGCCACGGCGTCGCGATCCCGCACGGCCGCATCAAGGGACTGAAGAACCCGCTCGCCGCGGTCCTGCGCGTGCGCCAGCCGATCGCCTTCGACGCGCCCGACGACGAGCCGGTGTCGCTGCTGATCTTCCTGCTGGTCCCGGAAGCGGCGACGCAGCGCCACCTCGAGATCCTGTCCGAGATCGCCGAGATGCTGTCGGACCGCGAGCTGCGCGAGCGGCTCAAGAGGGCGAGCCCGCGGCGAGCGAGGTGCACCGGATCATCGCCGCCTGGGAGCCGCTCAAGTCGGTGGCATAGCGACGCCGATGCGGCCGCGCACCGACGCCGCGCACCGATGAAGCCGACCGTCATCAGCGCCGAAGCGCTGTTCGAGGAATTCCGGACCACGCTGCACTGGGAGTGGATCGCCGGCCACGCCCACCCGGAGCGCCACTTCGACGAGGCCGCGGTGCGCGACGCGCGCTCGGCGGCCGACCTGGTCGGCTACCTCAACTACATCCATCCGAACCGGGTCCAGATCGTCGGCCGCCGCGAGGTGGCCTACCTCAACCAAGCCAACGCCGACGTCGACCGAGCGGCGCATCTCGCGCATCGTCACGCTCGAGCCGCCGGTGCTGATCTGCGCCGACGGCCAGGTGCCGCCGGACCGGCTGGTCGCGCTCTGCGACCGCGCCGACATCCCGCTCTTCGTCACCGAGGAGTCGGCCGGCCACGTGATCGACGTCGTGCCGCGGCTACCTCGCGCCAGCACTTCGCCGAGCGGACGACGCGCCACGGCGTGTTCATGGACATCCTCGGCCTCGGCGTGCTGCTCACCGGCGAGTCGGGCCTCGGCAAGAGCGAGCTCGGCCTCGAGCTGATCTCGCGCGGCCACGGCCTCGTCGCCGACGACGCGGTCGATCTCTACCGCGTCTCGCAGACCGCGCTCGAAGGGCGCTGCCCCGACCTGCTGATGAACCTGCTCGAGGTGCGCGGCATCGGCCTGCTCGACATCAAGGCGATCTTCGGCGAGACGGCGGTGCGCCGGAAGATGCGCCTGAAGCTGATCGTCCACCTGGTCCGCCAGGCGACGCATGGACCGCGACTTCGAGCGGCTGCCCTACGAGCCGCTCAGCGAGGACATCCTCGAGGTGCCGGTGCGAAAGACCGTGATCGCGGTCGACGCCGGACGCAACCTCGCGGTGCTGGTCGAGGCGGCGGTGCGCAACACGATCCTGCAGCTGCGCGGCATCGACACCTACGCCGAGTTCATCGAGCGCCACCACAAGGCGATGGGCAAGGCCGAGTAGGCACCGCGTCGTGCGCGGCAGATCCTTCGCTGCGCTCAGGATGACCAGGCGCCTCGGGCGCGCTGCGCCACTTCGACCGGTAGGCGCAGTTCTTCTTGGTGCACGCCGGCGTAGAGCGCGAGCGCGTGGTCCTGCAGCTCGAAGCCGCGCGTCTGTCGCGATCGCGCTGCTGGCGCTTCTCGATCTCGGCGTCGAAGAACTCCTCGACGCGGCCGCAGTCGATGCAGACCAGGTGGTCGTGGTGCTTGCCTTCGTTGAGCTCGAACACCGCCTTGCCGGTCTCGAAGTGGTTGCGCGACAGGATGCCCGGCCTGCTCGAACTGCATCAGGACGCGGTAGACCGTCGCCAGGCCGATGTCGGCGTGCTCGGCGAGCAGGACGCGAAAGACGTCCTCGGCGTCATGTGGCGCTGCGTCGTGTTCTGGAAGACCTCCGAGCACCTTGATGCGCGGCAGCGTCGCCTTCAGGCCGCTGTTCTTCAGTTCTTCGGCATGGGTCATGGGCGTCGGGGCGGGCGCCGGGCGCAGGGTCGCGCCGGTAGAATCGACCCATCATACGAGCTTGGCGCGCGCCGGCGAGCGTGCGCGAACGACCCGACGACGACCATGACCACTCGCCTTCCCGCGCCCGTGGCGCCGCCTGCCTGCCTGGCGCCGGCGCCGCTGGCCGGCTGCCAGTCGCTGCAGATCTCGGACAGCTTCCTCGGCGTCATCACGCCGTACCGGATCGAGGTCGTGCAGGGCAACGTCATCACCAGCGAGCAGGTGGCGCTGGCCAAGCCGGGCCTGACGCGCGCGCAGGTGCGCGACGTCCTCGGCTCGCCGCTGCTCGCCGACCCGTTCCACGCCGACCGCTGGGACTACGTCTTCACGATCCGCCGCCAGGGCGCCGAGCCGCAGCTGCGCCGCGTCGTCGTCCGCTTCAAGGCCGACGTCCTGGCACAGCATCGAGGGCGGCGCCGGCCTGCCGAGCGAGCGCGAGTTCGTCGCCTCGATCGACACCTTCAAGACCGCGCGCGAACCGCGCCGCGCTCGCTCAGCCGAGGAGCAGATCAAGGCACTGCCGGCGCCGGTGCGCCACCGCCTGCCCGAGCCGGCCCCGCCGGCGCCGAGCCGCACCTACCCGCCGCTCGAGCGCCGAGCTCATGAGCGCGATGCGCGCGACGCCGCGCGTCGCGATCGCCGGCGCGTCCGGTCGCATGGGCCGAACGCTGATCGAGGCCGTCGTCGCCAGCGCCGACCTGGTACGCTCGCGGCCGCGTCTCGACGTGCCCGGCAGCGCCAGCGATCGGCAGCGACGCGACCGCCTTCCTCGGCCGGCGCGAGCGGCGTCGTCGTCGGCGCCGACGCGCGCGCCGCGCTCGCCGACGCAGCGAGGTCCTGATCGACTTCACGCGGCCGCGAAGGAACGCTCGCGCCACCTCGCGCTCTGCCGCGAGCTCGGCGTCGCCGCGGTCGATCGGCACGACCGGATTCGACGCCGCGCAGAAGGCGAGATCGCGGCGCACGCCGAGCACATCGCGATCGTCATGGCGCCGAACATGAGCGTCGGCGTCAACGTCGTGCTGAAGCTGCTCGACGTCGCGGCGCGCGCGCTCGGCCGACGGCTTCGACGTCGAGATCGTCGAGACCCACCACCGCATGAAGGTCGATGCGCCGAGCGGCACCGCGCTGCGATGGGCGAGGTCGTCGCCGCGCGCGCAGGGCAACGTCGCTCGACAGGCGTGCGCCGTCTACGACCGCGACGGCGAGCGCCGGCCCGGCAGCGATCGGCTTCGCGTCGCTGCGCGGCGGCGACATCGTCGGCGACCACACGGTCCTCTTCGCCGGCACCGGCGAGCGGATCGAGATCACCCACCGCTCGACCAGCCGCGCCACCTATGCCGAGGGCAGCCTGCGCGCGGCGCGCTTCGTCCTCGCCAGAAGAGTCGGGCCTGTTCGGCATGGACGAGGTGCTCGGCCTCACGCTCTGCCGGCGCGAAGACAATCGAGCCGATGACGAGCACCGGCTTCCGAGCACTTCTGGTCGCAGGGCGACGCTCATCACGCGCAGCGTCGCCGCGCTGCTCCTGCTGATGTCGATCAGCGCCTGGGTCGTCATCCTCTGGAAGGGCTGGCTGCTGCGCCGCGTCAACGTCGACCTCGCAGCGCGCGGTGCCGGCGTTCTGGGCCGCGCCCTCGCTCGATGACGGCCGCGCCGCAGCTCGCCGCGTTCGATCGCGAGAGCGTGCTGCGCCCGCTGCGTCGACGCTGCGGTCGACGACGCCGCCGGGCGGCACGCTCGAGGCGCGCGGCCATGCCGACTCGCAGCTGACCCGGCGCCTGCGCGACGCGCTGCACCGCGTCCTCGGCCAGCTCCAGTTCGGCCAGGTGCTGCTCGCCTCGATCGGCAGCACCGCCCCCTTCATCGGCCTGTTCGGCACCGTCTGGGGCATCTACCACGCGCTGCTCAGCATCTCGGCCGCCGGACGCGATCACGATCGAGCGCGTCTCGGGCCCGGTCGGCGAAGCGCTGGTGATGACGGCCGCCGGCCTCGGCTGTCGCGATCCCGGCGGTGCTCGCCTACAACGTCTTCGGCAAGCGCGTCGCCGCGAGCGAGGCCGAGCTCGAGGGCTTCGCGCCACGACCTGCGCGAGATGATGTGCAGGACGACGCCCCGCGCTCCCGCGCGCTCAGCCGAGTGTCGCAGCCGGCAGCGCTCGGCGTCCGGCCGGCCTGATCGAAGAGCGCGCCATGGCTCGGTGCCGAACGCAATCCCGGCGCCAGCCGATGAGCGACATCAACATGACGCCGCTGATCGACGTCATGCTCGTCCTGCTCGTGATCTTCATGATCACGGCGCCGCTGATGACGTCGAGCCTCAAGCTCGACCTGCCGAAGACCGACGCCGCCCAGCCGAGCGACACGCCGCAGTTCATCTCGCGTCGCGCTCGACCGCGACGGCCGTCTATTTCTACGGCGACGAGGCGGTCGACGCGGCGGCCTTCGCCGCGCGCGTCGCCGCCGCCGCCGAAGAAGAATCCGCAGACCGAGGTGCAGCTGCGCGCCGACAAGGCGGTGCCGTACGGCGCGCGTCGCCGAGCTGATCGGCATCGTCCAGAAGGCCGGGCTGACGCGGATCGGCTTCATCGCCGAGCTCCGAGAAGCAGTGGCGCCGCGCGCCGGCCGCGCCTCAGTTCGTCGGCTTGGCGGCCGGATCGGCGGGCGCGTGACGCCGTCGGCGCACGGCGTCGCCGGGCGCTTCTCGTCGCTGGTCGTCGAGCGCCGCTCGCGCACCGGGATGTTGGAGCCGGTGCGGTATTCACGCGTAGTCGACGCGCGGCCGTCGTTGCCGGACGCGGTCTGGGATCGAGCGCAGCCGAGCGGCGAGCGCGGCGACGACGAGGGCAGAAGCGAGCGTAGGCGGACGGCAGGAAGTCATGGTCGAGAGGCGGCAAAAAGCCGCCTACTATAGCGACGGCCGGATCAGGTCGTCCGTCGTGCAGCCGCTGGTGAGGTCGCAAAGCGCGGCAAGCCCGCTTCGACGTCAGCTCGCGATAGCGGTAGGTGACCGTCGTGCCGATCGCGCCGGCTGGCGCGCTCGCTTGCCATCGCGTCGCCGAGGCCGCTGCCGGATGAAGAAGCGTCGGCCCTGCGCCGATCTCGACCTGGAGCGCGCTGACGAGCCCGCCGCACTTGCCAGTGCCCGCGCGGTGACCGACGACGACGGCCTCGGCGTCGAGGTGACGAGCTTCAGTGAGCGATTCGCTGCGTCCGGGGCGTAAGCGGCATCGGCGACGATGCAGCATCAATCCTTCGCCGCCAGCCGCGATCGGTCCGGCGCCAGGCCCGTTCGAGCTCGACCCGATCGGCGACGCGCCACTGCGGCGCGATCTCGACCCGCAGCGGGCAGGCGCGCATCAGGGCCGCGAGGCGCTCAGCGAGCGCGCACGCGAACGGAACGCCGCCGACCGGCGCAGCTCGAACACCATGTAGCGCACGCTCGCGCCAGTCGCGCTCGTCCGGCGTCGGCGCCGCCGGACCGCGCCGAGAGCGCGTCGAAGCGGCCGCGGCCGAGCCGAGCTCGCCGTCGAGCAGGCCCGCGCAGGCAGCGAGGCGAGGAACGACGGCGGCGCCGACACGAGCGCGGCCGCTGCGATGGCGCAGGACGCGGCCGTCCCAGAGCGCACGCACGCCGTCGTATTTCTCGCTCACGACGCAACAGCGCCAGGATCGACTCTGGCCGGCATAGACCGTCCGCCAGCTGAGGCGCAGCACGACTCAGATCGAGGGCCCGAACGCGGCGTCAGGCGATAGCGGCGCGAGGTCATGCCGCGGTCCCGGCGCCGGCGCGGAGTCAGCTGGCGTCGCCTGCCCTGGCGGCGACCCGCGGCGTGGCGGGAAAGGACCAGCGCTGCGACGCGACGCAGCCGGCGGCGCTCGATCGACGACGACGGATTCGGCATGACCGGCTTCCTGACGACGCGCCGACAGCGGCGAGCGCCGATCCTCGCGAGCATCCGCGACGTTGTCGAGAGCCACTGCCGAGGGCACCCTTCCCCCATCGGGCGGACATGCGCGATCCGCATGGCGTCGACGCCGTCGACCGCCGCTTTCTATAATCGACCGATGCCTGCCGCCGCATCGCTCTCGCATGAAAGCCGACTTCGAACCGCACGAGATCGAGCAGAACGCCCAGCGCGGCGTGGGCCGCGGCCGACGCCTACCGCGTGCGCGGAGGACCCGGCGCGGCCCAAGTTCTACGCCTGCTCGATGCTGCCGTACCCGAGCGGCCGGCTGCACATGGGCCACGTGCGCAACTACACGATCAACGACATGCTGGCGCGCCAGCTGCGCATGACCGGCATGAACGTGCTGATGCCGATGGGCTGGGACGCCTTCGGCCTGCCGGCCGAGAACGCGGCGATGAAGAACGGCGTGCCGCCGGCGCGCTGGACGCGCGACAACATCGCCGCGATGAAGGCGCAGATGCAGGCGCTCGGCCTGGCCATCGACTGGAGCCGCGAGGTCGCGACCTGCGACCCGGCCTACTACAAGTGGAACCAGTGGCTCTTCCTGAAGATGCTCGAAGCCGGCATCGCCGAGCGGCGCACCCAGATCGTCAACTGGGACCCGGTCGACCAGACCGTGCTCGCCAACGAGCAGGTGATCGAAGGGCGCGGCTGGCGCTCCGGCGCGCGCTGGTCGAGAAGCGCGAGATCCCCGGCTACTACCTGAAGATCACGCAGTACGCCGAGGAGCTGCTTGAGCTGCGTCGCAGACCGACCTGCCCGGGCTGGCCTGAGCGCGTCAAGCGTGATGCAGGAGCACTGGCTCGGCAAGAGCGAGGGCGTGCGCTTCGCGTTCCTGCACGACGTCCGCGACAGGCACGGCGCGGCCGCTGATCGGCGACGGCCGCTCGTAGGTCTTCACGACGCGCGCCGACACGATCATGGGCGTGACGTTCTGCGCCGTCGCGCCCGGGCATCCGCTCGCGCTGCGCGGCAACCGAGGGAAGAGTCGGCGGTCGCGGCCTTCCGCCAGTCGTGTGCGGGAGCCGGCGGCACGACCGAGGCGGAAGATAACGACGCTGGCAGCAATGG
>ERZ1370068.4114-contig-3204_pt1 | contig 12485 bp, 24 predicted proteins | sample MGYA00561227_ERZ1370068 | MGnify/ENA primary metagenome ERZ1370068 (study PRJEB38410, sample SAMEA6850437) | metagenome | study: Metagenomic assessment of the ecological functions of the soil: analysis of the soil microbiota associated with the...
CGCTGCGCTGGCGCTCGGTCTGATCGACTGAACGAAAACGATCATCGACGCCGCGATGCTAATGGCAATATATGTCCCTATTTTCGGGCGGAATACATCCGCCAGTGAATCTTCGGCTCCCGTGCTATTGCCTGCCGCCGTAATGTTCATCAGGCGCGTCGCGACGCGACGTTGCGCCGCGCTATCGTTGGTCCGGCCCCAAGGCAGAAGATCATGCGCCGCTGACATGCGCTACCCGATGTCGAGCTGACGGGACGAGTCGACAGCGAAGGCGAGGTGCCCGATGCGCTGATTATCGAGAATGAGTATCTGCAGGCCGAGTCTCGATCGGACTGAAGGCTTCGACATCGACACGGCGCGCTTGCGCACCTTGTCGATGTCGAAGCCTTCGATCCGGTCGCGGACATCGGCCTGCAGATGCTCACGTTCCTCGATAATCGAGGCGCGGAGGCGGTCAATGGCCGCATCGGGCACCGTCGCCACCTCATTGTCGAGCTCGTCCAGGATGATCAGCTCGACATCAGAGCTCCGCGAACGGGGCCTGAGCGCGCGTGTCAGGCGGCGCACCGAACGGCTGATCTTCTCCGCCTTGGGGCCGGACCCGACGAGTGGGAAGCGCGGCGCGCAGCCGTCGCGTCGCGACGCGCGCCTGGTGGAGCGAGGTCGTATTGCCCGCCTTGGCGGCAGGCAGTGCACGCCCCAGGGCCGAGATTCGCTGGCGGATGAGGTATTCCGCGCCGGGAGTGCGCATAATCAGGGACCTCTCAATATACATGCGCATCGCGGCGATCGACATCGGCACCAACTCGGTCCACATGATCGTCGTGCAGGTGCGCGCCGGACCTCTCGTTCGAGGTCATCGATCGCGAGAAGGCGATGGTCCGGCTCGGCGCCGGCGGGCTCGACGGACGCGCGCTGACTCCGAGGCGATGACCGCCGCGCTGCAGGCGCTGTCGAAGTTCAAGCGGCTCGCCGAATCGCACCGCGTGGACGAGATTCTCGCGGCCGCGACGAGCGCGACGCGCGAGGCGCGCAACGGCGGCGAGTTCCTCGCCGCGCGTCGAGCGCGAGACGGGCATCCGCGCCGCGGGTCATCTCCGGCGTCGAAGAGGCGCGGCTGATTCATCAGGCCGCGGTGTACGGCGTCGGACGTCGCCGGCGGCCGCGCCGTGGTGATCGACATCGGCGGCGGCAGCGTCGAGATCACGCTCGGCACGGCGACGACGATGCAGCTGGCGCGCAGCTTCAAGATCGGGTGCGATTCGCCTGACCGAGCGGTTCGTGAAGCAGCGACCCGCTCTCGGAACGCGACGAGCGGAAGCTCGTCAAGCACGTGCTCGGCGAGATCGATCGCTACTGCGAGCAGATCGTCGACCGCCGGCTTCGACCGCGTCATCGGCACGTCGGGCACGATCCTGAGCATGGGCGCGGTGGCGGCGACCGCGGCGCGCGGCACGCCGCCGTCAGAGCTGCGCAACCTGCACGTCTCGGCGCAAGCAGATTCGCCGCCTGCGCAAGGAGGTGACCGCGCTCGATCTCGAGCAGCGGCTCGCGCATCCCGGGCCTCGATCCGCGCCGCGCGGACCTCGTCGTCGCCGGCGCGGTGCTGCTCGACACGATCCTCCGCCGGCTGGGCGCCGAGGAGCTGACGCTCTGCGACCTGGCGCTGCGCGAAGGCCTCGTGCTCGATTACATCCGGCGCAACCGCCGCGCAGATCGCGCAGATCGACAACATCCCCGACGTGCGGCGCCGCAGCACGCTGGAGCTGGCCGAGCGGTGCAACTACTACGCCGAGCACGCCAGCCAGGTCGTCCGGCTGGCGCTCGCGCTCTTCGACCAGACGCGCGCGCGTTCACGGGCTGACCGACCGCGAGCGCGAGTGGCTGGAGTACGCCGCGCTGATGCACGACATCGGCGGGCACATCAGCTACTCGGGCCATCACAAGCATTCGTACTACCTGATCAAGAACGGCGACCTGCGCGGCTTTCATCCGGACGAAATCGAGGTGATGGCGCTCGTCGCGCGCTACCACCGGCGCGGCACGCCGCGGCGATCGCACGACGAATATGCGCAGCTGTCCGGCTCGCTGCGCCGGACCGTGCAAGCGCTTGCGTCGATCCTGCGCGTGGCGGAAAGCCTCGACCGCAGCCACGCGCAGCCGATTTCCGGGCTCGAAGTCCACGACCGCGGCGAGGATATCGTGCATCAGCCTGCATGCGGCGGGCGACGCCGAGCTCGAAGCTCTGGGCGACGGCCGGCACCTCGAGCCGTTCGAGGAACTCGTCGGCAAGCCGGTCCGCCTCGAAATGGCCGAGGCGGTCGCGCGTAGCGGAACGCCGGAGCGCGACACTGGGCCTGCCCGCCAAGCCGGAAGCGCCGAAGCGCGAAGCGCGGCGCGTAACACGGATTTAACAGCGCGGAAACGGGTGCGAAATTCCCGTTCGATACCGTCGTCGGATGGCACAGTTTGAGAATCGTTACATCGGGTTCGCGCTCGCGGCCAGCGCTGCTGACGGCGTGCGGCGGCGGCAACACGCAGCCCGTCACCGCCGAACAATTCGCGTCGAACGCCTCGCAGACGCTGCAGATCAACGGCGCCGGCGCGACGTTCCCCAATCCGATCTATTCGAAGTGGTTCAGCGAGTACAACAAGCTCCACCCGAACATTCCGCATCAACTATCAGTCGATCGGTTCAGGCGGCGGCATCCAGCAGATCACCAACCAGACGGTATTCTTCGGCGCGACCGACGGGCCGATGACCGACGAGCAGCTGAAGGCGGCGCCCGGGACCATCCTGCACTTCCCGACCGTGCTCGGCGCCGTGGTGCCGGTCTACAACATCCCCGGCATCACCGAGGAGTTGAAGTTCACCGGGACCGGTGCTCGCGGACATCTATCTCGGAAAGATCAAGAAGTGGAACGACCCGGCGATTGCGAAGCTGAACCCGGGCGTGAAGCTGCCGGCCACCGATATCACCGTCGTGCACCGCTCGGACGGTTCTGGCACGACCTACATCTTCGTGGACTACCTCTCCAAGGTCTCCCCGGACTTCAAGACGCAAGTCGGCGTCAACACGTCGGTCAAATGGCCGGTCGGCGTTGGCGGCAAAGGCAACGAGGGCGTCTCCGGTCTCGTCACGCAGACGCCTGGATCGATCGGCTACGTCGAGCTGATTTACGCGCTGCAGAACAAGATCGCCTTCGGCCCGGTTCAAAACGGCGCGGGCGAATTCGTCAAGGCGCTCGGTCGATGCGGTGACGAAAGCGGCCGCGGCGGCCGCGGCGACGATGCCGGCGGATTTCCGCGTGTCGATCACCAACGCCGCAGGGCGCGGGCGCCTATCCGATTTCATCGTTCACCTGGATCCTGATGTACGAGGATCCAAAGGACAAGGCCGCCGGCAAGGCGATGGTCGACTTCATGCAAGCTGGGCGCTGACCGATGGCCAGAAATATTGCGCCGATCTCGGCTACGCGCCGCTGCCGGCCAGCGTCGTCGATGCTCGAACAGGCGGCGCTCGACAAGATCAAGGTATCGTAGGCGCGCCGTGCGCTCTTCCGACCTCGGGTTCCGCCTCGGCATCGGCGCCTTTGCCGCCGCGCTGCTGCTCATTGTCATCGCCATCGGCGCTGACCGCTGGCGAACGACTCGTGGCTGTCGCTCCAGAAATTCGGATTGAATTTCTGGCGCACGAGCAACTGGGATCCCGTCAGCCGGCGAATTCGGCGCGCTGCCGTTCATCTGGGGCACGCTCTATTCGTCGGTGCTCGCGCTGCTGATCGCGACGCCGGTCTCGCTCGGCATCGCGGTGTTCATCTCCGAGCTGTGCCCGCAGAGCCTGCGCGGGCCGCTCATCTTCCTGACCGAGCTGCTCGCCGCCATTCCCTCGATCGTCTATGGCCTCTGGGGAATCTTCGTCCTCGTGCCCGCCGTGCGGGCCGTTGAGATCGCGCTGCCCGAAGTCGCTGCGGTCGCTGCCGCTCTTCTCGGGTCCGCCGCTCGGCGTCGGGATGTTTGCGGCCGTCGCTCATTCTCGCCGTCATGGTCGTGCCGTTCACCTCCGCCGTCGCCCGCGAGGTGTTGAAGACGGTGCCGGAGACGCAGCGTGAAGCGGCCTACGCGCTCGGCGCGACGCGCTTCGAGGCCATCCGCGCCGCGATGTTCTTCGCGCGCACGGGCATCATCGGCGCGGTCATGCTCGGCTTCGGCCGCGCGCTCGGCGAAACGATGGCGGTGACGATGGTCATCGGCAACAATCCGCAGGTGTCGCTGTCGCTGCTTGCGCCGCAGTATACGATGGCGGCGGTCATCGCGAACGAATTCACCGAAGCCGCCGACGCGCTGTATCAGTCGGCGCTGATCGAAATCGGCCTCGTGCTCTTCATCATCACGCTGCGCGTCAACGCGCTGTCGCGCGGCCTGATCTGGTCGATGGCCCGGCAGGCTCCATCGAAAGCGTCGGCATGAACGGGCCGGATGCGACACCGGCCTCGGCGCGCGAAGCATGCTGTCGGCGCTCTTCGTCGGCGCGTGCGCGCCTTGTCCGTCGCTCCTGGCGCTGATGCCGCTCGCTTTCGTGCTCTTCTTCGTCGTCAGCCAGGGCGTCCAGTCGCTCAATCTCGATTTCTTCACGCAACAACCCGCGTCCGGTCGGCGAGGCTGGCGGCGGCATGGCCAACGCCATCGTCGGCACGCTGATCCTCACCGGTCTGGCGCGCGGCGATGGCGGTGCCCGATCGGCATTCTGAGCGGCGTCTATCTGTCCGAGTATCGCGGGCAGCCGGTTCGCGTCCGCGGTCCGGTTCGCCGCCGACACGCTCAACGGCGTGCCGTCGATCGTGATCGGCGTGTTCGCCTACGCGCGTCGCGGTGCTGCCGCTGCGGCATTTCAGCACGCTGGCCGGCGGACTCGCGCTCGGCATCATGATGATTCCGATCATCGCGCGGACGACCGAGGAGCTGCTGCTGCTCGTGCCGAACGCGCTGCGCGAGGGCGCGCTCGCGCTCGGCGCCACGCGAGCGCGGGCGGTCTTCACGCGTCATCGTGCCCGCGGCGCTGCCGGGCATCATCACCGGCGTGGTGCTGGCGCTCGCGCGCATCGCGGGCGAAACCGCCCCGCTTCTCTTCACGTCGTTCAACAACGCGTTCTTCTCGACGTCGCTTGACGCAGCCGATCTCGTCGCATCACGGTCCAGGTCTTCACCTACGCGATCTCGCCGTACGAGGACTGGCATCGGCAGGCATGGGCCGGCGCGCTCGTGCTCGTCACGATCGTGCTGATCTGTTCCATGGCTGCTCGAATTGCCGCGGCGCGCGTGGCGCGAATCCGTGGACAATAAGGACTGTGGAGACGATGAACCCGGCGGCGATCGGCGGTCTGACAAGGCCCGCCGTACGATCGCGATGCCGCGGGCGACGCACCATGCCGGCGCCTGCCACCGATGGACCGCCTGAAGATCGACGTCGAGCATCTCTCCTTCTTCTACGGCGAGAAGCGCGCGCTCGAGGACATCTCGATCAAGATCCAGCCGAACGTCGTCACCGCGTTCATCGGACCGTCGGGCTGCGGCAAGAGCACGTTCCTGCGCACGCTCAACCGGATGAACGACATCATCCCCGGCGCGCGCGTCGAGGGGCGCGTCTGCATCGACGGCGCACGACATCTACGGCGCCGGCGTCGACGTCGTCGCGCTGCGCCGCAAGGTCGGGATGGTGTTCCAGAAGTCGAACCCGTTCCCGAAATCGATTTTCGAGAACGTCGCCTACGGCCTCCGGATCAACAGGATGACGTCGAGTCGAACGCGAGCTGGCCGGACGCGTCGAGGAAAGCCTGAAAGCAGGCGGCGCTCTGGGACGAGGTGAAGGATCGGCTGCACGAGTCGGCGCTCGCGCATGTCGGGCGGCCAGCAGCAGCGGCTCTGCATCGCGCGCGCGCTGGCGGTCGAGCCCGAGATCCTGCTGATGGACGAGCCGGCGTCGGCGCTCGACCCGATCGCCACGCAGCGCATCGAGGAGCTGATCTACCAGCTGAAGACGCGACTACACGATCGTGATCGTCACGCACAACATGCAGCAGGCGGCGCGCGTGTCCGACTACACGGCGTTTTTCTGGCTCGGGACGTCTGGTCGAGTACGAGCGGACCGGACAAGATGTTCACGGCTCCGTCCGAAAAGCTGACCGAAGACTATCGTGACGGGCAGATTCGGCTAGGTCGCGACGTGCACGAGCGGAGACAGTGGAGCGCGTCGTCCGACATTTCCAGGAGGAGCTCGAAGCGCTCCAGGGGCGGCTGCTCGAGATGGGCGGGCTGGCCGAGGAGCGTGTCCGGGCGGCCGTGCAGGGCCTGGTCAGCCGCGACATCGCGGTCGATCGACCGCGTGCTCTACGGCGACGAGCCGATCAACGAGCTGCACATCGAAATCGACAACCGCTGTTTCAAGCTGCTCGCCCTGCACCAGCCGATGGCGACCGACCTGCGCGCGATTGTCGCGGCGGTGAAGATCAACACCGACCTCGAACGGGTTGGCGACCTGGCGGTCAACATCGCCGAAGCCGCGCGGCGCTACGCCACGCACCCGCCGGTCAAGAAGCTGATCGACATCCCGCAGATGGGCGACATCGCGCAGACGATGCTCCGCGACGCGCTGGATTCGTTCGTGCGGCGCGACACGGTGCTGGCGCATCAGGTGCTTGAACGAGGACGACCGCCTCGACGCGCCTCAAGACGCTGATCTTCCGCGAGCTGCTCGTCGTACATGCTGGACGACCCGGCGACGATCGAACCGGCGCTCGACCTGATTCTCATCTCGCGGCATCTCGAGCGCATCGGCGACCACGCGACCAACATCGCCGAAGACGTGATCTTCATGGTCTCGGCGCTCGACGTGCGCCACCACGCCCGAACCCGCCGGTCTGAACCGAGCGAAGCGCCACGAAGGAATCGAAGGTCCGTGTGCTTCGCGATTTTCGTGAACTTCGTGGTTATCGACAGAATTGACCGGATGGGCGACGCCCCGTTGTGCGTCATGTGCCGCATGCGTCCGATAGACGCGCGGTGGCGTCCTTTCTGCAGCGAACGGTGCCGCAACGACGACCTGGCGCGATGGGCGGACGGACGCGCTATCGGGTGCCGGGCGAGCCGGTCCCGTCGCCCGATGACCAGGATCAGGACCAGGACCATGGCGACCAATAGCAGCGTCACAACTGACAGGAACGCTCCGGTAACGTCGAAGACCGCGACTTCTATGGCCGATACGCTCACCGTCACCGACAACCGCACGGGCAAGCAGTACGAGCTGCCGATCAAGCGACGGCGCGATTCGCGCCATGGATCTCAAGCAGATCAAGACGGGGCCCGAGGACTTCGGACTGGTCACCTACGACCCGGCGTTCATGAACACCGCCGTCGTGTCGCAGCACGATCACCTACATCGACGGCGACAAGGGCATCCTCGAATATCGCGGCTACCCGATCGAACAGCTCGCCGAGCAGCTCGAACTACCTCGAGACGGCGTATCTGATCATCTTCGGCGAGCTGCCGACCAAGGCGCAGCTCGAAGACGTGGACCGCAGCGACATCAAGGCGCACACGGCTGCTCCACGAGAACATCAAGAAGCTGATGGAAGGCTTCCAGCACGACGCCCACCCGATGGGCGTCTTCCTCAGCACGGTCGGCGCGTTCTCGACGTTCTATCCGGACGCCAAGCAGATCTTCGACGAGAGCTCGCGCCAGCAAGCAGGTGCACCGGCTGATCGCGAAGGTCCCGACGATCGCCGCCTACGCCTACCGCCACAGCATCGGCCGGCCGTACGTCTACCCGGACAACGAGCTGAGCTTCACCGGCAACTTCCTGAACATGCTGTTCAAGATGACCGAGCTCAAATACAAGGTGAGCTCCGGTGCTCGAGCGCGGCGCTCGACGTCCTCTTCATCCTCCACGCCGATCACGAGCAGAACTGCAGCACGAGCGCGATGCGCGGCATCGGCAGCTCGCACGTCGATCCGTACTCGGCGATGGCCGGCGCGGCGGCGGCGCTCTACGGCCCGCTGCACGGCGGCGCGAACGAAGCGGTGCTGCGGATGCTGCAGGAGATCGGCATCGATCAACAACATTCCCGGCGTTCATCAAGAAGCGTGAAGGCGCGGCGAAGGCCGGCTGATGGGATTCGGCCACCGCGTCTACAAGTCGTACGACCCGCGCGCGAAGATCATCAAGCAGAACCGCCGACCAGGTGTTCGACGTCACCGGCAAGAACCCGCTGCTCGACATCGCGCTCGAGCTCGAACGCATCGCGCTCGAGGACGACTACTTCATCAGCCGGAAGCTGTATCCGAACGTCGACTTCTACTCGGGGCTGATCTACCAGGCGATGGGCTTCCCGGTGACGATGTTCCCGGTGCTGTTCGCGATTCCGCGCACCGTCCGGCTGGATCGCGCAGTGGGAAGAGATGCTGCTCGACCCGGATCAGAAGATCACGCGTCCGCGGCAGATCTATATCGGATCGAAGCGGCGCGATTACGTGCCGCTCAACAAACGCGGCTGATACGGTGCGATGGTGCGACGAGGTGCGTGCGATAGTGCGTCCGAGGGTGCGAGGGTGCGATGGTTCGCGGCGTTCGCCGCGGTTGCGCTGCTGACAATCGCGTGCGGCGCTGATGCCCAGAACCCTCGCACCTCGCACATCGGACGCACCGTCGCAACCTCGCACCATCGCACCGATCGCAGCTGAAGTTCGATTCGTCGATGGGCGTGGACTCACCTCCAGCGACAGGTCGCATTTGGCCCGCGCCCGGCGGGGTCGGCGGCCCTGGCCGCAGTGCCGTCGAGCATATCGAGTCGCAGCTGAAGGCCAGCGGCATCACGTTTCGCGAGCAGCCGTTCGACGCGATGACGCCGGCCGGCATCATCAAGATGACGAACGTCATCGGCACGATCCCGGGCAGGCGCCCCGAGCGGATCGTGCTCGCCACGCATTACGACACCGAAACGGTTCAAGGAGTTCACGTTCCTCGGTGCGAGCGACGCGGCGTCATCGACGGCCGCGGTGCTCGAGCTGGCGCGCGTGCTCAAGACGCGGCAGAACGAATACACGATCGAGCTGCTCTTCCTCGACGGCGAGGAGGCGGTCAACACCGAGTGGCGCGATCCGGACAACACCTACGGCAGCAGCACTACGTCCGCGCGGCGCAGCAGGCGGGACGCTCGGCGGGCTGAAAACGCTCATCCTGCTCGACATGATCGGCGACCGCGATCTCGACATCCGGCCGGACACCAACTCCGCGCGCTGGCTGAACGCGATCGTCTGGACATTCGGCCGCACGCCTCGGCTACCGCTCGACGTTCATCCCGCAGGATTTCACCGTCGAGGACGATCACCTGCCGTTTGTCGAGGCCGGCGTGCCGTCGATCGACATCATCGACCTCGATTACCCGCAGTGGCACACGGCGCAGGACGACCTCGATCACGTCAGCGCGCGCAGCCTGCAAATCGTCGGCGATGTCGTGCTCGACGCGCTTCCGCAGATCGAGCGGCGCGCTTCAGCTGCACTAACGACCCACCTCCAATGCCCAACTCCCAAGCCGAGTTCGGCTTCAAGTCTCCTTGGGAGTTGGAAGTTGGAACTTGGGACTTATCGCGCGTAGGCCGCGCCAGTAGCTGGAGAACCTCCTCCTTATAGATCGCGGCGCCCGCAACGCTCGCGACGAGCGTCGAGATAATGGCCGAGCACGAACCCCTTCACGAAGAGCGTCATCGTCATCATGCCCATCATCGTGAAGCCGAACAGCACGAGTGTCGCCGCCAGGTAGATCACGAGCCCGGCGAGAATCGCGGTCTTCGCGCCTGACCGAACCGCGGACGCATCGCCGCATACGTCCAGACGAGCAGGATGCCGAAGAGAAAGTCGATCGCGATCCACGTGCCCGCGACCGCTGGGCGCTCGTCATCGTCGCCCGGATCGAGGTTGTGCTCGTCGCCCACGCCTGCCAGTCCGCCGCCAGGACGTAGGTATTGGTCACGAAATCAAATCGCATTGGCCACGAGTCCGGCCAGGAGACCGCCTGCCACGACTTTCCCGGTGTTGATTGACGCCATCACCAGCTCCTTTCGTGTGCGAATCGAGACTGGCGTTACCGGCTTCGCCGACTGCGCGTGTTCGCGCCTGCACGCGCTTCGTGAAGGTCGGCTTCCGCGTCGTCCAGCATCTTCGCCCACGCCTGTGAGCCGGGATCGAGCAGCGGGTGCGGCCGCTCGCCGGCCTTCATGCGATCGATCTTGCCGGCGAACAGCATCTGCGGATGGCCGCTGACGTAGATGTCGGGCATGAGCGTCTTCAGCTTCCGGAACGTCGCCATCGCGTCGTCGACGAGCGTCGGAAACCTCTGATTGCCGACGAGCTTCACGCCGCCGTTCAGGCCCGCCGCAACCGAAGATCGCGACCGAGTAGCTGCGCTTCCGCCGTCCGGCACCGATCGTCGTCCAGACCGTGCAGCCGGGCGTGTGGCCCGGCGCCCAGACGGCGCGCAGCGTCGTGCCGCCGAGCGCCACCGTGTCGCCGTCCTTGAGCACGCGATCGACCTTCACCGGCGTCCAGCCCTCGTCGCCGAGCGGCGAAGATCCTTGCCCGCCTCGAGCGCCTCCGCGTCCTGCTTGATGGCCATCGACGCGCGCGCCGGTGCAGCTTCTTCATCGCGGCGTGGCCGCCGATGTGATCGAAGTGCGCGTGGCTCGGCAGCATGATCTTGATGTCACGCATCTTGAAACCGAGCTTCTCGACGTTCGCCGTGATGACCGGCGTCATCTCCGTCGTCCCCGTATCGACCAGGATGTGGCCCTGCGGCGTCGTGATCAGGTACGACGCGATGTTCTTCGCGCCCACGTAGTAGATGTTGCCGACCAGGCGGAACGCTTCTTCAGGCTGGCTGTACGGCCCGTGGAACTGGGCGCGCTGATCCGCCGAGAGCGGCGACGTCTGCGCCGAGCAGACACGACTGGCGCCGGCAATCAGCAGAAGCGCCGTGTAACGATGGACGCGCATGGAGTCTCCTCGATGGAATGTGTCTCGTGCGGGCGGATTGTAGATCAACTCGCCAATTCCGCGGATTCCCAAGCTACGCGAACGCCGCGACACCAGGCTGCTTGGGAGTTGGAAGTTGGGACGTTGGGAGTTCTCTACGCGTCCAGCCTGGTGGACGCGTAGGTTCTGCGCGACGTGGATTTCGTCGAGGATTTCCTGCTCGGTGAGCACGCGCTGCGACGACTTGGCGCGGCGGAACACGCGATCGACGACGTCTTCGGCCGGCGATGAAGCCATGCTGCTCGAGCCAGAAGACGACGTTCGATTTGCCCGACAGCGGGCCGACCTCGATCTGCTGCGCGCGGCCCGACCATCTGCGCGGGCACGCCGGAATAGACCGCATCCATCAGCTCGGGATCGTTCTTGCGGAACGCCTTGACGACCGCCGCCGCGTGAACGCCGGTCGCCGTGCGGAACGCGTCGCGGCCGAACACCGGGTAGTTGTCGGGAATCGGCTCGCCCGTCGCCTCGACACCGTCGCGCACCAGCGCGTCGAGCCTGGTCGAGATCGCGCGTGATCCATCCCATGAGCACGAGGTTCACGAGCAGCATGTCCATCGGCGTGTTGCCGACGCGCTCGCCGATGCCGAGGATGGTGCCGTGCACGCGCGTCGGCGCCCGCTTCGAGCGCCGCCAGGCTGTTGATCGTGCCCATGTCGCGATCGCGATGGCCGTGCCAGTCGATGCCGACTGCCGCCGCCGCATGTCGTCGACGATCTGCTTCGCGAACGTGACGACGGCGCGCGCGCCGGCCGGCGTCGCGTGGCCGACGGTGTCGGCGATGCAGATGCGCTGACGCGCCGGCGCGAATGGCGGTCGTGAAGAGGCGCGCGCAGCGTCTCGGGATCCGAGCGCGTCGTGTCTTCGGTGACGTACATCACCTCGAGACCGTGGTTGACGCCGAACGACGACGGCTTCTTCCGTGCAGCCGCTGCAGGTAATCGACGCGTCCAGTCTTCAGCGTAGCTGGCGGATCGGGCTCGAGCCGATGAAGCAGCAGCACTCGATCGGCAGGCCGACGCGCTGCGAGACGTCGACGATCGGCTGCACGTCGCTGACGACCGTGCGCGCGGCGCAGTTGGCCTTGATCTTCAGCTTCGAGTCGACGATCTCGCGCGCCAGCCGCTCGACGTCGCGCACGACGTGCGGCCCGGCGCCGGGCAGGCCGATGTCCGCCGTGTCGACGCCAATCTGGTCGAGCAGCCGCAGGATGCGGAGCTTCTGGTCGATCGACGGCGCGCGCACCGACGGCGACTGCAGCCCGTCGCGCAGCGTCTCGTCGTCCAGCATCACGAGCGGGCGGCGGCGCGCACCGGCGCATCACGATTCCAGTCGTAGATGAGCGCCTTGTTCATGATCGTCGCCGAAGGGTAGCAATACGTAACTGAACGAAGTACAA
>ERZ1370068.6430-contig-5412_pt1 | contig 12485 bp, 25 predicted proteins | sample MGYA00561227_ERZ1370068 | MGnify/ENA primary metagenome ERZ1370068 (study PRJEB38410, sample SAMEA6850437) | metagenome | study: Metagenomic assessment of the ecological functions of the soil: analysis of the soil microbiota associated with the...
CTAGAGGTGGTAGAGCTCCCGTATTTCTTCTCCACATACGACAAGAACGGTTCAGGGTCGAGGCTCTTGCCCGTCACGCGTTGGGCGAGGTGATCCGGCGTGAACATCCGGCCCCAGCGATGAATTTTTGCCCGAGCCAACGTTGCAGCACCATCAATTGTCCTGCCGCAATTTCATCCTCCAGATGCGGGATCTCCAGTTTGGCCTGCTCATAGAATTGAACGGAATAGAGATTTCCGAGCGTGTACGTCGGGAAGTAGCCGAAGGCGCCGAACGACCAGTGTACGTCTTGCAGCACGCCTTCCGCATCGTTCGAGGGGACAATGCCCAAATATTCCTCCGTTTTCTGGTTCCAGATTCCCGGCAAGTCTTCCGGGCGAGTCCGCCCCTTCGATGAGATCCTGCTCGATTTCGAACCGCAGCATGATGTGGAGATTGTAGGTGAGCTCATCGGCCTCGACTCGAATCAGCGATGGCTTCACGCGATTGATGGCCGCGTAGAATTGTTCCCCGTCGAGGGCACGCAATTGATGATGAAACGTCTGCTGCAGCATGGGGTAAAAGAAACGCCAGAATGATCGCGACCGGCCCACACAGTTTTCCCACATGCGCGATTGGCTTTCATGAATGCCGAGCGAGACCGAATCGCCCAGCGGTGTGCCGAAGTAGCGGGGGTCGAGCCCCTGATCGTACAGCCCATGGTCCGCCTTCATGGATACAACTGAACAGGCAGGATTGGAGATCGTGTTCGTGCACACGGGTCGTGACGCGCACGTCCGTCGGATGGAATGACGTCGTGAAGGGGTGCGCCGACAGGTCGAGACGCCCCCTGTTCGAAGTCGTAGCCCATAGCGATCAAGATCATCCGGCCGAACTCCAGTTGGCGCGCCTGATCGTAGGTATGAAATAAAATCGCATCGTCGATCTGAACCGAGCTCTGCTGAATTTTCTTGAGCAGCGGCACGAGACGTCTCCTTGACTTGTGCGAACAACGGGCGCAATGCCGCGATGGTGGAGCCCGGTTCGTACACATCGAGCAGGCGCATTGTACGGCGAGTCTCGGTAGCCGAGGTACTCGGCCTCTTCTCGCTTGAGCGACAGGACCGTGCGGAGATTTGGGAGAAACTTGCGAGAAGGCGCGATGTTCTTTTGCCTCTACCCACACTTGCTGCGCCAGCGAACATTCCCGGCTGAGCGTCATGACAAAATCGGAGGGCAGCTTCTTCGCGCGGCTATAGTCACGCCACACTTCGCGGAGCAACGATCGAGCGGGCTCGTCCCAACCATCCCCGGGGCTTTCACGGATCGCACCGGACTCTGGATCGACCCAGGTGGCGAGCAACCGTTCAATCTCCGGCGAGACGAACTTCTGATGTGCGATGCCCTGGAGCGTCGAAATCTGCTCGGCGCGGGCCTCGCCTCCGCCGGCCGGCATGTGGGTCTCTTGATCCCACGAGAGGAGCGCAGCCGCGCTGTTAATGCGCTGGATCTCCAAGAGTCTGGTCGTCAAGGCTTCCACAGTCTTCAGGGTTTTCACAGTAGAGTATTTCCTCCAGGAACCGTCATGCTTATGATCGCGCCGATCTGCATCCTCTTAGGTAATGTACGCAACGAATCATCCGTTTTCAAACCCATGGACGCTCAAAGCGATGAATAGACTTGTCGCGGCTGACATCGAGACCTATGCCCAGGCCCACTCCATGCCGGAGTCGGACCTCTGCCGGGCCTTGCGGGAAGAGACTCAACGGCGCATGGAGTCTCCGCAGATGATCGTCGGGCCGCTCGAAGGGGCCTTTCTGAAGATGATGACGCAGCTGGTGCGGGCAACCAGCGTGCTGGAGATCGGCATGTTCACCGGCTATAGCGCGCTCTGTTTTGCGGAAGCGCTACCGGCGGACGGGACGGTGCTTACGTGTGAGATCGATGAGGAGTCAGCCGCTCTCGCGCGCCAGTATTTCGCGCGATCACCGATCGGTAAGAAGATCGAGATCCGCATGGGGCCGGCGCTCGATACGATGCGGCACCTCAAGGGACCGTTCGATCTGATCTTCATCGACGCCGACAAAATCAACTATGTGAATTACTACCGGCGGGCGCTCGATCTTGTGTCGCCGCACGGGGTGATTCTGATCGATAATGTGCTCTGGGATGGGGATGTGCTGAAAACAGCCGCCTCCGGATGAGAAGACGGCGGCCATTCAGGAACTGAATCGAGTGGTCGCAGCTGATCCGCGTGTCACAGCGGTCCTGGTGACGATCCGGGATGGAGTCTTGGTGATTAGGCTACAGTCGATGACCATGCAAATTGCTTGACGCCTCGTCAACAAGGGACTGTAATCTACTGCCTATGACACCTCAGACAAACCGTCTGGCTTATGGTGCGATCATCGCTGCCGCCGTGCTCTGGGGCGGCTCGATCGTGGCCCAGAAGCTGGCCCTGAGCGGATTCTCAGCTGTTGAAGCCTCGGTCCTGCGGGACATCGGCGGGTTGGCGATTCTCCTGACCACGTGGTGGTGGCAGGAAGGCACCTTGGCTAAGCTGACCAAGGCGGATGTGCGTATGCTGGGACTGCTCGGGCTCGGCGTGTTGGGCAACCACCTGCTCATTCTCATGGGGCTCAAGTATGTGAGCGGAGCCGTGGGCGGAGTGATCATCGGATCGAGTCCGGTGGTGACCGCGCTGCTCTCGGCGCTGTTGATTCACGATGTCCCGCTGCGCGCCGTGTGGGCGGGCGGTCTCCTGTCCTTCGCAGGAGTGGGGGTTGGTCTCCGTGGCGGGGTTCCAGGCCGCGGGCGATCAGCCGCTGCTCGGCAGCCTGCTGGTCTTTCTCGGCGTGGTGAGCTGGGCTCTCTACAGTATCGGCAGCCGGAAGCTCATGGAGCGTCACTCGGCTTTAACCGTCAATTGGGCGACGCTGCTCGTCGCCACCGTCCTCCAAATTCCTCTGCTGTGGACGGATCGCAAGATGCTGGATGCGGGACTCGGGTCCGTGACGCCGGCGGACTGGATGGCGCTGGGGTATCTGGTCCTGTTCGCCACGGCCATCGCGCAACAGGCCTGGCTGTTCGGCGTGAAGGGAATCGGGCCCTCGCGCGCCTCCGTCGCTTGGCAATCTGACTCCTGTGGCCGCCATCGTCCTGTCCGCGGTGCTGTTGAAAGAACCAGTGGGCACGAGTGAAATCCTCGGCATCGCACTGATCCTGGCTGGAGTTTGGGTTGTCGATCGGCAAACATCCCGTCTCACAAGCTAACAGGCTGCTGAAAAAGGCCCGTCAGCGGCGTTCTCGCCCTCGAACAGGCATCCTCAACGTAGCCTAGAGGCTACGCCTCCGGTCTTCGACTCGCCTGCGGCCTTGCTGACGGCCTTTTTGAGCAGCCTGCTAAGATCGAGCCTTTTCTAGTTCTCCCAGATAAAGGGAATCGCCGGGTTATCCTTTCCGCGCGCATCGCTCCTCTCGCCCTCGTCTCCGTGGTTTGCAGTATGATACGGCTCATTTTTCAGCTGAGGAGCCGCGCATGCTGGAACAGCGCATCGAAGAAGTGAACAAAGCGAACCACGCGTTTTATGCCGCGTTTGGCAATCTCGACATCGGCGAGATGGATAGAGATTTGGGCGCACCAGGAGTACGTGACCTGCATCCATCCTGGCTGGACTTTGCGATCGGGCTGGCCGCTCGTGCGCGACTCCTGGGTTTTGATCTTCAATAATACCTTTTCCATGACATTCGAGCTCACCGACGTGATGGTGCAGGTGGCAGGCGATATGGCCTGGGTCGTCTGCGTGGAGAACATCACCACCCATCAATCTGACGAGACCGCAGCAGGCGCAGGTGTTAGCCACGAATCTCTTCGAGCGCATCGGGGATGAGTGGTTGATGATTCATCATCATGGTTCGGCGGTGATGGGGTAGGCCTAGAATCAATGGCTTCTGATCGTCTTGCGCTTCTGGTGCCAAGGTTTGGTGCCAGCTTTTTCTGCGGCCGTATCTAACACGTCGACATAACGCTGATCTCCCGTCGGAATCCAGCGGGCATAGTACCGCAGGTCGTGGTCGGATTGGTGTGGCCGAGAGTCGCTGCGACACATGAGAGCAGGGGAACACCGGACGACAGGAGCAGGCTGCGCATACGTATGGCGGAGATCGTACGCGAAAGCGCAGGGCAGATTCGCCCGGTGCAGGATGCGATGAAAGACACGTCGCAGATGGCGTTCCTCATACAGCCTGCGTTGATCATTCGGACAGAGCCAAGGGTGTTACCCCATCGGCCTGTCATGGATTCGAGTTCCTGCCAGGCGCGATGAGCCTCCAGTGTCGGGATCAGCTTGGCGCTGGGGTCCACCGTTCGGACTTCCGGCGGTCTTGGTCGATTTCACCTGTCCCCCATGGTCGCAGCCCGTTCGATGCGGATGGTGTGCTGACGGACATCCATGTCCCCGGATTGCAGCGCAATCGCTTCGCCGGAGTCGCATACCTGTTTTTCGCCATGAGGACGAAAAGCATCCGATAGCGCGGGTCAGGGCCGCTGACCTGCCCGGGCAAATTTGGTCCAGGGTGAATGTTAGACTGGACCGCAACCAGGGAGGTCAGGGTCATGCCCAAGAAACGGTATACGCCCGAAGAGATTATTCAACATCTGCGAACGGTTGAGCTCGACACCGGCAAAGGCCTGGCCGTGCTCGACTCCTGCCGGAAGCTCGGCATCACCGAGCAAAGATGCGCGATCAGCTTCTCAACGGGGAACTGTTCTACACGCTGAAAGAAGCCCAGATCATCATCGAACGCTGGAGGATTCACTACAACACGGTCCGTCCACACAGCAGTCTCGGGGGCCAGCCACCCGCTCCCGAAACTATCCAGCTTGCGAGCTGAGGACTAACATGGTAGGTGGTACAAAAACTCCCGGCTGGTCACCACCACCCGCCACACTCAAAACGCCGGGGTAGAGGGGGATGGCCGATGATTGCCGCTTCCTCGATATGCCCTCACATGATTCTTCGCGCCAAAATCTTTTGCCTCCCCTCCATGCTGGGCTATCACCCCACGATCTTGACGAACTCCTGAAACAACTCGGAGCCTTACGCTCTCCAAAAATTGTGTGAGCACTTCTGACCAAACTAGGGCATGCCCTAGTTCCCGCGTAGCGCCTTCTTCTCCACAATGGAGGGTACAACGAGCGCATACAATGGAAGGGTTAGAAATATGGAGAAGATGAAAGAGTCGCTGTTTGTGCTATTCACTGTCCCTCAGCAGCAGGTAGGCTCCGGCGCTTGCTACATCGCCTGGGATGGATACCCAACCATATTGAGGTCAAAGGCGGCTAGGTTCCATAGCTATGCTAACGCCAAGGCATTTGCCAAAGAGAACCGCGTTGCGTTGAACGGTCTTACTTACATAGGCCTTGAAGATTTTACAGAGGTAGAACTGACGGGTTCGGAGGCGTCGAATCATCTCAGGGTCGGATAGGGGGCACATCATGATGACGATGAATCAAGCGGCTGCGCGACAAGTGAAATGGAAACAGCGACTATATCGAACACCATGTGATCACGTGATTCTGGAGTTGGAATCGAATGAACAGGGTTATTTGACGAGCAACTTTGTCTGCAATCTCTGTGGTGAATCTGTGCCCCAAGGGGCTTTAGCCACTAGCATCCGCACCAGCATGCTACTCAAGGCTCTCGCCACAGTGATTTATCCCCCTGCCTCTGACCCTCAGCGAGTAGACCAGAGAGGACTAACCTATGACGATCAATCGAAGCGGTTCTCATACGAGCGAAGTGGAGGGGCAATCAGACCTGGAAACATGTAGACATTTGACTCTGGAATTAGAATTTAATGACCAGGGCGATTCGACAGACAACTATGTTTGCACTGTCTGCGGGGAACCTGCGGCCCAACGGTCCCTCGCTGCTAAATAGCCCGGTACCGATCTTCCGTAGGGCATCTACGCCGCCCTCACAGGCACGCGCTGAATGGCCCTGTCCAAATCTTCCGGCGTGGTATGCGCTTTATCAAGACAGGCATATGCGCCGGATTGTTTGGCTACCGCATACACTCCTAGATCTTCAATCGTCGTCAGGACAATCACAGGAACGTCCGGCATACTAGGGATTGGGACAAAGTGTTGTAGTAGCTTGAATCCCGACTCATCAGGCAATGCGAGCTCCAGCACCACACAATCGACACGCAGATGCCCAGAGATCTGACGCGCGGTCTGTGCATCGTCCGCTTCTATTGTCAGATAGCCAGGGGTGCACCGTTTCAGCCCATTGGCATAGAACGCTCGCGCAGCCTTGTTCGCATCGATAAGGAGTACTGCCGTGGTGACATGTTCGAGGTTCGAGGACATCGTCCCGGTGCTCCCAGCGTGACATGCGTCTGGGGAACTCTACCTCACCGTTGGGGCGGTGTCTGTGAGGTCCAGTCTTACAACGGACGGTTCACAACGCGAAGAATGTTTGGCAGGTTTTCCTCTGCCGACTAGAGTTGGATTTTGAAAGGACGGCTGTCTTTCTTGGTAGAGGAATGATCATGAGACTGACCATGGCCCCCTTAGCCGGATCCGACCTGTATGTTAGGGTCGGGCCGAAAGGAGGACCGTATGCCCCGCAACCGTCACACCGTCGAGCAGATCATTACCAAGCTGCGCGAAGCCGAAGTGGCCCTAAGCAAAGGGCAGCCCGTCGCGCAGGCCTGCCGCACACTGGGGATTACCGAACAGGCTTACGCGATGAACTGTTGAATCGGGAACTGTTTGCTACACTGTGGGAGGTGCAAGTGCTCGTGGAACGTTGGCGACGACACTACAACCAGATTCGTCCCCATCGGGCACTGGGGTTGCGGCCACCCGCTCCTGAAACGATCGCGCCCCAGCAGTGTGCGTAAGTGACTATTCGACCTGGTACAACCACGGGGGCGGTCAATGAGGGGCATGCGACGGGCAAGTATATCTGTCTTCTTTGCGGTGAATTCGTAGCCCAAGGTGCCTAACCAGCGTAACATTTCCACAAAATCCCTGCACCGTCAACGGCGCGTTTCCTTCCGCCCAATTGTTGACCAGTACGTCATGCACGCCGTATCTCAGCTTGCTTTCTCATCCGTCCTTCAAAACCGAGCAATATTGAACAGAATCGACCGATCATTGTTGTGCTAAGCTTCCCATCCGAATATGGACGACTGCCTTCCTGAGAAGACTGCCCATACTTGAAACTCCTCAAGTAAACAGGTCGGGAGGACCTTTCTATGACACATCAAAAAACACCAAGGTGCTGGTGGTGGATGACGATGAGCCGAGCAGGGACCTGTTTTGCAAGGCATTAACGTCTGCGGGCTACGCGGTCCGAGCGGCTTCAGATGGACTCAACGCGATACGTCGTCTGGAGGAGACACGATTCGATGTTGTGCTCACCGACGTTTGCCATGCCTCAAATGGATGGGCTGGAACTCCTGACGAAAATCCGTGACCGCTGGCCGGACAGTCGTGTGGTGGTGCACTCGAACCGGTTGACATGGAGGGTAGCGCGACTGGCCCGGGTGGAGGGGCATATGCGTGTCTCTCCAAGTCCGACAAACCGCTCAGCTCCTCAAGACAATAGCGTCAGCTTCTTTTGGCCGATGTAAGCTACTTTCCACGCGAATCTCGCCTGAGCCTTGCCTGTAGATCTTGCGCCGTCGGTTCCGCATCCCTCCTATAATTCGCCTCCCTGCGAGGCGCTCATGTCCTTCTCGATTCGTCCCTACCGGCGATTCCACGTGCACTGTGCTGTCACGTAACACGCTGTACATTCAGGCCAAAGGCACTGTGTAGACCCTCGAACTATGAGGCATTTTTGTATCGAAGGTTGAAATCGCGTGATCTTCAGGTTGCGGAGAGCTTGGAGACCCTGAAAAAAAGAGGCAACATGGACGGTCTTGACCCCGTGGCCACGATGCACCTATGCTTCTAACCTCTGAACAGGATTCTGCACTCACCGTCCCTGTCCTTGCACTACAGCCTTGGCCCAAAGTTCTCACGGGAGATCGGCCATAGCAAGCCAAACGAACCCTGGCGTTCAATCCCCAGACATTCCTCAGACAAAGTGGGGGCGGCAAAACGAGTCTGACGCCCCCAAGAAGCAGGTTTCTCTATTCGCAAGGGGATGCGGCGGACGCCGTGTTCTATATCCAGGGTGGCAAGGTCAAGTTGACCGTGGTCTCGCAACAGGGCAGAGAAGCCGTCATCGCCATTCTGGAGCAGGGCAGCTTTTTGGGAGAATCCTGCCTCGCCGGACAGCCTGTTCGGACGGAGACGGCAACCGCCCTGGAAGCTTCCAGTATCGTGCGCATCAACAAAGACGCCATGCTCCATGTGCTGCACCAAGGAGCCCACGTTCGCCGACGCTGTTTATGTCCTATCTGCTGGCTCACTCGATGCGCATCCAAGAGGATTTGGTGGATCAACTCTTCAATTCCAGCGAGAAGCGGCTGGCGCGGATGCTCCTGCTGCTGGCCCACTTTGGGAAAGACGGCAAGCCGGAACCGGTGATCGCGAAGGTCAGTCAGGAAATACTCGCCGAGATGATCGGGACCACACGCTCACGCGTCAGTTTCTTCATGAATAAGTTCCGCAAACTGGGCTTCATTAACTACAACGGCGGGTTGCATGTGCGCAGTTCCATCTCAATATCGTCCTCCCGACCGGGTTCCCATTACACCGTCCTTACAGCAACTGCACTGAGAGCGTATCTGCCTCAGTGGCATCGACTTGCCCTGAGAGGCCAAGCAGCCTGGCAGCCGAACGAAACAAGCCGTGTCAGCGATGGTTTATGGAAAAGAGGTCACGCTCAAACGTACGGCCAGGACAAATACGGGCGCACCCGTGGAGACGTGTTCCTGCCGGATGGCACCGACGTCAATGCACGCTGGTCGAAGAGGGTTGGTGCTGGTGGTGCAGAAAGTATGCGCCGGGGATAGGGTGCTGGAAGGGTTGGAGAAGGAGAGCACGAGAGGGCGAAGAAAGGCTTGTGGGCTGATCCGGCCCCGATCTCACAGTGGAGTATCGGGCCGCTCCTACGTCATGATTCGCAAGGGACTGCTCGCTTATTCTGTCAAGGTAATCCTCTGCTTCCGGTTCCACCGATAATAGGGTCGTCTGTATGACGTGGAAACGGTTTTCAAGGAGGAGTAATTCCAGATCACTTAATGGACTGTCCTGATCCAGCGCGGTGCGCAGGGCTGCTGTGAATTTCCACAATTCCCTGAGCGTGGTCCGTTTCCGTGTGATCCTTTGCGTCAGTCACCTCACGTGCTGGCTGAGCCAAGCCGGGTTTCAACAGTCATATGAGCCATATACCACCTCTTTGTTTGATTGGTCATTCACCGGGGACCAGCCCGCCGCGAGGGGTGCACTGTGGGCTAGATCAATGAGACGTGGCGACCTGCCAAGATGATTGATCCGAGGTGGTTCAGCTCCCATGATCCCAGCCGCCCTCCTTGTCACACTCAAACACCACTTTCCTGGGGTACGCCTAGTGATCTCTCGCTAGGCGACCGCCAGTGTCTCCATGACCTGGGCTGCCTTGATTGTCTCCATCACCTGCGTGAAACACCCCGGACAGTACGTGTGAGTCTGAAGGCAATCGGCCAGATTGACGCCATGGGTCTTTCGATACGTTCGCGGCGTGACCCAGCGTGCACGATCAAGCGAAGGGTCGATCTCATCTCGAATGAGTCGGCAGAGACAGCAGACAGGGAGCAGTGGCGTCGCTTTCCTCGAAGTGGACGGAGCTGCATGCGTGATCTGAGCGAACAGGGTGTCAACAGAGCCAACCGCTCCGTCGTTCATGGCTCCGCTCCCTATATCCATGCTGTGCGACATCAGACTTCGCCGCGTCAGTCCCATGATGGATCGCCTGTTGGCTGTAGCCCTACGCGCGGTGAGCCTGATGCGGCCTTTTTCTCGTGAGTTCGCCTCATGGCCCTTCGAGTCTGCTTATGCTGATGAGCGGCCTGTTCATGAGGCTCTTCGGTTTTCTTGTACTGGTCGACGGCTTGTGTTGCCATGGTCGTCTCCTTTGAAAGGTTCGCTGGAGTATGCCGACAGCGTAGGGTCTGTTCACAATTGCTCACTGTTAAAATAGTATCTGGTAGACCGCAGGACGCTATCCCTGCGCGAAGATTCACCCATTACGATGGGCGCCAGTCGTGGAGGACGATATTGAGGAGGGAGCTGTGGACGTGTAGCCCGCCTAGTCGTAGTGAATCGAAGCCCATCTTTTTGAACCGATTCATGAAGAAACTGACGCGGGAGCGCGTGGTCCCGATCATCTCGGCGAGTGTTTCCTGACTGATCTTCGGAATGACCTGTTCCTGCGTACCTTCTTTCCCGAAATGGGCCATGAGCAATAAAGTTCGCGCCAAGCGCTTCTCGCTGGAGTTAAAGAGTTGATCCACCAAGTCCTCTTGGATGCGAGACGTTCCGAGCCAGCATATAGGCAAGGAACAGCGCGGAGAAGGTGCGGTCGTCTTGGAGCAATCGGAGCATCGACTGTTTGTCGATGCGGACGATAATGGCATCTTCGACGGTCGTCGCCGTGGCCAAATGCACCGGCTGCCCGGCGAGACACCCTTCCCCGAAAAGCTGCCTGGCTCCAGTATCGCGATGACGGCTTCTTTACCCTGCGGCGAGACCACGCTCAACATGACTTTGCCCGCCTGGACGTAGAACACGGCATCCGTCGTATCCCCTTGCGAGAAAGAGCACCTGCTTCTTGGGGGACTTCAGCGTCGTTTTGCCATTGCCGATTTGCGTGAGGAAGGTCTGGGGATTAAACGTCGCCATCGGTGTGACTCGCACGGCCCGCTTCTCTCGAACGCGCTGGGCCAAATTGGTGTGAGGACCGGGATGGACGGTGCAGGACAGTGCAGAAAAAAGCATATCTTTGAGTATAAGTACATTTATGCCTGCAGGATCGCTAGTCGTCTGATCGAAATTGCTCACTTTCTAGAAATTCTCGAAGTACGAAGAACTATTTCTCTCTTTGATGCAATTTGGCGGGTTCAACAGGCCTGTGAGATGGCGAGAGATCGGGTAGCGCGAGAATGCCCGTCAATCGTTCTTCATCGCGCACAGACACACGTCGAGGAGGAGATGTGAGAAGATTTGTAGAAAGGTCAAGAAAAATATGCACAAACCCCTCTCCCAGCCTTTGTGGATAAGTCTGTTTATAAGGTTGCCCTGCCACTCCATCCCTCGAATTACTGTACTCCAACACCTCTTTGCCTAGAAATTAAACATTGGGTGAAACCGGTATGCCACCACAAGATATGGTGGTGACCGCCGCTGGTTGTACCAGGTCGAATAGCACTTACGCACACTGCTGGGGCGCGATCGTTTCAGGAGCGGGTGGCCGCAACCCCAGTGCCCGATGGGGACGAATCTGGTTGTAGTGTCGTCGCCAACGTTCCACGAGCACTTGCACCTCCCACAGTGTAGCAAACAGTTCCCGATTCAACAGTTCATCGCGTAGTCTGTTCGGTAATCCCCAGTGTGCGGCAGGCCTGCGCGACGGGCTGCCCTTTGCTTAGGGCCACTTCGGCTTCGCGCAGCTTGGTAATGATCTGCTCGACGGTGTGACGGTTCGCGGGGCATACGGTCCTCCTTTCGGCCCGACCCTAACTACGGGTCGGATCCGGTTAAGGGCCGGTCACTTTGTCGTTAGTCGACCGTAATCCTAGATCAAGTCATGCTCGGAACAAAGACCGACAAGAAGAACATCGGAGATCATTAAGCTGGTCGCCCAGCTGCGTGATCATATCGACATTCACCGCATCATCGGATTAAACGTTGACTCGCTCCAGAATAGCGATATCAGCAACGCGTTCATTGGCTATCTCAAAGGCAGCCAGGGAGTCCTCGCCATCTACTTCTGTAAGATATTCGAATCGTCGACACGAAACGAGCTGAATTCCATTTCGGAATAGTCGACTCACTCCCACAGACAGTTCTCGCTCTTGAGCAGAGAGCTGCATTTTTGCCTTTGGGAAAAAGTATGGGAACGATAATGGAGCCCACAGAAGCCAGTCTCATCTCAAAGTGACATTGGCCTCTTCTGTGGCGTCCATTTTTCAACACTAAGATCGCCTGAAGGAATTTCGTGACACGATTGGCGCTCACAGTGACTCAAAGGCTGCCATCGACTCTCTCCCATCCCATGCCGAATTCGAGACCCTCTATAGCTTCGCGGCTGACTTCTACGAGCTGGTTTCTCGTTCCTTAATCAACGCCGGTCCCGCGATGGTGCCAAGGCAAACAGGTAAGGGGTTGGTTAAACTCATGGAGTCTATGGGAGTTAGGCTCCAAAGTTTGACTTTGAGGCCGATGAATAATGAGCGATCGATCTTGGGGTGCGGCTTTGAAGGGAAGCATTGCAGCTGTCCGCACGCAACCGTTGAGTTTTTTGCGTTAGGTTTTTGGTGCTGAGGCGGTGGGGAATTCTTCGACG
>ERZ1370068.2114-contig-1277_pt1 | contig 12479 bp, 14 predicted proteins | sample MGYA00561227_ERZ1370068 | MGnify/ENA primary metagenome ERZ1370068 (study PRJEB38410, sample SAMEA6850437) | metagenome | study: Metagenomic assessment of the ecological functions of the soil: analysis of the soil microbiota associated with the...
CGCCCTCGTCGAAGACTAGCCGGATCCGCGCGGCAGGGCTACGGAGTCGAGATCGCCGCGGCCGACTCGGCCTCGGCGAGGGCGGCCTTGGCCTTCCACATGGCATTGGCGTGGTCGATCTTGGCCCGGGCGTCCTCGTGATGCTTCTTCGCCTCCGCGACGAACCGCTTGGCGTCCGCGACCAATGCCTTTGCCTCCGCCGAGAGCTTCATCGCCTCGGCCCGCTTGATCGCGTCCTCGGCCGCTCGGATGTGCACCGGACAGTTCCAGCCGAGCGCTGATCCCGTGCCGAGGGCCCAGGCCAGTCCACACACCAGGCTCAGGACAATGAGCCGCCGTCGCGTCATCGATGGCCTCCAGGACAGCCGAACGGGCGGCCCACGACCGCCGGGGCCGCCCGCGAAGATAAGACTGGTCGGGGTGAGAGGATTTGAACCTCCGACTCCCTGCTCCCAAAGCAGGTGCGCTACCGGGCTGCGCCACACCCCGAACTCTGCAGAAATCTTATCATTTCGCCTTCTGTCTTGCATTTGAAAGTAGGCAGGGATCCACTGCCCCCGAGAGTGCGCCGCGTCTGGGCGCGCTTACTTGCCGCGGAGCTGCCCCAGCGCACTGAGCCAGTTTTCGAGGTGGTAGGTCCTACCAATCTTGCCGTCTTTGATGGTCTGAATGTCGATCGCCATGATCCTGAAGCTCTTGCCGGTATGGGGCACACCAAAGAGGTCCCCGGCGGGTGTTCCTGTTACCTCGCCGCGGACGATGACACGATCCCCGGCCACGAGCACTTCCTTGATCGCGAACTTCATGTCGGGGATGGACTTGGCAAAGCCCTCCGACCACCTTGATCGACGCATCACGGCCCCAGCATTCGCCCGGCAGATAGCCCCAGCAGGACTCGTAGTCCGCGGTGAGAATTTGTTCCTGCAGCGTTTTCATATCGCCCTGGACGGGTTGGTTGAACAGACCGTACCAGGGTGCAATGACGGCGCGCGCTTGTGCCTCGGTCAGACTCTGGGCCGAGGCGGCAAGAGGAGTGGTCAGCACGACGGCGGCGATGAGTTGAGCGAGCCACTTCATGGTGTTCCTCCTTGGTCGGAGTCTTGGGGAGACTCAGATGGGATCCTCGGGCCTGCCTATTCGCTTCAATGGCTGCATTCCCAACGTGACTTCGTGTGAGTCGATTCAGGCATTCATTCCGCCATCCACGGTAAGATTCGCCCCGGTAATGTACGAGGACTCCGGACCGGCGACAAACGCCACCAGCGCCGCAACCTCTTCAACATGCCCATAGCGGTCGAGCGCGGTAACGGCCTTCTGCGGCGCCGCCCACTCGCCCGCCGCGGGATTCAAATCCGTGTCGATGGGACCCGGCTGGATATTGTTGACTGTAATGCCCCGGCTCCCCACCTCTCTGGACAACCCCTGACTGAACATCTTGACCGCTCCCTTCGTGGCCGAGTAGGGGACCAGGCCGGGCACCATGACACGCTCACCCACGGCCGAGCCGATCATGATGATGCGGCCGCCGCTCTTCATTTGCTTCAGCGCCGCCTGCGTCGCGACGAAGGTGCCGCGGACGTTGATGTCAATCAGGCGGTCCAGCTCCTCCAGCGTGGTCTCCTCGAACGTCTTGGGAACGGCCGTGCCGGCATTGTTCACAAGGACGTCGAGCCGGCCGAATGTCGCCACGGTCCTTTCGACCGCGGCTTCGACGGCGTCGGCATCAGTGGCGTCCGCCTGAATTGCGATCGCCTTTCGGCCACCGCGTTCAATCTCCTTGACGACCGACGCGGCCGCATCGGCACCTTTCGTGTATGTGATGGCCACGTTCGCTCCGTCCGCGGCCAGACGCTTGGCGATTGCAGCGCCAATGCCGCGCGAGCCGCCTGTAATCAGTGCAATCTTTCCTTCCAGGTTCTTGGACATTGTTTTCTCCGATCCTCTTAAGGTGTGGCCGGCCACGCTGGTTCGCGGTGTCGTCGCCATCGTCTTATTGGGCTGTTTTGCCGCCGTCGACGAGGAACGACGCACCCGTGATGAAGGATGCCTTGTCAGATGAGAGAAACACGATGGTCTGGGCAATCTCTTCGGGCGCCCCTACGCGCTTGAGCGGCACCGTCGTGATCAGGCCGGCCTTCCTTTCGTCCGTACCGGTAAAGCGGTTCAGCATCCCGGTCTCGATCGGCCCGGGGGCGACCACATTGACCCGCACCCCGGACCCCGCGGCCTCGAGCGCGGCGGATTTGGTCAACCCTTCGACCGCGTGCTTGCTGGCCGCGTAGACTGAGGCACCGGCCCCTCCGGTCCGGCCGTAGGTCGACGACACGTTGACGATGCTGCCGCTCCCTTGTGCGAGCATCACGCGCAACTCATGCTTCATGCTCAGCAGCGTGCCGAGCACGTTGGTGTCGAAGGTCGCGGCGTAGCTCTCGGCAGACTGCGCCGTTACGGGGCCAGGTTTGCCTTCAGTGCCGGCAGTATTGACGGCCACATCCAGGCGACCAAACCGTGCGACCGTCTTGTCAACCAAGCTGCGCACGTCGTCCTCGTGGCGCACATCGGAGCGCAGAAACTCGGCTTCGGCGCCCAGCTTGCGGAGCTCAGCAACTAGCTCGTGGCCCTCGGCGTCGCGCCGGCCCGAAGCAACGATGCGTCCGCCTTCGTTCACGAAGGCGAGTGCTGTGGCACGTCCGATACCTGTGAGTGCGCCAGTAATCAACACCACGGGATCCTTCATGAGCGTCCTCCTCGAACTGGATTTGATGGTCAAGCTGAATAAGCTGATTGCAACGGCGGCGCCAATTGCAATGTCATGATCCACGGGATCTTAGAGATCGAGGGCGTGCCGTTCCTTCAGCGTTTGCTGAAATGTCGGCTTGGAACCAGGGCGCTAACTATTGAGGGTGGCGGGAACTCCAGATAGCTGCGAGCGGTGAAAGACGATCGGGCGGTTGTGAAGCGGTGCTGAACTTCTATGTGTCTCGGCCACGCTCTTTGGCAATCCAGTCCTTGATGTAAGACGGACACTGAACGATGCTGATCCCTCCGGCTTGACAAGTGCCGAGGAAACGCACCGCGTCGATGTCCACCAGACTCAATTCCTCCAAGTCCAGAACAACCCTTGCTCCGCTGGCGCCAATCTGAGCCTTCAGTTCCTCCAGATGCTGCGCTTGCATTCGGCCAATCAGCCGGATCGTCGTGCCATGCTCGTCAGACACTGACTCGATTCTCAGGGTCATCCCCGCGGTTGAGTGCAAGAGCAGCGCCAGTCGAAAGTCGTTTAATTGCCGGAACTCTAGGATCGGTGGCGGGCCGCTTTTTCAGCGTTTGCTGAATCCTCGGCGTGGGACCATCGGCGTCTCGGGCGGGTCTCGGGCCCATGCTGAGCGGGCGCCAATCTCAGCTCGCCGAGCGGACAGATCAGGACGCCTTGAAGCGGTGCCGCTTGATTCCCAGCTTTTTGATCTTCGATTCGAGCGTTTGCCTGGGTATGCCCAGCTTGGCAGCAGCACCGGCGGGCCCCCGATGACGCCCTCCGCCTCTCGTAGTGCGTGCTCGATCGCTTCTCTTTCATGTTCGACAAGGTTAGCGACCAAGGGACTACGCGTCGCAACCGAGTGTGGCGCCACCAGTGGCGTAAGCCAGGTGTCATCTACCGCAAACGTCTCCCCGTCGCACAGAATCACCGCACGCTCGATCACATTCTGCAACTCGCGCACGTTGCCCGGCCAGTCATAGGCCTGGAACAGGTCCAAGGTGCGCTTGTTGATATGTCGAATGCTTTTGCCCGCTCTTTCGGCGTAGCGATTGACCAGATACTTGACCAAGATGGGAATATCGTCGCCGCGCTCCCGCAATGCTGGCATTCGAAGCGGGAACACGTTGAGGCGGTAGAAGAGATCCTGACGGAAGGTGCCTTCAGCGACGGCTGCACCTAAGTCCCTATTTGTTGCCGCGAGAACTCGTACGTCAACCGAAATCGTGTGGCTCCCTCCCACTCGTTCGAATTCACGGTCCTGGAGCACTCGTAACAAGGCGACCTGTGCCTCTGGCGGGAGCTCGCCCACTTCATCGAGGAACAGGGTTCCGCCGTCGGCCGATTCAAAGCGTCCCAGACGCCGCTGAAGGGCTCCGGTGAAGGCGCCTCGTTCATGGCCGAAGAGCTCGGAGGCTACCAACGGAGGCGGAATAGCCGCGCAATTCACCCGAATGAAGGCGCGCGCCTGAGCGCTTGAGCGACTATGAATGGCGCGAGCAATCAGCTCTTTTCCGGTTCCGGTCTCACCTAAGATCAGGACCGTGGAAACCGTGGGAGCTACTTTCTCGACTTGCGCGAGTACTCGCCGAAGTGGTGCGGAGGAGCCGACGATTTCTTCGAACATCGAGGACCGTACGATGTCTTCGCGCAAGCGCAATGTTTTCGTTGCGCACCCTGTCTTCCGTTCAGCTTGCGATCGTCGATGTCGGTTCCCGTGGCATACCAGCGCACGAGACGCCCCTGTTCGTCGCGGAACGGGTTGTAACGGATGAGGAACCAACGGTACTGGCCATCCTTCCGCCGTGCGCGTTGTTCGATTTCAAACGGCAACCCGCGTGAAAGGGCCGCCTGCCGCTCCTCCCGCAGCCGCTCGAGATCTTCGGGATGGAACAGCCGTGCGCGAAAATCGGATGCGACCACGTCTTCCATCGTGAAGCCGCTATAGTCGAGCACGGCCTGATTCGCGTAGATCGGAGTCCCGTCCGGCTGCTGGATGACAATGGTGTGGGGTATCGCATCGGTAATCCGGCGGATTTCGCGTTCGTCTTGCCGCAACTTCTCTTCTGTCCGCTTGAGGTTCTCAATATCAGTATTCGTTGCGTACCATCTGACGATGTTGCCGAGCTCGTCACGCAACGGTTCAACACGGAACAAGAACCAGCGATATTCACCGTCGTGCCGCCGCAGGCGGTGTTCGATCTCACCCGGCTTCCCTGAGGCCCGGAGGGCCCGAAACGTGTCCAGCACCTTCTGCAGATCTTCTGGATGAATGGCGACTCGCCATCCCCGGCCGCGTGCTTCTTGAGGGGAGAGACCCGTATAGTCATGCCATCGTTTGTTGAGGAATTCGTTGGAACCATCCGGAAGATTGCACGACGCGAGGGTGGGGATCGTGTCGAGGATCTGTTCGGACCTGAGCCGCGGATGCCTTGGTCTCGGCGATCTCTCGGAGTAGCGCCGCCCGCTCTTCTTCAGTCACGGCTCAATCTTAGAAGGATTCTGTCGGATATCAACACCTCCTGCCGCGTCAAGATCTCATGGCCGCGACGCTTGCGCCCTGCGTCCGCAGTCGTCTTTCGCCCGCCCGGATCATGCGCGTCGCTTCTCAAGATTCCTCGCTAGGAGGGACCCAGCCCGCTGCGTGAAGATTCAGAGCATTGCGGGAGTGACGGGTGATGAGCAATCCGAAGCCTGGTGTGCCGCGAGCATCGTCGCGACCCAGCCCTTGGACCGCACGGGCGCGAAGCCCCATCGCTCCCAAAGCAGGTGCGCTACCGGGCTGCGCCACACCCGGAGAGTCGAAGGCCCTTCAAGGCGACCCGGCCGCCCGCGCCGTCCCCGTCTGATGCTATGGCGCCGGCCGAAGATCGCGGCGGGCCGGCGCCGGCCCGCCAGGTGGTAGACGATCCCGGAGTCACCACCAGATCGAGCTGATGTCAGGGATCGTGACACGCGCCGGCCATCCGGGGTAGCCTGACCTCATGCCCCTGCAAGGCGTGTCCGTCCTGGTTGTCGAGGACCATGCCGATAGCCGCCACCTCGCGCACGCGTTGCTGACCCATCTGGGCGCCCGGGTTGCCGTGGCGGAAGACGAGGAACAGGGGTGGAGAAGATCCGCCAGGAGTGCCCGGACCTCGTGCTCTGTGACCTCCTGATGCCCCACATGGACGGGTACGAGTTAGCCCGCCAGGTTCGCCGAAGCCCTCAATGGGCGCATGCGCGGCTCGTGGCAGTCACGGCCCTCCGTGATGACTCGGCGTACGTTCGGTCTTGGAGCGCGGGCTTCGACGCTCACCTGGAGAAGCCCATCACCCTCGAGAAGCTGAACGAGATCGCCGAGCGGTTCCGGCTCGGACGGGTGGCACCGCGGCCACGCCGCCGCCGAAAATCACGCTCACCGGAGCCGCCGCCCCCGCCCACTTCAAACTGAGACGCTACCCTGTTGAGCCCGTCGTTGCCTACGCCTCGCCGCAGCCACTCGGCGAGGATGAGCCGCGCGCGGGCCATCGCGAGCGCACGGTGGCTCACGGCGTGCTTGGCCTCGGCCGGAACCTCGGCGAAGGTGGCGTCGAGCGGCGGGTAGAAGAAGAGTGGATCGTAGCCGAAGCCTCCGGCCCCGCGGGCGCCGTGAGGAGTACCCCTCGACCACGCCCTCCGTCACCGCCTCGCGCCCGCCGGGCTCCGACAGCGCGATCAGGGCGCGGTAACGGGCGGTGCGCCGCTCCGGCGGCACGCCGTCGAGGACGCGAAGCATCTCGACATTGCGGCCGGCGTCGTCGAGTCCCTCGCCGCCGAAGCGGGCGGAGAGCACGCCCGGGCGGCCGCCGAGCGCATCGACCTCGATGCCCGAGTCGTCCGCGAGCGACAGGAAGCCCGTGGCCCGGCCGACCGCGCGCGCCTTACCGAGGGCATTGTCGGCGTACGACGTCTCCCCCTCGGGCGGGAGCGTGACGCCGGGGAAATCGGCGAGATCGAGGATGCGGACACCGACGCCTGCCAGGAGGGCCGCCATCTCGCGGGCCTTGGCGCGATTGGCGGTCGCCAGGACCAGCGGCGGCTCAGAGGGTGAAGGTGGTCTCGCCACGCGCCTCGCGGGCGCGGCGCTGGAGCGCGACGAGCTGCGCGATGCCGGCGCTGGCGAGCGCCAGGAGCTCGTCCAGGCGCTCCTTGGAAAACGGCGTCTGCTCCGCGGTGCCCTGCACCTCGACGAAGGCGCCCGCGCCCGTCATCACCACGTTCATGTCCACCTCGGCCGTGGAGTCCTCCACGTAGTCGAGGTCGAGCACGGCGCGGCGGCCGACCATGCCGACGCTGATCGCGGCGACGGCGTCCCGGATGGGTGAGCCCGACAGCGCCCCCGACTTCAGCAGCGTTCCCACCGCGTCGGTCACGGCCATGAAGGCGCCGGTGATCGCGGCCGTGCGCGTGCCCCCGTCGGCCTGGATGACGTCGCAGTCCACCCAGATCGTCCGCTCGCCGAGCTTCGGCATCTCGACCACCGCGCGCAGTGACCGGCCGACGAGGCGCTGGATCTCCTGCGAGCGGCCGCTCGGCCCGGTCCGCTCGCGGGACGTCCGAGTATTGGTGGAGCGCGGCAGCATCCCGTACTCCGCCGTGACCCATCCTTGCCCGCGGCCCTTCAGGAACGGCGGCACCTTCTCCTCGACCGAGGCCGTGCAGAGCACCTTGGTGTCGCCGAAGCGAGACGAGCACCGAGCCTTCGGGGTGGCGGAGATAGTCGCGGATGATCGTGACGGGCCGGAGCTGATCGGGCCGGCGGCCGTCGTGACGCGGAATGATGGATGCGCTCACTTGGTGCCTTTCACGGGAAGAGCGGCCGTGCTGAGCCGCTGGTCATAGCGGCGCTTGTACTCGGAGAGTCCCGCGTAGATGGCTCGCGCCACCGACTCGCGGTAGGCGGGCGTGGCGAGCTTCTTCTCTTCCTTGGGATTGGTGAGAAAGCCGATCTCGATCAGGATGGCGGGCATCGCGGCCCCGCCCAGCACATAGAAGCCCGCCTGCTTGACCCCGCGATTCACCAGGCTGAGGGACCGCGTCATGGAGTCCTGGACCGTCTCGGCCATGAAGCTCGACTCCTGCTGGAACTCGGACTGGGCCAGGTCCCAGAGGATGCTCTTGAGCAGGCCGCTCTTGGCCCGCGAGGCCGGGCTCTCGAGCTGGACCACGCCGTTCTCCACGGCGGCCACCTGCCGGGCGTCGGTGTCCGAGGCCTCGGAGGACAGGAAGTAGGTCTCCACCCCTTCCGACACCGCGCGCGGATGGGCATTGGCGTGAACCGAGACGAAGAGATCGGCGCGCTGCTTGTTGGCGAAGTTGGTGCGGTCGCGGAGCGGCACGAAGACGTCGGTGCTCCGGGTGAGCGCCACCTTGATCCCGAGGTCCTCCTCGACCATCCGGGCCACGCGCCTGGTGACGTCGAGGACGACCTCCTTCTCCGTGAGGCCGCTCGGTCCGGTGGCGCCGGGATCGTGGCCGCCATGCCCGGCGTCCAGCACGATCAGGCGGAGCGGTTCGATCCCCGGCTGGCTGGCGCTGGCACTCGGTCCTTCTCGCGGGCGGTAGACGTCCAGGACCAGCCGGAAGGGATCGTGCAGGGCGGAGGCCTTGACGTCGGCGGCCGCCCCTTCCAGCACGATGCGCAGCAGGGCATCGGTGCCCACCGCCTCGAGGCGAACCTCCTTCACCAGGCCGTCGTCGATCACCTCGACCCGCGTGCCGGGGAGCGAGAGGCGAGGCAGGCGCACGCGCACCTCCTCGCGCCCCGAGACCATCGCGTACGTGAGGGTGCCGCCGGTCTCGACGACGATCCGGGTGAAGGACGGATAGGAGCGATGGCGAAGCTCTTCGAGGGCGACGCCGCCCTGGACCGGCTTCGCCGCGGTGGGCTTCCTGGGCTCGGGAGTCGCCGCAATGCCCGGCGCCAGCTTCGGCAGGCCTTTGACGAGAAAATCCTCGGGAATGAGCCAGGTCCCGGAGCCCATGCGCGCGGCGGCATCGAGGGCGATGGGCTGACCCTGGACGACGACGCGGGGCTGGTCGCGGACGAACTGCGCGCTGCGCTTGCCGACGGTGAGCGTGGCGCGCGAGCCCTTCGCGCTCCACGAGCCCTTGAGGAGCGCGGTCAGCTTCTCCGCCGCGACGTACGAGCCACCGTCGTCGACGACCACGCGGGGCAGCCGGCCCACCGACCCCGTGCCGCTCCTGAGCTCGACCGTGTCCGGCGCGCCGCCGGCGCCGGAAGCGGGAACCCGCCCAGGAGCGCCATGACCAGCAAGAAGCCAAAACCCAGTCGTCCCATCACCGTCTGGAGAGTACCCGCCATTCTAGCAATGGGTCTCGAAGCGGCGAAGCTTTTGGAAGGGCTAGGAGCCTGTCGGAGTAACCCGGCTAGAGCGATGAGAAGGGTCCAGCTGCGAGGCGGCGCCCGAAGGCAGCCGGCGAGGCGTACTCGCGTAAGGGGACTGGGGCCATGTCTGGGCCCCGCAGACGAAAGTTCGTCGGCCCGATTGTCTCGCGCGCGTTACGTGGCACGGCGGTCCAGGGCGCCGTACCTCCGCAGATGGGCCCTTCTCATCGGTCCAGGAGCGCGTCGGAGTAACCGCCAGTTCGAGCGCCGGCTTCGCCGGCGCAATCCGCTGTTCCCGGGGAGGCATCGGAAGGGGGCGGAGCGGCGGAGCCCCTCCGAGTTTCCTAGTGCTGGAGGATGGCGATCCCGATGATGGTCAGGATGATGCCGGCGACGGCGATGGGCGCCACGCGCTCGCCGAGGAAGAAAAATCCCAGCGGCAGCGCGAAGATGGGCGCGGTGGAGGACAGCACCGTGGCGACGGCAACGCCCGCGTGCCGGACACCTGCCACGAACAGGATCGAGCTGGCCGCGCTGAGCGCCCCGAGCGCGCCGAGCCGCCAGAGCCCCGCCCGCCCCTGCTCTCTCAGCGGCCGGTGGACGCTCCACGCCCATGGCGTCACCCAGAGCATGGCCGCCGCCAGCGGGAGCCGGATCGCCTGGGAGCGGACCGCGTCCACCTCCTCGAGCGCGGGCTTGAGGAGGATGACGGAGACCGCCCAGGCCAGCGCGGCGACAAGGGCCGCGACAAGGCCGAGCCGGAATCGACCGTGGGCCGGCACCTCGCCTCCCTTCGCCCGCACGGTGAGGATCAAGCCGGCGAGGGTGAGAAGACCGCCCACGCTCACCTGCAACGTCGGCGCTTCGCCGAGCAGCAGCGCGGCCAGCAGCGCGGCGAAGAGCGGATAGACCATGGACATGGTCATCGCGCGGACGAGGCCGAGCCACTTCACGCTCTCGAAGAAGATCGTATCGCCGACCCCGACGGCCAGGACCACCGAGATCGCGAGGAGCCACACGGCTCGCGCCGACATGTCGGTCAGCCCGCCCAGCCCGTCCATGGTGGCGATCCACGCGACGATCAAGACGCTGCCCACCGTCGAGCGGAGGGCATTGAGCGCGACCGAGTTGAACGCGGGGAGAGGCTTCGCACGAGGAGATTGATCAGCGCCCAGGTCAGGGCCGAGCCTGTGGCGCAGAGCGCCCCGAGGGCCGCATCCGAGAGGAAGGGCAAGAGCGCTCGGCTCTTCCGGACTCAGAGCGCCTTCAGGACGCCGGCGATCTCACGGCTCAGGCCATCGAGCGCACGGCTCATCGCCGCCACGAGGGCCGGGTACGTCGGCGCCCCGGTGGGCTCGGCGACGGAGAATCGGTGCTCGCTCGGATCGCGCCGGTCGGGACCGATGACGCGCCAGCGGGCGTCGAGTACCAGGGCCCCGCCGAGCGGGCCGTCGAAGCGCGCCACCTCGATCACGACCTGATACTGAGGGCGCGCGATCCCGACCACGGGAAGAGCGTGATGCGAGCGGCCGGCATCAGGGCGGCGAGGTTGTCGGCGATGGTTCTCGGCACGCCATCGGCGAGGGCTCGCCCCAGCGGTCGAGGTCGGCGACGTCGATCTCCTCGGCGCCCCGGCGCGTCACGAGCGGGGCCCGATCGATATGCCCCGGCAGCCTCACCGGCCCCACTCCGATCGTGACGGGGCGACTGTCGGCGGCCGTCGCGACCGGCCCCGCGAGCGGCGCCAGGACGTAGAAGCGCGTCTGCGCGCCGCCCCCGAGGCACCCTGTCGTCGCGAGCAGGGGCCGCTCACCAGGAGCGCCGCGATCCCGAGAAGCCGTGCACGCATCATCGCGCCCCGGCCTTCCCCGGCCGAACAAGACGGCGTCCGGATGCTGTTCGAGATAGTTGGTGAGGGCCCGGAAGCGAGCGCGCCGCCTCCGTCAGCTCGCGCAGCGTCCGTCTTGCGCTCGGGGACGGCCGCGGCCAGCGCGAGCAGCCGGCGCGCGCCCTCGGGCAGGCCCGTCGGATCGACCGAGGCGCCGGCGGACGCCGCGTCCTCGAGCACCTTGGCGGCGAAGGTCAAGAGGCCCGTGTCCCAGGCGGTGACGCCCGTGGTGTCGAAGGCGAGGCGTCGGGGTGCGGAGCCGTGGCCAGCTCCGCCTCGACCTGGGCTGCGTCCGAGGGCTGATCGAGCAGCTTCCAGCTCCCGGAAAGCTGCAGCACGAGCGTGCCGTCGGAGGTCCGACGCACGGCCAGGGCCCACGAGTGCGCGGGCGGCGCCGCGGTGGCGGAGGCCCCCGCCTCACGCCCGCGCCCGGACCATTCGCACTCGCTGACCGGCCGACACGCGAAAACTATAGCAGCATTGCCGCCGAGGACCGCGGCTTGGACCGGGAAAGGGAGCGTGATACGGTACCGACGGCCACCAAATCCGAACGATGGGCACGCTGCGGGCCGCCTCCCGTGGCCCGCACAAGGAGTCGTGCATGAGACGATCGCTGATTCCCCTGCTCCTGGCCGTTGTCTTCGTGAGCGCGGCCTGCGCCACGCAGGCGCCCGACACCCTCAAGAAGATCAAGGAGTCGGGCAGCCTCGCCATCGGCTATCGCGAGTCATCCGTGCCATTTTCGTTCGTGGACCTCGAGAAGAAGCCGAGCGGGTACTCGGTGGACCTCTGCAAGCGGATCGCCGCCGCGATCCAGCAGCAGCTCGGCCTGCCCAATCTCAACGTGAAGTGGGTGCCCGTCACGCCGGAGGACCGCATCACCTCGGTCGCCAACGGCACCGTCGACATCGAGTGCGGATCGACGACCAACACGCTCTCGCGCCAGGAACAGGTGGACTTCACCAACATGACCTTCGTCGACGGGGGCAGCCTCCTCGTGACGACGGCATCGGCGATCAGGCGGGTGGCCGACCTCGCGGGCAAGAAGGTCGCGGTCATCCCGGGGACCACGACGGAGAAGGCGCTCGCCGCGGCGATCAAGAAGAACGGGGTGAACGCGGAGGTCGTCAACGTCAAGGAGCACATCGAGGGCCTGCGGTTGCTCGACGCGGGCGGCGCGGACGCCTATGCGTCGGACCGCGTGCTCCTCATCGGCCTGGCCATCCAGTCGAGCGATATCCGGCGGCTGCGGCTGGGCGACGAGTACCTGTCCTACGAGCCCTACGGGTTCATGGTCCGGCGGAACGATGCGGCCTTCCGCCTGGTTGCCAACCGCGTGCTCTCGGGACTCTACCGGAGCTTGGAGATCGAGCAGATTTACGAGAGGTGGTTCGGAGCCCTCGGGACGCCGAGCAGCCTGCTCCAGGCCATGTATCTCCTGAACGGCCTGCCCGAGTAGGACGTCA
>ERZ1370068.10755-contig-9425_pt1 | contig 12457 bp, 10 predicted proteins | sample MGYA00561227_ERZ1370068 | MGnify/ENA primary metagenome ERZ1370068 (study PRJEB38410, sample SAMEA6850437) | metagenome | study: Metagenomic assessment of the ecological functions of the soil: analysis of the soil microbiota associated with the...
GGTAGTACTTCGTTCAGTTACGTATTCTATTCCGAGACTGTGACCGGCGGCCGCGACCGGGAATCCGCCGCCGCGGGCCATAAACGCGCGAAACGCGGCAACCGCGGCCGTCAGGATCGCGGGCTGCGTGATCTCGGTGCGGACGAGATCGGCTTCGGTCCCCTCGAAGCACAGCGCCGTGAGCCCGAAACCGAGCGCATCGTCGGCCGCGCGGAAAGACCGCCGCGGCGCTTCGGGCTCTGCGGCGGCCAAGTCCTTCCCCATCCCGGGGTGTTGCGATCCTTGACCCGGAAACAGCGCCGCGAAGGGCCTCACCAGCGCACCGCGCTGGCCGCCCAGGTGAGGCCGGCCCCGAAGGCCGCCATCAGGATGACGTCGCCCCGCCGAACCTTGCCCGCCCGCACCGCTTCGTCGAGAGCGATCGGTATCGGGCGCGGCCGATGGTGTTGCCGTAGACGGTCGATGTCGACGTAGCAGCGCTCCGGCGGGATGCCGAGTCGCTCCCGGACGGCGTCGATGATCCGTTGGTTGGCCTGATGCGGAATGAACCACGAGACGTCGTCGGGCGTGAGCCCCGCCGTTTGCAGAACCTCGCGGGACACGTCCTCGATCGAGCGGACCGCGATCTTGAACGTCTCGTTCCCGCGCATGCGGATGAAGTGCATGCCCTTGCGCGACGGTCTCGGCGCTCGCGCGGGTGACTCGATCCGCCCCCTTCCATGCTGATGAAATCGCTCATGCTGCCGTCGGAGTGCATGGCCGAGGCGAGCACGCCTCGCGGGAGGTTCCCTCGCTCATCACCGACGGCGACCGCGCGCCGTCGGCGAAGATGACGCAGGTCGTGCGGTCGGTCCAGTCGAGAAACTTGCTCGAGCAGCTCGGCTCCGATCGACGAGCACGTTGCGGCAACGGCCGCTGACGATGAACTGCTTCGCGACCGACTGCGCGTAGATGAATCCGGAGCATCCGGCCTGCATGTCGAACGCCGCGGCATGCTCGCAGCCCAAACGGTGCTGGATGAGGCAGGCGGTCGCCGGGATCGGCACGTCGGGCGTGACGGTGGCGCAGATGATGAGGTCGATGTCGGCCGGCGCGAACGCCGGCCATCTCGGCAGCGCGTTCTTCGAGCGCCGCGTGCGGCGAACTCGGAGACCGATTCGTCGCGGGGCGCGCGATCCGCCGCTCGCGGATCCCGGTTCGGGTCTGCGATCCACTCGTCGCTGGTGTCGACGAGCTTCTCCAGGTCGCGATTGGTCATGATCCGGGACGGGAACGCTCATGCCCGTTCCCGTGATGATCGCGCTGCGAGTCCCCATCGCTCTCTCCGCGGGGTCAGACGCGGGAGGCCTCGGCCTCGGGCGGGACACGTCACGCGGCGCCTGATCATACCCGTCGAGCCGCTAGGCGGACGGCGGTTCGACGACCTCGCGGCCCTTGTAGTGGCCGCAGTGCGGGCACACCCGGTGGGGAGCTTGCGCTCCTGGCAGTTAGGGCAGACCGAAGTCCCCGGCTGCGCCAGTGCGTCGTGCGCGCGCGCGCTTGTCGCGGCGGGCCCGGAGTGGCGTCGTTTTGGATTCGGCATGGTCTCGAACCTCCTAGGAGTCTTGCAGCTTTCGCCTGAACAGGAGCAGCGGGGCCAGTCGAGCCCGATCGATCTCTTCGGCGCTCGCATGCGCACTGCCGAGATTCCTGTTCGTTCCGCACGTCGGGCACAGGCCCTTGCAGGACGGCGAGCAGATCGGCTTCAAGGGAAGATTGAGAGTAGCAGCTGCTCGGTGGCGAGCTCCTCGAGGCCGATCTTGCCTTCCGGGGCGACGAGAATCGACGCCTCGTCATCGACGTCTGGCACGGCCTGCCGCCGAACCCGCGTCGGGGACGCGCCGCGAGACCGTCCATGCGAAGCCATACGGACGTCCCACGGAAACGTCTCGAGACAACGGCTGCACGTCAGCGGCACGGTCGCGCCGAGACGCGCGTTGAGCTCGGCTCCGCCGGGCTGCGGGGTGACGGTGCCCCTCGAGCTGCGCATCGACGTCGGGGATGCTCTCCTGGCTCGGGCCCTCGAGGCCGTGAAGCCGGATCGAGCGGTCGAAGGAGAGGCCCTCGGACCCTATTGTGTTGATATCAATGAACATTGGCGCTTCCAGAGAGAAACGCGGATTATACCAGAGGGACCCCGCTGTCAAGCAATTGCGGGCGGGGCTGACGGTCCGCGTCAGGAGACCGACTCGAGCTCCTTCTAGCGCGGCCTCGTGGGTGGGGGCGAGCGTGAGCGCTTCTTCGAACTGTTTCTTCGCCCGGAGCTTGCAGCCCGCGCCGCTTGTAGAACCGGCCGAGCGCGACCCGGTACTCGGCGTTCCACTGGTCCAACCGGCGTCGGCCTCGACGTAGTTCTGCTCGGCCATGCGCTGCCAGCGCGCGTCCGGGTTCTTCGCCTGGCACTCGGCGAGGAGAAAGTAGAAACGGGCATCCTCGGGGCTGTAGCTGATGGCGCAGCTTCCCGTACTGGATCGCGTTGTAACGGGTCCCCTTCGCGCATGAACTTCTTGGCCTGCGCGAAGTACGACTCGGCGAGCTTGGCGTTCTCCTCGATCGCGACCTTCGTCTTCGGTCTTGTCCATCTCGACGCGAACGAGGAAATCGTCCATGCCCGTGCGGCTCCTTCGCCGCCTGTCCGTCCTCCGGACGCGCCACGTGATCGGCCGTGCGCGCCTGCACGAGCGTCAGATACGCCTCGACGTACCGGCTCTCGATGACGGCGAGCTCCGAGCGCAGTCGCTCCCGGATGCGGGGCAGGATGCCGGTCGCGGCTGAACCGGTCCTTGGCCTCTTCGTACGCGCGCTCGATCGTCTCGCGCGGCGCGGTTCGATCGCAGACCCAGAACCTCGTGCGGGTTCTTGTTCTCGCTGCGCCGTGTAGGTCTCGAGGATCATCCGCTCCTGCAGTCCCTCGAGCGCCGACGGAGTCCGCGTGGTCCCGCAGGATCGCGGTGACTCGGAACGCCCCGTCCCCGACCGGCGGGTCGTAGCTGATGCACGCCCATGACGAGGAGCCCGTACAGGAAGCGGCAGGCCAGGCCCTCCTCGGCCGGCGGCAGGAGCGCGAGAACGTCCTGGAGGCGGCTCGGGCCGTCGACGCGGCGACAGGATGTAGCCGTGCGCCGGCGAGAGCGCGAGACGCTCGAGCGGGACCGGCGACGGATGACGCAGCTTCAAGCGGTTGTCGAGCCCCTTCATCGCGTCTTGGATGGGCTCGAACCCCGCCATCGAGCCGATCCCCTTCAGGATCACCTCGAACGTCAGCAGGATGTCGCTCTCGAAGATCTCCTGGAGGAGCCAGCCCTCGCTGAACCGCGCCGTCCCCCTTCCCACTGGAAGATCGGACTGCACGACGTGCTCCGACGATGTAGCGCGCGGTGTGGGAGAGGGTCTCCTTGCCGATCAAGCCGCGGTTGACCAGCGCCTGGGCGAGGTCCTTGGGCTCGCTGATGTTGCGCCGGCGCCTCCGCCAGCGCGCCCGGCGGAGATCTTCCCTCGTTGACCAGGCGGCCGTCCGAGCTCTTCGTCGTCGGCGCCGGACTCGGCGAACAGGATCATCCCTCGGTCGAAGTAGATCCGCTTCTCGATGTTGCCGCGGCTGACGTTCGAGCACGCCCGAGCGCTCGCCGACGTAGAGATCGCGGAAGATCTCCGCGAGCGTCTGGCTGCTGAAATGGTCTGCATCCCCGTCGTCACCGTCGTCTGGGGCCCGCACGATCAGCCCCGAGCTTGCCCCTGAACCTATACTCTCCATCGCCGACAATATAGAGATCGGCGCCGGAAAGGAAAGTATCGTGAGAACGTGGCGTCCCGATGCGCGGCCGCCATGGCCGTGGCGCTTCGCCGGCGCCTGTTCCGCGAGGCCGAACCCGACCGCTCCGCCTTCCTCGCCGCTCCTGCACGATGGACGGTTCGAAGCGGCCCAGCAGGAGCTCTCCAGGCCGGGGCCTCCCACCCGCCCGGACGACCGGTTCTTCGACGCGTTTGTCATCTATTGGAAGCTCGTGTTCGACGACGAGAACCCCGACTTCAGGGCGACCCTCGATCAGCGACTGGGCCTTGCGATCGCCGCTGCCGAATCCTCGACGGCGCCGGACGGTAACGCCGCGCGTCTGGGGGATCCAGTCACCTGCTGCTCGCCGGACTCAGGGCCCAGCAGCGGCACCCGTTAGCAGCCGCCTATGAAGCGAAGAAGGCCAAGCGCCTGCTGGAATCGGCGTCGAGCCGGTGCCACGACCGCCGATGCCCTGTTCGGCCTCGGCACGTACAACTACCTCGCCGACACGGTTCCGACGTACGTGAAGAGGACTGCGAGCGCTTCTCGGCCTGCCGAAGGGGAATCGAGCCTTGGGCATCGAACAACTCACCGCAGCCGCCGCCGGGAGCCGCGTTTTCGCGCTCGAAGCACGCACCTTGCTCCGTGACGATCTTCGCCAACAAGCACTGAGCGCCTCTACGGCCGCGCCATCGAGGAGCGCGACCGACTTCTCCCATGCGTTTCCGACACGATCGCATCCTCGTATGCAGCGGCACGCCTCGATCTGTCCCTCGGCCGCAACGGATCGGCCATCGACCGCCTGACGCGAGCGGAAAACGAGCTCCGCGGGTTGGGCGACGTCGATCCGGTCGTTCTGCGCTGCATCGAGCTCCTTCGTGCACGCGCCGAGCTGAGCTCGCTGCGCCCGGATCGCGCCGAAGCAACGGCTCGAGGAGCCCTGGCGACGGGCGAAGGGCTCGGACCTTCGATCCGGCAGATCTCGAGGCCGTGCTGAGGACGGCTTCGCGACAGGCCGATGGAATCAGCTTGGCCGCATGCCGCCGCGGGCCTCAGTCCTTCCAGGAGGCGGCCGCGTTCGCCGCCATGGCGACAGCACAACCGGAGCGTCCCCTCCTCTCGCCCTCATCGCAGGGAGACGGCGAGCTTCGCGCCGGAAGGCCGCAGGAGGCGCGCTCGACTGGTTCGCCCGCGCCGCCGGCATAAGCTTCCCCCGAACTGGAGGCCGGATCTCTCTTCCGGCAGGGTCAGGCGGAGGATCTGCTCGGCCATCGATCGCGTGCGCTGGAGCTTTACGGGAGCATCGCCGCCACTCGAGGCTTCGCCGCGAAGGACGCCGCGCTCTACTACCAGCAGACACCCTACCGGCAGGAGCCATGAAACGGAGCGCGGTCGCGACGGGCGTCGTCATCGTGGCGGTTGCCGTCGCGCTGACGCCTTGGGTGGTGAAAAGCTGCGCACACGCAGGACCGACAGCAGCAGCGGCGCCGTGGGGCTCGGCCCGGCCGCCCGACGGTGCCGTTCGGGCACGACTCCGGATCCCGCTCTACCGCACGCTGGCCGGCACCGAGCCCTCCGGGCGGGTACCCTCGAAGGCGACGGGACGCTTCACGTCGAGATCGACCCCGCGCTCTCGCCGAGCCAAGGCTCGCCGCGGCAGGCTTTCGGGGCGCGTCCGAGCTGCTGCCGGTTTCCGCGAAGGGGACCATTGCCCGGGACAGTGAATCGTGGAGCTTCGAGGGACCCGCAGCCCTCTTCGACCTTCTCGATCGCAGCCCCGACGGCCGGCCCGCGACCTACGCCCTGGATGCGATCCCCGGCGCGCCCGCGGCGATCGTCTGCGTGCGGCTGATGCCGTCGAGGCTGGCTTCGACCCATCGCTGCAGGGAGGGCCTTCGCGTCGTGGCGCGATCGCGCGAGCTTCGCGGAAAAACTCCTGGGGCGTCCGCTTCGTGCCGGGATTCGGAGGATCTCGCCGGCCCCGCTGTTTTCGCCCTCACGAAACGGGGACGTCGCCGAGGCCGAGGCGGTCGCTGGCGATCGAATTGCGCCGCTCCGACCGTCTCGCCGCCTTGCTCGACACGCTGCTCGGCCTCGGCGCACTCACCGAGCGCGTCACCGTCCGCAGATATCGCGGCGTCGCCACCGGGTCTTTCCGATCGCAGTCAGGAGGTCCCGCCGTCGCCGTCGCGGTGGACGGTCCGCTTCTTGTCGTCGCGACCGGGAGGGCCCGCGAATCCGCGATCGACGCCAGGCGCGGGTTGCAGCATCCTCGAACCGGCGTCGCCGCCGCGGCCGACACGAAGGCGAGCTGGAGCGCCGTGTCGGAATCGAGCTTCGTTGCGCACGGCTGGGCGCGTCTCGCGCGCTCGCCAGCCGAGAGCGACGTCGACGGGCAGGATGATCTCCGCGACGCTACGGCCGGATGGAACCGGACGTTGGCTTCGCCGAAGGGCATGGCCCCGGTCCCGCGATCGGCGCGGATCCGGTCGTGCCTTTCCTTCGGAGCGTGCTCGGTGGACGTCAGCGCGACGGCGATTGACGTGTTTTTGCGGCGTGGTCCAAGACCTTCAGGACATACCACTGCGTTTCCGGGAACGGCGGAAGGCCGTGATGACGATCGACGGCCCCTCCCCGCGTTATACCCCGCGAGCGCCAGATCGACGTGGCCCGTTGAAACGGTCGAGAAGCCAGCGCAGGTAGCGTGCTCCGCCCTCGATGTTCTGCGTCGCGTCGAACGACGTTGCTCACGCCGAATCGCTTTCCGGTCTGGGGCATCAATTGAAGGATGCCGCAAGCGCCGCGCGGCGACACGGCATACGGGTTGAAGTTGGATTCGACCTTGGCGACGGCCGCGAGCAGAGCCCGCTCGATCGAGTTCCGGTCGGCCGCCGCGGCGATGAGCGTCGGCGTAGCGTCCGGCGGCGGCGCGCCAAGCCTCGTTCGCGCGCAGCTCGGAGGCTAGAGCCGCCGCTTCGACCGCTTTCGCTGGGTCCTCCGCCGGCTGCGGATCGTCGACGTCGATCGCGCGCTCGATCGCCACGATCGAGCGCATGGGGACACCGAGCTCGCCGCCCTCCTCGAGGTCAGGCGCGCCAGCCCGTCGGCCAGCTCGAATCCGCTCACCCTCAGACCTCGACCGTCCTCGAAGACGACGAGGTCGGTCGCCTGAGCGGCAGACCGCCAGACAGGACGGCGAAGGTCACCGGAAGAAGGAGACGCATCGGTCCATCTATACCGGGGTATTCGCCCGGCCGTCAACGGCGCCTGAAGGCCCGCTCGATGTCCTCGAGGGTCAGCCGGAAGAGAATCGGCCGGCCGTGCGGGCAGGTCGTCAGGTTTTCGGTGAGAAAAAGGTCGTCCAAGAGCCGCTGCATCCCCTCGTCGGGCGAGGGGTAGTTGACCTTGATCGCGGCTTGACGGGCGGCCGCGGGTAACGAGCCGGCGACGCAGATCGCTCGGGCCGGTGGCCACGCTTCGCGTGCGTGCCGCCTCGCCGAGCAGCTGCCGAACCAGGCGATCGGGATCGACGTCCTTGGCGAGAGCCGGAACGCCGTCCAGCTTGACCGCGGTTCCGCCGAACGGCTCGAGCAGGAAACCGAGGCGCGCGAACTCTTCCGCCTCCGAGGCGAAAACCAGCGCCTCGTCGGTCGGCAGCTCGATCGTCTTGCGGGAACAGGAGGCGCTGGACGTGGACCTCGCCGCGCTCCGCCTCGTCAGAAAGCGCTCGAACAATACGCGCTCGTGGGCCACGTGCTGATCGACGAGCAACAAGCCCTCCCGGTCCTGCGCGACGATGTACGAGTCCTTGTACTGCGCCAGCGGAACCGCCCGGTGGCCGGGATCGACGGCGGGGCTTCCTTCCCCGAGCAGGCTCGGTCGGGCGGTCGAATCCGCGACGGAGCGTACGCGGGAGCCGGCGATTCGGCGACCGCCGCGTACGCGCGGGCGGAGGTCTTCGAGCCGTGGCACCGCAACGTCGTGCGAGCAGGGCCGAGGCCACGGCGGCGCGCACCGCGTCGTGGATCTCGGAGGACCGGTCGAATCGCACCTCGGTCTTTTGCGGGTGGACGTTGACGTCGACGCGCGAACGGGTCGATCTCGATGAAGCAGGATCACCGCCGGGTAGAGGCCCCGGGCCAAGCGCGTTGCCGTACGCCGCCGCGATCGCGTGGGTGAGGACCCGGTCTTGGACGAGGCGCCCGTTCACGAAAACATGCTGGACGTCGCGCCTCGCCGACGCATCGACCGGCCGTCCTGCGAAGCCGCTCGACGACGAGCCCGGCCGTCTTCAAGGTGAACGGCACCATCTTCTCGGCGAGCGCGCGCCCGTGGATCTGAGCGATGCGCTCCGATCGATCGGCCGCGGCCGGCGCATCGATCAACGCGCCGTCCCGTCGTGATCGAGGAGGAACCGGACCGTCGGATGCGCGAGCGCGTAGTGGGCAGCGGTGCGAACGGTGTGCGCGAGCTCCGTCGGGGCGGCGCGGAGGAACTTCCGCCGCGCGGGGACGTTGAAGAAGATCCCACCCACCTCGACCGGTCGTACCCCGCTGTCGTTCGACCTCCGCGCACGCCGAGCGATCCGCCCGCCGCGAACCTCGATCTCCGGTGCCGAACCCGTCAGCGCGCGGCGCTGCGGAGGAGGAATCGTGAGACCGCCGCGATGCTGGGTAGGGCTTCGCCTCGAAACCCCAATGTGGCGATCGCCGCAAGGTCGTCGAAACGTCCGGAGCTTGCTCGTGGCGTGCCGCTCCAGTGCCAGGAGCGCATCGTCGCGATCCATCCCCTCCCCGTCGTCCGCGACGACGATCCGTCGGCGACCCCCGTCCTCCATGCGGATTTCGATGGATGACGCGCCCGGCGTCCAGGCTGTTCTCGACCAGCTCCTTGACGACCGAGGCGGGCCGCTCGACGACCTCTCCAGCCGCGATGCGATTGATGAGATGATCATCCAGGACGCGGATCCGACCCACCAGAGCCTCCCGTCGAAGCGCGCCATTCTTGCATGGGCGTCCACGACGGGCGCCAGCACGGCGCGACGCGTCGGACGACGGCGCGAAATCACCACGGAACCGATCGACATTTGATCGACCCGCGCTGACGCAGGGCCAATCGATCGGAAACGCGGCCGCATTTGGCCTCGCGGCTTTCGTCGCCGCGCCTGAGACGCGCCGGCCGATGACCCGGCACGGTCGGTTGCTTTGTAGTCAGGTGCCGAGGGTATCCTCAGGAGAACGCGATGATCTTCCCGCTGATGCAAAAAGAGCTCTCGATCGATGATTACGTGCGATCGCGATGAGGAATGCAGGTTTTCGGTCCTCCTGGCCGACACCAAGTCGGAGAGCCAGGAAGAGAAGATCTACAACCGAGAAGTGGGCGCGATCGTGCAGCGGGCGCTCGGGCGACTCGACGAGCGCGAGCTCCTCATCATCCGGAACCGTTTCGGCCTCCTCGGCGGACAGGAACAAACGCTCGAGGAGATCGGCAAGCGAATGAACCTCAGCCGCGAGCGCGTTCGCCAGCTCGAGCGCGAGGCGAAGGACAAGCTCCGCGTCTGCCTCGGGCCGCAGCGCGGAAACCTCCGGTTCTCACTGGCCTGACCTTGTAGTCTCCCCGCGGCTGCCGCCGGCACCCCCAATTCCCCGCTTCTGCCGGCGGCGGCGCCCCTGTTCCCTGGCCTCTCGATCAGAAGAGCGACTCCGATCGCCGAAGACCAGCTCGCCGGCGCTCTCGTCCGGCCGGCGATCGAGCTTCCAGCCGTACTCGACCCGGATCGGTCCGATCGGCGTGTCGAGACGCAAGCCCGAGCCGGCGCGACGAGCGAAGATCGGTCGGGTCGAAGTCGCTGACGCGTCGGGTAGACGTTGCCGGCATCGAGGAAGATCTCTCCGCGCAAGGCCGCGCCAGATGGGAAAGTGCCACTCGTTGTTGAGCAGGAGGAGCGCCTCACCTCCCGGCGTTGAACCCCGACAGCTTGAGCGCCTCCGACCGTGTCCGTCGCGAATCCGCGCAGCGTGTTCGAGCCGCCGGCAAAGAATCGCTCGGAGAGCGGAACGACCTCGGTGTCGGCGAACGGCAGCTCCGCGCCGACGCGGAGGAACAGCGCCAACCGGTTGCCGCGGGGAGCGGCAGCGTCACCGACCCGCGCAGGAACGAGCTTGGCGAACGATGCCTCCGGAGCCGATGCGGCTTCGCAAAGACGCTTCCTCGATCGATCCGTAGCCTCCGCGCGTCGGTGGCGAAAGCGTCGTCTCGCGTGTCCCGCACCAGGCCGAGTCCGATGTCGGCGAGCCTCACGTTCGACAGCTTGTCCTCGAAGATCTGTCCAGCGCCGCGGGGCGTCGGTGATGTCGAAGATGTTCACGTCCTGGATCGTGTAGCGGAGGAAGCGGATCCACCGCGGCTTCGGCCTCTGCTCGAGCCGGATCGACAGCGCCCTCCGGTTCGACGAGAAGGAATCCTCCGCCGTCGTCTCGTACAGGAGCGAACCGAGCGTGTCGATCGTGTTCCCGAAAACGTGCCGCCGGCGCACGCGTCAGGACTTCCTGATTCTCCTTGGCGCTGACCCGCGCCGGAACGGCATCGCCACGTTGCGCCCGCCGAGATTCGAGTACCCGATGAGGAAGCTCGCCCGCGGACCCGTCCTCCGAGTCGTACCCGACGCCCAGGCCCAGAGACAGCGGAGGTGACCTCGTCGACCACGCACCGTGACGGTTCTGCGACCGTCCCGTCCCGCCTGGAATGCGGCGCGAACGTCAGCTTGACGTTCGAGAACAGCGCCGTTCCGATAGAGCTGCTGCTGCGACTTGAGGAGAGACTTGATTCGAGACGAAGTCGCCCCGGCCGAACGTCAACGCCTGTCGCGATCGTCTGTTTCTGGGTGACGAGGTTGTCCTGCGATCGTGATCGCGCCGACGGTCTTCGATCGCCTGCCGGCGATGTCGAACGCGATGTCCGCGCGATCAGCCTGGAGGCTCCACCCGTGATTCGACGCTGACGTCGGGGTAGCCGCGAGCGTCGAATCGATCCTTCAGCGACTGCTCGGTTTCGGCGAGCCGGCGAGGCGAGAAGATCGCGCCGGCGGTGAGCGGCGCGTCGGCGCGCAGTTCCGTCCTCCGAGACCGCGGCAACGTCGGCGTTGATCGTGACGTCGCCGACGGTGAAGCGCGGTCCCTCGTGGATGGCCACGTCCACCTCGGCGCTGTCGCCCGTCGCGGAGAGCGCGATCTGAGGCGGCTGATGCGGACGCGCGTGAACCCTTCCTCGCGGTAGAGCGCGCGCACCGCCGCGAGATCCGCCGCGAGAAGCGACGGGCGCAGCCGCCGCTTGCGCATGCTCTGGCTCTTGAGCGAGGCCACCTGCTTTTCGACCCGCTCGAGCGGCAGCGACGCGACTCCGGTGAAGCGCAAGGCGCGCAGCTGCACCGGTTTTCCGCGATCCACGAGGATCCGGATCGATCCGCCCGGCCGGCCGTCCTGGCGCGTGCCACGTCACGTCGGCGGCGTAGTAGCCGGACTCCTGAAGCTCGTCGATCAGCGCATGCGTCGCTTCATCCCAGAACTCCGGCGTGTACGGCGTCTCGCTCCAGAACGCCTTGAGCGCCTTTTTGCAGGCCGCGCTTCCCTCGCCCGCCGTCGACGACGAGATCGACCGTGATGTGCGGTCCTCGCGCCACGCCGGTAGACGATGCGGTAGGTCTCGCGGAGGGCCCGGATCCGAGGCGGCGCTCGGCGCGGACGCGTCGCCTGGAGGAACCCTTTCTTCACGCAGGCGGCGCGGATGCGATCGCCGCCTTGCAGCATGCGCCCTCGCGTCGAAGGGATCGCCGACGTGGATCTTCGTGCGCTTGACGAGGTCGGGGATCGGCGTCCCGTCCTCGGCCTGTACCACGGATCGACGGCCACGGCCGGCGCGCCGCTCTGTGCCGCGCCGGCCTCGATCGGGGTTCCGCCGAACTGGCGTGCGTACTGCAGCTCCCCGCCGACGCCGGCCTCGGTGTCGCTCTCGGCGATCAGGCGGCACGTCGCGAGGCGTCCCAGGACACCTGGTAGGTCTGCTTCTGCGCGGTCGCCGATGTCCTGCGAGAAGATGATCTTCACGGTATCGCTGACCTGCTTGCCGACCGTGACGCGCGCCGTCGGATCGAGGCCCCTTTGAGGAACAGCGGCGTGATCGCGAGCTGATCGATGCCGAGGGAGTCTCTGGATCTGCTTTCCGAACGTGGAGCTCAAGAGGCCCGCGAAGTAGTACGCGGCCATGTCGCCCGGGAAGCGCCGCCGCCGAGGCCGAACCGCTGAGCGTGTCGAGCGTCCTTCCCGTCACGAGCAACGAGATGATGTCCTGAGAGGAGGCAGCGGCGGCGTCGACGTCAGCTCGTAGTCGAACTCTGTCCATCGTCCCTTCGACGTGCAAGGCGATCTCGTACTCGGCGACGCGCGTGTGGCCGCGAAAATCGACGTAGGGGTTGAGGCGCTTCGGGTCGGTCAGGTCGACGGTTCCGTAGTCGATGCGGTAGTCCACGTCCCGGTAGCGGACGGTCCCGCCGGGCACCATGGCGAGATCGTCCCGTCACCTCGGGCGCGCCATCTCCCGCCGACGTGGATCTGACCCGTGGCCTCGACCTTGGCGACGTCGTTGCGA
>ERZ1370068.3904-contig-3000_pt1 | contig 12454 bp, 18 predicted proteins | sample MGYA00561227_ERZ1370068 | MGnify/ENA primary metagenome ERZ1370068 (study PRJEB38410, sample SAMEA6850437) | metagenome | study: Metagenomic assessment of the ecological functions of the soil: analysis of the soil microbiota associated with the...
TGCTTCGTTCAAGTTACGTATTGCTAGGCGCCGGTAGCGCCCGGTATCAGAGTGCCGCTTTTGAACCACTGGTAGAAAAGATTGTCGCCAGTCGCTATCTACCGAGAGGGCGGCTGGACTTCCGACCGTCACTGTGGTGTCTGCCGGTTGGAGTACTGATCCCGGGTGGCGGCGGAACCGGATCGGTGCTGACATTGAGAGTCACTGGATTGCTGGACACGCTGCCGAAGGATTACTGACGACCGCAACATAAGTGCCGGCATCACCGAGTTGAACGTTGGTGAGATTGAGCGTCGGAGTTATGGCCGAAGGATTTGTGGCCGCCGAGATCGGCGTGCCGTTTCGCTGCCATTGATAAGACAGCTGGTTGCCGCTGGCGGCGACCGCCATGGTGACGTTGCTGCCAACCTGTACCGTTAGGTTGTTCGGCTGCGGCTGACTGGTAATCACCGGCAGCGCCGCGATGTAATCGATTGCCCAATTGGTGAATTTGATTTTCTGCGCGAACGTGTTGTTGGCAACTCGAAATCCAAAGTAGTCAAACGGATGTATTGGGTGTCGCGCTCGATTCGGATGGAAGTGAAGTTAAGATTATTGAGCGTGCCACCCGGTGACCGAAACCGAGATCTTAGTTTGGGTGTCGTTGAGCCGCTCAATCGAGTAAGTGAGTGTGTAATGTATGTTGTTGGCCAGGGTCTGTCTGACGGTAGCGCCGGTGCCGGGGATAACGGTAAAGTCGCCGATCGTATTGAACGGACGTTGCCGCTGGTAAGAAGCTGGTCCGCCGGAGAATGTTGAAAAGGTACGCCACTGGCGCCACTCGGGAAAAATCAAGGCCATAACCAGGATCGTTGACGAAGCTCGCGTCGTTCATCCCGGCCGGTGAGATTGTTTGCGTTTCTCGTTCCCAACGAGTTCAGCACCCCAAACCGGATGTCTCCGTCCGCCGTGCGGTAAAGCCGGTGAGATTGAACGTCCCTGAAACGGTCAGCTTGTCGCCCACGTTGAGATTCACCGGTGAGCCCGACGTTGGTAAAGAACCCCCAGAAGGCCTCGGCGCTGGTGGTGTTCGCTAAGATCGAAGGTCACCGAGCCCACCGCGTCAGTGCGGACGGTGGTCGAGCGGCCCTGAAAGATCCTGATCGAGTTGTTCGCCAGATCCTGATTCTGGCTGTTGCCATCGGCGAAAGTGTCATTAACAACCGAAGCGGCGGTCGCCACTACCACAACGCGCATACGACTAGTCGCCACTATCAGCAATACAGTCAGCAGCAGAGTTTTGAAGCTCGTGGATCTGGTTTTCATGTTTTTCCTCCACTGAATCGGGATTGGGATACCAGCAGGATGGAAATCCTCGGTTCGACAGGTACTCACCGCTCACCACCGCGATCGTGATCACCTGGTGTCGGCAATCACCAATCGTGGGAGCAGTAAACGTGAAAAGCGCGTACCGACATGGATGCCGGCTACCGCTTAACCATCGGGAACCGCGATCACTCGACCGCACTTTCCGTTCAGGCCGTTGAATGTTTGGGGGCGGATTTTTATCACCGGATTGGCCGTCCTGCCGCGGATAGCCGAGGATTTCACCGCTGTGTCGTCGGTGGGAATCCGATTTCATGCAATGCACCATTCTGGGGGCGCCGAAGCATTTCCCTCCGCCGCCGCCGTGAAGAAGTTGCGCAGAGTGTCCAGTGTGGGGAGCCCAGTTGTGAGAAACGCCGATCTGAACTCTCAGATCGGCCTTTTTTCATTGAAGCGCAGAACTTCTCGAAGGCGGGGAATCAAGGAAACGAATCTCAACACTGCTTACTCGGGGCTAACAGCCGCGCAGCGCAGGCGACCCGTTCGCGAACTCAACATCACGGTATGGATCGGTCCACGGGTTCGCTACGCTTACCGCAGGCTATATGCCACGGTCTGTGCTGCGCATCCCGCTCACTCGCTCCCATCTTTTACCACTCTCTGTCGAGCCACGCTTCCGCCAGTACTCGCGCCGCCTTTCGAGCTCCTTATCAGCCGACGTCGTCGTCTGCGTCATCTTCGTCGTCCGCGGCGTCTTTGGAGTTTTTGTCTTTGTCTTTGGTGGCTTTGCTGTCCTTGGCGTCCGCGTCTTTGTCGTCGTCCCGGTTTGCTCGTCCAGGTACTCCTCGCGACGCTCGAGCCGACGCTCGACGCGCTTGTCCCAGTACTCGCGCTGCGCCTGTCATAGTAGTAGTCGTCCTGTAGCGGCGCGACACCTCGCCGACGGCAGCCTTTACTGTCCTTGCTGTGTTTGGCGTCCGCATCTTCGTTGTCGGCGGTGGTTTGTCGATGCCAGATAGTCCTGCCGTTCCTTAACGACCGCTATTGCAGTTGGGCTAACACGGGAGGCGATCGGTATTGCGATCGCTGCCACGCCAATGATCAGAACAATGCGCCACAACGACAATTGTTTCTTAATAAATCTCATTTGCGCCTCCTTTATTTGATCGGTTTGATCGATTTGAAAAAGGCCTCGATGTTCGCCTTTTCGGCCTTCAGCCCTTCGGTGTCGGCCATGCATACTGCGATACCGACCCTGCCGGACCCGGTTTCGAAGAGGACGACCTGGGCATCGAACACCTGCGATTTTCCGTCCTGCATTTTCATTGTCCCGGTGTGCTCCGAGTACTTGGCTTTCATTCCATTGACCTCACCGATGTACGCCGGTTTCGTTTCCTTGGCATCGGTGATCAGCGTTCTTGCCGTGGCCTGGACATATTTATAGGCTTGGTCGACTGTCTTCACATCTTTAACGACCCAAACGCCGAACCAAACCAATCCGTTCGGTGCGGTGCCGGAGATGCGCTTGGAAGCCGGATTTCTCGGGTTTGGTCTTGACTCAAACTTCCATCCGTCCGGCATGCGTACCGTGAACAGCGGAGTATCGTTGAGGCTGTAAGCGACCGTCTGGCTAGTTGCCGGCTGTACCGCCAGCAAACCGAACACTAGAATAAATAGAAACTTGATCTTCATCGTTGTCCTCCTTTGCATTACTGCTTCGCTATTTCCGACCGTCTTCAAACTTTCATAACGCCGCCGCGAAGGTGTTCAACGAGGCGCCGTAGTTTTCGATTTCGCACCAAAGTTACCCTTGCTCGATCGCTCGTATCGGGGGCGGTCGCTCCGTGCCGGCGCGTCCGTGTGAAATATGAGCACGGATGAAACAATAATCAGAGCAGCACGACTCGACGAAAGGATTGGTTTCATCAGCGACCTTAACCTCCGCACGACGATCTTGAAATGTCACGTTAGCGCACAAGATTTCAGCATGGATTTTAGGCGTGAGAGCGGCTCGCGATAGCTGTCAGATTTGACAGGCAGTGTGACTCCACAGTAGGTCGAAACCGAACAGTAGTTACTCAAGCGGGCTTGCCGTGGATGTTCCTGGCGACTTTGCGGATCGTCACTAATCGCTGTTCGAGCGCGATTCGTCCACGACGAGTCGGGACTGTCGGTTCTCACGATCAGGCCGAGGACTAATACCTTGCGGAGCCGTTTTCCCTAGTGGGAAAGGGGCTAAAGGCCACTCTGGTGAAGTGGCGCTTTCCGTGTATTTTTTTTGGTCGCGGTTTTGTGTGCTAGGGGCGACGACGAACGAAGTCAGTGGATAACGTTAGTGTGTGTCGCTCGCGGGAGGCTGCCGTGGATGCTTAGTTGCCTGTTCGAAGGCGTAGGCTAAAGACGATCAATCTCGCCTCGCTGAACGGGCGCGGCCCGTAAAGTGCCGCCCCGAATGGCGCGGGGATTGATGACAGGGCCGGTCAGGTGGGACGACCGACCGCCAGGAACCACAATGCTCGGGTAACCTGCTTTTGCTTTCGGCGCAGCTGCGCCACGATTCTGCCGGAAAGCAGGATCGCATCAAAGTCGTCATCGGTGCCTCGCGGATCCCGTCGGGCCCGTTGAACACCGCGTCCAGACCAGGCTGCGCGTGAGGGCCAGGTCCTGCAAGCGGTCGGCCCGATAGCGTAGCGTATCCGTGCTTCCAGGACCTCTCGTATCAAGCTGGTCGGCAGCCAGGAAAAATGGCCTGGCCATACTTCAGCGCGCGACCGCCGCATTTGCGTTGTTGAAGGCGTAAATGATATCGGCCAACGCATGGACCGGCGCGGTCGGTCGGGTTGCCAGATAATTATTCCAGATCGTGCTTTTGTCCATACATCTGGCACGGTTGAGCAGTCGCTGGGAGGAGGGAAAGAAGTGCAAATGCCAAAGGCTGAGATGTCGGCACTGGTTGGGAATCTCGTAAGGGTGATCTGCCCACGTACGCGCCTTCACTTCGGAGTGCCGCGATCGCATCATTCATGATCTGTGCTGCTGCGCAGCAGAAAAGCCGGACCCAGTAAGGTGACGCGTGGCGCCGCGATGCGTGCACCGCGTAGAGCATGCTTGTCGCGAAATCTGGTGTAGTCGTTCAGGCAGTTGCCCGCAACAAGGCACGCATTCGTGGCGCTATCATTGGGATCAAATCCGGATATTACGCCGAGCAGCGGTACGCCAGCTGCGCGTCGGTTACCGGCGCACGCGCGAGGGGCGGCCCGGCCGTATCCTGGTCCGCAGTGATAGGAAGAAATCCCATCGCGACTCACCAACCCAACAGTCGGCTTGATTCCAACTACATTACGTTGCCGTCCCCGGACTGAGAATCGAACCTGAAGTCTCAGTCCCTATGCCTACGGTGACGAGATTTGCCGCCACGGCTATGCCGGGACCCGAACTCGAGCCGCCCGGAGTCAACACCGGGCGCCCGTCGCTTGCGGGCAGTGGTCGCGGATCATAAGGATTGAAGCCATAACCGCCAGAGCGAACTGTAACCTGCGGGCATGCCAATCGCGACAAAGTTTGCGAACTTTGTCAGCGTCGCTTTACCTAGGATGATAGCGCCGGCCTCATGCAGTTTCTGCGTGATGAACGCATCGTCTGGTGGCGCGAGCCCGCGAGTGCGACCGGAATCCTGGCCGTTGTCAGCATCCCGGCAGTGTCGATGTTGTCTTTCAGCAGTACCGGAATCCCGAATAGCGGTCCGTGCGCGAGTCCGCGATGCCGGTCGCGGCTCGCGAGCGCGCGCTTCATCGAGAGCATTCTGGTTGATATGAATAAAAGCGTTCAGGTGTGGTCCCGCTCGATCGTGGCGGCGATGCGATTCAGGTACGATCTGCACCAGCTGTTCTGAGGGTGATGAGATGAGCACGCATTGCCAATTGGAGCTCTTCGATTGTGGCTTCCACCAACTGCAAATTGTTCCGGCGTGCCAAACGGCGGCTGGGCGACAACGGAGCGTGGAGACAATCGCCATCATGGCGACGAGAATGAGCGCAAATCGTTTTCATGGGTACCTCCTTCAAAAGCGGAACACCTTGACCCTCAAGATACTGTCGAGTAGTCAAGCCCTTCAGAGCGGCCGACGTCAAAAGTCAACGGCGCCTTCGCTCTAGTGAAACCTTTTTAATGAATTTTGTTTCGGGGAGAGGAAGGTTATCGCTGGTTCATTCAGCCGTCAATCAAGAATGTGTAAATGCAATAAGAATGAAAGAATGAGGCACTTGGTACGACGCCTCAAAGTGTAGATCGTTCGCACTCGCCAATGATTGGCTCAGCCTTGGCTGTCATCGGAGTATGCCGAAAGTACGATGAACGGCCGGTGGGCCATTCGCGAAGAGTGTTCATTGTTGCTAATCCGCAATTCGCGCGCGAGATGCGGTCCGCAGCTGAGGCCACAATTCCTGTAACCTCTGCACTCAACTCTTCGGCGCCGTCCAGTGAGCGAAGCTCAGCTCGCGTTTCAATTCCTCACAGATGCGGGCCATTTCCCCGCGCCGACATTCGCAGCGCCACTCTTCAGGCCGTGGGCGGCTTCTTCAAGCGCTCGAAAATCTTCCTGCTTAATCGCCTGGTCGATTCTGTGCGATGCGCGCTTCAGCATCGGGGATGAACATTTCGACAATCTTCATGACCATCTCTTTGCCGTAATCTTCTTCCAGCTGCTTGAGACCGTTGCGAACATCGTCCGTGGTCTCAGACAATGCGCCGCTTGATTTGCCGGCTGGCTCCGACTGTGACGCAGACGGAAGCCATTTCGTAATCTTGTCGGACAACTCCTCTTTGCGAAAGGGCTTGAGGAGGAAATCATCCATTCCTGCTTGCAGACATTTGTCTCTTTCGCCGGAGCCACCGCTCGCGGTCACCGCGATGATCGGGATCAGAGCCTTGTCATCGGAGCGACTACGAATGCGCGCGGTAGTTTCGAACCCATCCATTTGCGGCATGTGGCAATCCATCAACACCAGCGCGTAATCGCTGCGCTCCAACATGGCGAGGGCGTCGATGCCGTCTTTCGCGATGTCAGCGCGGTAACCCATTTTCTCAAGCTGATAACGTGCTACCTGCTGATTGATGGGATTGTCCTCCACCACCAGCAGCGTCGCCTGCGGCTTGAATGAAATCGCGCTGTCATCTTCAGGCGGCGCATCCGAGCCAGATTCGTCGCGGACTGTTGAATCTTCGACGAAGAAGGGCGCACGTCCGAAGCCACGTTGGTCGTCACGGTCACTAAACAATCGTAGAGTTCTGATCGCCTGACTGGTTTCATTAGCGACGCCTGGAACCCGGCGTCTTTCAGTTCGTTTTCCGAGACGCGTTGGCCAAAAGTGCAGGACAGGATGAGACGGACGCTCGGCAATCTCTTCGTCGTTCCTGATGGCGCGCGCCAACTCCAGCCCGTGACGATCGTCGATGAGGCCGTCGATCAGTGCGACATCAAACGGCCGACTGTGGGCCGCTGCAGAGCGAAGCGCGTTCAACGCTGTCTCGAAGCTTTCGGCCTCAACGGCATACACGCCCCAGGAGGTCAGCTGCTTCCTGATCACTTCCCGATTTGTAGCCTGATCGTCGACCACCAAAGCGCGCAGTCCCTGGAGATCGGTCACAGGCCTGCGACTCTGAGACTTCTGATTCTTTCGGCAGTAGAACCGGGAGCGTAAACCAGAACGTAGACCCCTCGCCTTCACGACTATCGAATCCGATCTCGCCGCCCAGGGCTTCCACCAATTGCTTCGAAATCGCCAATCCGAGACCCGTCCCGCCGAACCTGCGCGCAGTTGAACCATCAGCCTGGGTGAATGCATTGAAGAGTTTTGCTTGCGCCTGCTGGAGCAATGCCGATGCCCGTATCTCTGACTTCAAATCGCAGCATGGCATCCGTCGCCCGCCGCTCGATACACTTCACGCTGAGTGCGACTTCGCCTTGCTGCGTGAACTTAACTGCGTTTCCTACCAGATTGATGAGAATTTGTCGCAGGCGCGCGGAGTCACTGTGAACATATGCCGGCACGTCCGCTTCGATGCTCGACGTAAGTTCAAGGTTCCTGGACTCAGCAGGTTTGGTAAAGAGACTCACCACTCCTTCGACCAGCGGCACCAGCTCGAACTCCGCACGTTCCAGGCGAAGCTTTCCCGCTTCAATTTTTGAAAAGTCGAGCAGGTCGTTGATGATGGCCAGCAACGAGTCAGCGCTCTCGCGAATGCCGTCGACAAAGTGGCGCTGGTCTTTGTCGAGCTGTGTATCAGCCAGCAGACTTGTCATTCCGATGATGCCATTCATCGGCGTGCGAATCTCGTGACTCATGTTTCCCAGGAACTCTGATTTCAGGCGCGCGGACTCGAGCGCCGCGTCACGCGCCCGTCCGAGTTCCTCTTCGAGTTGGACGCCGCGCGTGATGTCGCGCGCGACTACTTGCATTCCCGTGACCTTGTCCCTCTTGCTTCATCAAGAGGACGTTCTGACCCAGCCAGACTTCCGAACCGTCCTTGCGGTTGACGGGAAAGGAGTAATAACTGTTCAGGATTTGTTTTTTGAGTTGTTCGGCGTAGAACTTCGCCACTCGCTCGCGCCACGCCGGAGCTACCAGGTCGAGAGAAGGACGACCTACCAACTCGTCGGGCTGGTAACCAAGAATGGTCTCGACTGCCGGATTGACGAAACTGAAGATCCCATCTGTACCGGTCCGATAGATAATGTTGCCCGAGTGTTCGACGAAATACTTCCTCCGCTCTTCCGATTCGCAGCAGGGCATTCTCAGCCGCGTCACGTTGTCTAATCTCGCGGCGGACCAGATAAAAAGAAAGCTGTAAACGAACAGGTTCAGAATGACCCCGGCTCCCAGGGCAATCAGCGCGAACCGGGCGCCACGCCGCTCTTTCTCAGAACGATCAGCCAGCAGTTGCATTTCTGCCTGGTCCATTTCGGTTGCGAGGTCGGCAATCTGATCGGACAATCAGCATGCCCTTCCCCGATTGAAAAATTCGGCGGCCGCCGCCGGGCCTTTTTCATTTCGCAATCTGATCGACTCTTTGCTGAAAGCGAACTCCTGCTCAATCAGCGGTTGCACCGCCAGTAAGCGGCGATCCTGTGCCGGGTCCTTGACCAGTTGTTCGAGAGTTTTGATCTCTTGCGGGATAGCTTCCTCAGCCGCGTAATACGGTTCGAGGTACATTGGATCGCCGCTAATTAGATAACCGCGGTGTCCTCTCTCAAGATCCTTCACCAGCGAAAACAACCTGTCGAAGTGCCGCTTGACCGCATGCGTGCGTTCGACTTCGGCGGCATCATTGAGCAGGCCAGTAATGTAGCGGATTTGGACTACGAGGATGAAAACGAGTCCGAGGCCTGCCAGGACAAACCCGATCGCGACCTTACTTTGGAGAGTAGTTCTCATTACCTTAATTATCTGCTTGCCAGGTTGCCGTGCGAGTCATCTCGCCCCACTTCAGCCTTACGGCCCAGCATCCATCTGACGAGGCCCTTGATACGCCAGTAACGAGTTGAGCTGCCGGTAGCCGAGGTTCTCAGCAATCACAGCCAGAAAGAGCCACGAGGATGTCTCGCGTCTTCGGATAGGTGTGAAAAGAGAGTTCTTCGAGCAGCAGCGATGAGACCGAGCAGCAGCATGCCCAGGCCAATCGCAAGCAGAAAGAAAGATTAGCAGCGACTGATAAGGAGAGAAGTCCCAGGAGATAGGCGAACGATCATGAAGACATAACCGCCACCTCGACTAATGGCCCAAGCCACTCAAAGATCACAAAGAAGGGCAACGCCAGCCAGCCAGCGAATCCACTTCCACGCTGAAACAGAAGGCCACGATTGATCCGCATGACTATCGCCCAGGCCGTGCTGCCATCTGATGCGCTGGCTGCGCAGCGTCCTGAGAGTCTTCGGGCGCTTCAGTCCAACACACAGGATCCGGGACGAACGCGATTCGATAGGGCACTCCTCTTTCGGTCAGCACCCGATGCAGGCGCATCACCAGTTCCATGTCCTCTCCGATGGTGTCTGTCCGAAAGCCTCCCACGCTCACGACCGTCTCTTTGTGAAAGATGCCAAACGCGCCCGAGATGATCAGCAGCGCGTTCATCGGCGACCAACCGAGCGCGTCCAAAAGAAAAGCACGCAGGTATTCAATCGACCTGAAAGAGCGCCGAGCGGATTCCGTCGGCAGGCCTGCTCGCTCGAGAAATCCACCGCGCACCCGGCAGCCATTGGCGATGCGAATTGTGCCACCGCAGGCCACCGTCCGCGGATCTTCAAGAAAGGGCTGAACAGCCTTTTGCAGGCTGTCGCGCTCAAGAATCGAATCGGAATCAATTACACAGAAGAGCGGATACCGCGCCGCATTGATTCCGGTGTTGATCGAGTCGGCCTTGCCTCCGTTCTCCTTATCGATCACGCGCAGGTTCGGGTAGATCGTTGAGAGATAGATTCCGCGCACCGGTTTCGATGGCAGACGATCGCGGTACGCTTCGGGAAAAAGAACCAGCTTAAACTCGCGCTTGAGAACTTCGAGGGTTTCGTCTTTCGAGCCGTCGTTGACGACCACGAGTTCAAATTCCGGATAGTTCAACTGGAGCAGGGAGCGGATTGAAGTGACGATGATGGCCTGCTTCATTGTAGGCCGGAGCGACGATGCTGATCGGGGCTCCAAACCTGAATAGACTTTGCGGAAGATCGCCCAGAGCACGCAACTGCATATAACGCGGCAGAGTAAAGAGCGAGATCAGATTAAGTCCGAGGTAGACCGCGTTCAGGCCGATAAAATAGAGCATGAAACACGAACTCTATCGCCATTGATGATGTGCGCGACGAGTCATTGCAATTCGATCTCGGCCATTACTTGCGCGAGCATGTCGCGGGCAAAAGGGTCTGGTTGTTCCGCTTGAATCGACTTGAGTCTGGGACTCACGCATCGAGGGCAAGCGCGACAGTGCCTGGGCCGCGCGATAGCGAACCCACCATTCCTTATCGGAAAGCAGAGGAATCAACCGCGCCTCATCCTCGGCCTCGCCCACGCGACCCAGAGCCGCAGCAGCCTGAACGCGGACTGCGCCAATCTTCATGCGTCAGGCAAGTCACGCGATGACCTTCAGATCTTCTGCGCTGTTAAGCAGCCGCAAACAGGCAGCCAGGACCTCCGGGTCATGCGATGACTCGGCGATGGTGTCGCGCGGCTGGAAGCGCCGAGTTGTTGTGAGCTAAGTTCAAGATATCGAACCAGGCGCGCGGCCTGATTGATTGGTCTGCCTCGCTGATCCGCTGCTGTCGTCGTATCTTCGCGAGAGAATGCGATTGCGGCTGTGGCAATCGGATCCGAGATGACGTCCGCGCCGGCGGTCTGCAAGACGCTGGCGACCCGAGCCGCGGTCCAGTCAGGGCGGCTCGTCAGCAGCGGGATCAGTTGCGGAACCGCTTTCGCGGGATCAATCATCACCAGGGCCCGCGCCGCCGCGATCGACGAGAATGCATCGTCACCTCTGCGTGATCCGCGACAATTCGTCCCAGGCGTCGCGCTCGCGCAACTGGCCGAGCGTCACTCATCGCCAACAAGGCGTTCACGCAGATTGCCGTCGCCGCAGCATCCTCAAGGCGGTCCGATCGAATACTCAAGGCATAGGCAATTTGATTGAGGTGATCTTTCGATTCATCGAGCAGCGATTCGTGCAGATGATTCCAGAGCAGCAGGAAGCTCGACAGGTCACGTCGCGCCAGTTGTGGTACATCCGACGAAGCGACCTCGACAGCATTCATGAGGATCGGCTGCCAAACGCTGAGAAACTTGCGGTGCCGTCGTTCTCGCAGCAATAGCCTGGCTCGCAGCATCAACACGACGAGCGAAAGCAGCAAGGCAAGAAAGAGCGCGGCGATACCGATCAACTCCGCAACTCGCAAAAGGCCTGTCTCAGAAATCTGAGTAGGAGCCCAATTTGACCTCCGCTCCGCGTGTAGAGGTCGCCCTGTCGATGCCATACGGCAACGTAGGACAGTCCCCATTTCTTAGTCATCCAATGCCGGCCGGTGAAACTGAAGTCGAGCACGTTAGTTCTTATCAGACCGCCAGGTACGCTTTCGATTTCCTGTCCAAACGCGAAGCCCGCGCCGACGCTGTTCCGTTCACCGTAGTAGTAATTTCCCTGAAATACGTGACTGAACGCCGTGCCCTTCCCATTCAAATGCGCGACGTACAAGGTGTACGCTCCGCGGTACGCCTTGAAATATCTTTCGGCGCCAAAGATGCCCATGTTCACAGTGTCTGATGGATAACGACTGTTGCCGCAGGCCCGCGCGACCGATCCAACCTTTGCCGAAGACCCGCTCGACCTGGCCAAAGAATGAGGTGATCGGCAGGATTTGATGATTCGGGCTGCCCGCGGCTTCGAAGGTCGCAATCCAACGCTTCGACTCGGTAAGCGGCTGCACGTAGCCAACCATGAAATTCGGATCGGTCGTCTGGAATCGCTTCACCGCCGAAGCCGTAGCCGTAAAGCACCTGGCCCGTGCTGAACTTGTGACTGATCGAGAAGTAATACGTTTGCCAATCAGGCACGGTCTTTGTTCACGAACTCGTACGCCGCTCCCAGTTCGACCATCGTCTCCGGATCGATCTTCTTCGCCGGCTCAGTCTTAGCGCTTCTGTCTTCGGGATCGGGAGTAGCGGCAGGTCGCGGCTCGCCCGGTTGCGTCTGAGCGCTGGCGCAGATCGCCGTTACCACCAAACACGCACACACAAATAAAAGGCGGAGAACTGTCACTTGATCATCAGGATAATTTCGTCACGCGACGAATGCGCGCCAGCAACTCTTCCGGGCGAAACGGTTTTATCGAGGTAATCGTTGGCGCCGTAGTCCAGGGCGCGCACAATGTTTTGCTCCTGCGACTTGGCAGTCAGCATGATGATCGGCACCTGATTCCACGTGGCGTGCTCGCGAATCCTCTTGATGAGTTCGAAGCCATCCAGATAAGGCAGCATCACATCAAGCAGCACCAGCGCCGGCGGCGACGGTAAAGTGTCTATGAAATCTGTCGCTTGCCGGCCATCCAGGGCAATTCGCACATCAAAGCCGCGCCGCGAGAGCAGGTGTTCGAGCAGCGTGACTATGATCT
>ERZ1370068.10945-contig-960_pt1 | contig 12450 bp, 19 predicted proteins | sample MGYA00561227_ERZ1370068 | MGnify/ENA primary metagenome ERZ1370068 (study PRJEB38410, sample SAMEA6850437) | metagenome | study: Metagenomic assessment of the ecological functions of the soil: analysis of the soil microbiota associated with the...
GGATGAAGATCCGCCGTTCGTGGCTGGCAGCTTCGAGAACGGCTACGACGAATCAATTGCCACGATTAAGGGCCGGTTCTGGTACGTCGGACTGAAGAAGCGATTCTAAACTGTAACGTTAGCGTTTCACAGCGGCCGGGCTCTGAAAACGAGCCCGGCCGTTTTGCTTTCCGCGTTTGTGTCATGTCCAGCGGAGTCGAGACATCCCGACAAAATTCTTTTCTTAGCCAGGCTGCGCCGTTATGATTTTGAGTTTCGTGCCTCTCAAATCATCTCAGGATTGATTTTCGCGGCGCTTTGAGAGAGACTTGGCTCCGCTAAGAAAAAGGCATGCAGTTCGTCCCGGGGATTTCATCTGCGCAAACGATGCCCGCTGCGCCGGCGCCGACAGCGGCCGGCCGCAAGCCTGAGCTTGTGGATTCTCGACAGTTGGCGGGACTTGGTTCTTTACGTCTGCACACCGTTGTTGCTGGTGCCGATGTTCATCGCGGCGCAGGGGTTCTGGAGCGCGGAGGACATTTATCTCTTCGTCGCCGCCTTTGGCGCAATGGGCCACCACTTGCCGGGAATGATTCGAGCGTACGGCGACCGTGCGCTCTTTCAGCGTTTCCGATGGCGTTTCATTTGTGCGCCGATTTTTTGGTCGTTGTCTGCGCGGCTTTTTCCGTGTGGAACCTGAACGGGAATTGTGCTCGTGGCCTTTATCTGGGGCGTCTGGCATGGAATGATGCAAACATACGGGTTCTGCCGGATTTATGATGCGAAAGTCGGCTCCTTTGCCGAGGTAACGCGTCGCCTCGATTTCGCCTTGTGCGGGATTTGGTTTGCAACAGCTGTTCTTCTTTCGCCGCAACGGATGACCGACACGCTGGAAACGTACTATTCCGCAGGCGGACCTTTTATTCCGCCAGCAGTTCTTCGAGCGGGACAACAGGGTTTGCTTGCGCTGGCACTTCTAATTTCAGCGCTGTTTCTGGCGAATTTTATTTGGATGTGGAGCAGCGGTAAGCGGCCGAGTCCGGTGAAACTGGTGCTGCTCATCACGAGCATTTCGTTCTGGTGGTACTTGCAATAACATCGTGGCGAGCGTTCTGGTTGGCGTTGCGTTGTTCGAGGTATTTCATGATGTGCAGTACCTTTCGCTCGTCTGGATTTATAATCGGAAACGAGTCGAGAGCGACAGCTCTATCGGTGGGTTCATGCGCTTTGTGTTCCGGCGCAGTGGCGCGCTTGTGGGGTACATAGGCTTGGTGCTCGCCTACGGTGGGCTGAGTTTGTCCAAATCGTATGTCGGCATCGACGCCGTTAAAAATATTCTTACCGGCGTCGTGACTGCATCGGCACTCCTCCATTTCTACTACGACGGATTCATTTGGAAAGTTCGCGAGAAGTCGACGCGGCAATCTTTCGGTATCGCCGGTGGTACAACAGATGTTTCGTTGGGTGGTTTTCTGCCCGGCTGGGCTTTGCACGGCGCAAAATGGGTCGCTATTTTTGTGATTCCTCTCGCGGATACTCTGGTTTGCCGAAATACAAAGTGGCCGGGGCAAACTCGAACGTTTGGGCTCAATTGTTGCGGACCTTCCGACGAGCGCGCGGGCCCATGTTAACTACGCTACCGAACTGCAGGAGGCCGGGCGAGCCGATGAAGCAGCGAAGGAATTCGCTGAGGCGATACGTTTAAATCCCGGCTCGGCGAAGGCGCACGTCAACCTTGGATCACTGTTGACGACGAAGGGAGAGCTCGACCAGGCAGAAAGTCATTTTGAGCAAGCATTACGCATCGAGCCGAAGAACGCTGAATATCATTCCGGCTACGCCTATCTTTTGGACCAACTCGGTCGCAAGGACCAAGCGGCTTCTGAATGTGAAACGGCCATTCGTCTGGCGCCAAAGTCGCCGCAAGCGCACTATGGCTATGGCGCGTTCCTGGAAAAACACGGACAGCCAGAAGAGGCAATCGCGAAATATCGACAGACTCTGCAGTTGGATCCAGCTCACGTCGACGCCCACATCGATCTGGGTAGTTTGCTTTTGGAAAAAGGCGAGCTGACGGAAGCCCGAGAGCATTTTGAGAAGGCGTCTGAACTCAACCCGAAACTGGCCCAACCGCACAATTATCTTGGAAAGGTTCTCATGCGTGAAGGCAACGTTTCCCAGGCGATTGCACAATTCGAAGAAGCGCTGCGCCTCCATCCTGATTTTCCAGAGGCGGAGCAGAACCTGCGCATTGCCAAAGGGACTAGCGCTCAGTCTCCTTGACGCGAATTACACGAATTGCCACCAATTCGGTAACGTTGAGAGCTAAGTCTTGGATCAATTCGTGCCACTTCGTGACATTCGTGTCTCACTCTGGAGACGGGACTGGTTTTGGGCGCTGCTCTTAATCGCTTTCGTTTTCATCGCGTACACCCAGGTATTCCGGGCGGGCTTCATCTGGGATGATGAATCGCATCTGACGCAGAATCCTTGCGTCGTCGGCCCACTGGGCCTGAAGGAAATCTGGACCACGACGCAAGCGGTCTATTATCCGCTCGTGCTGACGACCTTTTGGGCGCTGCACAAGTTTTTCGGGCTAAACCCGCTGCCATATCACCTTCTCAACATCTTTTTACATGCCGCCTCGGCGATACTGCTTTGGCGCGTCCTGCAACTACTCGGGTTCGCGGCGCATGGCTGGGTGCTGCACTTTGGGCTTTGCATCCGGTAATGGTGCAATCGGTCGCGTGGGTCACGGAGCTAAAGAACACGCAGTCCTGCGTATTTTATCTGTTCTCGATCCTTTTCTTCTTGAAATGGAGAGGATCAAGGAGGGGCGGTCTCTAGACCGCCTCAGCGGCGCAGCATCTGGAGACGGCCGCTTCGTGGTTTTCGCTTTATCTCTGCTTCTTCTTCATTCTGGCGACGCTAAGCAAACCTTCCGTGGTGATGCTGCCTTTTGTGCTCGCGCTCTGCATCTGGTGGATGCGAGGAAAATCCGTTGGCGCGATACGCTGGCTCTCGCCCCATTTGCTCTGATTTCGGTCGTCGCGAGCGCGTGGACGATTTGGGAACAGAGATTTCATGCGCGCGCAGTTGGTCCGGATTGGGCCCAAACCTTTCCGGAACGTCTGATCATCGCTGGTAAAGCCATTTGGTTCTATCTCGGCAAACTGGTGTGGCCGCATCCTCTGATCTTCATCTATCCACGGTGGGACGTTGATTCGTCGAAAGTCGTTGCGTATCTCCCGTTGCTGGCAGCAATAGCCGGGCTGATTGCCTTGTGGTTTATCCGACGCAAAATGGGGCCGTGCTCTGTTCTTTGCCGCCGCTTACTATGTCGTCTCGCTGTTTCCTGTGCTCGGCTTTTTCAGCGTGTTTTTCTTTCGTTACTCATTTGTAAGCGATCATTTTCAGTATCTGGCCAGCATGGGGCCGCTCGCGTTGGCCGGAGCAGGGATCGCAACTCTTCTCGGCCGTTTTTGTGAAACGCCGGCCGACTTCGTGTCTCACCCGGACGCCGTCACCGCGATCGGGCAGCACCATCGCTAGTCCGCGACGGCGATTGGTTTTGAGCGGTGGCCTCTGCGGAATCCTTCTGGTATCGCTCGGCTTTTTGACGTGGCGGCAGACCGCGGAATATCACAATCTCTTCGCCTTATACACAGCGACGTTGCAAAAAAATCCGGGTTGCTGGATGGCGCATTACAATCTCGGCATCGTTCTCAGCGAGCAGGGAGAAGCGGATCAGGCGATCGATCATTACCGGCGAGCCGTTGCCCTGCGGCCTGATTACGCGGAGGCGCATTACAACTTGGGCCGGCTTTTGGTTGAGCACGGTCAGCTTGACGACGCAATTGCCCATTACGAAAGAGCCGCTGCGATTAATCCCGCTGATGCAGAAGCACAAAACAATCTCGGTGTTACGCTTTTGGGATCGGGCGTGCTGATGACGCGATTGCGCATTATCAGAAGGCGCTCGAAATCCGGCCCGACTACGCCGAGGCCTCATGCAACCTTGCGAACGCGCTTATAGCCAAAGACGATTTCGATGGTGCCATCGCCCGATACACGGCGTGCCTCGCAGCCATGCCGGACCAGGAAGAAGCGCAATACAATCTCGCGAGCGCTCTTCTGCGCAAAGGCCGCACGGATGAGGCGATTGTCGAGTACCAAAAGGTCCTCCAGATGCATCCCGAGAGCGCAGACGCTCATGCCAATCTGGGCAGCGCCTGGCTTGCAAAGGGACGCGTCCGAGATGCAATGGCGGAGTACACAAAGGCACTGCGAAATTTCCCCGAAAATTTAGCTGCGCTAAGCAACCTGGCATGGTTGCTGGCGACGTCTGCCGATTCCTCTCTGCGAAACGGATCCGAGGCTGTGCGGTTGGCTGAGCGCGCCGACTCCGCAAGTTCCAGGAGCGACAATCACCCGACCGTTCTCCGGATTTTGGCCGCAGCCTACGCCGAAGCCGGCCAGTTTGCCGAGGCTAAAGAGACTGCCCAGCATGCGTTGGAAGCAGCGAACATCCAAGGCAACACCACTTTGGCTGACGCGCTGCAAGGAGAGCTTGCCCTTTACGACTTGGGTTTGCCATACCATAAGTAAACGAGATAGATCGCGTTCGAGGACGGATGCGTTTCCGTCATTCTCGAAGCGCGACACGCGCGCGGTAGAGAGTAATTTCTTCTTCCAACCTGCTTGCGAGCTCCGGCTTACTCTGCGTGCTGGCTAATGCCTTTTGCTGCCTCCGCTGTCGCGACGGCTTCGGCGAATTGTCCAGCCTCTGCACGCGCAGCGGCAAGCGTACGAACGAAGTTTGGATCTCTGCCCCTCGGAGGCCTGCACCGCTTTCACCGCCAACGTGACCGCTCGTGCGCCGTCGCGCATTGAAGCGTCGGAAGAAGTCGCCAAAATCCATGCCAGGTTGTTCAGCGCCACACTGTCTTCTGGCGCTATATTCAGCGCTTGCTCATACTCCGCGATTGCTTCCTTCACGTTTCCTTGTTTGCGAAGGGCGCTGGCCACACTCCTGTGAGCTTCTGCGTCGCGTGGACGTATCGCGAGCGCCTTTTGCCATTGGGCGATCGCTTGGTCGATCCGGCCCTGTTGAAATAGCACACTTCCAAGATTGAAGTATGCATCCGCGTAATCAGGACGCAGCCTTACGGCTTCCTGAAGGTGGTCGATTGCTTCATCCCAAAGCTGCTTCCTGGCAAGAGCGTTGCCAAGGTTGTTTTGGATGAGTGCCGCACCAAGGCTGTAATGGGTCTCAGTGTTCCTGGATCGTATATCTAGCGCTGCCTGAAACTCTGAAATAGCTTTGTCTAATTCTCCTCTGCGCAGAAAGAGAAAGCCCAGGTTATTATGCGCAACGTCGTTTTCGCCAGTAACGGCGAGCGTGTGGTTCCACAGCGTCTCACTGTTTTTCCAATATGAGGCTTGGCCAAAAGCGCGCACGCCCAGGCTCACGATTGCTATTGCGGCGGCAACGCCGACTAGAGCGCGACGGACACGCGGCGTTGATTCCAAGAGCAGATCGCCAACGGTCCACGCTATCATGATGTACAGGCCGATCTGCGGCAGGTATGTATAACGATCCGCATGCGCTTGCTCGCCGACCTGAACGAGGCCAATTACTGGAACGAGCATTCCCAAATACCAAAACCAGCCGGTAACAAGGTAAGGCTTTGTCCGTCGCAGATAAATTACTAGCAGGCTGATACCAACAAGGAACGCGATCGCCACTGTAACTTCTACAAGTGGAAGACGATCGTTCGGATGCGGATAGAACACCGCAAGCCGCGCGGGCCATAACATCTGCCAAATGTAGGTAACATAACTCACAAACGTATTGTTCAGCCTCCATAGAAACGGCAGTTGATCGATCGCGCTCGGACCTTGCCTTTGCGCAAACAAAGTCGCGATGCACGAAAGCGCGGACAGCGCGAACAACGGAATTTTTCCGTGATCAATCTTGGCAGCCGACTTCCGACTTCTGATTTCTGACCTCCAGTTCTACCGAGGGGCCAGTAATCCAACAGCAACAGCACGAACGGCAGCGTTACGAGCATGGGCTTCGACATCAGCCCAAAAGCGAAAAGCAACGCCACGAGCAGATATCGAGCTGGGAGGGCGCCCGCGCATAGCGAGCATACGCGGCCAGCGTCAGCATGAAAAACACCGCACTCAGAACATCCTTTCGCTCAGCTATCCACGCGACCGATTCAACGTGCAACGGGTGAATGGCAAAGAGCGCGGCCACGAAGGCGCTTTGCCAAAGCGCACCGGTCATTTGCTTGAGCACCAGAAAGAGCAACAGCACCGAGATTGTATGAAGAATGACGTTGGTGAGGTGATGGCCGCCGGCGTTTAGTCCATACAGCTGGCAATCGAGCATGTGGGAAAGCGTGGTCAGCGGATGCCAGTTCCGCGCATGAGTATGCGTGAATGCGCCGATTATCCCTTCAGTGGAAAGTCCTCTTACGACGAGCGGATTTTCATAGACGTAAACGTGATCATCAAAATTGACGAAATCGTGAGCCAACGTTTGACCGAATACGGCCCAGGTGACTGCCACCAGACCAAGGCAGACGAGGAGGTCGGTGACCCGTGATTTCGCACGCCGGCCGCGGACACACGAACCCGAGCCAGAGGCACCGGACGAATGCTTTCGGCGGTTCGAAACCTGCCGCTCCTTCATGGCGCGCGTGCTAAGGCGACGAGCTGCCATTTGTTATGCTTGGATCACGCAGCGGTCTGCCGGATTGGTAAAGAGCAATATTGCTTTCCAGTTCGGCGGCCAAAGCAGGGTTGCCCTGGCTAGTTGCTAACTCAGCGCCGCGCTGCGCGGTTTCAACGGCGTCAGCAAAACGTCCATTCTCTGCGTACGCGGCGGCAAGCACTTTATAAATCATTGGAATCTTGCCGCCTGAGATACGAAGCGCTTTCTCGCCCAGTTGGACCGCGCGTGCTCCATCCCGGATTGAGTCTTCGGGGCATGTTGCGAACACCCACGCAAGATTGCTCGCAGCGTTTCCGTTCTCTGGTTGGATTGCCAGCACCTCCTGCCACTGGTCAATAGCTTCTCTTACGTGACCTTGTTGAATCAAGCGCTGTTCCCAGAGTGTTACGCGCCTCCACGTTCGCAGGTTCTAACTCCAAGAATTTGCGATAATGAACCATCGCTTCGGCCACTTGTCCTTTTTTCAGCAGAGCCTTCGCGAGATTGTCATGAGCCGGCGCGTTTTCAGGACGCAGATCTATGGCTGCTTGCAGCTTGGAAATGGCATCGTCCAGTTGTCCTTTGTCCAGGAAAATGATGCCGAGGTTATTCAGGGCAACATCGTTGTTGCTGGTCACAGCGAGCGCATGGGTAAACAGAGTTTCGCTATCGCGCCAGTAAGATGTCTGCAGCCAGCGCGCGCCAACTTAAAGCACCAACTACAATCAGCGCAGCAGCGCCCAGAGCTATCCGTTGAAAGCGCCATGAGCGAGTCAAATCGGTTACCGCCCAGGTAACCGCAATATAAAGGCCGATCTGCGGCAAATATGTGTAGCGATCTGCGTGTCCCTGCCATCCTACTTGCACCAATCCAATCACTGGCACAAGCATGCCGAGATACCACAACCAACCGGTCACGAAATAAGGCGCTTTCTTTCTAAAGACAAATGCTGCCGCCGTGATTCCAACAAGAACGATCAAGGCTAGACTGATTTCCCATACCGGCAGTCTGTTTTCCGGGTGCGGGTAGAAGACAGCGAGCCTTGCCGGCCAGAACATTTGCCGGATGTAAACAACATAGGCGACGAAGGCGTTACTTATTCGTGCCGACACTGGCAACTGCTCAGTCCAACCGATTGCTCCTCGTTGAGCCAGAAACGTGACGATGCTTGAAACGGCAGAAAGCGCGATCAGCGGAATCTTTTCCAGAACGAGTTGTAACACCTGACGTCCGGTATTTGATCTGTGAGCTTCAAATCTCCCGAGCGGCCAATAATCGAGGAGTAAAAGAACGAACGGCAGTGTAACCAGCATCGGTTTGGACATCAGCCCGAGGGCGACGACAAGTGCCACTGTTAAATACCGGCCAATCGATGGTGCGCGCGTGTAATGTAAGTATGCGAGCAGGGTGAGCATGAAGAAAACCGCGCTCAGCACGTCTTTGCGTTCCGCGATCCACGCGACCGACTCCACATGCAACGGATGCACGGCGAAAACCGCGGACACAAACGCGCTGCGCCACAACGCGCCTGTCATGCGCTCCAGCGCCACAAAGAGAAGGACGACGGCGAGACAGTGCAGGAGGACATTGGTAAAAGTGGTGCCAGCCTGCGTTTAATCCGTGCAGCTGGCAGTCGAGCATGTGTGTGATCGTCGTCAGCGGGTGCCAGTTTTCGGAATGAACATGAGTGAATGCCCAGGCGACGTTAGCGAAGTTGATGCCGCTGGTGATCCTCGTGTTCTGATAGACGTAGCGTCGGATCGTCGTAGTTAACGAAATCGTACCGGAGCTGTTTGACCAAAGACGGCCCACGTAAGGACTGCACAGACAAATGCAAATGCAGACGGTCTTCCAAGCGTAGGCTTCGCTCTGTGGAGAGCGGTTGGTTGACGGCATATACTGTGCACCTGCGGCGTAAAACTTGGGAAGCGGAAGCGGCTTAAAGGTTTCGTCTGTAAATCAGGATGTAGTTCTTCAAAGTCTCCACTGATCGTCGGAACGTCGCCGAAGTAAGTATTCGGTTTCGTAGCCGAGCGTAATGTTCACGAAACCGGCTGCAGCATAATTTTGCGCCATGTATTCATTTGCCCAAGTGAAGATTAGCCGATCGGATCCTGGCCGTCGCAACCAGGAATAGTCTATCGCGACGGACACCAGATAACTTCGGACGCGCGCGTTCGATCTCGCTGAATCATCTCCTCCTGCATCTGCTGCGCGTATTTTTGCGGCTCCATTAACCCGTAAGTGTAAATGTATCCGGTCGCCGAATGCCGATGGGAATAGAAATAAATCTCGGGTTCCGGAGCCCAAGACGGCAATTGTGTCATCTCGGTTCGGTGTGTTCGCGCACGATAGGTGCCAATCCGAACAGATTCCAGAAACGGATTGTCCGGGATAAATGAGTCCACATGCTTGATTTGGAGAGAACCTCGAAGAAGAGTTTTTTGTCCAACAGGATTGGCAACGCTCAGAGCGACTGAGCAAAAATGAGCGGGCACGCAATCTAATCAGAATGCGCCGACGCTCCAGAATCGCCGTCGAGTTTGCTGATTGCCGCGCCAGCAAGCAGGCGATACTGCCGGCAGAACAAGGACGAAGTAATGCGTGTCGAAAATAAAATCCCGGGCACACCGCCAACGCTGAGAAGAAGAGAAACCCGAGCGAGAAACAGTGTGCTGGCACGCATGCCGCTGATCCCAAAGACCCGTAAGCGCTCCGATTCCCGCCAGTATCCAGACTGGCCAGACCAGTCAGGACGACTTCGTTAGCGCGTGCGGAACAAAAATGCGTGGCGCCTGACTGAGCGCGCACGAGAGCTGCCATACTGTTGCCAGCGTAATCGATCGTCCAAAACCAAAACTTATCTGAACACACCGGCGCAGCGCAGAGGATCAGGATGTAACTCCAAGCGGAACAACTGCACCCGTCACGAAGATCAGAATCCGTACGAAGCATTCTGTTCAGGGAAAGCCGGCGGTTCAGATCATTCCAGACAATGTAAATCACGTCGCAGAAGGGAATGAATAGCAGGCCGAGGCTGCTTCATCAGGGCCGCCAATACCAAACAGCAATCCGCTGGCGAACAGTCGGCACGAGCCGCTTTGGTTGAGACGGCTCGGAAGCCGTCACTCGTTGTTCTTCGAGCAGAAGGCAGCATTCCGCCGAGAACGGGCAAGTATAACAAAATTTGTCGCGTGTGCAGCCAGAATCCAAGGACGGACGGACTCACGGACAGAACGCGCGTAGCTTCGCTGCGGCAGTAACTCCCGCCATCGTCGTTTGATCAATCGGCGACCGACCAAGAAAATCCAGCGCGATCGTGGCAACATTGACCAGGAGCAAACCGAGATGAATCGCGTGAATGGTTTGTCCGAAGATCGACATGATTAACGGCATATGCGGCATAGGTGCCCGGAAACTTCATGTTATAAGCGAGTTTGTAAGGCGGGATGCCTTGCAATATGAGCTGGCCGGCATAAGCGTATCTCGCCCTCGTCGCGTTCGAGCGGAATTCCCAAGAGACGAATCCTGATTGCAACGACGAGAGTAAAAACGATTGTCGCCAGAGCCCACCATGCAAACTGCACGAGCTTTCCGTTGATGTCGGTCTTACGCACCACGAAAGCTCCTATTTCGATGAGAAACGGAACGTTGCAACTGAAGGTGGCGCTCGAAATTTCGGGTGAACCGCTTTGGAGTGCGGCGACTCCACGGCGCTCTGTCTCCTCGATTGTGATCGCCTGCGGCTAGCGTATGCACGAAATCGCGAGGCGCATTTTTCCCCGCTCGGTCGCGCCTTGATTTTCGCTGTCGTCCTGGCAGCGGTGACGATCTTTGCGTACCGACCCAGCCTGGCATGGGGATTTCTGTGGGACGACGACGCCTATATCATCAACAACGAATTGTTAACTGCCCCGGATGGTTGGCAGCGGATTTGGTTTTCCCTCGATTCCCCGTCGCAGTATTTCCCGTTCACTTATAGCACATTTCGAATCGAGCATGCGTTGTGGGGCCTGAACACGACTGGTTATCACTGGGTCAACCTTCTGCTTCATGTTGGCAATGCTCTTCTGGTGTGGGCGGTGCTGGCGCGGTTAAAGCATGCCCGGCTCGTGGTTAGCTGCGGCAATTTTTGCGCTACATCCGGTGCAGGTCGAGTCGGTGGCATGGATCACCGAACGCAAGAACGTGCTGATGGGATTTTTCTTTTTGCTGACGCTGCTTGCCTGGATTGCGCTTTGTTGACAAACGAAGCCGGCGCCCAGTGGATGTTCTATTGCCTGGCGCTGATTTCTTATGTGTTGGCGCTCTCGGCGAAAGCAACCGCCTGCACGCTCCCGGCTGCATTGTTCTTGATTCTTTGGTTGCAGAAAAAGCCGATCACGATGCGCCGTTTCATTCAGATTGTTCCTTTTGTCGTCTCGGGCATCGGGATGGGGTTACTCGCAGTTTGGTGGGAACGCTACCATCAGGGAACGAACCGCGCAGTGTTTACCTTTCTCAGCCCGATCGGAGCGAATCCTCGTGGCGAGCCGGGCTGTTTGGTTTTACCTGAGCAAAATCTTTTGGCCGTCCAATCTGACCTTTATTTATCCGAGATGGAACATCTCACCGGCGGATTTACTCGACTACATCTGGTTGCTCGCGGGCATCGCGGCGTGCGTGGCCATCTACTTCCATAGGCGATACTTTGGGCGCAGCGTCGAAGTCGCGGCCGCATTTTTCGTCGCCACGCTCAGCCCGGTGCTCGGGATTCATCATGCTGTTCACGTTTCGCTACACGTTCGTGGCAGACCATTACCAATATCTGGCCTGCATCGGACCAATCGCCCTTGCGAGCGCGGGCATAGTCAGTTTGTCGGACAGATTTACTGCAGTACACGCGCCGTCATTGTGAGCGCTGCGTTGTTAGTCGTTGCAAGCTTAGGGACGTTGACGTGGCGGCAAGCCGCGACATCACAGCGATATTGAAACGCTTTGGCGCACCACGCTGGCTAAGAAATCCCGGAATGCTGGATGGCTCATACTAATATCGGGCTTGTCCTTCTCCAGAAAGGTCAGATCGACGATGCCATTGCTCCACTATCGGTCGGCCTCTGCAAATGCAGCCCGACTGGTGGGATGCCGAGTACAATCTCGGCACGGCTCTTTGGCGAAAGGTCAGGTGGACGAAGCGATCTCTCCATTGTGAAAGGGCCGTAGCCATGCGACCAACCGATCCGGATGCTCAGGATCTCCTTGGCAAGCCTTCTCCTTCAAAGGGCCGGATTGACGAGGCAATCGCTCATTACCAAAGGGCAATAACGGTACGTCCCGATGACTTTCTCGCTCGTTACGGACTCGGTCATGCTTTGCTGGAAAAAGGCGAACTCGACAGTGCCATCCAGGTTTGCCGGAGTGCACTGTTGCTTCGCCCTTCGGATGCAGATTGTCACACGACGCTGGCTATCGCTCTGGAGGAAAAAGGCAACCCTGCGGAAGCCATCCAGCATTACCAGAAAGCGCTGGAGCTTGCACCGAGATCCATTCCCACGCTGACCAATCTAGCCTGGCTGCTGGCGACATCCCAGGATCGCGATCACTGCGAAATGGTCGCGAAGGCGGTTGAGCTTGCGGGACAAGCCGATCGACTGGTCGGAGGCACGAACACCCTTGTGTTGCGCACCCTGGCAGCCGCGTATGCAGGAGAACGGCGAATTCGCGAACGCGATTAGAACTGCCCGCTCTGCGATGCAACTCGCGCGGA
>ERZ1370068.8283-contig-7150_pt1 | contig 12447 bp, 16 predicted proteins | sample MGYA00561227_ERZ1370068 | MGnify/ENA primary metagenome ERZ1370068 (study PRJEB38410, sample SAMEA6850437) | metagenome | study: Metagenomic assessment of the ecological functions of the soil: analysis of the soil microbiota associated with the...
CCCCGCGGCTACTTCACGAATGACGCGATACGGTTCTTTGTCGTCGCGCAGACGGAGAAGACCGTAGTTCGTCCACTCAGTAAAACTGATTTTCGCCACGAGCTTTGGTTTGAGCCAGCATAGCTCTTTCATTTCTTCGGTGGTGATGCCTTCACCGAAATGGCTCGTGCGGCTGCTCGGCAGGTTGGCAAATGGACATTTCCTCGTTAGGCATGGCCGCATTGCTTCAACGACAGCCAGAAAATCGTCGCCGGGTCCTTATGGCTTATGCGCCATTTTTGATAAAGAGCTTCGCAAGCGTAATGAAAAGTATACCTTTCAGCACGCGTTCAACCACAAGTCTAATGGGTAGGGCGGGCAGTCCTCTGCCCGCCCCGGCGCTGATGCATTACTTGCGCCCGACGCTCCGAAGCGGCACGAGCTGCAAGCAATGCACCCCAATTAAGTCGCGAAACTTGTGAACGACTACCGAGCTGAAGTAGCCGACGCCAATTCCGGCTCCATCAGAGCCTCTGGGTTCACAATGTCTTCGGCCAGTTTGTTCAGCAGTTCGTTTGCCTCAGATTCCTCATCCAAAGTTTGTTGGAGAAGCTCCGCGGATTTGTCCTGTCCAAGCAATTGCGCAAAGGTGCGCACACTGCCGTAGCTGGCGATCTCGTAGTGCTCAACTTTCTGCGCAGCCACAATGATTGCGGCGTCGAGCACGGAATCCTCGCCATCGGCCTTAAGAACCTCCGATCCCTCTTCGATCAAGCCTTTCATGGCCTGGCAGGTTTTGCCTTTTGTCTTCTCGCCGAGTTCTTCGAAGACTTGCTCCAGCCTCTGCACATGACCCTTCGTCTGTTCGAGATGCTTTTCGAAAGCTTCCTTTAATTCGTCTGATGAAGCCCCTTTCGCCATCTTCGGCAATGCTTTAATGAGTTGGTTCTCGGCATTGTACAAATCCCGAAGTTCCTCCACGTAAAGTTCTTTCAGTGTCTCTAAATTCATATTCCCTTTTTCCTTTCTGTTTGTGGTTTGGTTACGAGTTGTTGTACGCGCGGCACGCTTGCACCGGCTACAGAAAGGAAACGTGGCAAAAATATCGGAGTGCGCGTCTCTGGTTTTGAAATTTTCTTGAACCGCGTGAGCTACCAAAGATGCGGCTATCAGCACTCCCTAGGATGCTAAAAACAATACGCGCTTGGTTTTCAGATTAATCCCTACAAGGAAAACGGTTTTGCCTTAGGGTGCCCTATCTCCATCCGCTTTCGGGTCGATTTCAGAGGCGGTAACTAACAATCGCGATCCTCGCAACATGTTGTTACTGCTGCATGAGCCGGACTTTGTTAGATGTCAGATAAGAGCAGGCTGCTCGACTGGTAACCAATTAACCGTTGGGTACTCGCGGGGAAACACGCAAAAGGCCTGCCAATCCGATTTACTGGAAAGAACACACATTATGAAGCTTAATACAACAATACAGCAAGCAGGTGCAACCGGGTACATCTTATTGTGGCTCCTCGGCATTCCAATTCCCATTTTGCTGCTTATCTTTCTACTGCGTGGCTGCACGTAAGGGTCTCGGTGACCTTGTCACCAGCAGTATTCAATTAGCTGGCTTCGAGACTTCCGGCTTGCGTTTGCACGAAATTTATATGCAGAACTTAGACGCAATGGCGCTGATACTTAGCTGCATCGGAACGCTGTGCTGGATCGTATGCTTTTGGTGGATGCATCGCATCTCATCCCGTCAGGATGCGACGTTGGAAGAGCTCCATGAAATGACAGCCCGCATTGAAAAGCTTTCCCGGGCCGAGCACGATTTGATTAGGGACGTGCATCCGCAGGTAAGCGAAATCAAAGAGAAGGTCGAAAATGTCAGAGAAGCGGTTTCGTCCGAAAGAAGTTGAGCGTTTCGATTTGCTCCATTCGGACGCGCAGGATTTGTCACTGGCTACCCCAATCGCAGCGCGTCGGCGCCTTGATGGTGAAGTTTTTGCTTGATTATTTCACGCGAATCTGTCGGAATACGGCGCTTAAACAAACTTAACGGAAAGATATATCCATGCTCTGGACCATAATAGTCATCCTCATCGTTCTTTGGCTTCTTGGCTTCATCGGCCACGTCGGCGGCAGTCTAATTCATCTCCTGCTCGTGATTGCCGTTGTTGTCCTGATCATTAACCTGCTCCAAGGCAGACGAGGTCTCCTGAACCAACGGCCCTCCCGATTGCTGCAGGGGCGGGTCAGCCGAACGCGACACCGATCACAGGTGTCCCGTTAAGGCGAGAATTATTAAGATCAAAACAATCAATCCGAGTCCTCCGCTCGGCCAGTAGCCCCAGCCCGAGCTATGAGGCCAGGCTGGCAAAACGCCGATCAGCAGCAGGATTAATATGATTATTAGAATTGTTCCCATGGCTATTCCTTTCCGAAGTATGTTCGCCGCAGCGAGGCACTTTGGATGTTGTGATAACTCCGACAGCTGAAATTAAAGAGTCCGCGTGGGAGAAAGATGGCGACGTTGCGCCTGAGCTATCCTAAAATCTGATCTGGCCGCCAGACGTATAGCGCACAACGCGCCCTTCCTATTCGCCATCGGCGAAACAGGAAAGGCGCGCTGGTAGATTTGCTCTTCTACTCTTAATCTTCGTCGACAATTACTCGATCAACCATCACGTTGTCTCCTGTGCCAACGTAGTGAACCCGGACTGGAGCGCCGACTTTCACTCTCGTCTTTACGACATCTTCATCGAGCACCTTACCGCTTCGCGTCACGTAAGTGACTGTCTTACCAAAATGGTATGTGCGCGGTCCGCTGGTTTCCTTGAGCACGATTACGCTGCCCGGCGTATACTCGGTGATCGTTCCGCTGCCTTCGGTGGTGGTCGTTGTTGTGGTTGTCTCTGAGACCTGCGCCCAAGCGAACGGAGCTGCAATCGCGAGGGCCATACTAATTAATGTTTTTTTCATTTGTTTTTCTTTCTATTACTCGGCGGGTAAATACTTCCGCGAACGAGCTTTTCTCGGTAACCGAAGCGCGTCCCGCCGTTGTTCCTGCAGTAATCGGGCGCCGCGTTAGGTTCGGATGCAACAGCGCCAGACTCCTCACCCGATTGACGCAAGCGACCGTGCTTTAATGTTTCTCCACTTCTTTTGTTTCAACGCGCACCGCGTATTCATCCGGTTTCACTTCGCGCCCCGCTCGAGCGGCATACACCTGAGTAAACTCAGCGCCGAACAACAGAATCTGTGACGAGTAATAAACCCAGAGTAACAGTGTGATTAGAGAACTGGCTGGTCCATACGCTGACCCGGCAGCGCCGCTGCCCAGATACAAACCGAGCAGCCATTTGCCGATACCGAAAAGAATCGCGGTTATGACCGCGCCAATCCAAACGTCTCGCCACTGAATTTTGGCGTCAGGCAGAAACTTAAAGATCATCGCGAAAAGAAGAACAATGACCGCAAAATCGAATATCAGATAAACACTCATCGCCACGACAAGACCGCCCGGTAATACAGATTGCACGTAGTGGCTGAATGCTTTGAGCAGGCTTTCCAGCGTCAGTGAGACGAGTAACAGAAAACAGATGCCCGCCACCATCGCAAACGAAAGGAATCTGTTCCGCAGAAATCCCCAAATACCGCGAGTGGGTTTTGCTTTTACATCCCAAATTGTGTTTAACGCGTCCTGCAGTTGACCGAACACGCCGCTTGCGCCGAAAAGCGCGAGGGCAACACCCATGATCGTGGCGATCGTGCTTTTACCCGGCTGCGATGCTTGTTGCGCGATGTTTTGCACGACCTGCACAGCGCTCGAGTCGAGAAAGTAACTCATCTGCTGCGTGATCTTGTCCCAAGCTCCCGCTGGATCATTCCGGAAGATGATCCCGACGACCGCGAGCATAACGAGAATCAAGCGGCGCAAGTGAAAAAACTGTGTAGTATGCGAGCGCCGCGCCTAATTGCGGCCCTTTGTCCTCTAGAAATTCCTGTCCCGTTTGCTTGAGCAGACCAAAAGCGTTAGCGAAGAACGATGAGTTTGATGTCGATGAATTGTTTGCTTTCATCACGAGACGCTTCAAACAGATCGCTAATAGGCATGTCTTTGGCTGTTGAATAGAAGTTCTGTTAAGCCTTTGCCGTTCGGACGCCGCACAGCGGCGTGGCTACAGTGCGTCCACTAATGCTCGCGCTGCGAAGCTTAGGTTAAGATGCTGCTGAAACCGTCCATACCGCCGATGGAAGCACGCTCGGTCGAAGAAATTCCGACTGGCGACGAGTGGCAGTATGAGCCGAAATGGGACGGGTTTCGCTGCCTCGCCTTTCGCGATGGTGACAAGATTTTTTGCAATCAAAGAACGGCCAACCGCTGGCCCGTTACTTTCCAGATGTCGCTGCCAATGTGGCGAAGCTGCGCACAGCAACAGTTCGTTCTCGACGGCGAACTGGTGATTCCGATTGGCGGCGCACTTTCGTTCGATGAATTGCAATTGCGTCTGCATCCAGCCGCGAGTCGCGTTCAGAAACTGGCTGCAGCTCATCCAGCAGTTTATATCGCGTTCGATCTGCTGGCCGAGGACGGCGAATCATATTTGGAGCTGAATCTGCGCGAACGGAGGCGGCTTCTGGAGAAATTCGCGCGTTCGAACCTGCGATCAGCGACGAACATACGTCTTTCCCCTGCTACGACTGATTATCGCGTTGCGAGCGGTTGGTTTCGAAAAACGGGGCGCGATCTTGACGGCATCATCGCTAAACGCCTGGACGCTCCGTACGCATCGGGAGAACGCACCGCCGCGGTGAAGGTAAAACAAATTCGAACAGTTGATTGCGTGGTAGGCGGATTCCGTTACGCGACTGGCGCCCGCGTGATCGGTTCTCTTTTGCTCGGACTTTACGGCGAGGACGGGTTGCTGCATCACGTCGGATTTATCTCCGGGTTCAAAGCTTCGGAACGGCGCGCGTTAACAGAAAAATTTGAGCGACTGAAAAAACCACCCGGTTTCACAGGCAACGCGCCCGGAGGACCGAGCCGTTGGAGCACGGAGCGCACCGGAGAATGGGAACCAGTCGCGCCAAAAATTGTCGTTGAAGTCGGCTATGATCATTTTACCGGCGGCCGGTTTCGACACGGCACAAGATTTCTGCGGTGGCGACCGGACAAAGATCCTCGCCAATGCACGATGGACCAGGTGGAGCATCGCGAAGGAAAGGCGCTGGCTCTTTTGTAAGCCTTTACGATTCACGCGCGTGCAGGAACTTTAGAACTGCTCGTTCCGCTGCGCGGAGATTGGGAGGCGCCAATGATTTGGTGTCACCATTGAGACCCGCAATGCGCGTTCGGTTCAGGTAAGCTTCCACGATCACCGGATGAACGTAGCACTTGCGGCAAACCGCCGGCGTGTTGCCAGAAGTTCCGCGACCGCGCAAATCGCCGTTTTGATGTTCGACTTTGCCTGTTTCTTCGTTTGGAACTCTTCCTGTTTACTAAGCGCGATTGCGGCCAATACCGTGCCACCCCAGGTGCGGAAATCTTTTGCGGTAAAATCTTCACCTGCGATTTCGCGTAAATACTCGTTCACGTCTTGCGAGGTAACGTCTCGTGCTTCGCCATTCTCCTCGAGTGCTGGAATAAATCCTGGCCGGGTAAGTCCTCGCATTTCGCAATCACTTTCGCAATCCTGTGATCGGTGACATCCACTTCGTGTTGACGCCCGCTCTTGCCGCGGAACCGAAACCGTACTTGCGCGCCTTTGACCTTCACATGACGATTTTTAAGGGTGGTCAAACCGAATGACTTGTTGTCGCGCGCGTATTCTTCGTTTCCGACGCGTATGAACGTTCGCTCCAGAAGCCGCACGATCGTCGCGAGCACTTTTGCCGCGGCAGACCCGGCAACTTTAGGTCCTGAGCAACTCGCCGGCGAATATTCGGCAGGGCTTTGGCAAATTGAGCGAGCCGGTCGAACTTGTTTTCGTCGCGCACTTCGCGCCAGCGCTCGTGATAGCGGTACTGCTTGCGGCCACGCGCGTCGCGACCCGTCGCCTGGATGTGGCCATTCGGTGACGGACAAATCCACACCTCAGTCCACGCAGGCGGAATGGCCAAACGTTTTATCCGGAGCAGCCGCTGCTCGTCGCGGATTGTTTTTCCTTCCGTGTCCAAATACTCGAAGTTTTTGCCTTTCGCTTTGCGGCTGTAACCAGGTCGCTCGTCATTGACGTATTGCAGACCGGCTTCCTCCGCAGCCTCCGCAGAATCAGCCGCGACGGCGGATTCGATTGCTTTCCCGTTCCGAGTGTTTGTCCCACGCGCGCCCATTGAGGAAACAATCACTTTCGAGCGATTAGCTCCTGCAAATGCCTGGCGGACCGCCGGTATCCGTTCGGCTTCAATCCGCTCAACCTGTTGTTCCGCCCGACGCTGTAGCTGCTCGAAGTTATAGCCGTTTAACCGTGGCAATTTCGCCGCGGCCAGCGCAACCCACAGCAGTTTCTTTCCAGTAACTCCCATAATTAACCCTTCCAACGTGAGCACCAATCCCAAGCTGCCCGGCTCATCGCCTGCAATTATCAATCGTGCGCGGCCAACCTTCTCCGCCGCCCATGCACCGGCCTGGCGCATCTTGCTTTCTTCGACTCCGAGAGTACGCATGACGCCGCGCAACGTCTCTTGATCTGCTTTGATCTCCCTTTCGGTTTCCACGAAGAAACTGCCGAGTGGCTCGCCTTTGTGAGCCTCTGCCCAGTGGGCAATGAGTTCCAACGCGCTAATAGAACCGGCAAGATGATCATTTAGATATGAGTCCAGGTCTTTCATAGGGTCGAATGGCATGCGCAAGAGTCGTCGATCCAAACAGGAACATTCCTCATCTTTCATTGATCGCTACGCGTGTGTGTTTTAGCCGTGTACAGCGTTGTTTCATTCAGTAGGCGCAGCGCTCAGATTCATTTCCATCCGCTGCTGAACAGTTAGCAAGAGACACGCGAACGCGGCGTGAAATGCGACTATCTTTTTATGAAGAAGCAAAACGAAGTAATCGATAACCTGATCGAAACTCTCAAAGATGGTCAGGAAGGTTTTAAGCAGGCAGCCGAGAGCGTTCGAAATTCAGCATTGAAGACACTCTTTAGCGATTTCTCGCAGCAGCGTTCGCGCTTCGCCACCGCGCTGCAGAGCGAGGCTCGCCGCCATGGAGAAACCAAGCCGGAAACCAGCAGCAGCGCGACCGGCGCGTTGCATCGCGGCTGGATCAACTCTCAAATCGGCGATCACCGGCGGCGATGAACATGCGATCCTTGCTGAATGCGAACGGGGCGAAGATTCGGCGGTAGAAGAATACAAGAAGGCCTTGGACGACGGTTTAACTCCATCAGCTCAGGAGCTTGTTTCCCGTCAATTCGCCGAGATTAAAGCGGCCCATGATCGGATCAAAAGCCTGCGCGACGCTGCCAAAGGCTAACGGCAAACGATAGCGTGTCTCAACTAGATCACGTGATGGCATGTCCGATAGGGTTTTGCCTGATAAGGCAACCATCCGTGAGCCCGATTGTGTGTTTCGGTCAAGTCGCTTGCAACGTGAACGGCGAAGCGCGGCGGTCAACAAGGCGAGACGATAAGACTGGTTCTTTTGAAACAACAAAGCGGCGGGAGGTAACTCCCGCCTCTTTGTTGCTTACGGCCAAACATCGTTCTAAAGGCGAAATCATTTTGTTATGCCAGAAGAAGACGTAATTGAACGCGCGCGCGAAGATGAGCGCGAAGGCAAGTCGCCTTCCACTCAGGCAGGCGAGTTTGTGCGCGAAGAAATGGAACACATCCGGGAAGGCGAACACGGCGCCCGATCGCCAGAGCAAGCAATCGCCATTGGTCTGTCCAAGGCGCGGCGAGCGGGAGTAAAGTTGCCGCCTCCAAAACGCGGCAAGCAACGAACAAAGCGCCAGGCAAAGCGCGATCTCGCAAAGGGTCGCGCCGGACGTCGCAAAAGCCGTCTCTGAAACGGTCACGCGCGACGAAACGAGCGCTTAAACGCGAGAGCCGTCGCTCGGCGTCAAGGCAGGCATTGTCCAAACACGCGAAGCGCGTGGCGGCGCAACGCTCCGCACGCTCGCGTTCGGCCGCCGCGAAGAAAGCAGCGCGCACGCGGAAGCGCCGGCGCTGAGATGCTCGTGCAACTTGCGGCGCGCGAGGTTCGCATGCCCAAAGTGCTTAGACGTCTAGCTTCTTCTTGCTTCCTCGTGCCATAGATCCTCCACGAGAACTATTCGATAAAACGAAACGCATTTCGCTGACCGATCGGATTGATTACTTCGCAGGATTAACATGCGCGGGTTGGAAGTCTTGCCCGGTAATGGGAACCTTCAGACATGAATACGTTCTCACAATTGCTTCACACGTTGCTTGGAATCGGCACTGAACCCAGAGCGTTAACATTCCTGCAAGTTTCAGTCCGCGGGGTAATTGTTTTCATCGCGACTCTGATAATGATGAGACTCGGCAGTAAACGTTCGCTTGCCGAGAAAACCGCGTTCGATGCTGTTTTAATAGTTATCATCGGCTCGATGCTGGCACGCGCCATTAACGGATCAGAGGCCTTTTTTCCGACGCTGGGCACTGGATTCGTTCTGGTGTTCCTGCATCGGCTTTTCGGTGTCGCCGCGTACTATTCACATGCTTTTGGAATCCTGGTTAAGGGAAAACCAGTGGTGCTCGTGCAGGACGGCAGGTTGCAGCGGAAAAACATGCTCTGGGAACACATTTCCAAACATGATCTGGAAGAAGATATGCGCCTCGATGCGAAAACCGAGGACCTATCAAAAATACAAGTTGCGCGACTCGAACGCAGCGGAGACATCAGCTTTATCAAAGCGAATGGCGTCAAGCAACAGGCGACGTAATTGAAACTGTGACATCGTTTGCTGAACGGTATTAATTCATTGAGAGGAAAACGATATGTCTGAACAAACGCTTAACGATTACGGACGATCGCACGGGCAAATCGTACAAGTTGCCAATCGAGAATGGGACGGTGCGCGCGATGGACTTGCGCCAGATCAAAACGGACGCGGACGACTTCGGGCTGATGACCTACGACCCTGCGTTGATGAACACCGCGTCCACCAAGAGCGCGATCACGTTTATTGACGGCGACAAGGGAATCCTCGAATACCGCGGCTACCCGGTCGAACAACTCGCGGAGAGATGCAACTTCTTGGAAGTCGCATACCTGATTCTTTTGGCGAGCTGCCTAACGAGGAACAGTTGGCGGCGTGGACCTACGACATCACGCATCACACCTTCGTCCACGAAAATATCAAGACGCTGATGCAGGCGTTTCGCTACGACGCGCATCCCATGGGAATGTTCATCAGCACTGTCGCTGCGCTTTCAACGTTTTATCCCGACGCTAACAAGGTCAGTGACGCGGACAATCGGCTGGCGCAAATCAAACGACTCATCGCCAAGGTGCCGACGATCGCCGCGTACACTTATCGCCACAATCGTGGCTTGCGTTATATCTATCCCGACAACGACCTGAGCTATACCGGCAACTTCTTGAACATGATGTTCAAGATGACCGACGCCAAGTACACGCCGAACCCGGCGCTCGAACGCGCGCTCGACGTGCTTTTCATTCTGCACGCGGACCACGAACAGAATTGCAGCACCAATGCGATGCGCGCGATCGGTTCAAGCTGCGTGGATCCCTACAGTGCGATGGCTGGAGCGGCAGCCGCGCTTTATGGCCCTCTGCACGGCGGTGCGAATGAAGAAGTGCTCAAGATGCTCTCGCGCATCGACGACACGCGCAACATACCCGAATTCATCCAACGCGTTAAGAACGGCGAAGGCAAACTGATGGGTTTCGGGCATCGCGTTTACAAAAATTATGATCCCCGCGCGCGCATCATCAAACGCGTGGCGGACGAAGTATTCGAGATGACCGGGCGCAATCGTTTGCTCGACATCGCGCTCGAGCTCGAACGCATCGCGCTGGAGGACGAATATTTCATCTCGCGCAAACTTTACCCGAACGTCGATTTTTATTCCGGCATCATCTATCAGGCCATGGGTTTGCCGGTGACAATGTTTCCGGTGATGTTCGCCATTCCGCGCACAGTGGGCTGGCTGGCGCAATGGCAGGAGATGATCACCGACCCGGAGCAAAAGATCACCCGGCCACGCCAGATCTTTGTCGGCCAGCCGCGCCGCGAATTGCCGAAGCAGAAGACTTAGCGACGACGTACGACGTAAGTCTCGAATTACGGACGCGAGCTCTAATTATCATTCAGCACCGTTTGCGGTGCTGCCTTGTTCAGTTCGAGTTGCGCACTCACCTTTTGCAGCCCCGCAGTCAGTGCTTCAAGTTGCTTCTGCTGTTGCGCAACGGTCGCTCTCAATTCGTTCACTGTGCGGTGCTCTTTGAGAAACTCGTTAAGCAGCATCGCGTTCACGGCGTCGTAGCGCACGGTATAGATGTCGCCTTTGTCGTCGCGCACCACTAGGTCCGGGCTTACTTGGGCAACTTCCTCGGCGATTAGACCAAATTGCGGGGTATTTGTGTTGTCGCTCTTGTAGTTAAACGTCACAGGCTTGAGCGACAGGATGGCTTGGCTGGCGGTGTCCATCGGTTTGATCTCGTGTTTGAACCGGCGCGACGAGCTCATCGTGCCGAGTTGGCCATCGGAGTCGATCATGACGGGTATAGCGTTGGCGTTTCCGGTTGTCACCCCGCGAATACCGGAAATAAAGGTCCTGAACTGGCTCAGACCGATGCGCATGGTATTGGCCTCGCCAGCAACACCACCAAGAAGATTGCCGATAACGAGATTGCTATTGCCCGTAGTGAGATTAGCACCGGCGAGGGTGCCCAATGCGACGTTACCGCTGCCGGTGTTGTTGAGGAGCGCGCCGAAACCAATAGCTATGTTGTCGGTGCCGGTTATGTTGTTAAAAAGTGCGCTAGCGCCCACTGCAACGTTCTCGTCGCCTGTCGTATTGTGAAAGAGCGCCTGCTGACCGGTGGCGACGTTGATGTCGCCGGTGGTGTTGCTCTGAAGCGCAAAAAACCGGTGGCCGTGTTAAAGTTGCCCGTCGAGTTATTCAAGAGCGCTTGGAATCCATTGGCCGTATTGCCGAACCCGCTCGTGTTGCTTGTAAGTGCTGCTGCTCCCGTGGCCGTGTTTTGGGCGCCGGTCGTGTTGGCGAACAGCGCCTCGTCACCGCTGGCTGTGTTGAAGTCGCCGGTGGTATTGCTAAAGAGCGCAGAACCGCCGGTTGCCGTATTGCCGCTGCCTTCTGTGTTAAGAGAGAGCGCTTGGGATCCAATGGCCGTGTTGCCCTCGCCGATCGTGTTGCTCTGGAGCGCAGAAGAGCCGTTTGCAGTGTTCTCGACACCGGTATTGCTCATGAGCGCTCGAAAACCAGTGGCTGTGTTATCAACACCGGTTGTATTGTCTTTGAGCGCCTCAACACCGATGGCTGTGTTTTCGCTGCCGGTGGTATTGCTAACAGAGCGAATGCTCCGTTGGCCGCGTTGTTGCTGCCGGTTTCCTCGTTAAATTCAAGCGCGGCAGTTCCAATGGCCGTGTTCTCTGTGCCGGTGGTGTTGAGCAGCATCGCTGCAGTGCCAACTGCGGTATTGGAATCACCCGTGTTGAGGACGAGCGCTCCAGCGCCAACACCGGTGTTGAAGCTGGCGTCGACCGCTGAAAAGAGCGAACGCCAGCCAACTCCTGTGTTCCCAGAGCCGGTGGTAAGGTTTTGAAGAGCGAGGCAGCCTTCCGCTGTCGTGAACCCGGGGATAGCACCCGTCCGGCGGCGGAGCAACTTGCGGATGCCGCCTTCATTTGCGGCAAACACGCAAAGCAGACAAGCACGACAATAACGAGGAATGGCAAGAATGGTTTGTTTAAGATATAGTCGGTGTGATTCATGGATATTTCTTTCTCTCTCTCGGCAGTTGACCCTGCGACTGCAGGTCCGAAAGAGGGGAAGAAAAACACCGGAGAGAGGGCTTTCTTACCTACCCCAGATTCAGATCTTTGTATCGGAGGAAGGGTGAAAAAATGTCCCCCAGCGTGTCAATATAAAAACGGCCTCGAATCGCACAGATTTAAAGTTCCAAAAAGGCCGTCAACTCTTCGTCTGTGCGCACGATGAAACGCTTTCTGTCGTCGCGATGCGCGTCAGCAATGCGCATATTCGCTCAGGCTGAAACGTAGCCCAAGGTCTTGAGTTCCGAAAACTAAACCTTACCCGGTAAAAAGTACAGGAAGGTTACGGTGATTAGGTCACCCGCAAACCGCCGACCAACGACAGGATGAAACCTCGCCTTCGAAGTTCGCTGCTGCTTCTCTTGGGACGCTGCTTCGCTCACGCGCAAATGTATCGAGTTTCAAACGCAATGTCATCGTGATCGTCCAAGAGAACAGCAATACGTAACTGAACGAAGTACAA
>ERZ1370068.8926-contig-7743_pt1 | contig 12438 bp, 14 predicted proteins | sample MGYA00561227_ERZ1370068 | MGnify/ENA primary metagenome ERZ1370068 (study PRJEB38410, sample SAMEA6850437) | metagenome | study: Metagenomic assessment of the ecological functions of the soil: analysis of the soil microbiota associated with the...
CCGCGCAGCGTCGTGACCGTGCAGGATCCGAACGGCGCGCCCGGACAAGAGCGCGACCGGCGAGAAGATCCTCTCGCTCCTGCGCGGACCAGCTCAAATAGCGGCGCGGCGCGGATGCGCTTCGCGTCACTGGGCAGCGGCAGCGAAGGCAATGGCCTCGTCGTCGAAGCGGGCGGCACGCGCGTCCTGATCGATTGCGGCTTCGGCGTTCGCGACACGGCCGCGCGCCTGGCGCGCCTCGGGCTCGCGCCCGCGTCGCTCGCCGCGATCCTCGTCACGCACGAGCACTGCCGATCATGTCGGCGGCGTGCCGGCGTTCGCGGCGCGCGCACGGCATTCCGGTGTGGGCGACGTTCGGCACGCTGGCCGTCGTCGCCGAGCGCTTCGAGGGCATGACGCACGTCTACGGCTTCGACAGCCACGACCGGTTCGCGATCGGCGCGCTCGAGATCGCGCCGATTCCCGTTCCGCACGACGCGCGCGAGCCGGTGCAGTACGTGATCGGCGACGGCGCGCGGCGCGTCGGCGTGCTGACCGACCTCGGCGTGTCGACGCGCATGTCGAAGCGTGCCTGTCCGGCTGCGATGCGCTGGTGCTCGAGTGCAATCACGATCTCGACATGCTCGAGAGCGGCGACTATCCGTGTCCGCTGAAGCAGCGGATCGCGCGGGCGCTTCGGCCATCTGCACAACGAAGCGGCCGCGGCGATCCTGGCGCGCATCGACACGTCGCGGCTCGTGCACATCATCGCCGCGCACCTGTCGCAGCAGAACAACACGCCGGAGCTCGCGCGCGCGCGCGCTGGCGGCGGCGCTTGGCTGTGCGCCGGACTGGATCGGCATCGCGGACCAGGCGCAGGGCTTCGCCTGGCGCGAGATGCTGACGCAGGCACGAGGAGATGGCGATGGAAACGCGCAAGGAGCTCTACAAGGGCAAGGCCAAGACGGTCTACGCGACCGACGACCCGCGCTACCTCGTCATGCACTATCGCGACGACGTGTCGGCGTTCGACGGCGTGAAGCTCGCGCAAGCTCGACGCAGAAGGGCGAGACCAACAACAAGATCAACGCGTACGTGATGGGCAAGCTCGCCGCGGCGGGCATCGCCGACGCATTTCGTCCGCGTGCTGAACGAGCGCGAGTCGCTGGTGCAGGCGATGAAGATGATTCCGGTCGAGTGCGTCGTGCGCAACGTCTGCGCGGGCTCGATGGCCAAGCGCTACGGCATCGCCGAAGGCACGAAGCTCGCCGAGCCGATCTTCGAGTTCTTCCTGAAGAGCGACGCGTTGCACGATCCGCTGTGCAACGACGACCACATTCGCGTGCTCGGGCTGGGCGAGCGCCGACGAGATCGCGCAGATGAAGACGCTGACGCACGACGTCAACGCGGTGCTGAAGCCGCTGTTCGCCGACGCCGGCATCGATCTCGTCGACTACAAGCTCGAGTTCGGGCACCCGACCGACGATCCCGTCGGCGCCGCTGGTGCTGGGCGACGAATTCACGCCGGACGGCTGCCGGCTGTGGGATGCGAAGACCGGCGAGAAGCTCGACAAGGATCGCTTCCGCCGCGATCTCGGGCAGCGTGATCGAGCACTACCGCGAAGTGGCGCGGCGCATCGGCGCGCCGCTCTAGCGCGGGATCACGACGAAGATTGCGCGGCGCGCCACGCGGGCCGGCGTCGAACGCGTCAGAGCCCGAGTGTCGTCGCGGTGATTCCCGGCTCCGAGTCTCGCTGATGGCATCGAAGCGCATGACGAGCGGCGTCGCGGCCGCCGGGTCGCCGATCGAGAGCGCCGCGCGCGGCTGCGACGATATCGAAGCGATGCAGGAAATGGACGCCGTCGACGATCATCAGCGGATCCATCGCCGATCGCGCGTCTTCGCCGGCTCGCCGGATCGTGATCGCATGACCGTCGATATTTCAGCAGCTGCGTGAGCCGCGGGCACGACCGTTCGATCCAGCCCGTGTCGCGCACGACGATCTCGAGGCGCGCGCGCGCCGAGGCGCGCAGGAACGTCGCCGAGGCTTCTGGGTGCGCGCCGCATCGTTCCAGCCCATCCCGGACAGATCGATGTCGTAGCACGCGGATGGAGTGCTTCGCGAGGCCGATCAGCGTGTCGATCGCCGCGACCTGCTCCGCAACGGTCGTCGAGCGCCTCGTACCGCGGCACCGGACCTCGTCGACTTCGCCGCCGTCAGGCGGCGCCGGAATGGACGTAACCATCGCAGTACCAATTGTAGAGGATCGCGGCCGCTTCCGGGGACAGGCCCTTCGCCGCTCGCGGTGCGAGCGCGCGATCGTTGGCGAGGCGCCGCGAGCGCCGCGGCGCCGTTCGCCGGCCACGGCAGCGCGGCGCCGTTGATGTAAAGGTGCGCGGCGATCGTAGAGCAGCCGCGTTCGCCGATCGACGTGCGCACCGTACTTCGCGACACGCTCGGCCGAAGCGCGCGCGGCGACAGCGGCGCAGCCGGCGGTTCGAAGTACGACGTGCGGCTTCGGCTCGGAGAGAAAGCAGCCGAGGAATCGGGCGGCCGTCGCGCGGTCCCAGGCGATCCTCTTCAGCAGTTCGCAGGCAACGCCGGCGCATGCGCGGCGCCGATCGCCGCCGGCGCCGCGGACGGGCGCGAGATCGGGGTCGGCATAGCGCCCCGGCAAATCGAGCTCGTCGCGCAGGAAGTCGAGGAACGCCGCGGCGAGCTCGTTGGCGCCCGGCGCGCGAAATCCGATCGAGTAGGTCGTGCACGCGTCGACGGCGACGCCGTCGTGCGCGATGTGCGGCGGCAGGTAGAGCATGTCGCCCGGCGCGAGCACGTCGTCGTGCGTCGGGCGCGAAGCGGCGCAGGATCTTGAGCGGCAGTCCGGGCATGAGCGCGATGATCGTCCTGCGCGCCGAAGCGCCAGCGGCGACGGCCGAAGCCCTGCAGCAGGAACACGTCGTACGAATCCACGTGCGGGCCGACGCCGCCGCCGGGCGCGGCGTAGCTCACCATCAGGTCGTCGAGGCGGGCGTACGGCAGGAACGAGAACCGGCGCAGCAGCGCATCGCCGGCGGGCTCGACGAGGTTCACGCCCTGGACGAGCAGCGTCCAGTCGCGCGCCGGCAGCGCCGTCGAAGTCGGCGCGGCGGAACGGGCCGTGGGCGAGCGTCCAGCGCGCTCCGTCGCGCACGACGAGGCGCGATTCGACGTCGTCGCGCCGCGGCGAGCGCGAAGAGATCTCGCGCGCGTGAACGGCCCTGCGAATCCGGACAGCGCCTGCCGGACGAGCAGCGGCTTCTTGTGCCAGTGGCGGCGCAGAAATGCGGCCGCGGCGAGACCGCCCAGCGGCGCGCCGTGGGCATCGGAATGTCGCGGCGCGGCGGTGCGCGGCCATCGACCGATTATAGCGAGGCCATGCGCGGCGGGCTGCGCTACAATTCGCGGAGATGGTGCGCGTCGGCTCGATCGCCGTCGTCGTGCCGCCGTCGCCTTCCACTTCCTCGTCCACGGGTCCGCCGATGAACATCCTCGCCAACACCGTCGTCACGCTGACCTTCGAGCTCTTCGACGCCGACGGCGTCCTGCTCGAGTCGACCGACGAGCCGATCACCTACCTGCACGGCGGGCATTCGGGCATGCTGCCGAAGCTCGAGGAAGCGCTCAACCTCAAGAAGGCCGGCGACGCGGTCTCCGTCGACGTCGAGCCGGAGGACGGCTTCGGCGACTACGATCCCGAGCTCGTCAAGCTCGAGACGCGCCGACCGGCTGCCGCCGGAGATCGAGGTCGGCATGCAATTCGAGGCGCACACGAGCGCCGACGACGAGCACGGCAGCGGCACGGTCTTCACGGTCACCGACATCGCCGACGGCAAGGCGGTCCTCGACGGCAACCACCCGTGGGCCGGCAAGCGCTTGCGCTTCGACTGCCAGATCCTCGACGTCCGGCCGGCGACCGCCGAAGAGGTCGAGCACGGCCACGTGCACGGCGCCGGGCGGCTCACCATCACTGACTGAGCCGTCACGTCGCGACTTCAGCGGTTCGAGCAGTTTTCGTAGCTCGTAGAGCGCGGCGAGCGCGTCGCGCGGGGTCATCGCGTCCGGGATCGAGCGCCGCGAGCTGCTGCCGCGATCGTCCGCGCGCTTCGGGCGATGCAGCGCGGCGCGCTCCGCGATCGCGTTCCGCTACGACGCCGATGCGGCGCGAACAGATCGTGCTTGCGTCGCATCCGCGGCGCTGAACTTGTCGAGGCGCGCGAGATAGTCCCGCGCGCGGCGGACCACCGGCGACGGCACGCCGGCGAGCTTCGCCACCTGCAACCCGTAGCTGCGGTTGGCGGGACCGTCCTCGGCGGCGTGCAGGAAGACGATGCCGTCGGCGTGCTCGACCGCGTCGAAATGCAGGTTCGCGCAGCCGTCGATCTCGGCGGGCAGCGCGGTCAGCTCGAAATAGTGCGTCGCGAACAGCGCGAGGCTGCGGTTCTTCTCGGCGAGCTCGCGCGCGATCGCCCACGCGAGCGCGAGGCCGTCGAACGTCGACGTGCCGCGGCCGATCTCGTCGATCAGCACGAGGCTCTGCGGCGTCGCGCGGTGCAGGATCGCCGCGGCCTCGGTCATCTCGACCATGAACGTCGAGCGGCCGCCGGCGAGATCGTCGGCGGCGCCGATGCGCGTGTGGATCGCGTCGAGCGGGCCGATCGCGCGCCGCTCGCGCCGGCACGAACGAGCCGCAGTAGCGCGAGCAGCGCGATCACCGCCGCCTGCCGCATGTAGGTCGACTTGCCGCCCATGTTCGGGCCGGTGATGATCGAGCAGCCGGCGCTCGGGCGTCAGCGTCGAGGTCGTTCGGCGATGAATGCGTCGACCTGCCGCTCGACGACCGGATGCCGGCCGCCGCGAATCGCGAGCCCGGTCGCGGCGACGAAATCCGGACGCGCGAGATCGAGCGCCTCCGCGCGCTCGGCGAGCGTCGTCAGCACGTCGAGCGCCGCCAGCGCCGCGCCAGCGCTCTGCAGCGCCGGAATCGCGGGCGCGAGATCGCGCGAGCAGTCGCTCGTAGAGCAGCTTCTCGCGCGCGAGCGCGCGCTCCTGCGCCGAGAGCGCGCGATCCTCGAACGCCTTCAGCTCCGGCGTGATGTAGCGCTCCGCGTTCTTGAGCGTCTGGCGGCGCCGGTAGTCGTCGGGAATCTTCTGCGACGTGCGCGTGCGTGACCTCGATGTAGAAGCCGTGCACGCGGTTGTACTCGACCTTGAGATTGGCGATGCCGGTGCGCTCGCGCTCGCGCGCCTCGAGCGCGACCAGGAACTCGCCGCAGTGTGTCGTCGATCGCGCGCAGCTCGTCGAGCTCGGCGTCGAAGCCCGTCGCGATGACGCCGCCGTCGCGAACCTGCGCCGCGGGCTCCGGCGCGATCGCGCGCGTCAGCAGATCGCGCCCACTGCGGGTCGACGTCGAGTCGCCGCGCGAGCGCGGCGACGAGCGGCGCGTCGCGTCGCGCGAGCGCCGCGACGATCGCCGGCAGCGCGCGCCAGCGTATCGCGCAGACCCGGCGAGATCGCGCGGCCGCGCCGAGGCGAGCGCGATGCGCGCGGCGATGCGCTCGACGTCGGCGGTGCGCGCGAGCTCCGCGCGCGAGCGCGCGCGCGCGCGCGGCTCGTCGATCCAGCGCGGCGATCGCGGCATGCCGCGCCGCGCCGCGTCGCTGCGAGCGCAGCGGATGCGTGAGCCAGTGCCGCAGCAGGCGGCTGCCGGCCGCGCGTGCCGCACGCGTCGAGCAGCGAAAGCAGCGTGGGCGCCGGCTCGCCGCGCAGCGTCTCGGTGATCTCGAGGTTGCGCCGCGTCGCGGCGTCGAGCGCGAGGAATTCGCTCGCGGTCTCGACGGCGAGCGAGCGCACGTGCGCGAGCGCCGCTTGCTGCGTCGCCGCGGCGTAGCCGAGCAGCGCGCCGGCGGCGCCGATGCCGAGATCGCGATCCTCGACGCCGAACGCCGCGAGGTCGCGCGTGCCGAAATGCTTCGCGAGCGCGCGGTCGCGGCGCCGCGGCGTCGAACTGCCACGCCGGCAGCGCGCGCGTCGGCACGCCGTCGCGCGCGCGAGCGGCGCCGTGCGCCGTCGGGAACGAGCAGCTCGGCGACGTCGAGCCGCTCGAGCGTCGCCGCGGCTTCGGCCGCCGGCACTTCGGTGAGCGTGAACTGCCCCGACGCGAGATTGAGCCACGCGATGCCGGTCCGATGCCGGCCCGGATTGACGCGCGACGAGCAGGCTGTCGCGCTTCGCGTCGAGCAGATCGGCGTCGGTCACCGTGCCCGGCGTGACGACGCGCAGCACCTTGCGCTCGACCGGGCCCTTGCTCGTCGCCGGGTCGCCGATCTGCTCGCAGATCGCGACCGACTCGCCGAGCTTCATCAGCTTCGCGAGATAGCCATCGACCGCGTGATACGGGCACGCCGGCCATCGGGATCGGCGCGCCGGCCGACTGCCCGCGCGCGGTCAGCGTGATGTCGAGCAGCCGCGCGGCGCGCTGCGCGTCGTCGTAGAAGAGCTCGTAGAAATCGCCCATCCGGTAGAAGAGCAGCTTGTCCGGATGCTCCGCCTTGACGCGCGAGGTACTGCTGCATCATCGGCGTATGCGCCGGACGACGCGGCGGCGGAGCTGATGAGCTGGCGGTCACCGCCGCGATTATAAGGGCGCCGGCTCGGCGCGCCGCGCATGGCGCGCGTGCGCACGGCTGCGGCACAATGCGCTCGCTCCGGATCCGAATCGCCGATGCCGACCTTCGATCTCGTTCCCGCCCGCCTCGACGCTCGCGGATCTGCGCCGCCTGTGGTCGGAGCCGATGGCGCTCGCCGTCGATATCGCCGCGAAAGCCGTGCGGTCGACGCCGCGGCGCTAGCCGTCGACCGCGTCGATCGCGTCGGGCAAGACCGTCTACGGCGTCAACACCGGATTCGGCCTCCTCGCGCGCACGCGGATCGACGACGCGCGGCTCGCGGAGCTGCAGCGCGCGCTCGTGCTGTCGCATTCCGCCGGCACCGGGCCGCTGCTCGACGACGCCGTCGTGCGTCTCGTCATCGCGCTCAAGGCGGCCTCGCTCGCGCGCGGCCACTCGGGCGTGCGCTGGGCGGTGATCGAGGCGCTCGTCGCGCTCGTCAATGCCGGCGTCGTCCCGTGCATTCCCGGGCAGGGCTCGGTCGGCGCGTCGGGCGACCTCGCGCCGCTCGCGCATCTGTCGGCGGTGCTGATCGGCGAGGGCGAGGCGCGTGATCGACGGCGCATCGTGCCGGCGCGCGAGGCGCTTGCGCGCGGCCGGCCTCGCGCCCGTCGACGCTCGGGCCGAAGGAAGGGCTCGCGCTCCTCAACGGCACGCAGGTGTCGACGGCGCTGGCGCTCGCCGGGTCTGTTCGCCGCCGAGCGCGCGCTGGCGGCGGCGTTCGTCGCCGGCGCGCTGTCGGTCGATGCGTGCCTCGGCAGCGACACGCCGTTCGACGCGCGCATCCACGCGGTGCGCGGCCATCGCGGCCAGAGCGGACGCCGCGGCGATCTACCGCGCGCTGCTCGCCGGCAGCGCGATCCGCGAGTCGCACAAGGATTGCCCGCGCGTGCAGGATCCCTACAGCCTGCGCTGCCAGCCGCAGGTGATGGGCGCGTGCATCGACCAGATGCGGCACGCGGCCGCGATGCTCGCTGACCGAAGCGAACGCGGTATCCGACAATCCGCTCGTGTTCGCGGACGCCGGCGAGATCCTGTCCGGCGGCAACTTCCACGCCGAGCCCGTCGCGTTCGCCGCCGACAACCTCGCGCTCGCGATCGCCGAGATCGGCGCGCTGTCCGAGCGCCGCATCGCGCTGCTGATGGACGCGAACCTGTCGGGCCTGCCGCCGTTCCTGGTCGAGGACGGCGGCGTGAACTCCGGCTTCATGATCGCGCAGGTCACCGCCGCGGCGCTCGCCTCCGAGAACAAGTCGCTCGCGCATCCGGCATCGGTCGACTCGCTGCCGACCTCCGCGAACCAGGAGGATCACGTCAGCATGGCGACGTTCGCCGCGCGCCGGCTGACGTCCGATGGCGGCGAACACGGCGCGCATCGTCGCGATCGAGCTGCTCGCCGCCGCGCAGGGCGTCGACTTGCGGCGGCCGCTCGCGACGTCGCCGACGCTCGCCGCGGCGATGGCGCTGATCCGCGCCGACGTCGCGTTCTGGGACCGCGACCGCGCGTTCGCGCCGGACCTCGAAGCGATCCGCAAGCGCGTCGAGCGCGGCGACTTCACGCGTTCGCCTGTCGCCGCCTACTGCTCTCGCCAGGAGAACTCACCATGCACCGTGACGATCCCGACCAGCTCGCCAGCCGTCGCGCCCGGCACGCGCCATGCCGATCGCGTCGATCCGCGCGCCGCGCGGCACCGAGCGCACGGCGAAGAGCTGGCTCACCGAAGCCGCGCTGCGCATGATCCAGAACAACCTCGATCCCGAGGTCGCCGAGAATCCGAAGGAGCTCGTCGTCTACGGCGGCATCGGCCGCGCCGCGCGCAACTGGGAATGCTTCGACGCGATCGTCGCGGCGCTGCGCGAGCTCGAGCGACGACGAGATCGCTGCTGATCCAGTCGGGCAAGCCGGTCGGCGTGTTCAAGACGCACGCCGACGCGCCGCGCGTGCTGATCGCCAACTCGAACCTCGTGCCGCACTGGGCGACGTGGGAGCACTTCAACGAGCTCGACCGCAAGGGCCTCGATGATGTACGGCCAGATGACGGCCGGCTCGTGGATCTACATCGGCAGCCAGGGCATCGTGCAGGGCACCTACGAGACGTTCGCCGAGGCGGGCCGCCAGCACTACGGCGGCGAGCTCGCCGGCAAGTGGATCCTGACCGCGGGCCTCGGCGGCATGGGCGGCGCGCAGCCGCTGGCGGCGACGATGGCCGGCGCGTCGATGCTCGCCGATCGAATGCCAGCAGAGCCGCATCGACATGCGCCTCGCGCACGCGCTATCTCGACCGGCAGGCGAGCGATCTCGACGACGCGCTCGCGATCCTTCGCGACGCGTGCGCGAGCAGGCAGCCGGTGTCCGTCGGGCTCGCTCGGCAACGCGGCGGAAATCCTGCCCGAGCTCGTGCGGCGCGGCGTGCGCCCCGACATGGTCACCGACCAGACGTCCGCGCACGATCTCGTCTACGGCTATCTGCCGGCCGGCTGGACGCGTCGAGCGCTGGCGCGCGGCGCAGAGCCGATCCGGCGCAGCACGCGGCGCTCGTCGCCGCGGCGAAGCAGTCGATCGTCGCGCACGTCGAGGCGATGCTCGCGTTCCAGCGGCATGGGCGTCCCGACGTTCGACTACGGCAACAACATCCGGCAGGTCGCGCTGGACGAAGGCGTGCGCGGACGCGTTCGCATTTCCCGGCTTCGTGCCGGCGTACATCCGGCCGCTGTTCTGCGAAGGCAAGGGGCCGTTCCGCTGGGTCGCGCTGTCCGGCGATCCGGAGGACATCTACAAGACCGACCGCAAGGTGACGGAGCTCTTCCCGACGACGCGCACCTGCATCGCTGGCTCGACATGGCGCGCGAGCGCATCGCGTTCCAGGGCCTGCCCGCGCGCATCTGCTGGCTCGGGCTGGGCGAGCGGCATCTCGCCGGCCTCGCGTTCAACGAGATGGTGAAGACCGGCGAGCTGAAGGCGCCGATCGTCATCGGCCGCGATCACCTCGACACGGGCTCGCGTCGCGAGTCCCAACCGCGAGACCGAAGCGATGGCCGACGGCTCGCGACGCGGTGTCCGACTGGCCGCTGCTCAACGCTGCTGCTCAACACCGCGGGCGGCGCGACGTGGGTGTCGTTCCATCACGGCGGCGGCGTCGGCATGGGCTACTCGCAGCACGCGGGCGTGGTCATCGTCTGCGACGGCACCGACGCCGCGGCGAAGCGCATCGCGCGCGTGCTGTGGAACGATCCGGCGACCGGCGTCATGCGCCACGCCGACGCGGGCTACGCGAAGGCGATCGAAGTCGCGAAGGCGAAGGGCCTCAAGCTGCCGATGTTGCCGCGCTAGCGCGGCTGGTCGCGTTCTCGCCTCGGAGTCGTATTTCCCTCCTCTGGTGAGCGAGGCCGTGCTGTTCCCTTCGGCGTCCGCCCGAGGAGGCATTCCTGCGCGTCGGACGCGTCCTACGGGAGTCCGCCTCCCGGACTACACGACTATCGGATTCGTTCTTATGGCGTGAGTCGATGGCGCCGAATATCGTTGCTCCGCAGGCTCGACATCACCCAAGGAGGACCAAAGTGAACCTGACGACGAGGCAGTTTCGGAGAAAAGAGCTTTCGGCGCTCAATGCCAAGGCGGACGTGTTGGCGATGAGAGACGCGAACGCCTGGGATGAGGCTGTCGATTGGGGCGTTCCCGACTACGACGAGTCATGTCCGCTGGAGTGGCGATTGGCGACGGCGCCGGAATTCGATTGACGCGTCGACATTGCGCTGCAGGTCATCCGACCAGACACCTTTGAGGAGAACGTTATGCTTTGGCGAAGAACCGTTCTGTGCACGGCATTCACCACTTGGCGCGGCGCTCGCTCCGGTGGCCGGCGAGGCGAAGAAATCGTGGTGCAGATCGCACCTCCGGCGGCGCGCGTCGAGGTGGTGCCCGCGCCCCGGACCGGCTACGTCTGGGCGCCCGGGTACTGGGGCTGGCGAAACAATAAGCATTACTGGGTCAACGGGCACTACATCCGCGAACGGCATGGCTACCACTGGGTGCCGGATCGCTGGGACGACCGCGACGGCCGCTGGTACTTCCACGGGGAAGATGGGAGCGCTGAATCGGTAGTTGACCGAAACTCGAGCATCCGCGGCGTGGGGGCGCGGTAGCGGGCGCAGATGAAGGGTGCCGTGTCCGGATCGTCGGGCCGTGGCCCGTCGATCGGAACGGCACCCTGAGTTTTTGATTGATGGTCGGGGTGAGAGGATTTGAACCTCCGACCTCTACGTCCCGAACGTAGCGCTCTACCAGGCTAAGCTACACCCCGAATGACCTGCCTGCTCATTCTCTACTGCCCCGCGGCGGGAGAACGAACAGTTCGCGGGTTCGCGGCACTTCCTGTCGGCATGTGAGCAGCGCCAATTCGTACGGATTCAGTATGCGCGCTGCGCCGCGAAGGACGCCAATTCTAGCAGGTTTTCCTTGTACGGCGAATGCGGCAGCGCCGCCAGCGTGGCGGCACGCCGCCTCGCTCTCCTGCACCGCACGGCGGCGCGCGTAGTCGAGCGCGCCAGTGCGCTCCAGCATCGCCATGACCGGCGTGAAATCGGCGCCGTTGCCGCTCGATATCGCGGCCGGATGAGCGCGGCATCCGCCGGCGCTGCCTACGGCTGCAGGCGCGGATCGAGACGGCAGCGTCATCTTGCCTTCCGCGAGATCGCGCGCCGAGATTCTTGCCGAACTCGCTCGCGCTCGCCCGAGTAGTCGAGGACGTCGTCGATGAGCTGGAACGCGGTGCCGAGGTGCATTCCGTAGCGGGCGAGCGCCGCCTCGCGCTCGGCGATCGGCGCCGCCGAGCACCGCGCCCAGCTGCGCGGCCGCCTCGAACAGTTTCGCCGTCTTGCGCTGGATCACCTGCAGATACGCGACCTCGTCGAGGTCGGCGTTGCCGGTGTTCATGAGCTGCAGCACCTCGCCTTCGGCGATCACGTTGGTCGCCTGCGACAGGATCTCGAGCACGCGCATCGAGCCGACGCTCGACCATCAGCTGGAACGCGCGCGAGTAGAGGAAATCGCCCGACCAGCACCGACGCCGCGTTGCCGAACGTGGCATTGGCGGTGGCGTGGCCGCGCCGCAGCTTGGACTCGTCGACGACATCGTCGTGCAGCAGCGTGGCCGTGTGGATCATCTCGACGACGGCCGCCAGCGCGTGAAGCGGTCGGGCCGTCGTATCCGCACGCGCCGCGCCGAGAGCAGCACGAGCGCGGGACGCAGCCGCTTGCCGCCGCCGCCGACGATGTACTCGGCCACCTGGCGGATCAGCGCGACGTCGGAATCGAGGCTCGCGCGGAGTACCCGGTCGACCTCGGACATCTCCGGGGCCAAGCACGGGTTTTGAGTACTCGGAAGTCACGGAGTTCTCGGCAGCAGCGGGAGTTCGCCTTGGAGGGGCGGCCGCGTCGAAATGACCGACATGCCAAGGCGCGGGCGCGCCGGAATTGTAACCGACGGGTACGCGCGGAGCCTCCCCGCGGTCCACGGAGGAGGGGGGCCTTTGACAGCACCGCCCACTTAACCGTCTAAAAATATAAGGCTTTCCGCTGGGCGATGCGGGAACGGTGAAGCCCCAAAGGAGCGGCATCATGTACGCGGTCGTAAAAACGGGCGGCAAGCAATACAGGGTACCCCTGGCGAAGAAACTCAAGGTCGAGGCAGATCACCGCGGATGTCGGCGCGGAAGTGGTCCTCCGATCAGGTATTGAAGCAATACGTAACTT
>ERZ1370068.10984-contig-9637_pt1 | contig 12436 bp, 14 predicted proteins | sample MGYA00561227_ERZ1370068 | MGnify/ENA primary metagenome ERZ1370068 (study PRJEB38410, sample SAMEA6850437) | metagenome | study: Metagenomic assessment of the ecological functions of the soil: analysis of the soil microbiota associated with the...
GGTAGTACTTCGTTCAGTTACGCTGTGCTCTGCGTTGCGCTGGGCCTGGGTGTTACCCCTGATCTCCGAACGCAGACCCTCGCTGATGGCGAGACCGGCGGCGTCATCGGCGGCACGGTTGATACGGAAGCCCGACGACAGCTTCTCGAGGCTCTTCTGAAGCCCCGCCTGGCTGACCGACAAGCTACGGGCCGCATTGAGAGCAGAAATGTTCGCGTTCACGCGCATGTGATTCATACCTCCGTGTAGTGGTTCTTGGGCATCCATTGCCCTGCACCAGGTCTCACCCCGGCACTACCGGTATCCGCACGCCTCACGGTCTGTTCAAGACTCACGAGGACCTGTTTCCCGGCCGTGGCTGACGAGCGAGCCGCCCCGGTGAGGGGGCGGCTCAGAGACTCGGTGGAACTGGATGTCAGCGCAGGAGCTGCAGGATCCCCTGGGGAACCTGGTTGGCCTGGGCGAGCATCGCCGTGCCGGCCTGGCTGAGGATCTGGTTCTTGGTGAAGGTGACCATCTCGGCGGCCATGTCCACGTCACGCACCCGTGATTCCGACGCCGTCAGGTTCTCCACGGCCACGCCGAGGTTGGCAACGGTGTGCTCGAGCGTGTTCTGCGTCGCACCGATGCGCGCCACGAGCCGTCGACACGGCTTGCCGATGGCCGTGGTGATCAGGGTGATGGCGGCCGAGGCGTTACCCGCACCGGTCAGGTTCCGTCGTGGCAAGAAGCGGTGGCCGGGCTGGTGTCGTCGAAGCCGGTGACGCTGGTTGCGCCGAGCATCAGCCCGTGGTCACGCTGGCGGTCTCGCCGGCGTTGCGCGCCGACCTGGAAGGTCAGGGCGGTGGCGGAGAACACGGCCTTGCCGGCGAACTTGGTGCGAGCGCCGATGTTGCCGATCTCGGTGGCGAGCGCCTGGAACTCGGCGTTCTCGGACACACCGGTCGACGTGGCGGTGTTCGAAGCCTGCACGGCATGAGCTCACGCATGCGCTGGAGCATGCTGTGAACCTCGGTCAGCGCGCCTTCAGCGGTCTGAATGAAGCTGATGCCGTCCTCGCGTTGCGCTGGGCCTGGGTGTTGCCACGGATCTCCGAGCGGAGGCCTTCGCTGATGGCGAGGCCGGCGGCGTCGTCGGCGGCACGGTTGATGCGGAAGCCCGACGACAGCTTCTCGAGGCTCTTCTGAAGCCCCGGCCTGGCTGACCGACAAGTTGCGGGCGGCATTGAGAGCAGAAATATTCGCGTTCACGCGCATTGGGTTTATACCTCCGTGTAGTGGTTCTCGGGCATCCATTGCCCTGCGCCGGTCTGACCCCGGCAACACCGGTATCCGCACGCCACACGTTCGGTTCAAGACCCACCGGAGGATTTGTTTCCGCCGTGACGCGAGTGAGCCGCCCCGGTGAGGGGGCGGCTCGGAGACTCGGTGGAATCTGGTTCAGATCAGCGCAGGAGCTGCAGGATCCCCTGGGGAACCTGGTTGGCCTGGGCGAGCATCGCCGTGCCGGCCTGGCTGAGGATCTGGTTCTTGGTGAAGGGTGACCATCTCGGCGGCCATGTCCACGTCACGCACCCGTGATTCCGACGCCGTCAGGTTCTCCACGGCCACGCCGAGGTTGGCAACGGTGTGCTCGAGCGTGTTCTGCGTCGCACCGAAGGCGCCACGAGCCGTCGACACCGACGCGATGGCCGCGTCCATGGTGGTGATGGCAGCCGAGGCGGTGCGCACCGGTCAGAGGTGCGCCGCGGTGGCATGGCCGGTGATGGTGGCCATCGTGCCGGTGGTGACGCTGGCGGTCTCGGCCGGCGTTGGCGCCGACCTGGAAGATCAGGGTGGTAGCGGAGAACACGGCCTTGCCGGCGAACTTGGTGCGAGCTGCCGATGTTGGTGATCTCTGTCGCCAGTGCCTGATACTCGGCGTTCTCGGACACACCCGTTGACGTGGCGGTGTTCGATGCCTGCACGGCGAGCTCACGCATGCGCTGGAGCATGCTGTGAACCTCGGTCAGCGCGCCTTCAGCGGTCTGAATGAAGCTGATGCCGTCCTGCGCGTTGCGCTGGGCCTGGGTGTTGCCACGGATCTCCGAACGCAGGCCCTCGCTGATGGCGAGACCGGCGGCGTCGTCGGCGGCACGGTTGATGCGGAAGCCCGACGACAACTTCTCGAGGCTCTTCTGAAGCCCCGCCTGGCTGACCGACAGGTTGCGGGCAGCATTGAGAGCAGAAATATTGGCGTTCACGCGCACTGTGGTAATACCTCCGTGTAGTGGTTCTTGGGCATCCATTGCCCTGCACCGGTTACTCGCCGGCAACATCCATGTCCGCACGCGCCACGTGCGGTTCAAGACTTGTCATGAAGACTTTTCGATCACGCCACATCGACGAGCTCGTCACTGACGCCTTCGAGCTTGCGTCGGGCCCGCCGCAACGCGGCAGCGAGCTTCCGATCGACCGGCCATGCCGAGGCGGGCTGCGATCTCGGGCAGCTCCTCGGAGCGGCCGCCGGATCGAGCACCCCGGTGCGCTGCGCCCACACGGCTGCTTCAACCGGTGTCAGGCCCTCCGGCTGAACACGTCGCCGAGCCAGGCCGCGCTTGATCACGGCGTCGTACTCGAAGCTCGTTGTGCACCAATAGGCGCTGGCCGAGCGTGGAGTCGTTGGTGGCGCTGACCGTCATGTCGAGCGAGGGGAACGGCGCGCCGTCGTGCTGCTGGGCCCGCTCGATCTCGGCCAGCGAGGAGCGGGGCGAGATCACGAACACACCGTGAGCACGGGCGAGCGCCTTGCGCGCTGGGCTGCGCCCGGACCGTTCTCTATGTAGATGGAGCGGCCGTCTTCGAGCATGGATGCGAGGGACACTTCGCCCTCACGACGGTTGGCGACGGCGCGTTGCTCGATGAGGCGCGTCACGCCGCGGCGCACGCCATCCGGTGGGCGACGTCGACCGAAGCAGCGTGGCGATCGGTCGGGAGCGAGCGCATCCACGGAGGAGCTGGCGGAACTCGACGGACACGCCGGTGACCGTGGCGATCTCCGTCTTGATGGCGTTCGAGATCTCGCCGCAAAACCACCTTTGACCAGGCGGCGCCGTCGGGGCGCTGCGAGGCGGGCACGGCGTAGCGGGTGATGGCCACTTCGAGGAGACGCTCGAGACCGACCTGGACGAGGTCCTCACGGTCGATGGTGGCCGTCTCGGCGGCGATGAGTCGCCGGTACCTACGCTCGACGCTGACGACGAGGCCGCGCTGCGAGGCGAGCAGTTCGGCGGCGGCGGCATCGCCGTCACGCTCCATCCGCTTGCGGGCGACGGCGAAGGTCATGCCTCTCACATGCGGTACGCACCGAGGTCGGCAGTTGCTCGAACCACGGCAGGGTGGCGGGGCCGTCTACGAGGGCGCCATCCCTGGTCCGCACCGACCACATGGCGGGTCGCAGCTCGGCAGTGGTGTCATCGGTCACGAGAACGCAGAACCGGCCGCTGATCTCGTAGTCCCAAAGCGATCGGGGACCTTCGGCTCCACCGGCGCGCAGTTGCGCGCCGACCCAGGTCGCGCCGGCCTCGAACACGCCCGGCTCGTGGGACAGTCTGGTGGGCCACACTCGTTCGAGCGCGACGGCGGTCGGAAACAGCGTGCAGTCCGCCGTCTTTTGGCTGGCCAGGCGCGGTGGCCTTCGCCGCGCACGCATGCGAGCGAAGATGGCTTCTACAGCTCCCGACCACCCGATGAACGGGGGAGCCGTCGAGACCGACGAGGGCGAAGTCATGTCGCCCGACACCATTTGCGCACCATCATGTAGGGATATTCGGCGGACTTTGCCTCCTCTTTACTCAACGAAAGCGCGAGTCAGTGACAGAACTCCGGCAAGTTCGGCGAGAGCAGGTCAAGATCTTCCGTATGCCGTATGCGGCGGTAGGAAAACCGATCGCGTTCTTGTCCACGCCCGACAACGGTGTGCATGACAGGCGAGGACGCTTCGCTCTCCAGGCGGCGGCGGGGACTGCTCCAGCACGCTCGTCAGCGGCGTAATCCCTACCGTGGCGTGCGCAGCGCCGCCCGCCGCCCACGCGCCGTACACCCGCCTTCGCCGCCTCGACCTCGCCGTCGAGCACATGGCTCTCCAAACGGGCAACGTGAGCGCCTCGATCGCCGTCGCTCGCGACGGTCGGCTCGTGCACGTTGCCGCCTTCGGTCGCGCGCGATCCGTCGGAGCGCGGCGCTCGCCACGCCGGCGGCGCGGTATCGAGGTGGCCAGCATCAGCAAGACCTTCACCGCCCTCGCCGTGTGGCGCCTGGCCGGCGACAAGCGCGCCTCGATCTCGACGCGCCGGTGCTCCCCTCCTGCACCCGCCGCCTCCCGAAGTTTTCGGTGCAGGACGCAGTCGCCACCATCACCGCTCGCGAACTGCTGGTCCAGAGCAGCGGGCTGCCGACGGCGTGGGGCATGTACTTCGCTGACGACGAGCGCTGGCCCGTTCGTGCCCCGAGGCGGCGACCCGGGCGCTTGAGCGGACACCTCGTCGATGATCCGGGCGCGCAGCTACCGGTACAGCAATACGAACTACTGCATCCTCGGACTCCTGATCGAGGCGGTCACCGGCAGAGGCGTTCGACGCCTTCGTAGCCCGCACCGGTGCTGGCACCCTTCGGTGTCACCGAGGCGCACGTCACCACGCGTCACCCGTCGACTATCGCACTGGTGACGCGTGGCAACCGGCGCCGCCCGACGCAGCGTGCACGCTCCGGCGCCCTCGGTGCGGCCGGCGAGTGGGTGGCGACGCCCACCGATCTGGTGCGCGTCTTCGACACGCTCGCCCGGCCCGAGTGCGGCGCGCAGATCCGTCGCCCGCGGCGCTCACCGCCCGGCGGGGTCCATGGGTGAAGCCCCGAGGACACCGGATTGGTACGGGCTCGGGGTCATGGTGTGGGACGGCGGTGCGAGTTGGGGCCACAGCGGCACCATCGAGGGCGGGCGCGCCATCGTCGAGCACGACGCCGACGGAACGACTCTGGGCGATCACGGTGAGCGGCACGAAGCCACGTCTCGGTGAAGATCTGCGCGCCCTCGTGCACGACGCCCTCGCCGACCCGGCGGCGTCCGGTCGCCGTTTGTCGACCTCCGGCTGCCGGCCCACCCCGACCGGCGGGGCCCACGCTGATCACCGCTCGGCGCGCTTGTCCTCCACCAGACAGTTGCCGCCGTCGACCACCAACACCTCGCCGTTCACGTACGGCACGCCGGGCGACGCGAGAAAGGCCACCGCCGCCGCTACCTCGTCGGGGTTACCGCTGCGCCCGGTGGGGCCAGGGCGCCGCCGCCAACTCCTCCGGCGTCGACGCGGCGGTAGCGATCCAGCCCGGCGCGACGGCGTTCACCGTGATGCCGTCAGGCGGCAACCTCGAGACCATCGTGCGCTCAGCCTGACCATGCCGGCCTTGGCTGCGGCATACGACGACGAGCCGCCGTGGCGACGAGAGGACCCGTGACCGACGCAACGTTCACGATGCGGCCGTAGCCGCGGGCGCGCAGCATGGTCACCGCCTCGCGGGAAACGAGGAAGCGCGGTGGTCGGGTTAGCGCCAGGCCGTCGTTCCAGTCGGCCAGGGTCATCTCGGCGACGGATCGGTTCACGTCTTGGCCGGCACCGAGTGAGGTCATGCCGGCGTTGTTCACCACGATGTCGAGCCGGCCCTCGTTGCGCGCCACCCCGGCGAGCAGTGCCGCGACTCTGTGCCTCGTCGGTGAGATCGGCCACCACGGCGCGGGCGTTCACACCGGCGGCCAGCAACGCCTCGACGTGCTCGTGGATCTTCTCGGTGGTCGCCACGACCACGACACGTGCGCCGTGGGCCCCGAGGCGACGGGACACGGCGAAACCGATGCCGGTCGCGCTGCCCGCTCCCGTGACGAGGGGCTACTTGGCCGTCGAGTTCGGCGGTCACCGCGGCGAAGGATACGGCGCCCGTCTGGGCCGGCGTTGCGCCGGGCACTCATCGGCGCCGGCGCGATGCGGTCGGCCCCGGAGGCGTCGGCATCTTCACCCCGAGCGGTCGCGACCTGTGCACACGGTTGTGAATCTGCGGTGCACAACTGGTGATCTGCTGGGGATGTCACCGAAATGTTTGCGGATAACCCTGTGACTACGAAACATGCCTCTTGACCTGGTCGTTCGCATGCTCCAGCTGCTCCTCAGCCGGTCGGGACGACGACTCGGAGAACGGGAGGGCCGAAGGCGCAAGCCGGAGGTTCGCCGAAGGCGCAAGCCAGAGGATCGCCGAAGGCGCAAGCCAGAGGGGAACCCCGGGACAACGATCGCCGTCACGGACGGTCAGGACGAACCATCGAGAGCGCTGGCTCCCCCGGGAGTGCAGCGGCGAAGTTGGAGGCAGTCGGCAACGGCTGCGGAAGGCTTCGTAACCGGTAGCGGACGGGGGCAACCTCGTGTCACCCTCCGGTTCCCTCCGACAACGGGGTGAAACCTGGCGTCGGGAAACAGGCTCGCCCGCCGGATTTCGGTCCGACGGGCGAGAACTCGATCGGAACGAAGGGTAACACCGGGTCATCCGATCAGGGTGGATCTCTGTCCGAACGGAGGCCCCGATGGTCGCCCGGCGCAAGTCGGTCGACTTCTCGGGGCCTTCACCTTTTGCCGCGACCCCTGCTCGGGCGCCACCCCGTAGCCTCCGCGTCATGCGAGCACGCGCCCGGTGCTGCGTCGGGGTCAGCATCGCCGCCGCCCGACTTGGCCGGGGCTATCGCCCCTAGGGTGGGCTGAAGTTTCCGATCGATCGCAGTTCACACCGAGCTTTAACCCCTCCGTCGCGACGAGCTAACACCGGTGCCTCACACTCCAGCCCAGATGACCGCCGCGCTCCGTGGGACGCCGCCCTCTGCCGACTGCCGCGCCATCGCAAGCGACGGCCGGCTGGAAGTTGCTCGACACCGACGTGGTCGCCAAGCTCACTGCTTTCACCCTCTGCATCGGTGCCATCTGGGCTCGCCACGGTGGCGTGCGCAACTCCGCGCCGGGCACGTCCTCATGTGGACGTCGCTCACCGACCTCACCGGTCTGGCCGCCTCCGCTCTCGGCCTGCTCGGCTTCGTTCTCGTCGCGCGCCTCGATTCTTCGAGCGTACGTACGGGCTCGACCGGACCTTCGTGTGGCACCGTCAGATCGGCGCCACCATGACCGTGCTCATCGGCATCCACGTGGCCGTGGCGATGGCCGCCACCGTGCCCGGCCGCGGCGTCGTCAGCGCGACGCGATCTCACCGGGCGCCTCCCGTACATGGCGCTGGCGACGGTGGGCACCGCCCTCATCGCCGTCGTCACCATCACGTCGCTGCGTGCCGTGCGCCGCCGGCTGGCCTACGAGACGTGGTATTTCCTGCACCTGTTGGCCTACGCCGGATTTGCCCTGGCCTTCGGCCACGAGATCGCGCTTCGGCACTGACCTGGCGACCGACTCGATCGCCCGTTGGTTCTGGGTGTTGATCCACGTCGCCGTACTGGCCGCCCTGCTCTGGGAGCCGATGGTTGCGCTCGATCCTGGCTGCTCGTCGCCCACTGCACGTGAGCGCTCGAGCGACCGATCCCCGGCATGGTGGCGATCACCCTGGCGGGCCCGGCGGTGAAAGACCTCGAGGCGGTGGCGGGCCAGTTCTTCCTCCTCCGCCCACTGCATCGCGATCTGGTGGTGGCTGACGCACCTGTTCCTCTGTCGGCGGCGCCGGACGACGGAAAGCTGCGCTTCACGGTGAAAGACCGCGGTGATGCGTCGGGGTCGCTGGCGACGCTACGGCGAGGCGCGCCGGTTGCCCTCGAGGGTCCCTTCGGTGTGTGCACGCCTGACGTGTTCGACGGCGCCGCGCGCTGTTCGTCGCCGGTGGCATCGGCGTCGCCCGGTGCGCGCTGTGTTGGAGACTGTCGGTCCCGACGCCGCTCCGGTCATCACTCATCCACGCCCACCACGAGCAAGATCTCGTGCACCTGAAGGACTGGAAGAACTGGCGGCGGCTCGGGGCGGGCACGTCCTCACCCTCGTCGGCCCCTCGGCGCGCTTCGCCGCCCACGATCCGTTCGGGGCCACGACGCTGCGCCGGGCCGTGCCCGATCTGGACGAACGAGTCGCGGTGGTGTGCGGCCCGGAGCGGTTGCTGCGGCGCGCGCCGGACTGCGCGCCGCTGGTCTGCCGTCCGACCGCATCCACTTCGAACGGCCGTGGTGGTGAGCGCGATGTCGAATCCGGCCCGACCTCCGTCGCTCGCGCGCGCCTCCTCCCGGCCCTGGCCCTCACCGGTGTGACCGGAGCGCTGATCGCGTTACTCGACCATCCCAGCAGCACGCCGGATGCGTCACGGCGCTGCCCTCCACGTTCCCCGCACGCACCACCGTGCCCGAGCGGCGACGCCGGGCGAGGGGCAGCCCCCGGCGATCGCCGTCCTGACGACGGCGCCGGCGGTGCGCTCGGCGTCGTGCACCGGCGCACTCGTCGACGGTCCGACGGTCGAAACGTCGATGGGGACCGGTTCAGGTGGCGGCGACCGTCGCCGCCGACGGAACGCTGTGCGACGTCGAAGCGCTCCAGTACCCCAACGACAACCGCAAGTCGTCTCTCTCAACCAGCGCGCCTTCCGGTGCTGCACCTCCGGGCACTCGAGTCAAGGGCGTGAGTTTCGACGCCGTATCGGGCGCCACGGTGACGTCAGAGGGTTACCGGGCTTCACCTCAGGCCGTGCTCGATCACTGATGAGCTGAGCCACGCACCGAATCCGTGCGCCGAACGGCGCCGGTCGATGGGAACGATGGCGAGCATCCACGTGCATGACGATGCCCCGGCCGCGGTGATCGACGAGGGCGATTCGGCGCGGCGATCGCCGAACTCGAACGCCTGGAAGCGATCTTCTCGACGTTCCGCCCGAGAGTCAGATAAGTGAGATCAACGCCGGCCGCCGGACGGCTGGCCGACTGTGCGCCTGAGGTCATCGCGGTGCTCGACGCGTGCATCGTGGCTCGAGCACGCGAGCGGCGGGGCGTTCAGCGCACACCCGCCGGACCGGCCGGGCCAACTCGATCCGTCTGGGTTCGTGAAAGGTTGGGCCGCCGAGCAGGCGGCGTGGTGGCTCGGCGAAGCCGGCCTCGAGCACTACTACCTGGCCGTCGGAGGCGACCTGCTCGTGCACGGCTCGCCTGCTCCCGATCGGCCGTGGCACGTCGGCGCTCGCCGATCCACGCCGGCCCGGCGGGGTCATCGCCGCGATCGACATCGTGCTCCGGCGCCGTGGCCACATCGGGCAGCGAAGCGGCGCAGCCCACATCTGGGACGGACGTGGCGTGCCGCCCGGCACTCTTCCTGCTGTGACCGTCGTCGGACCCAGCCTGGCGTGGGCCGACGCCTTCACCACCGCCGCCTTCGCGCTCGGCACCGACGGGCCGGCGCTGGGTCACCGGGTTCGACGGCTACGCCGCCGTCGCCGTCGATCGCGAGGGCGACGTACGCCCGTAGCGGCGCCATCGCCCTGCGTCATCCGATGGAGTCCGGTGAGGTCTGGACGTCGTTCGTCAGCGGGCGGAGATGTCGTTGGGAAGGCCGTACTCGGGGGCGAGTGTCGTTCACGGACTCACCGACTCTGTGCTGTGCCGCCGGCGGTGCGCCGGAGCCGCCGAACGCCGCGGCGGTCGTCGAGACGTGCGCTTCCACTCCGCCGGCCTTGCCGGAACCCACCGCCCACGCCGGCGCCGGCGCCGAGCAGGAAACCGATATGTGAAACGTGACATGGTCACCACCTTTTTTGTTGGCCCGGGGTACCCCTAACGGGGCAGTTCCACACGTCTACGCCGTTGCGAGCAGATGGAGGATCCACGCGTCTACCCTCGCTCGCTCCAGGTGAACTTTCCGTGATCAGCCCCTCATCTTCCCCTCGCAACCGATCCGCGGCAAACGACCTGCGGCGTCTGGGCACCGCTCGTGGACGCCATCGCCCTGCGATGCGACGGTTCGCCGTCGCCGATGGTCGCCGACGGCGGCAGGTGGTTCCGCGCCCGCGCCGGCACCGGACACCGACTACTGGTTCGTCGTCGACGGTGTGCGCATCCCGACCCGCGCTCGGGGTCGCAGCCGCTCGGCTACGACGGGCCGTCGCGCATCGTCGATCACCACACATACGAATGGCACGACCAAGGGTGGCGCGGCTTCCACCGCTTCCTGCTGCGGTCCTGTACGAGATGCACGTCGGCACGTTCAGCGCGAGCGGGACCTTCGGTGGCGCCATCGACCACCTCGACCACCTCGTCGACCTCGGCGTCGACGCCGTCGAGCTCATGCCGCTCGCGCACGTTCCCCGGCCGTTGGGGCTGGGGTTGACGACGGCGTACTCCTCTTACGCACCACCAGGAGGCGTACGGCGGTGTCGAGGAACGAAGGAGTTCGTCGATGCCTGCCATGCCCGCGGCCTCGGCGTGCTCGTCGACGTCGTCTTCAACCACTTCGGACCGGCCGGCAACCACCTCGGGCGTCTGCGCCGTACGTGGCGGACCTCGCGAGCACGCCGTGGGGTCAGGCGGTGAACCTGGACGGTCCGGAAAGCGACGAGGTGCGCCGCTTCTTCTTCGACAACTCGATCATGTGGCTGCGCGACTACCACGCCGACGGGCTGCGCCTCGACGACGTTGCACGCCTACGAGGACCACTCGGCCGTGCACTTCCTCGAGGAGTTGGCGTACGAGGTCGACCGCCTGGCGACCCATCTCGGTCGCCCGCTCTGGCTCGTCACCGAGAGCGATCCTGAACGACCCCGTCTCGTGACGGCACGCGAAGCCAACGGCTACGGCTGCCATGCGTCGTGGAGCGACGACTTCCACCACGCGTTGCACGTCACGGTCACGGGCGAGCAAGACGGTTACTCGCCGGACTTCGACGGCATCGACGGCGATGTCGCCCGTCGCTCACGCACGGCTACGTCTACGACGGGCGCTTCTCGCCGCGCCGTCGCCGCCACGGCGCGACCGATGCGCCACCTGCCCGCCACCCGCCTGCTCGGCTGCCTGCAGAACCACGATCAGATCGGCAACCGGGCCCTCGGTGACCGCATCGGGACGACAGCCTCGTTGCGCCGGCAGTTGCTCGGGGCCACCGTCGTGTTGCTGGCACCGTTTGTACCGATGTTGTTTGCCGGTGAGGAGTGGGCGGCGAGCACGCCGTTCGCGTACTTCAGCGATCACGACGATCCCGCGCTCGCCGAAGCCATCACGAAGGGACGGCGCAACGAGTTCATGCGTCCGGGTGGGCACCGGAGGAGATCGCCGATCCACAGGCACCCGACTACCTTCGCCCGATCGGTGTTGCGTTGGGACGAGTGCGACGACGGCGACCACGCCGTCGCCCTCAGCTGGTACCGCACCCTGATCGCCATCCGCAAAGCTCGCCGATCTCGGCGACGATGCCTTCAACCACGTCGAGGCGATGGCCGACATGGCGCGATCTCTTGCTGCTGATGCGGCGGCGAGATCACGCGTGGCCGTCAACTTCGTGACTTCCTCGCACCGTCGCGCTGGCCGGCGCCGGGTGCTGGCGTCGGTGGGCGATGTCATGACCACCGGCGCGAAGCCGATCGTCGGCGGAGAGAGCGCCGCGGTGCTGTTTCAATGACGCGCCGTCGAGCGCCGCGCCACCACCGACTGCGTTGCGCGCCCGAGTTCGGCTTCGCCGAGTCGCCGCCGAGGTGGTGCCGTACCTCGCCCGCCTCGGGGTCAGCCACCTCTACCTGTCTCCCGTCCTGCAGACCGTGCACGGGAAGCACCCACGGCTACGACGTAGTGGATCACTCGCGCCTGCGCGATGAAGCTCGGTGAGGCAGGCTTCGCCACCCTCGCCGGCGGCGGCGTCACGGCCTGAGCATCATGCTCGACATCGTGCCCAACCACATGGCGATCGGCGGCCCCGGGCAACACGTGGTGGTGGGACGTGCTGGCCAACGCGGCCACGCCAGCGCCTGGTCGACCTACTTCGACGTCGACTGGGATCTGCCCGAGCCGTTTGCGCAATCGCATCCTCGTGCCGATCCTGGGCGACCACTACGGCCGTGTCCTCCGGCACGCGGTGAGCTCGCGGTGCGACGGGAAGGCGACGACTCCGTCGTGACGTATTTCGACCATCACGCCTACCGCTCGCGCCGCGCACGCTCGACGACGTGATCAGCGCGGCGGCGGCCCGCACCGGGTCGCACTGCTCGGGCTACCTCGCCGACGCCCATCGCGAACTCCCTCTGGCCAGTGCGACCGATCGTGCGTCGCAACGACGCCGCCGTCCGCGCGACGCCGTCGTGCTCGGCGCACTACTTCGGACGCCTGGGCCGCCGATCCCGAAGCGGCCCACGCCATCGACGACGAGTTGGCCGCCATCACCGCCGGCGCGGTCGATCAGCAATACGTAACT
>ERZ1370068.5326-contig-4350_pt1 | contig 12415 bp, 16 predicted proteins | sample MGYA00561227_ERZ1370068 | MGnify/ENA primary metagenome ERZ1370068 (study PRJEB38410, sample SAMEA6850437) | metagenome | study: Metagenomic assessment of the ecological functions of the soil: analysis of the soil microbiota associated with the...
GATATCCGTCCCCAGGCCGACATGCACGGGACGGCGTGGATCACGCGCCGCACGCAGCGGAAACAAGCCGCTGCCGAGAAACAGAGTTCGAGGTCGGGCAATGCGCGATTGCGGTGCCGCTCGCATGGCAGCGCTCGAACTCCGATTCGTCCAGATGCACACCATGCGCGAGCACCGCGCGCCGGCCTGTGAGGCCGTAGTAAGCGTAGATGTCGAGATAATCGCGCCGTTGCGGGAACAGCTTCATCACTAATCGCAATCTCGGCGTGATTTTCGGCAATGTGGGTCTGCATGAATGTTCCGGGGTGCTCGCGCCAGAGCGCCGCCTGCGAGCTCCAGTTGCTCCGGGGTGCTGCTACCGGCATACCGAGGCGTAACGGCGTAGAGGCAACGCCCGCGCCCGTGCCACTTGTCGATCAGCGCCTTCGACTGGTCGTAGCCGGAACGGGCGGTATCGGTGAGCGCGGCCGGTGCGTTGCGGTCCATCAATACCTTGCCCGCAATGAGCCGGAGGTTGTGCCTTTGCGCTTCCGCAAAGAGCGCGTCCACCGAACCGGCATGGACCGAACAGAAGACGAGTGCCGTCGTGGTCCCCTGCCGCAATAGCTCGTCGCAGAAGAGACGCGCGGTCTCTTGGGCGACTGCCGGATCAGCAAAGGTTTGTTCGGCGACGAAGGTGTATTCGTTGAGCCAGTCGAGCAGTTGGTGCCCCTGCGCGCCGATAATCCCGGTCTGCACATAGTGGACGTGGGTATCGATGAAGCCGGGCGCGATCAGGCATCCCGTATGGTCGGCGACGTTGGTATTGGGCGGCAGCTTTGATTTCAGGGCACCATAAGGTCCGATCGCCTCGATCATGCCGTCGCGGCAGATCACGAGGCCATCGGGCTCATGCACGAATGCCGTTCGGGCATCGGTGAGAAACGGATCATCGCGACAAAAGACCAACGTCCCGCGCATGGCGCTGGCGGACCCGTTGTCGGCAGGTGCCTGCATCGGACCTCGCTACTCGAACACGAGCGTCGCGCCCATGGCGGCTCTGCGGCGCGACAATGGGTCGCGTCCATGCGCACGGAGAAGGCGATTCCACCGGCGCCCAGTGCCGCCCGCAACGCGCCGCGGTCGCGCACGTGAAATTGCAGGGCGGCCAGTCGCGCACCCTGCGAAATGTCGGGCGGGTCGGTCCCGAAATAACTGCGAAAAGGCAGCCGGATCCATGACCTTGATGTCGCCCCGCGGGGTCGCGGCGCTGACGCCGCTCGACGTCGCATGCAAGTCGCGCACACCGGTGAACGTGGAGAGGAAAATGTGATGGTCGGTGGGATTTTCCGCGACAAGAACAACGACTCGCGATCCCCGTCGCCGTGTTGGGATGCTGCTGAAACGCCGGATTCCAGAAATTCTCCGGAAAATGCTGCTGGCACACGGCAAAGCCGATAGCGGGTGCCCCGGCATCACGGGCGAACGCCAATGAGAAGGCGACCTTGACCGGTGCGCCGTCAGGCCGTTTGCCCTCGCGCTCGAACCTCATCACGTCCGAAACAGCAACGCCCGCCGAATGGAAAGTTGCGGCGTCCGCCATGGCATCACCACTTTCAGAATCAACAGCGACAGTCCTTCCTGGTTCGACAGGGAAAGATTGGTTGAATCGCCCGAACAGTTTTGAGAATCCGTCGCAGCCAAGTTTTCCGGCTCCACCACGGTGAGCAGTTCGATGAAAAAAGCCGGGAAGCTGCACGAGGTGATTGTGCGTACCCCACGAATGGCGGTTGCGCGCACCGACGGTGAAGCCGAGCCGACGATAGAGCTCGGCCGCACCTTCGAGATCGCGCACCGCATGGACGATATGGTCGAGACCGCGGGGCATCGATCCGTCTCACTTCACCGCCGAGAACGCCGTCGGCTGCAGGAACATGTTCGTGATCGAGGCAACGATCGGTCCATCGCGCTCACTTTCGGTCCGTTTGGCCAGCCAGTCCGGATCACTGGCAAATTTGTTCCACTTGGTCTCGCGTTCGGCGAGGGATTCCAAGCTAGGAGATAATGCAGGTCCTGATTGCCGCCCTCTCCCACCAACACGGTCCAGAATCCAGCTTGCCGGATGCCGTGCCGCTGCCAAAGGCCAGAGTCGTGGTTTCGAACCGCTTGAGCAGCGCCGGCAGCCTCCCGGTCACGCAATGGTAAATCCTCAGTTCGTAGATCATGGTCGCCTCTTAATTCACTGGCCTATCTGTTGATTTGACGAGAGATGTTGGATCCGGTGCGCTGAACGTCCACGGAACCTTGCATTGCAAGTGCGTCCGGCGCCGCGCCATCAGCTGGCGAACCTCGACGAGGCCGCGAACGCGGCCGCAGACAATCGACAACTTTGTGACCTCCAGCACACATCGCGTTAACCAGCCTCCCCTATACTACCGATCCAATGGATCGATGGGCACCACCAAGCGGGCCGCTAGCTCAGGCGCCACAGCGGAAAAGGCCGTGCCGTTCCCGAGCGCTGCCTGTCGATCAAGGTATTTCGGAAGCGACGCCCTACCAAATTATCGCGCTCCTTAGGACGTCCCCGCTGTTGCCGCTCGGCTATTCCAGGGCATGGGCGACTATCTTTTTACCGACGCTGATGATCATCTGAGAATATCGGAGCATCGGACAGCCTCGATACCCGCTCTTCAAAAGGACATCGAAGGCTCGCGCTGTTGCTCGAAGCGCGGTACTGTGTGGAGATGATCGCGCTCATCTCCATGAACTCGGCCATGCCAGACCGCCTTTCCCTTGACCCCAGCTACGATTTTGTCGTCCGTGATGACGGGGGTGATCGAACTAACCGAAGCTGGATTCAAACGCATGGGACAAGCGCATTCGGCGGGCCTCGACGCGGTGATCGAGATTGATCATCGCGAGCTGTTTCCGGTTCCCGGCCGCGAAACCATAGGTTCGCTGCTCCCATTCCGGCTATGGCATTGGGGCGTCCCGCCGGCTGCCCGCATGCGAAGGATCGGCATTACGTTGGCCGCAAATACTTTCGCCTGCCCAGCGTTACACCAGCCGGCTCTGATCCACCGCGGCGCCAATGAAGGAGGAGAACAGCGGGTGCGGTTCGAACGGCCGCGACTTGAGCTCGGGGTGGAACTGCACGCCGATGAACCAGGGATGATCCTCGTATTCGATCATCTCCGGCAACAGCCCGTCGGGCGACATGCCGGAGAAACGCATCCCGTGCTGCTCGAGCCGGCCCTTGTAGCCGGTATTGACCTCGTAGCGGTGGCGGTGGCGCTCGGAGATTTCGGCTGCGCCGTCGATAGATCTGCGACACCCGGCTGCCGCGCTGGAGCATGGCCGGATAGGCGCCGAGCCGCATGGTGCCGCCGAGATCGCCGTCGATGCCGCGCGTCTGCAGTTCGTTGCCCTTCATCCATTCGGTCATCAGGCCGACCACCGGTTCGGGCGTGGTGCCGAACTCGGTCGAGTTGGCGTCCGTCGATGCCGCAGAGATTGCGCGCCGCTTCGATGACCGCCATCTGCATGCCGAAGCAGATCCCGAAATACGGCACCTGGCGCTCGCGCGCGAACTGCGCCGCCCTGATCTTGCCTTCGGTGCCGCGCTGGCCGAAGCCGCCCGGCACGAGGATGCCGTTGACGTGCTCGAGGAACGGCGTCGGATCCTCGCGCTCGAACACCTCGGATCTCGATCCAGTCGAGATTGACGCGCACCTTGTTGGCGATGCCGCCGTGGGAGAGCGCCTCGATCAGCGACTTATAGGCGTCCTTGAGGCCGGTATATTTGCCGACGATGGCGATCGTCACGTCGCCTTCCGGGTTGCGGATGCGCTCGTTGATGAGCCGCCAGCGGTCGAGATCGGGCTCGCCCTTGGGCTCGATCCCGAAGGCGGCGAGCACCTCGCGGTCGAGCCCGGCGCGCGTGATAGGCCTCGGGCACGGCGTAGATGTTGTCGACGTCGAGCGCCTCGATCACCGCGCTGTCGCGCACATTGCAGAACAGGCCGAGCTTGCGCCGCTCGCTCTCGCGGGATCGGCCGGTCGGAGCGGCACAGCAGGATGTCGGGCTGGATGCCGATCGAGCGCAGCTCCTTGACCGAGTGCTGGGTCGGCTTGGTCTTGAGCTCACCCGCGCCGGTGATGAACGGCAGCAGCGTCAGGTGGATGTAGATGGCGTGATCGCGCGGCAGGTCGTTGCCGAGCTGGCGGATCGCCTCGAAGAACGGCAGGCCCTCGATGTCGCCGACGGTGCCGCCGATCTCGCACAGCACGAAATCGTAGCCGTCGTTGCCGTCGCGGATGAAATCCTTGATGGCGTTGGTGACGTGCGGGACCACCTGGATGGTGGCGCCGAGATAGTCGCCGCGCCGCTCCTTGGCGAGGATCTCCTGGTAGATGCGGCCGGTGGTGATGTTGTCCTGGCGGGTCGCCGGGCGGCCGGTGAAGCGCTCGTAGTGGCCGAGGTCGAGATCGGTCTCGGCGCCGTCGTCGGTGACGAAGACCTCGCCGTGCTGGTAGGGCGACATCGTGCCCGGATCGACGTTGAGATAGGGGTCGAGCTTGCGCAGCCGCACCTTGTAGCCGCGCGCCTGCAGGAGCGCGCCGAGCGCCGCGGACGCGAGACCCTTGCCGAGGGAGGAGACCACGCCGCCGGTGATGAAGATGTACCGCGCCATGGGGCCTAACCTTTAGCGCGCGGCGCGCGCGATTCGACGAGGGCCTAAGTCGGCTTTCGCGACGAAATCCCATGCGCAGCACGCATATCGATAAATCCTGCATGAACCCACGAATGGTCTGCGATCGACATCTTGATGTGAGTTCTCAGCTTGCCATTCGCCGGCTGCATGGCTCCTAAAGCGAAGGGGCCGGTTTGCCCGGCCCCTGACGCCTGTCATTGCGACCGCGGCACCTGCGGCCCGACGGCGCGCCGGCGGCTGCTCCTGCTGGCGCAGCGTATCGAGGACGCCGCCGCCGCCCTGCCCGAGCGGCGCGCCCGGCGCCTGCTGGGCCGGCGCGCCGCTGTTGATGATGGATCGCGGCTTGCGGTCCAGAGCCGGCCAGGATCGACAGCACCAGGCTGGTGGCGAAAAAGCCGGCCGCCAGGATCGCGGTGGCGCGGGTGAGCACATTTGGCGTGCCCCGGCTCGACATGAAATCCGCCGGTCGAGCCGATCCCGAGGCCTCCGCCTTCCGACTTCTGCAACAGCACGCGACGCCGATCATGGCGGTAACCAGCATCAGATGAATCACGATAATGACAGTGTTGCATAGGTCCATCACGTTTGAATGCTGCGCTCCGGGAACCGTCAGGCCGCCGCTCGCTCCCGGCGTCATATAGGAGTGTCGCGGGCGTGTCTACATGATCCCCGCGGCATTTCCACCGGACCCGGCGCCCTATTCCGGCTCGATGCCCGCCTCCTTGACCCACTTTGGTCCAATTGGCCAGGATCCTCGCGCACGAACGTCTCCAGTTCCTCGGGCGTGCTTGCAAAGGCATCAAAGCCGATGCCCGCCAGCCGTTCCTTGACCGTCGGATCCGCAATAATCCGGTCTTAGCTCTCGCGTTGAGGCGCAGGACGATCGGTTTGGGCGTGTTGGCCGGTGCGAAAATGGCATTCCAGGGAATGAGATCGAACGAGGGAAGCCGGCCTCCGTCATGGATGGAATGTCGGGCAGGAGCGCGCTGCGCTCCCTGGTCGTGACCGCGAGGGCGCGGACATTGCCCGCCTTCGCCTGCGGCGAGCCGAGCGCGAAGTCGACGAACATCATCGCCAGACGGCCGGTCATCACATCGTTGATGGCTTGCGGAGAAGCTTCGGTACGGCACGTGCACGAGATCGAGGTCGGCCATCCGCTTGAGCGTCGCGCCCGCGACCAAACCAATCGCATTCGTGCTGGCGTAGCTGAGCTTGCCAGGATTGGCCTTCACATAGGCGATGAATTCCGGCACCGACGTTGCCCGAATCTTGGGGTCGATGACGAGCATGAACGGAGAGTTCCGACCCGCGACAGCGCGGCGAAATCCTGCACCGGGTCGTATGGAATGCTTTTCAGCAGATTGGGATTGGCCGAATGCGTGCTCACCGTGGTCATAAAGAGTGGTGTAGCCATCGGGTGCCGGCACGCGCGACCGCGCTCGCCGCAATCGCGCCGTTGGCTCCGGGTTTGTGGTCGAGCGACGACCGGCTGCTTGAGCGCCCTGCTCCAACTCGTCGCCAATGATGCGCGCGGTCGGGTCGATGCCGCTGCCGGACGGCAAACGGCACCACGAGCGTGATTGGCGCGGCTCGGATAGTCTTGCGCCTGCCGCCGCGCCGCCGCCAGCACGGCCGCGGCAAGGGCCGCGCATGAACCGCAAACAGCACGCCGCCCGGGTCATCGCGGGCAGGCCTATTTGAGGACCTTTCAGATAGGCGATGATGTCATCGACATCCTTGCCGTCGGTGAGCCCGCCATAAGGCATGCGGTTGCCCTTCACCTTGGCCTGCGGGTCTTGGATGTACTCGCGCAAATTAACTTCATCCCAGACCAGGTTCGCCCGCTTCATCGGGTTCGAGTAGCGGAAATCCTCGAGCGCGGCCGACTTGCGTCCGACCACGCCCTTGAGGCTCGGGCCGAGCGCGTCGGGCCGTTCGGTGTGACAGGCGGCGCAGGTCTGGTACAGCACCTTGCCATGGTCGGAATCGGCCGCCGGCGCGGGACTTGCCGCGAAAGCGAGGAGGAGAAGGAAAGCGCCGGTGATGGCGCAGGGAGCGAGTGACGCATCGTTCTGCCCTTGATCTCGATCATGCGTGCATCAGCGGACCGGGACTCTTGAGATACTTCGTGACGATCGCATCCGCCGACCAGTAGGCGAGTGCTCCCACCGAGACCGGTCGGATTATAGGACGCATTCTGCGGAAACAGCGACGCGCCCATGACGAACAGGTTATCGGCGTCCCAGGCTTGGCAGATAGCGGTTGACTGCGCTGGTCTTCGGATCAGCCCCCATCATGGTGCCGCCGGTATTGTGCGTCGATTGATACGGCACGACGTTGTAATCGCCCCGTCGAACAGAGACGTTTCCCTTGATCGTCGGCTTCATCCGCGGTTGCGATCCGATCGAGCACGCCGCCGAGGTATTGCGCCATCTTGTGGTCGTTGTCGCGGAAATTGTAGCTCATGCGGATGAGGGGGCGTCCAAGCGCATCCTTGTAGGTCGGATCGAGGTCGAGAAAATTCTCGCGGTGCGCATAGTTGCAGCCCGAGGCGCCGATGCCGAACGCATGATTGTACCATTTGGCGGTCGCCCGTTTCCAATCGCGACCCCAGCGCGGTGTGCCGGGCGGCACCGGCCGCGTCAGGATCGGCCGGCCGTTCGTCGTGCCGGCTGAAATCCACGCACCGCCGAAGAATCCAAGACCGGCGTGGTCGAAATTGTCGCCGTTGAAGTCGTCGATATTGGTGCCATGCGCGCCCGCCGCCATGAACGGATTGATCTCCTTGCTCTCGAAGAACACCGTCACGCCGTTGCCGCTGATCTGATAGCAGTAGTTCTTGCCAACGGCGCCCTTGCCGGTCTTATGATCGTAGGGCTCGCCGATACCGGCGGTCAGCATCAGCAACACGTTGTTGAAGACGTACGCGCCCATGATGACAAGACCGGCGGGCTGCTCGAACTCCTCGCCGCTTCTGGTGTCGACATAGCGCACCGCCCTCACCTTCTTGGCCTGCTTGTCGTAGACCAGTTCTTTCACATAGGCATAGGTACGCAACTCGAATTTCGGGTCCGGCAGCAACACCGGCAAGATGCAAGCCTGCGGCGAAGCCTTGGCATTTGCCTCGCAGCCAAACCGCTCGCAGTGCCCGCAATACTCGCAGGCGCCGAGCGTGACACCCTCTGGATTCGTATAGACGGCGCTCATGTTGGCAGAGGGCGCCGGAAATGGGTGATAGCCCAAATCCTTCGCCGTCTGTTCCATAAGCGAACCGGCCATGGTCTGGACCAGCGGTCGGTTGGGATACTCGTTCTGACGCGGGCCCTCGAACACGTTGCCGCCTGGCGATAATCCGGCCCTGCAGATTGCCGGCCTTGCCGGAAATGCCACACAATTTCTCGAACCGGTCGTAATAGGGTTCGAGCTCGCCATAGGAGACCGGGTAGTCCTCGATGGTCATCTCGGCCGGAATCGCATCACGGCCGTAGCGATTCTGGAGATGGCTTCGCAGATTGTGGTCGGACGGCAACAAGCGCCAAGTGACGCCGTTCCAATGCGCGCCTGCCCCGCCGAGCCCGGTGCCAGGCAGGAACGAGGCCGAGTCGGCGCAGGGGCAGCGCGGTCTCTGACGGCGAGTGCCGCAGCGTCACCGTCTCCGTCTGCGTGTCTTGGAACAGTTCCTGGCGCACGGCGTATTTGAGATCGTCGCGCACCGAAGGAAGCGTGAAATCCTCGCGGGTCGAACGGTCGGCGCCGCGCTCGAGCCCGACGACTTTGAGCCCGGCCTTGGTCAGTTCGCGGGCAAGAATGCTGCCGGTGAACCCGACGCCGATGCAGACCGCATCGACTTCCTTGAGCATGGTGGCCATTGTTGTTTCTCCTCCCGCGCGTGGCGTGATCAACCGAGCCAATTCGGTGTTTCATGCACAATTCGTCCGCCGACCATTGTCATCAGCGAGCGTATCTCGGCGATGCTGCTTTCCTCGGTCGCAAGCGGGTCGGCGCTCAAGACCGCAACATCGGCAAGCTTGCCAACCTCGAGCGAACCTTTCTTGTCCTCGTCGAAAGTGAGATAGGCGCCGTTCGCCGTGGCACAGCGCAACGCATCGGCCCGGCTGAGCGCCTCACCGGGCGCAACTCGCTCCTTGGTCTGATAACTCCTGCGTGCGACCGCTTGCCAGATCGGCAGGAACGGCGAGACCGGCACGTTGTCGGTGGCCAGCGAGACCTTTACGCCGGCGTCGAGCAGTGAGCGCAGCGGCACGATTTCGCCATGGCGCTCCGGCGGCAGCCGCTGCGCCTGCGCATGCAATCCTTTGTAGAGGTAGTTGTTGGTGTGCGTGGTGAGCACGAGGCCCATGCGCACGATCACGCTCGATGTCGCGCGGCGAGACCGTGCTGATGTGACTGATGACCCAGCGTCGCGCCTTTGAGCGGGATTTCCCGATCGACCTCGTCGTAGAGATCGAGATTGCTGGACCCGATCATGACCGCGCGGATGTCGTTCGCCGCACAATGAAGCAGCAACTCCTTGGCCTGGTCGCGGGGCAGGCCGTGATTGGAATTGAATCCGGCCCAGCCCGTGTAGGGCGCTGCGCGGCGCGCGTACATCGTCGGCGGCCTCGCGGCCGGCGTGTACGTAGAGGCCGCTCATCTTGAGCCAGTCGTTGCCGAAGCCGGGCTCGCCCAGCCAGCCAGCCCAGGCCTCTACGAAGGGCCCGAGGGCGCGCCGCCCGCCGCCTGCCAGTTGGGACTGAAGGCAAGCGCGGTGCGCATCGTCAACGTGCCCTCGCGGTCGGCTCGCTTGTAAGTGCGCAGCAACTCGGTCGCGGCGCCGTGCCCCTCGAACACGCTGGTGGTTCCAAAGGCATGGTAGGCGCGCGCCGATTGCGGCAAGGCGCGCAGCCGATCCGCCGGCGTGAATGCCGCCGCCTGGCGAAACCAGATCAACTCGGCAACCGGCGCCATCTCGCGCTCGACGAATACCCCGGTGGGATCGCCATTGGCGTCCTTCTCGATTTTCAAAGTGTCTACCGGCGAGACCGTGTCGCGGGTGATGCCGGCGCGCCTGAGCGCCTCGGTGTTGGCGCACGATACGAGCGGAAAGGTTCCGCGCCAGTAACCCCAGATGGAGCGGATGAAGACCGGATTGTCGGGCGCCGCCGCGTCGAGTTCCTGCCGCGTCGGCCAGCGCTTCTCGGCAAGGATTTCGGGCACGTCGAAATAATAGGGTGGATCGCCGATCGGCATGGTGACGATCCATTCGCCGGGCTGCTTGGCGCGGGCCAGCTCGGCGATGCGGTCCTGGATGTCGCGGACCGAGCGAACGCGTCCGAGCGCGGGAAACACGTTGCGCAAGGCCTCGCGGTCCATATGGGCGTGGCCGTCGGTGATGCCGGGAATAACCGCCTTGCCCTTTGAGATCGACGACCGCGCGTCGTCGGGCCGCTCACCCTCGCCATCGCGGCTTCCGACCCGACCGCAAGGATGCGATCGCCGGCAATGGCAAGTGCCTGCGCCACCGTGAACGCGGCATCGACGGTGATGATCTTTCCGTTGGTGAGAATAAGATCGGCGGGTCCGGTTCCAGCCGCCACGGGGGCTGGCAAGGACGCCTGCGCGCTCGCGGCGTCCGGGAGCGCGCCGGACAGCACGCCGGCGGTGCCAGCGGCACCCGCCGCTTTCAAGAGCAGACGGCGCGTCTCGTCCACCGCGACCACTCGCCTCAGGAGAAATCGGCGATCGAGTGCGGCGGCTTATCGTATTTCTTGCCGAAGTACGTCTTGATCTCTTCGCGGTAGGTGGCCGGCAGCCCGGGATAGCCGATCATCCTCCACGAGGCCATGTGGCGGTTGCCGCCGTAGATCGGGTCGGCGAAAAACCCCTCCATGGTGATCTGCAGGAGCGCGTTGAAGAACATGGTGCTGGTAAAGCCCGGGAACTGCGCCTTCCCCTCTTCCATCGCCTTCAACGCCGTCTCGCGTTCCGGCGCGGTCAGCCGGTCTAACTCCTTGCCATAGGTCTTGCGCGTCCAGTCGTTGGCGGCCGCGACGCCGGCGCGGAAAAATTCGCGCGGCGTCAGCGCAAGCTGATAGCCGAGCTCAGGCTTGCCCTTGGGGAATGGCCCGTCGCGGTAGAGCCGCGCGCCGGTGCCGTAGGCGCCGGCGAGTTGACGATCGATGAAGGTCGCGACCCCGCATTCGCTCCCCGAGGGCGAAAGTTCATCGGCGGGAATGATCGTATCCGCCGCGGCGGCGAAGAAAGCGTGCTCGGTCGCGGTAAGCGTAAGCAGCGGTTCGGGCTCGGTCGCGGGCGGAGCAGCCGGGGACGCCTGCGGGGTCTGCGCCTCGGCGGGCGCCGCTGGCGCGAGCCCTGCGGCGACTGCGGTTCCCGCGCCCAAGAGGAAATGACGACGTGCGATCGGACTCTCGTCCGATGTCCCCTTGTCAGCGGCCCTGTTTCCAGCCGGCGTCTCGTCGGGTGTCTTCTTGTTCGTCATGGCAACCTCCCCGTGCTCGCCGCGCCATGGCTTGAGGCCCAATACGGGGACGCGGCATGAACCGCGCGGAGGCGTGGTGCCGCCACGCGGCGATTTCATTCTTTCGTTTGGAACAAGACTAATCCGATTTTGGCCCGCGCGGGAGGGGGCGCGGAGCGCTATTAACCGCAGGCGCGCGAGTCGGATCGCCTTGCGTCGTCGGACCCGTGCGTGACGCAGCAGAGATGGCCGGTCAGCCCGGCTCCAGTCCCTTGGCCTTCAGCACGGGGATAGCGGCCGGCGCGGTCAGGAACTTTGATGAACGCCTTGGCGGCGTCCGGCTCCTTTGGCACCGGTGCCGACGGCGGCCGGATAGACACTAGAGAGCTGGATCTCCGCCGGCAGTGGCCCGACCAACTCGGCGCCGGCATAAGGCAGGATCTCGCTGATCTGGGTCATGCCGATCTCGGCTTCGCCATTCGCCACGGCATGCGCCGGCAGGATTGGAAGGCGGCAGCAGCTTGGTCTTGCCCTTCAACTGCTCGGCGATCCCGAGGCGCTCGAACAGACCCTTGAGATAGATTCCAGTCGCACCTTGCTCGACATAACAAATCGACTTGGCATCGAGCAGCGCGCGCTTGAACGCCTCGGTCGTGCTGATGTCGGGCTTCGGTGCGCCCCGCTTGACTGCGAGGCCCGCGCCCGAGCGTCGCAATGTCGGCGCGCGTCGCAGCCACGAGCTTGCCCTGTTTGACGAGGTCGTCGGTGATGGGCGCGCTGAGGATGGCGACATCGAACGCCACGCCCTTCTCGATCTCGGCCTTGAGCGGGACCGCCGCGTTGAAGGTGAACGAGAGCTTGTGCTCGCTCGCCTTCTCGAATTGCGGACCGAGCTCCTCCAGTGCGGTTTTCAACGCATTCGAGGCCAAGACCTTGATCTCGGCCGCATCGACGGCGCCGGCCGTGAATAACGCAAGCGCAAATAGCTTCCCGGCGATGAGCGCTGGGTTCATCCTCATGACGTCCTCCAAGTGATTGTTGTTCGGCTTATTGTTATGAAAATCGGCAGACGCAAACCTAGCCGTAAACGCTCGCAATCGCCAGGAACTCGTCGGCCTTGAGGCTCGCGCCGCCGACCAGCGCGCCGTCGACGTCCGCGGCGCTCATCAGCTCCCTGGCGTTCGACGGCTTCACCGATCCGCCGTACAGGATTCAGCAATAATGTAACTGAACGAAGTATTAC
>ERZ1370068.4139-contig-3228_pt1 | contig 12414 bp, 28 predicted proteins | sample MGYA00561227_ERZ1370068 | MGnify/ENA primary metagenome ERZ1370068 (study PRJEB38410, sample SAMEA6850437) | metagenome | study: Metagenomic assessment of the ecological functions of the soil: analysis of the soil microbiota associated with the...
GTTATTACTTCGTTCAGTTACGTATTGCTTGCAGCAAGATTGCCTCACCCCCTCTCAGACCTCCTCATTAGACCACTCTAATAGTGCTGTCTTTTCCTCGTGATTGCGATCCGCCGTTCTCATGAACGATCCAGCACAGGATTTGCTGCGTAGAGAGATAACAGAACAGCCCAGCAGTACAGAGCCCAGAATGAATCGTTTGGCGGATCGCTGTCTCTCATAAAGTAGGACGGAAGAACGGGAGCCTGTTGAGGTCACGACCATGCGGAGTAAGACATCAGATAGTCAGAGGAGGGGCGACGACATGAAAGAGAATCTATTCTCAACCCCTGAGCCGGAAGAGCTTGTCACGATTGCAAAGGACGTTGATGCAGACGATCCCGAGGCGAGCGACCTCTTGGATGTGATCGGCCGAGAGACATCCGAAGAGGAACAACCTGAGGAGCCGACAAAGGCGGTGACTCGCACTGCGCGTGAGCGGCGGCCCATTCATGTTGGAGTCACTCTACTTTCGCTCCTTCGGCGAACGCGCCCTGTTGACCAGAGAAGAAGAAGTCGAGCTGGCGAAGAAGATCGATGACGGAACGAGCACCATTCGGAAGGCTTTACGCCACGCCATACGAGTCTTCCCCCGGCTCAAGCGTACGGACTCTGTGCTCGAGGCGCAACGCACACTCCAGATGGTCAGAGGTTTGAGCGGACTCTCAGCCACCGCGATCGATAGGCTGAGCAGAGTCTCACCGAGATGATCAAGCAGGGAACGGGACAGCAAAAGCTTCCGATTGCCATCGCCAAGCAGCTTAAGGAAGGGTTGGCCACCCTCCGCTCCCGCTCGGATCGTGCTCGAACGGGCAAAGGACGAATTGGTGCGCTGCAACCTGCGGCTTGTTGTAGATGTCGCAAAACATTACACGGGCCGTGGCCTGACTTTGCTGGATCTCGTGCAAGAAGGAAATATCGGGTTGATGAAAGCGGCCGAGCGCTATCAATACCGCAAAGGGTTCAAGTTCAGCACCTATGCAACCTGGTGGATCCGTCAAGGCATCACACGCGCGCTGGCGGATCAATCGCGGACCATTCGCATTCCGGTTCACCAGACTGAAGCCTCGCACCGCATCCTCCGCGTGACCAGACGACTCGGGCAACAGCTGGGCCGTCCGGCTCGACTCGAAGAAGTGGCGCAGGTGCTACGAATGAGACCGGAGCGACTCCACGAAACCGTGCAGGCCTTTCAAGAGCCGGTTGCCCTGGAGAAGCTGGTGGGTGACGGAAGTACGGAATTCGGGGAACTGCTCCTGACCTGCAAGCCGATCCCACCCGATGCCCATGTGCACCGGACGGAAATGTCGCACCAGCTTGAACGTATTCTCGGCACGCTCACGCCCCGAGAACAAACCGTCATCCGGCTGCGCTTCGGGATCGGCCACGATCAGGCCTGCACGCTGGAGCGGGTGGGGACAGAGACCTCTCGGTGACGAGGGAGCGGATTCGCCAGATCGAAGCGAAAGCGCTCAAGAAACTGAAGACCCCCGCGATTAAGGAAATGTTTGCCGCCATCAGTAAGCCACAGACTCATGAAGCTAGAAAGGGGCGAGGACGATCCTCGCCCCTTTTCCATTCTACGACTTTCACCCTGAGAGCAGTTGTGCGACAATGAGGCGGACTCGAGTAGACGAGGGCCCATGACGAGTGTGCGCACAATACAGAGGAGTTCCCTCCTCTTTCGCTTCTTCACAATTCCATTCCTTCTCCTTCTTGTCATCGCCTTGGCACCCGCCGTCGGAAGCTTCCAGAATTGCGACATCATTACCACCGTCGACCAACATCAAATTTACAATTTCGGAGACTTTTGGCACTTCCTCCGACCTTCCGGAGACCAGCCAGCCCTGCAACTGACCATTCAGAGAAAGAAGCGCCCAGTCCACGATCTCGCTTCAAGAATCCATCGCTGCCGAAGGCTGTCCCATGAGTCTCGCCGATGGATCACACTCAGGTCACGATTTCCCAGGGCAGGAGGAGCTGAGCCTCTCCAGACGCCTACCCCACAAGCGGGTACGCTCGTCCGGTTTTTCGCAACCGATCCCTTATGCCGAGGCATGGACACTTCAGAAACAGCTACAGGAAGAACGGATAGCGGAGAGACAAGGGGATGTATTGTTGCTCCTTGAGCACTCGCCAGTCTATACCCTGGGCCGTACCACCCAACCAGCACATTGGGACTGCGGGGAGAGGTCCTCCGTCGGACAGGCGCCAGCCTCCAGTCCGTAGATCGTGGCGGCTCGATTACCTACCATGGACCTGGACAGATCGCTGGGCTATCCCATCCTCAAGCTGTCATATTATTGCTCTGGACCAAAACAGTATGTACGGAAGTTGGAGGAGGTCTTGATCCATAACACTCTTGCGATGGGGGATTGAAGGCTATCGCCTCGAGAAGAAACCTGGCGTCTGGGTGCGCTGGAATCATGCTGATGCAAAGATTGCCGCAATCGGAGTCCGGATCGATCATGGGGTCACGATTCACGGATTTGCGCTCAATGTCGATCTGGACCTATCCCCCTTTTCCCACATCATGCCCTGTGGCCTGACACAGTGCCACATCACATCCATGGCCGAGGTGCTGGCAGTCCGCCCTGTCGCCCTCAATCGTCGCGCAACAGATGGCGCAAGAATTCGCGCGAATATTCAACATTCAATGGACGAGTCTCCCGCCCGACATCATGGGGCAGGAGCACCATGATCACCACCTCACATTAACGTCCTCGCTGCACACCTGACCAAAGGAACACCCAATGCACGAACTCGACACACCGACTTTCCGACTAGCGGTTGCGCAGTTTGATCGAGCGGCCGAGGCCATGGAGCTTGATCACAATTTACGCGAGCGGCTGAAACTTCCACAGCGGTCGCTGATTGTCGGCGTGCCTGTTCGGATGGATGACGGCCGGGTCGAGGTCTATACCGGCTATCGTGTGCAGCACGATTCTTCCCGCGGCCCCACAAAGGCAGGCATTCGCTATCATCCGGATGTGAATCTTGGGAGGTTGCGGCACTCGCGATGTGGATGACCTGGAAATGCGCGTTAGCCGACCTGCCCTATGGCGGAGCCAAGGGTGGCATAGCGATCGCCCCAAAACAGTTGTCTCGACCAGAATTACAACGATTGACCAGGCGTTATGCAGCGGAAATCTTCCCGTTGATCGGGCCAGAGAAGGACGTGCCAGCCCCAGACGTCGGCACAGACGCCCAGGTGATGGCATGGATCATGGACACGTACAGTCAGCAAGTGGGGTATTCGGTGCCAGGCGTCGTCACAGGCAAGCCCTTATCGATTGGAGGAAGCCTCCGGACGTGAGGAGCCACCGGCCGCGGAGTGGTCTATGTCACCATGGAAGCGCTTCGCCACCTCAAGCTCGACATTCGGAACACAACCGTCGCCATACAGGGGTTCGGCAACGTCGGGTCCCATACCGCTCGCATCATGCAGGAGTGTGGCGCACGCGTTATCGCAGTGAGCGACGTGCAGGAGGCATCCACAATTCGAGCGGTTTGGACATTCCTGAGCTCTTCACACGCTACAAGACCAGGGGCCAATCTCTTCCGTGACACCAAGCTGGGAGACTGGCTCTCCAACGACGAATTGCTGCAACTCGACTGCACATCGTGCTGGTCCCTGCCGCGCTCTCCGAGCAGATCACCGAAACACAATGCCGCAAAACTGCGCTGCCGGATTCTCGCCGAAGGGGGCGAATGGTCCCACGACGCTGGAGGCCGATCGCATGCTGCAGGACCAGGGGGTCTTTATCATTCCAGACATCCTGGCTCAACTCCGGTGGCGTGATCGTGTCCTACTTCGAGTGGGTGCAGGATGCGCAGCGCTATTTCTGGAAGGCCACTGGACATTCAAGAGCGCCTGCAAGATATTCTGAGCTCCGCCTTCCATCGAACATTACAGTTTTCTGTTTCCAAAACACGTCCATGCGTATGGCCGCCCTGATGAGCGGGATCGATAAAGTCGCCCAAGCCCATCTCCATCGTGGACTCTACCCGTGAACTCCACACATCGATGAGGGTGGGGGTCGCATACTGTCCGGACGCTCTCGTTTGATGGACTATGCGTTGGCCGCACTCACGGGGATTGTAGTGCTCCCCTGAAATCAAGCCACCTGGGTTGCTTGTTGGGCCCAGATACTGGATCGGGACTCCGGTAGCCCAGGGCGCTGTGTGGCCGCCCATGGTTGTACCGGGTGGAGCCAGTCCCCGGATGATCCGCGCGTGCGCCTCGTCGAAGGTCTGGAACGCGTGCTGCTGCCAGACGCACTCCTCTTGCCAGGACTCGAAAGAACCGCTCAATGATGCCGTTCTGCTCCGGCGTGTGACGGCGTGATGCACTCCTGCTGCGGCCGGTAGTCGCGGTAACAGGCCTGCCGAAAGCGGCGGCTCTGGAAGATCAAGCCCCGTTGTCGCTCCGTGAGCACTGGCGCACCGACGGGCCGGAGTGTGCCGAACCGGTTGAGACACGCCGCTTCCGACCGCGCGTTCCGCCTCCTTCGCCCGACTGCGCAACGCAAACTCGTAGCCGATTACTTCGCGGTCGTGACAATCAGCGACAGCGGCGAGATGCGCCAGCCGTCTTAGCCGCAGGGAATATGGGTCACGTCCATCGCCCAGCGTTCATCGACGATTGGCTCGACTCACCCAGCCGCGGACACGGGGGCGCGGCGTACCGGAGCGCTGATGAACCAACCACCGCTGCTGCTTCAGTACCCGATACACCGCTTGCGATTCGACCATGATCCCCTGCGGCCCCGGAGTGACGCCACAGGTGGCGATACCCGAAGGTCGGATGCTGTTGAATCAACCGGCGCAGGCGGCTCGATCCAGCAGCGGGTCCGGCCGACCGTCGCGTCCGGTCCCTCCCCAGCCGATGCAAGCCCGCGCGGCTCACGCTGCAGATCCGGCAGCAACGCCGTTCCGAGACACCCGACAGGGCCGCCCTCACCGCGTCGGATGTCTTCCGGTCTACAGGGGTACGGTTTCAAGGCCTCCCGTAAGATGTCATTGTCGAGCACGAGCTCGCCCTATCTTCTGCTTGAGCTTCTTGACCTGCTCGTCCTTCAGCACCTCGTCGTCCCTCGGCTTCGTCCGCAGCGCGTTCTCGGCCCCCAGCAGAAACTTCTCGCGCCAGTCCTCCACCTCGGCGACGGTGAGCCCGTGCCGGCGCGCGCACCTCCGCCACCGAGGTTTCACCCTACAAGATGGAATCACCAAGGCCACCCGCCGCTTGGCAGTCCATCGTTCAATGGGTTCTGTCGATTCGGTTGCCATGTCCACCTCCTCGGTCATCCAGGACCATGTCGTAGAGGTGGTCTCAATTTCAAGGGGAGCAGGATAGTTAGGCTGGCTGATGACATGGCTCGATTGGTGTGTCGGCCGGAGGACATCGACTACCGAATCCGTGGGCTTGGTCTCTGCTGCGCTTGCGGTCCTGTTACTCTATGCGCTAGGGTGGATCGGTCGGAGCTGAGTCACGTTGAATCGGTGGAGGACTCTGTGGAATGGATCGGAATGCCGTGCTGTCCCTCTGGGAAGCCCACAAGGAGGAGCGCTGGCCTCAAGTGGGAAGCCAGCATGAGGGGCCGCTGATGACACTGGATACGGTGATCAGCGGATGCGTCGTGTATTTCCTCGATAGTCCTGAGGGCTTGATGCCCAGCGGCTCGCCATCGTCGAAGATTGTGTCGCCGACCTGGATAACCTGACCGACGAGCTTGAAGAAGGCTGTCGGCCCTACTTTCAACGGCTCCGGCACCTCGGAGCCCTCCTCATCACCACCCATCACACCAGCTAGCGCTGCCTCTCTGAATGGAAGCGAGTGGGGACGGATCGGTCCACCCTCATCGCTTCATGGTCTTTACGGAGCTTCGACAATATCCTTCTTCATTGGTCCAAGAAGACCCAGGAGTTCTCCCTTTTCCTGCGCCAGCACTTTGAACATATCCAGCGCTTTCACCAGGTCCTCGACGAATGCCCCGAAGTCCCCATTGGAAATCTTCATCCCGGCATGGGTCGTCTTCATATCGCGCCCGCTATAGATGCAGGGTCCTCCTGTTCGCCATACAGACGTGATTGACAGAGGTGGCCCTTGAGTTTCCGAATATCGGTGGTCGCAAACCGGCCATTGATCCTGGTATCGGCGGCCACATTGGCCAACAAACTGATCAACGACCGCGGGAATCGAGGACTTTCCGCCAAGCCGCTCGCACAGAGACTTCCCTGCCGGCATCCGCTCCGTTCCCGCACAGCCAACCAAGACCACCATGACACTAAATCCTGCCACCCATCCCACACCACAGATTGCTTCGTCATATGGCCCCTCCCTCCTTAGCGAACGAACCGTCGCTGAGTACATGTGATAGCCCTGTCCCAATCTCCTTGCGAATGCAGGATCTCGGTGGGCTTCCGCTCGTACTCATGCCGGTCGAATACTGCCTTCAGAAGATGATGGAGGCGGAATGCGCAGAGGCGCAGAGCTAGGCCTAAGTTGTGCTCGAGGCTGAATAACAGCGATGGAATTGACCCTCATCGCGCATTCAGCCGTTCCTTGCAAGTTCTCAGGCCGTTCGATAAAATGCGCGTACACTGCATTGGACCCGCCAATTTCGCCAATAGATTTTACACACCATACATGCTCTCCGGACATGGGTAAGGAAGAGCCGATGAAGTATTTACTGCGAGTCGTTACGCTAACCTGCATGGTGATGGCCGGAGTCGGCGCATGGGTGTCCCCTGGGTATGGCGAGCCCTACGAATTGAGCAAAAACGACGTGATGGACATCAAGGCCTTGAAGAGTGCCGAGCATTTCACTGTTTGGAGTCAAATTGGGAGACTCGAAGCCAAAGCCTTGGACTCTCTCGTGAATGAAAAGATTCCTGGAGTAAAAGTGGAACAAGAAGCCTTGTTTATCTTCTTGCTCGACCAACGCAAACCGACCGGTCCTATGGCTGGCGTGCGCATCCAGGACGGCAAGGTCGACCTGATCTTTATCAATAATCGATTCTCCTATAAGACTCGCGGTATCTTTCGCAACGTGTTGAACAGCGAAAGCCCTGATGACGTGCGAAAACTATTGGGACAGGAAGACTACGGGGACGAAAACGTGATGGGCGCCATACTGGCTTACGATAAACAGGGGTTCGTCATCAACTATCTGGGGAAAGATGTCAATGTGGAGTTTTCCCCACTTCGATAGCGATGCGGGCCGGATGTTCGACCCCAACACGTGCCTGCCGACCTAGAACACTTCCTATCCTTCTTCCCGGTTGTGCCAACTTGAATTCGTTACCGCTCCGTTTCTTCCCCTGTTCCCACACGCCGTCACAAAGCCTCGTAGGCCTTCGCCATAGCGGCGGGAGGACTCGAACGGACAGATTGCGGGTAACCCTCAGGCTGCAACGGCCTTCTCGCCTCTGCCTACGTGCGTGTCGACTTGATCAAACAGGGAAATTCAGTGCGGAGTTTCGGCTGCCTGTAGCCCATAGGTAATGAGGTTCGTCGCGGTGTTCCATCGACGCTTGGAATTGAGGATCACGAGGAGAAGGTCGCTCCCGTTCTGAGAGACTTTGGCGATGAGGCACCGCCCGGCTTTGGAGGTAAATCCTGTCTTGATCCCTTCGACGCCGGGAATACGTCCCAGCAATCTATTCGTGTTGTACAAGACGTATGCATGGTGACCGTTGACAGGCGTGATGATCGCGCGTTCCTCACGGACCAACTGCCGGAAGATCGGCTGATCGAGGGCAATGACACTCAACGCGGCGAGGTCTTCGGCCGTCGAGTAATGGTCCGGGCTATCGAACCCGCAGCCGTCATTGAAATGCGTATCAGCCAAGCCGAGGGCCGCAGCCTTGGCATTCATGAGAGTCACGAACTGTGCTTCGTCGCCACCCACATGCTCCACCGCTGCAAGACAGGCATCGTTCGCGGACATGATCAACATGGCCTTCAGCAGATCTTCCAACCTAAAAACTTGCCCTGTCTTCATGCGTAAGTGCGTCTTGTGAGCCCGTGCGGCATTGGGACTAATCGTGACGAGATCATCCAACTGGCCCTTTTCCAGGATGACCAGGGCCGACATGATTTTCGTGAGGCTGGCGGGGACATTCGCTTCCCGGCATCGTGTTCATACAATACACGCCCACTATTGAGTTCCTTGAGAAGAATGCCATGGGCTGGAGCGACTCGCCACGGAGGGAACTGGTGCGGAGCAATCGCAGTTCGGACATTGCACAGGTTGAGCCGCTACGCTCTTCGCAAGGGCGATGGATGGAGTGACGGTCGCGGCACTGATCAACAGGAGGCCGATGAGCACCCCAGCAGCGCGAGCGAGAAATGGCGACCGATGGGATCTCCGCAGTCTCTTGTCATCATGAAAGCGTCGCTCCTACTCATAGTGTAAATGATTCCCGCACCTTCCCTCCGCGAAACCCGCTGTCGATCACCTTATGAAAAAGCGGAGCAGGTCGGCAAGGTCGATCCAAAACCCGCAATTCAAACAGCGGGCATAGAGTCGCCGATTCACCAGCGTATAGTGACGCTCGACCATCATGAAGCCCTTACATCTCAAACAATGCATCGACGCGCCTGTCTTCAGTCTCTGTGTCTATCGGAGTCGATTCATCACCAAAGCCAAGCAACCTGCCAACAATCCTCCGCCGACAATCGTGGTGCCAAACGAGAGGTACGCGCTGGCCCCACTGCCGGCAGGAGCTCCGTCGAGCAGGTCTCGCACGCCCCCTGTACCATCAGCACAGAGAGGGTGAGCAGTGCGCCGATAGCAAACCACCATCTAAAGGATCTCACTGGTGTCCTCGAAACAGAGCGCCAAGAGGCCTGAGATAGCGGCCCATCAGCCACTGTAGCCGAGGGTCGACAGGCTGTCAATAAGACTGCCTTTTGATTCGCTCCACCTCTCGACAGATGTCGTACGCGCCTCACGGGGGCGCAACGGGAGCGGACGCCGCTTTTAACCCATCGATGGAGAAAGATGGAAACGCTTCCATTGCCGTTGTCCGCCGTTACGAGTCCAGGCTCTTCATCTTCCTTCGTTGTGACGCGAAACGTCGCAAGGGCGAAGGGGCCTGATTTTGTCCGATAGTTTCTCGGCGGATACTCGAATGTCCCATCGTCCCGGCCGAAGAGAATGGAGAGATCACTCGACTGAAGATTGACGATGGCCACGTCGGTGCGATGGTCGCCGTTGAAGTCGCGAGCGAGCCCGAAATTCGGTCCTACGTCGGCACCGGAATCGCGCCCTGGCTCGAAAGTCCCATTACCTTTTCCGAGAAAGATTGTGAAGCTATCCTGCACGCCGTTGATCACAAGCAGGTCGCGGATCCGGTCACGATTGAAGTCGGCGAAACTCACCCCAAGCGGGCGCTTCCCGTCCGATAGTCGGTGGGAGGGCGAAACGTGCCGTCGCCATTTCCCATCCAGATGGAGACCGCGTTCGACATCGGCCCGCCGTTTGTCACGGCCAAATCGATCTTCCCATCGCCATCCAAGTCGGCCAACGCCACCGACGTGGGCGTATCGCCATATTCGTACTGCGCCCCATGGGTGAATTCACCGGTGCCGGTTCCCAGGAAGACTTTGATCTTGTCGTTTCGCAATGCGACCACGAGGTCGGGCACCTGATCGCCGTTCAGATCGTCGCTTGCGATGGCAATGGGAGTCCGATGCACGGGATAGCGCGGCCCCTTCTTCAAATTTTCCGTCGGCCCGGCCGAAGAGTACGGCCACTTCGTCGCCCCGGAACAGGCCAAGACCACATCGGGATAAGGATCGCGGTTGAACATCCCGAGGGCGAGCAGAGCGGGGCTCTTTACAGACATTCAGTTGGACTTGATCGCGAAAGGTGCCGTCACCGTTGCCTAAGAGAATCGAAAGGGTATTGCTGCCGATGTTGGTTGTCACCAGATCGGTAAAACCGTCCTGATTGACGTCAGTGGGAGTGACGGTCGTCGGGTTCTTACCTACTTTGTAACTGGCAAAGTAGTAGAAAAGATCTGGTGGGGCATAGGGTCTTGCTTGGTACAGCCGCTTGCCATAAGCAGGAAGAGACTTGTCGCCACGACCACAAGGTTCCAGGCTCTATACCTGTTGTGGACGTCAGCGCTTCTGATCACGCACCACCCTCCTCGAGCGAGGAACCGGCGACGTGGTGATTCGTCCGTATGAGCACGCGCCCTCAACCAGGCCTTCCCGCCGAAACGAGTGTGGCCAGTATACAGACCACCGCTTTCTCCTGGCAATCAATCCAGCTACGCAACGACTCCCCGCCAAACGCGGTTTCCCCAATCCTGGCTTGCTCAGCGACGCCTTTGAAAACGGCGCAGGGTTTGAGGTACAATGCCTCCCATAGTAAGGAGGAATTCATGAGCAAGATGATGAAGATTGAGTTGTCGATGTACGGAATCGCCGAGAGTACTGCATTGGTGTCACGATCGCAATAAGGGGCGCGTCCCCGGGTGGACACGGCAGGCTTCGAGAAGATGAAGGTGCTCTTGGCTGAGAAGCCGCAGTCAGGTGATTATTTTACCCTCGATCAGTTTTGGAAGAAGAGGGCCATCTTGGACCTGACCGAAGATGAGATGGCGACGATCGATCGCTGTCTCTACGATATCCCAAATTTCGATAGTGAGCCTCTCCCACAAATCCGACACAAATTTTGGCCGCAACAGACGGCCGCCCACTGATAGAGACCAGGGGCCGTCCTCAAACGGCCCCTGCCTCTACCTCGTAACGATTCGCCCAGCCCGATCGGCCGAGATACGGCGAGAGCGGCGTGACGTATCCGCTGTGTTCATATGAGCTTGTGGAAATAAAGACCTGTGGGAGGAGCAGCTCGCTGGCAGGTTGCCGAACAGTCCATTCTCAACCGCTGGAATCTGAGCCGACACTCTGCATACCGATTAATCGAGGCCTGATTAGGCATCGCGAACAGCAAGCCTGCTCATAGGCTATGTTGGGGATTTCAGCGACAGGAATACAACCCCGACAGACCTTTGCGGCTGTCCTGCTAGAGCGGCCCTTCTCCCTTAAGATACCGGCGAAAGCGGCCCATCAAGTCGGCACCGAGTGTCCCACCTTCCGGTTTCTTCACGTCCGGATCGGCAAAATGCCCACGAATTTCCCGGAGGCGTTTTTCCGCCTGCTCATTCCCCTGCAGCCGCTTGTGTCTTCTCTAGCGCCGTATCGAACGCTTCAAATGTCAGCTCGTTGTACCCGAAAGAGCGAATCCGTTTGACGGCTTTCATCATGGCCTGATTCCGGAAGGTCGTCAGGTGTTCAGAATCGATCTCTTTGAGCCCAAGCTTCCGCGCACCTGCGCTCGGCGGCCTTACGGATTCCGCTACGCACGAAATCCGGAGACGTCTCGCAGCCGCTTCCACGCCTCATCGGTCCAAGCGACTCGCTCCTGGGGTGTGTCCCACAATTGAAGCAGCATCGACTCGTCGATCCGCGTCACGCCTTCTCTCTCGCCAAGTCTTCGGTGTCCCGCCTCAACATGTCGGTGACGAATTCGACGGCGATCGGCGGCGACTGTTTCAATTTCTCGTGAAGTTGGGCCAACGCCCCTCGCTCCACCCAACGGAGGAACCGAGGCCTCACGGAGGTCGCCCAGCGCTTCCACCTTTTCGAAGAGTTCGACATTCACCTCTAGATGGCCCCGTTCCCTGGCGATCTCTTCGGCAATTTGCCTGGTCATGCCGTCGCATGAACTCCGGAACAGTATTCAGCCGTTCCTTGGCGGCGGCAGTCCAGGGGAGATGGCCTTGCTCCATTTGTTCCGCCGCGTCCGCCATGCCGGATTCGCCGCCCATACGGCCCATCATTTGGTTCTTGAACTGATCGAGAATCTCCTCCGTAATCTCCGCGTAGCCAAGCTCTCGGCCTTTTTTCGGCCAGACGACGAACCATTCCGCGCAAGAATAGCGGTGCCCGCTCTCAGACGCTTGAGGCCTGTCCGTCCAACGGACATCTATCCCGACCGCATCGTGGGAGTCTGATACGTTCATGATACGCGTCCTGTTATGACTGGTTTAGGAGTTCCTTCAATTCCTTGCCGGCTTTGAAAACGGGACCTTCTGGCAGGGACCGCCACGGTCGCGCCGGTCTTGGGGTTCCGCCCTTCTTTCATCCGACGCGCCCGCAGCCGAAAAACTGCCGAACCCTCGAATCTCCACGTCTTATCGCCGTTCTTCAATGAATCACGCACACAGTCGAAAATCGTATTGACGACGACTTCCGCCTGCCGCTTCGTCAAGGTCGTGATTTGTTCAGATACGCGCTCGATGATTTGGGCCTTCGTCATATTGACTCCCTTTCGTGGTGATGAATCGAACTGCGCG
>ERZ1370068.8483-contig-7332_pt1 | contig 12413 bp, 13 predicted proteins | sample MGYA00561227_ERZ1370068 | MGnify/ENA primary metagenome ERZ1370068 (study PRJEB38410, sample SAMEA6850437) | metagenome | study: Metagenomic assessment of the ecological functions of the soil: analysis of the soil microbiota associated with the...
ACCGTCCGGCGGCCTGAGCCCGGTAGAATCGCCTCCCAGAAGGATGGCGCTCGGATCGGGCCGATCGCGGCGTCCGCCTGCACTGCCGCCTGGGGCGTGGCGCTCATCGCCGTCTTCCTGCTGAACCGCCGCTACGACGCCGCGCATCTTCCCCGCTGGCTCCCGGCGCTCGCGCGAGAGCTCATCGGTGACAATCCGGTAGGGTGCCGATGGCCTCCTCCAGTCCTCCGGCGGCGTGATCCTGGCGGCCCTCGTCGTCATCGCATGGTGGGGCCTTGGCAGTTTCATCCTGAGACCCGTCATCTCGAGCGAGCAGCTCGATCGCGCGCCCTCGACTGGGGCGTCCGATGTCTCGTAGGGGCTGGAGCCTGGTCGACGGTCTGGCTATTCCTCGGGCTGGCGAAGCTCTACCGACTCCCGTGGCCGTAGCCGCGGTGGGCCCGGCCTGGCGCTGGCCGTGTGGGCGTGGCGCCGCGAGGAGGTCTCTTCCGCCGGCGGCCGGCGACCCCGGCTCGCCTCCATGCTCATCGCGCTCGTCACCGGGACTGACGCTCGTCGCGGCCCTCGCACCGCCCACCGGCGAACGACGCGCTCCTCTATCACCTGGCCATGCCCAAAGGCCTACATCGGGAGCGGAGGCTCGGTCGAGGTGCCGCTACAACATGGCGAGCTGCTCTTCCGCTCGGCGTCGAGATGCACGCCGTGTGGACGATGCTCCTCGGCGGCCCCGGGAGCCCGCGAATGGCCGAGGCGCGCCGCCGGCGCCACGCTCTTCGCCTTCGCACCGCTCACCGTGCTCGTGACGTACGGCTGGGCCAGAGCACGTCACCTCGACCGGGCGTGGAGCACCCTGGCTGCGGCTCATGGTCGCGACGATTCCAAGCGTGTACTTCGTCGCGGCCGGCCAGGGCGTGGACGTCGCCATGGCGGGTATGCGGCGGTGGCCATCCTCGCAGCGGGTCGATGGTGGACCACGCTCGAGACCAGCTGGCTCCGACTCATGGCCGTGGCCGTAGGCTACGGCCCTTTCGATCAAGTTGACGGCGGGCCGCCCTCGTCGCTTCGCTGCTCGTGGTCGTGCTGCTTCGCGGGCTCACCATCGGACGATCCCGTTCCGGTGGGGGACATTCTCCCGGGTGCGACGACGACCGCGATGGGGCTCGGCGGGCTCGGAGCGGGGATGCTGATCGCGAGCCCGTGGTACATCCGGACCTGGGCCTGACGGGCAGCCCGCTCTTTCCCTCTCTACCTCGACCTTGTGGCGGGTCACGCGCCGGGCTGGGATGCGGGACGCGCCCCGACTCTACGACCTCTCATCGCGTTGTACGGGCGCTCCTCGAGCGTGCCTCGACTATCTGCTGTCACCGCTCTACGTCTCCGTCCTGGCACAGCCCGAGCTGCCACACAGCTACGAGGGTGTCCTGGGTCCGGCCTTTCTCCTGGGCATGCCGGTGGTCGCCTGGGGGTTCAGTCGGGAGAAGCTTCGACACGTGAGCTGCGTCTGGCCGCACTGGTCGCCGCGGGATGTTCGTCCTCTGGCTCTTCGGGGCCCAGGTACTCCGCTACGTTCTGGCGGCGATGCCGGCTCTGCGGTCGCGATCGCGGCGGCGGGTGCGTCAGTCGAGTGGAGACCGGGAGCCGCGCGCCTCTTCCGCGGCGCTACTGCTGGGCGCCGCCGCGGCGTGTGCGCTGGTGGTGATCGCATGGTTCGCCGAGCTGAATCCGCTGGCGGCCGTGTTGGGCGGAGAAGCTCGCGAGCGGTTCCTTGCCCGACGGCTCGACTACTACCCGTACTACGAGACCATCAGCACCGGAGTCTCCCGCCGCGACGCGCGGGTCTGGCTCGTCAACACCCGGCGGGACACCTACCATCTGGAGCGCCCGTACTTCGCCGACTACCTCTTCGGCGCCTATGACCCTCACCCAGTGGGTGCGCGACACCGGAGATGTCGCCGGGCTTCGAGCCCGCGCCCGAGCCCTGGGGATCACGCGCTATCCTGGTCCGCCACGACACCCTGCTGAACCCGCCACCTCTCCGATCGTGGACGACGCCGAGCCGCCGCTGAGGTCAATCGAGCGCGCCGTCGAGCGCCTGCTCGCCTTCCTCTCGCAGGGGACACAGCTGTTGCAGGGCGGCCCGAAGTTCTGGCTGATCGAGCTGCGCTAGTCCGAGCGGCCGCGCGCGGCGATGTCCCACACCGCCTCGACCTTGTCGCCGCGCATCGCGTAGATCCGGTCGTAGAGGTTGATCGTCGGGTCGCAGTGGGGCGGGAAGAACTCGATGCGCTCGCCGAGCCGCGGCCGCGCGACGGGATCCGGTGACCGTCAGCCGCCCGTGCTCGTCGCCCGCGAAGCGTGAACTCGACGCCCGGCCGCTCCACCGACTTCCGGGCGGAAACGGCTTGTCGGTCGAGAAGCGCCTTGAGCCCGCCGTCGACCATCGCGCGGCTCGGTCGTCGGGCACGCTGACCACCGTCGTGATCACCGTCAGCGCCATCTCGAAGTCGCCGTTCACGGCGCGCCGGCATGCGCGCCGATCCGCCGGTAGTCGAGGTCCATCACGCAGTAGGAGCCGGCCTGCAGCTCGGTGAGCCCGGGCAGCTCGGATGTCGATGTCGAAGGTGCCGGTCGATCCGCCGGCGACGATCTCGACCGGCACGCCGGCCTGCTCGATCAGCGTCGCGCGTCTCCATCAGCGGCGCGAGCGCCGCGTGCGAGGCCTCGCGCCGCGCCTCCCAGCCCATGACGTGCGCGCAGTGGCCCGCGTAGCCCTGGAGCCCGCGGAAGCGGAGCGCCGGCTGGCGCGACCGCGGCGCGCGCCAGCGCCAGCGCCGGCTCGCCGGGAGCGATGCCGGTGCGCCGGGTTCCCACGTCGACGTCCACGCAGCACGTTGACCGTCACGCCGGTCCGCGTCGCGCGCCCGCGGCCGAGATCGGCGACGTTCGACCGGGTTATCGATCACGACCAGCGTGTCGGGCGCCGCCGAGACGAGCTGCATGAGCCGGCGGATCGCGGCGGGTGCCACGACCTCGGTCGTGATCAGGAGCCCGCGAACGCCGGCCCGCGCCATCACCTCGGCCTCGCCGAGCTTGGCGCAGGCGACGCCGAGCGCGCCCGCGCTCACCTGGCGGCGGGCGATCTCGGGGCAGCGATGCGTCTTCGCGTGGGGCCGGAGGTTCTTGCCGGACGCGCGCGCGTGCGCGGCCATGCGGCGGAGGTTGCCGCTCGAAGCGATCGAGGTCGAGCAGCAGCGCGGGTGTTGGAATCGTCGTCGCGAGTCATCGGCGCAGGTTGCGCTGCTGGATGCCGCTGGTCACGTCGTAGCCGAGATCCGGGCGCCGGAGCGCCGGCGCAGTCTGTCTCGCGCATCACAGCGCCTCGTCGCGCTGCCTCTGCTCGTACTCGGCCGCCGCGCTGCGCCGCGTCACGGATCGCCTGGCTGCGGTCGGCCTCGGGCCGCACGATCGGCCGCGGCGGCTTCGCCTCGCGTGTGAGCTCGAGAGGCGCCGGAGTCTCAGCGGGCCGCGAGCTTCCTGAGCGCGCGCCGCCGATACCGCCAGCACAGTCACGGAGAGGACTCCGACGATCGCGCACGCGCGTGACCATGCCCGTACAGTACACCCGACCCGCCTCCTCACGACACGCTGACCTCGGTCGCTCAGCTCGTTCCGGTCGTCGGGCCGGCGCGGATAGTGCTCGGCGAGCGTGCGGCCGAGCTCTTCGACCGCGCGCTCGATCGCCTCGCGCGGCGCGTTCGCCTTGAGCCGCGTCGAGCATCACGGTCGCGCACGCGGTGCCAGTGCGGGTCGCCGACGCGCCCGTGAATGCCTTCGTCGCCGACGACCGCGAGGCGCCGGTCCTCGACCGCGAGGTAGACGAGCACGCCGTGGCGCTCGGCGGTCCGGTGCATGCCGAGGCGCCGGAACACGTGATGGGCTCGCGTCATGACGTCCGGCGCGCGCCCGAGCAGGAGCCGCCGCGGCACGCGGCGCTCGAGATGCACCCGGATCTCCGCCGAGGTTCGCGCCTCGGCCGCTCTCGATCGCGCGCGTGATCGCGTCGAAATCCGCCTCGCTCAGGAACCGCCGCGTCCAGCTCCGGATGCTTCGCCATCACCAGCTCCGTCGCGCCGCCGCCGCCGGAGCTGCCACCGCCGCCGGAAAACCGCCACCGCCGCCACCGCCAAAACCGCCGCCGCCCGAGTAGCCCCTGCCGCCCCCCAGCCTCCGCCGCCATACCACGCCGCCGCCGGAGGAAGTCCAGCCTCGCCGCCCCGCAGTGTAGCCGCGCTGGTGCGACGCGTCCCACGCGAGCCCGCCGACGGTGAGCACGACGAGACGCGATGAAGATGAGCAGGTAGAGATTCGGGCTCTGGCTGCCCTGCCGCCGTTGTGACGACATCGGCCCAGCGCTTGAGCTCCTCCGGCGGCGTCGAGCCCGGCTTGATGCGCTCGAACACGGCGATCGTCGGCGGCCTCGAGCCCGGCCGCGTAGCGTTGCTCGCGGAAGCGCGGCGCGATCGCGCCGCGGATGATCTGCGAGGCCTCGGCGTCGGGCAGCACGACCTTCGAGCCCGTAGCCGACCTCGAGCCGCAGCTTCGCGATCGTCGCACGAACACGACGAGCAGCACGCCGTTGTCGAGCTTCTTCTGGCCCGAGACGCCATTGCTGGAAGAGCCGGTTCGCGACGTCCTCGAGGCTCTCGCCGTCGAGCGACGTGAACACGGCGATCGCCATCTGGGTGCCGGTGGCCCGCTCGCGCTCGGTCAGGAGGGCCTCGATCCGCTGCGCGCTCGCGCCGGCGTCAGCAGACCGGCGTAGTCGTTCAGCCGGGCGGTCGGCGCTGGCGCGGCAGGACGAGGGCGACGGCGAGGACAACCGCGAGAAGCAGACTAGAACTTCACCTTGGGGACGGTCGCCGCGTCGGGCGCCGCCTCGAAGAACGCCTTGGGCTGATAGCCCGAGAAGCGCGCGATCGATCGAGCCCGGGAAGAGTCGCAGGCGCGTGTTGTAGTCACGGACCGCCTGGTTGAAGTCGCGTCGCTCCACGGTGATGCGGTTCTCGGTGCCCTCGAGCTGGCTCTGCAGGGCCAGGAAGTTCTGGTTCGACTTTGAGCTCGGGGTATTTCTCGACCGTCACCAGCAGGCGCAGAGCGCGCCGGAGAGCTGGCTCTGCGCGGCCTGGAACCGCTCGAGCGCCTTGGGATCGTTGAGCGCCTCGGGCGTGAGCTGGATCGACGGAGGCGCTGGCGCGCGCCCGCGTGACCTCTTCCAGCACCGTGCGCTCCTGCGCCGCGAAGCCCTTGACGGTCTCCGACGAGGTTCGGAATGAGGTCGGCGCGGCGCTGGTAGACGTTCTGCACCTGCGCCCACTTCTCGCCGACGTTCTGGTCGAGGACGACGAGCTGGTTGTTGACCGAGCACCGCCCACGCGCCGATGCCCGACGACCAGCACCGCGATGACGATCAGGCGGATGAGGAGCCCGCGCGACATGACCGGGTTGATTATATACTTGCCGGCACCCGCAAGGGTGGTCGTGCGTCGATAGCGAAGGAGGCCCATACGGGACTAGCCAGGAGCGCCTGCCCGAGTATCACGTCAAGGCTCGCAACACGTCCTCGAGCTCGAGAAACAAGATCCACGACGAGCAGATCGCGCGCCAGTACGGCTTCCGCGGGCGCGCTCGTGCCCGGCGTCACCGTCGTGCGCGTATCTGACCCACCCGCTGGTGCGAGGCGTTCGGCGCGGCCGTGGCTCGAGCGCGGGACCGCGAACGTGCGGTTCCGTCAAGCCGATCCACGACGGCGAAGAAGTGCGCCTGGCCGGCGTGGTGACCGCAGCGCGACGCCAGGCGCCTCGAGCGCGACCGGTCACGGCGACCACCGCCGTGGGCGGCGAGTGCGCGACCCTGACCGCGACCCTGCCGGTCGGGCACGCCGGTCCGCCGGTGAACCTCGCGATGTACCCGGTGGCGCCGCTGCCGGCCGATCGGCCGCCGGCGACGCCGCGAGCATCTCGCCGGGCCTCGCCGCGCTCGGCACGCCGGTCAATCCGTACGACGACGAGCGCGCCGCCAGAGTACCTCGAGCGCGGTCAGCGACGGGCTCGCGCTCTATCGCGGGACGCGCGGCTGGGTCCATCCCGGATTCTTCCTCGACCAGGCCAACAAGGCGCTCTCGCAGAACGTCCTGCATGAGTCCGTGGATCCACGTCGGCAGCGTCGTCCGCCACCTCGGCGGCGCCAGGGTCGGCGAGACCCTGTCGACGCGTGGCACGCGTGCGCTCGCTCTTCGAGAAGAAGGGGGCGCGAGTTCGTCGAGGTCGACCTGGTCCTGGTCGCCGGCGAGCGCCGCCCGATCGCCCACGTGCTCCACACCGCGATCTACCGGCTGCCGGCCCCGCGCGTTGATTCGCTGGCCGGCGCGAGCCGTGCGCTTCGCGAAGACGTGCCTCGTTCGGCACGACAGGCCGCCTGCAGCTCGGACTCCTGCGCGCGCTTGGCCGTGGCGGCCCGCGGCGACGGCCTGCAAGCGGCGCACTCCGCGGGAGGCCGACCCGATGGATCTGAACTATTCGCCTGAAGACCGCGAATTCCGCGCCACGACGCGCCGCTGGCTCGAGGGCAACGTCCCCGAAGCAGGATCTCGAAGACGCTCGACGAGCGCAAGGCGTGGCACCGGAGAGCTCTACGAGGCCGGGCTACGTCGGGATGCTGTGGCCCAAGGAGTACGGGGGCTGGGGCGCCACGCCGATGCAGCAGGCGATCGTCCAGGACGAGATGGCGCGCGTGAGCGCGCCGCCGGCCATCAACGGCCTCGGCATCGGCTTCATCGGCCCGACGATCATCGTCCACGGCACCGAGGCGCAGAAGAAGCGCTATCTGAAGAAGATGCTGACCGCCGAGGAGATCTGGTGCCAGCTCTACTCGGAGCCGAACGCCGGATCGGACCTGGCCAGCCTCAAGACGCGCGCGGAGGATCAGGGCGATCACTTCGTCGTCAACGGCCAGGAAGATCTGGACCTCGAGCGGGCCCATCGCCGACTGGGGCATCCTGCTCTGCGCGCACCGACGCGAAGGTCGCCAAGCACCGCGGCATCTCGTGCGTGCTCCTCAACATGCGCCAGCCCGGCGTCGAGGTGCGGCCGCTGAAGCAGATCACCGGCAGCTCGCTCTTCTCCGAAGTCTTCATGACCAACGCGCGGGCCGACAAGTCCGACCTGATCGGCAACATCAACGAGGGCTGGGCGATCGCGCAGACCACGCTCGGCTTCGAGCGCGGCGGCAACGCGCTGGGGCGGGTCACGCGGTACGTCACCGCGTTCAACCAGCTCGTGAAGGCCACCAAGGAGCTCAAGCGCGGCGGCAAGCCGCTGATCGAGGACCCGGCGGTGCGCGCCCAGATGGGACGCATCTACGCCGACCTCGAGGTGCAGCGCTACGCGGCGCTGCGCGTGCTCTCGGCGCTGCAGAAAGGTGACACGCCGGGCGCCGCGTCGTCGATCACGAAGCTTTCGTACACCGAGTTCGAGAAGCGCTACTACGAGCTCGGCGCTCGAGATCCTCGGCCCGTTCGGCCAGCTCATGGTCGCGCGCGAGGAGTTCGAGGAGGTCGATACCTCTTCCGGCGAGCCGGGCACCTTCGCGACCGCGTTCCTCTGGTCGCGCGCGGGAACGATCTACTCGGGCTCGTCCGAGATCCAGAAGAACATCATCGGAGAGCGCGTGCTCGGCCTGCCCAAGGAAGTGCGCGCCGACCGGCTGAAGGCCTGACGCCATGGACTTCTCATTCAGCTCCGACCAGCAGCTTCTGAAGAACTCGGCCCGCGCGTTCCTCGACGAGCACTGCAAGCCGGCGACCGTTCGCCTGCTGTGGGACGATCCGCGCGGCGAGAGCGAAGTCGATGTGGAAGGAGATGGCCCAGCTCGGCTGGCTCGGGCCTCCCCTGCCCGAGGCGTACGGCGGCAGCGGGCTCGGCATGGTCGAGACCGCGATCCTGCTCGAGGAGCTCGGCCGCGCCGCCTATCCCGGCCCGTACTTGCCGACCGTCCTGGCCGCCGCCGCCATCGAGGCCGGCCGGCACCGACGCGCAGAAGAAGCGCTGGCTCTCGGCGATCGCCACCGGCGACGCGCGCGACCCTGGCGTTCCTCGACGGCGATCTCGACTGGGATCCGGCGGCGATGACGACGCGTGCCGAGAAGTCGTCGAAGGGCTGGACCCTGTCCGGGACGCAAGCGCTTCGTGCCGTGGGCCCACGTGGCCAACGTGCTGCTGATCCCGGCGCGCGCCCCGAGGGCCCGTCGCTGTTCCTCGTCGATCCCTCGGCGGCGGGGCTCAAGCTCTCGCCGGTGCAGGGCATGGATCTGGCGACGCGCTGGGTCCATCTCGAGCTGGACAAGGTGCCGGTGGCCGGCGACGCCGTGCTCGGCGCTCCCGGTCAGGCCGCGCCGCTCGCTCGCAGCGCTCTGCTGCGCCGCGGCGCGGTCGGCGCGGCGGCCGAGATGCTGGGCGCCGCGCGCCGGTGCCTGGACATGGCGGTCGGCTACGCCAAGGTGCGCGAGCAGTTCGGCCAGCCGATCGGCTCCTTCCAGGCGATCCGCCACAAGTGCGCCGAGATGCTCCTCGAGGTCGAGAACTCGCTACTCGGCCGTGTACTACGCGGCCTGGGCGCTCGACGCGCAGGCGGAGGATCACGAGCTCGCGGCGTCCGGTCGCGAAGGCCTACGTCGCCGACGCGTCGCGCAAGGTCTGCGGCGAGGCGATCCAGGTGCACGGCGGCATCGGCTTCACCTGGGAGTACGACCTGCACATCTACTTCAAGCGCGCCAAGGCGCTCGAGTCGATGTACGGCGACGTCGACTACCACCGCGAGCAGATCGTCCGGCGCGCCGCGAGGTAGCCGGAGCGAGCACCGTCCAGTGTCCACGCCCCCGCCGCCGCTCGACGGTGTCAAGATCGTCGACCTGACCAGCTACATCGCCGGCTCCTACGCCGCGATGCAGCTGGCCGACCTCGGGCGCGGCGGTCATCAAGGTCGAGGCGCTCGAGGGCGACTCGTTCCGCGAGCTGCCCGGCTTCTTCGGCTGGAATCGCGGCAAGCGCTCGCTCGCCGTCAACCTCAAGACGCCCGAAGGCCGCCAGATCGTCCACCAGCTCGCCGAGGCGCTCCGACGTCGTCAGTGGAGAACATGCGGCCCGGGTGTCGCCGAGCGTCTGGGCGTCGGCTACGACCGGCTGAGCGTGATCAACCCGCGGCTCATCTATTCCTCGGTCACGGCGTTCGGCTCGAGCGGACCCGACTCCGACCGGCCCGGCTTCGATCCGGTCTTTCAGGCGCTGGGCGGCCTGATGACCTTGCAGGGCTTCGGCGGGTGCGCCGGTCTATCTGCGGACCGCTCCAGCCGACTACTACACGGCGGCGCTGGCGACCCAGGGCATCCTGTCGGCGCTCTTCGCGCGCGAGCGGACCGGGCGGGGCCAGCGCGTGGAGACCTCGCTGCTGCGCGGCGTGCTGGCGCTCCAGGCGGGCGTGCGCCATCGACTATCCGAGCAAGCCGACCGTTGATTCGCGACAACCCGACCTATCGCCTCTATCAGGCGGGCGACGACACGTGGTTCTTCCTCGCCGGTCGGCAACCAGGCGTTCTGGGTGAAGCTCTGCAAGGCGCTCGAGCTCGACCATCTGGCCGACGATCCGCGCTTCGCCTCGTGGATCGCGCGGCTCCGAGAACAACCAGGCGCTCTTGCCGCTGATCGAGGCCAAGTTCAAGTCGAAGCCGCGCGAGTACTGGCTCGAGCTGCTCGGCAAGCACGACATCCCGGCGGCGCCGGTCCAGACCGTGCTCGGACTTCCTCGATCACCCGGCGGTGCGTCATCACGACATGGTCCGCGAGTACGAGCATCCCGAGGTCGGGCGCCTGCGCATGATGGGACAGCCGATCGCCTTTCGGGGACGCCGACGCACGATCCCGGCCCCGCGCCGACGCTCGGCCAGCACACCGACGCCGTGCTCCACGAGCTCGGCTACACCGACGACGAGATCGCCGGGCTCGCCGCGCGCGGCGTGTGCCGCCGGGCGGGAGGCGCCAGTGACCTACGAGGCGATTCGCTACGAGCTGACCGACGGCATCGCGACGATCACGCTCAACCGGCCCAACGTGCACAACGCGATGAACGAGCGCATGCGCGAGAGCTCACCGCCTGCTTCGAGCGAGATCGCGCAGGGCGGTGACGCGCGCGTCGATCGTGGTCACCGGCGCGCGGCGACCGGGCGTTTTCGGCCGGCGCCGACATCCGCGAGTTCGTCGCGCCGCAGGTGCCCGTCAAGTTCAGGGACGCCCGGCGGCGCGTCGACTTCCGCGCCGCGATGGATCGCTGCGGCCAGCCGATCATCGCCGCGATTCGCGGGTTCGCGCTCGGCGGCGGCCTCGAGCTGGCGCTCGCGCTGCGACATCCGGATCGCCAGCGAGGACTCCCAGCTCGGGCTCACCGAGGTGAACCTCGCGATCATCCCGGGCGGCGGCGGCACGCAGCGGCTGCCGCGGCTCGTCGGGCCGCGGCAAGGCGCTCGAGATGATCCTGACCGGCGCGCGCATCGACGCGCGCGAGGCGCTCCGGATCGGGCTCGTCGAGCGCGTGGTCCCGGCGGGCGAGGCGCATTCGGCCGCGCAGGCGCTGGCGCGGACGCTCGCGGCGAAGGCGCCGGTGGCGCTCCGCTACGCCAAGGAAGCGGTCGTGAAAGGGCCTCGGCCTGCCCCTCGAGGACGGCCTTCGACTCGAGAACGATCTGGCGACGCTCCTCAGGACGACCGAGGACCGCATCGAGGGCGCGAAGGCGTTTCTCGAAAGAGAAAGCCCGCTTCACCGGCCAGTAGTGGACGCCGTTCGCCTACTACGGACGGCTCACGCGCTCGCAGCAGGCCGTCTACCGCAAGAGCGACGCGCCTCATCCGAGATCCGCCTCGAAGACCCGGCCTCACTCCATCCGCGCGTCGCGGCGCTCAGAGCCGCGCTCGCCACCGAGGAGCGGCGCCGGACGAGCGGCGCGAGCCGACGAGCTGGTCGCGCGGCTCTCACCGAGGCGATGGGGCTGCCGGACCGTGCAGGGTCGAGGTCCTCGCCGCGCGTCCTCACTCGGCGCTGGGGCGAGCTGCACGGCCTCTACACCAGCAGAGCGGGGCCGCAAGGCCGAAGATCCAGCTGTGGATGCGCACGGCCAAGAAGAAGCGCGTCGTCGCGTTCCGATCCTATCTGCGGACCTTGCTGCACGAGGTCGGGCATCACGTGGACTACACCGGGCTGCGATTGCCGGAGTCGTATCATACGCGAGGGTTCTACAAGCGCGAGTCGAGCCTGTTCCATCAGCTGGTGCCCGAGACCAGGGGAGAGTCACGATGCCGACAATGGAGGAATACGCGAAGCTACCGGCCGACGAACGGATGCGGCGACTCGCCCGCACCGCCGACGAGCTCGCCGCGGCGATCCGCGGCCGCGACGACGCGATGTTGTCGCGCCGGCCGGACGGGCAAGAACTGGGCGGCGAAGGAAGCGATCTGTCACCTGCGCGACGTCGAGGAGATGTTCACCGGCCGGTTCCGGGATGATCCTGGCGATGGACAATCCGAAGCTCGCGTTCGATCCCACCATGCCGGATCGCTGGGCCGAGGGCAGCGGTATCTCCGGAATCGACGCGCAGCTCGCGCTGGCCGCGTTCCGCGCACGGCGCGACGAGGCGCTGCGCCCTGCTCCGCACGCTCACACCCAAGAGCAATGGAAGCGCGCCGGCATTCATGCCACGCGCGGCCCGATCACCATCAACGACTTCGTCACGTTGATGGCGTGGCACGACGACAACCACCTCGATCAGCTCAAGCGCGCGCTCGAAGGCAGGTCTACGCGAAAACCAGCCGGGCGACTCCAGCGGACCCGGCCGCGGCGGCGAGCGCGCCGAACGCGATCGGCCCGCCGGGCGGCGCGTGAGTCTTGAACACGGCGAAGCTCACCGAGGAGATCACGAGCAGGCTGACCGGTATCCACGAGCTCCCGGCGCGGCGAAGCGTGTAGGGCCGCCGCCAGAGATCCGATCCCCATGCCGGGACCCGGCGACCGCCAGCAGCGGCGGCGGCCGAATCCAGCGTCGCGCCCCGCCGACGATCGGGTGAGGCCCAGATGGTCGTCACCGGCGCGCGCCACGCCTCCGGTGAGCCGCTGGCGTGGGCGGCCTGGAGCAAGATCCCGGTCGCGACGCCCGCGACGCCGTCGAACGCAATCCACGTCACGCCGGACGAACGCGGCGACGCGGCACAGGCCCGCCGACCGAATCCGGGACGCCCGCGGACGAGCCGCATCAGGGCCAGCGCCGCCAGCGGGAACAACACGATCTGCAGGAGCAATACGCACCGAACGAAGTA
>ERZ1370068.4122-contig-3212_pt1 | contig 12388 bp, 17 predicted proteins | sample MGYA00561227_ERZ1370068 | MGnify/ENA primary metagenome ERZ1370068 (study PRJEB38410, sample SAMEA6850437) | metagenome | study: Metagenomic assessment of the ecological functions of the soil: analysis of the soil microbiota associated with the...
TGGGCGACGCGACGGCCCAGTCGGCGCGTCGCCCTGGTAGAACCTACCGTGTAAGTGCTTCGATGACCGTCGCGCCCGCGATCGCGCGGCGTGTTCTCCCAGCCGACTAGAGAACCAGCAGCACGATCGAGCCCACGACGGCCATGACGAATCCCGACCGGATCGCCTTCCGTGATACCAACCCGCCGCGCGGCCAGAAATCCTCCCAGCAAGCGCCTGGCCTTGTACCCGGGAGGATGGTGACGATGACACCGCCCGGGTGCCTGGCGCCCGGCGTCAGGAACTTCGCGCAGCGATTCCGACGATCAGACCGAACACGTGAAATCCATCCAAGGACGGCCGCCGATTCACCTCCAGAGAGCTACCGTCGATTCAGGAGACGACGAACGATTTCCGTCACCGCGCCATAGGCCACGTGCAAGCCGAATTCGCTTACTGCCTCTCTGCCGACGGGCTGCCAGAGGTCGGCGGATGTCGCTGAGCCCATCGCCGGGAACGGCGGACGGCGTGGGCGCCGAACCAGACCCCAACGACCGAGAGGGCACACCGAAGGCCGTCGTCACTATCGGGGCGATCTGCGCGACGGCGCCGTAGACGGCGCCGACGACCACGCCGAACGCGTAGTGGACGGCCGTTCCAGCGCGCGGTTTTCTGGTGCTCGCGGCGAGCGATGCCATCGCCGAAGCGGGGCTGTGGTGGCCGCGCGGGCGACCTTGCTTGGTGGTGGTCTTCGGGCTTGGGCGACTGCAGCCTCCCGCCTTGGGATCCGAGATCGCTCAGGACGCGATGGAGCCACACTCATTGCGCCGGCCGCCAGCAAGCCTCCGACCAGGCCGACGATACGCTCCGCGCGCCACGTTGCCGCTACTCACCCCGGTACTCACGATCCTCGTGGTCATGATCACCGGAGGCAGCAAGAGGGGCGTGCCCGCACGCGGCGCGGGGAGTGGACGGTCGCCGACGCCCGTCGGAAGGCGATGAAGCCATGGGGCTCCGCGAGTACCGACGCAAGCGCGACTTCAAGAAAACACCGGAGCCGCCGGCCAGATCTCGGAAGCCCCGCGCGAGCACGAGCGCTCGTACCTGATCCAGAAGCACGCGGCGTCGCGCCTGCACTACGACTTCCGGCTCGAGCTCGAAGGTGTCGCTGAAGAGCTGGGCGGTGCCGAGGGCCAGCCTGGATCCGGCCGACCAAGCGTCTGGCGATGCACGTCGAGGATCACCCGCTCGAGTACGGAGAGTTCGAGGGCATCATTCCGAAAGGGCAGTACGGTGGAGGCACGGTGCTCCTGTGGGATCGCGGCACCTGGGAACCGGTCGGGGATCCGCACAAGTCGTATCGCGCCGGCTCGCTGAAGTTCACGTTGAAGGGCGAGAAGCTGCGCGGGGGCTGGGCGCTCGTGAAGATCGGCGGGCGTCGAAAGGACGGAGACGACCGGAGCTGGCTGCTCATCAAGGAGCGCGACCAACAAGCGCGGCCGGGCCAGGCCGATTCGATCGTCGCGAAGTGAGCCGAAGAGCGTTGCGACCGGCCGCACGATCGAGGAGATCGCCGCCGCCGGAGACCGTGTCTGGCACTCAATCGTGACGGCGGCGACAGCGCGAGCCCCGACCCGGCCGAGTGCCGGGCGCGCGCCGGGCCGCCATGCCCAAGTTCGTCCAGCCCCAGCTCGCAACCCTCGTCGAGCGCCCACCGGACGGTGACGGCTGGCTGCACGAGCTGAAGCACGACGGCTATCGCATCCTCGCGCGGGTCGAGCACCGTCGTGCCAAGCTCTTCAGCCGCAACGCGCACGACTGGACCGAAGTTCCCGGCCGTCGCGGAGGCGGTCGGGCGGCTTCCCGTCGAAGGGGCGATTCTCGACGGAGAGGTCACCGTGCTGTTGCCCGACGGCACCAGTAGCTTCAGGCGCTTCAGAATTTCGGCTCGAGCACCGCACGCGGCCAGCTCGCGTACATGATCTTCGATCTGCTCTATCTCGACGGTCGCGACCTCACCGGCGCGCGCCTGGAAGACCGCAAGGCGGCACTCACTCGCCTGCTCGCCTCGGGCAGCGACAGGGCCGACCGTGCTGCGCTACAGCTGATCACGTCGTCGGCGCGGGCGCCGACTTCTTCGCGCACGCGTGCAAACTCGGGCTGGAAGGGATCGTGTCGAAGAAGCGCGACGCGCCCTACCGCGGCACGCGCGGCGCCGACTGGCTCAAGGTCAAGTGTCTCAAGCAGCAAGAGATCGTGATCGGCGGCTACACCGAGCCCGAAGGCTCCCGGATCGGGATCGGCGCGCTGCTCGGCAGGGTCTACGAAAGCGGCCGGCTCGTGTACGTCGGCAAGATCGGGACCGGATTCGACAATCGGACCCTCGCGCGATCTGCAGCAGCGTCTCTCGTCGCCTCGAGCAGAAGACGAGCCCGTTCGCCGCGCGGCCGGCCGGCGCCGCGCGCGCACTGGGTGAAGCCGGAGCTCGTGGGGCAGGTCAGCTTCAGCGAATGGACCAGCGACGGCAAGCTGCGACACCCGGCGTTCCAGGGCCTTCGGGAGGACAAGCCCGCCGACTCGGTAGTCGGGAGCGCCCGCGGCCGCCGACGACGAGGTGAAAGAAACGTCGACGCCAACGCCCAAGCGCGCCGCGCGGGCGCCTCGGCCCACTGCGTCGGCGAAGACCACCGGCGAGGCCACCGTCGCCGGCGTCCAGCTCACGCACGCCGACCGGATCCTCTTTCCGCCGCATGGCACGACCAAGCTCGACCTGGCGCGGTTCTACAGAGTCGATCGCCAAGTGGATCCTCCCGCACCTCGAGGATCGCCCCACCACCCTCGTGCGCTGTCCGGAGTGGCGCGCACAAGAGCAGCGCTTCTACCAGAAGCACGTCGGCTACTGGGCGCCAGAGAGCTTGCGACGAGTCAAGATTCGGGAGAAGCGCAAGGTCGGAGAATATCTGGTGGTCGACTCGCTGGCGTCGCTCATCGGCCTGGTCAGATCGGGATCCTCGAGATCACACGTGGAACTCGGTCGTGAAGCGCCTCGAGCAGCCGGACCGGATGGTCTTCGATCTCGATCCGGGGCCCGGTGTCGAGTGGGCGCCGCGTCATCGAGTGCGCCCGACTCATCCGTGACTCGCTCCGCTCGCTCGAGCTCGAAAGCTTCGTGAAGACCACCGGCGGCAAGGGCCTGCACGTCGTGGCGCCGCTCGTGCCGGGACCGAGCTGGGACCGAGACCAGCGCGTTCGCGCGCGCCGTGGCCGAGACCGTGGCCCGGCGGCAATCCCCGGCGCTACATCACGAGCATGGCGAAGGCGGAGCGCAGGGGCAAGATCTTCATCGACTATTTACGCGAATATCCGCGGGGCCACGAGCGTCGCCGCCTACTCCACGCGCGCCACGCCGCACGCGACGATGTCCGTGCCGCTCACCTGGGACGAGCTGTCCGACCAGGATCACGTCGGACCACTTCACGATCGCGAACGTGCCAAAGCGGCTGGCCGGGCTCACCGCGGATCCCTGGGCGGCATACTGGCGCACCCGGCAGTCCTTCCGAAGAGTGCGGCGCGCCGGTGATCGCCTGGGCGCCGCTGGAGACATCTCGCGCGATCTTCAGCGCGAGAGCGCCGTGAGAGAAGTCGTTGGGTGCGGATCGTGATCGGGCCGTCGAGCTGAAGAGCCCGGCTGCTCGAGCATCGGTGCCTTTCGCTCGATCCGCGATCCCCAGCTGTTCTACATCCACTCGCGCTGGAAGGACGAGGCGGCGTTCGAGATCCACGCCGCCATGCCGCATACCCTGCACTTCCTGGAGCGCGTGCGCGCCGCTGATCGATCATCCGCTCGACGTCACCCGAGCGGAGCGAATCGGCTGATGGACGCGGTTCTCACGCTCACCGACGCGCGGCCGAGCGCGGGCAGCAAGCAGCGACGGGTGCATCGGCTCCGGTCTCGCGCGGAAGTTCAACGCGCGAGCAGAGCCGGGTGGCTATCTCGGACCTTCACGTGATCTGCCCCGTGCTGGTGTCCGGATCCGGCGACCCAGCGCAGGTGGTGGTCGGCGGTCGTGCTCGGGCGCACGTCGCTCGGTATTCTGTTCGTCCGACCTCTTCATGACCGTGCCCGCTGGAGCTGAGGCGACCGAGGCCGCAGGCGCTCACAGCGGCTGGCCCGGCCAGCCTGCGTGGGCCTCGGCTCCGTACGTCGGCTGGAGCGATACCTACGCGAGAATGCGGCCGGCCTGTCAGAGCTACCTGATCCGCGTCAGGCGCCAGCGACCCGTGTTTCCTGAGATGCGGGCCACGATTCTCGATTTCCCCAGCGTGTCAGGCGGCCACTACCGCATTCGCTCCGCGGCGCCGGGATGAGCGAGCGCATCGAGATTCATCCCGGGCAACGCGTTCGACCACCGGAATGGCCCGACGGGCCAGGACGTCGTCTTGCTGTCCTACCTTCTCAGCGCGGTCTCCTCGACGGGCGTCGATCAACTCCTGGCGCGCGCGTTCGAGGTCGCTGACTCCCGGGCAGCCGGATCGTGCTGCAACGATTTCATGATCGACGACGATGGCAGCGGGCCGGCAACGGCCGCCCTGGCTCGTGAATGCGCTGCTGATCGATCCCGATGTCGCTCGGCTCTCGCCCGGCCTCCTGGAAGCGCGCTGCGCGCTCAGGGTTCGAGCACGCCGAGCACGCGGAAGTTATCCCGGGCATCACCGCGCAGCCTCTGCCGTCAAACGCGACCGCTAAGAGTCGGAGTTCCCTCCAGCACTATCTCGTCGCGATGCAGGGGTTCGCCAAGGTGAAACCGCGTCGTATTCGGGTATTTCGCCCGAATCTTGCGAGGCGCGATTCCGCAATTGAACACGCAACACGCGACGCCGCCGCCTCTGCAAGCATGCGAAAACCCGGCCGACGACCTCGCATACCGCCCTGGCATGCCGACGTGCGTGGCGGCTTTGCACCTTGTCAAAGACGCATGAGGAAAGAGACGGAACATGCGGCGAACCCCTAGAACGAGGTACGCATGCGACTAATTGGGCTCGCAGTCATTTGTGCGCGATCGGCGCCAGCGTGGCGCCGATGGCGATCGAGGCACAGCCGGCGGACAAGGTCTATCGCATCGGCATGCTCGAGCGGACATCCGCCGACGATCAATGCCGCGAACCTCGAAGCGTTCCGGCAAGGGCTTCGAGACACTGGGATACGTCGAGGGAAAAACCTCGCCATCGAGTACCGCTCGGCCAATGGACGTGACGAACGGTTTCGCGATCTGGCGGCCGAGCTGGTCGCCGCTCAAGGTCGACCTGATCTTGACGCGAGGGACACCCGCGGCCCTGGCGGCCAAGCATGCCACCGCCGGTGGGATCCCGGTGGTCATCACCGGCGTGGGTGATCCGATCGGGCAGGGCATCGTCGCGAGTCTGGCCCGCCCCGGCGGGAACATCACGGGCCTGAGCGCGACTGTAACGGAGATATACCCCAAGCGGGTCGAGCTGCTGAGCGAGCTCGTGCCACGGGCCACGCGGATCGCGGTGCTCTTCAACATGAGCAATCCGGCGATCCCACGTCAGTGGCTCGAGGTGGAAACGGCGGCACGCGCGCTCGGTCTTCAGGCTCACCTGCTCGACGTGCGCAAGGTTGAAGATCTGAGACCGGCGTTCGACATGGCCACCCGACAGCGCGCCGATGCGCTCGTCGTCGGGCTCGAGACGCTCACGCTGGCGAACGCGCCGCTCATCGTGGAGCTTGCGGCCAAGCACCGGCTGCCGGCCATGTACGCGTCGACGGAATTCGTCGGAGGGCTCGCCAGCTACGGCGTCAACTACCCCGACCACTATCGGCGCGCGGCCACGTTCGTCGACAAGATCTTCAAGGGCGCCAAGCCCGCGGATCTCCCCGTCGAGCAGCCCACCAAGCTCGAGCTCGCGATCAATCTGAAGACCGCGAGAGCGCTCGGCCTCACGGTGCCGCAGACGGTGCTGCTGCAGGTCGATCACATGATCGAGTAGGTGTACTCGGTCCTGGTCCGCCATCGTCTCTACGTGGGCTTGACGCTTCGTACCTTGGCCTCACCTTGATGTTCAACACGTGGTGGGTTGTCGTTCTCGGTGTGGTGCTGCGCGAGGAGCGATACCTCGAGCAGATATTTGGCGAGCCGTATCGCCGGTATCGCTCGAAGGTTCGCCGCTACGTGTGAACTCGCGGCGCATTTCATGAGCGGGCGGCAGCTTCGATTCGCCGCCGCAGCCGTCCTGCGTCGTCGGCCTCATCAGCGCGGTCTGGATCTATCTGGCCGCCGCGCCTTCGACCGCCGACGCGCTCGGATACGATCCCGCGCAGTCGAAGCAATATTTGCGGGCAATGGAGCTCTACGGCGGAAAAGCGAACGTGCTCGCGGCCGAGCTTCGGGCCTGGTTCGATGGCCTATGGCACGGTACGCGCCTGGCCTACACCGTGGCGTGCGCGTCCGTGCTGCTGGCCGGCGCATTCTGGCTTGCCGCGGCCGCCTCCGAGGATTGAACCGCTCACGAACGGGGCAGGAGGACCGTAAACCGACTTCCCTTCCTTCGCGTGACTCGGCGATTACTTCCCTCCGTGGGCGGTCGCCACCCCCTTCACGATCGCCAGGCCCAGGCCGGTGCCGCCGCGATCTCGGTGAGCCTGTCGATAGGGGTCGAAGATGGTCGAGAGCGCGTCGGCGGGGATGCCCACGCCGGTGTCCTCGACCTGGAGCTCGAACTCCGTGGTCGCGTCGATGACGCGCACGGTGACCGCGCCCACCGCGTGGCGTAAAGCGAATCGCGTTGGCCGCGAGGTTGACGACGAGCTGATACAGCCGTTCTTCGTCGCCGAGATACGCGAAGTGAGACCCATAGCGCTCGCGCTCCAGCGCCGACGCCGGTCTCCTCGGCCTGGGGATGAAGGTCTTCGACGACGCGATCGATGAGTGCCGCGAGGTCGACCGGCTTGCGATCGAGCTCCGCGAAGCCGGCGCGAAGCCGCGATCATCTCGAGGATCTGATTGGCAAGCCGAAGCAGCCGCTCGGAGCTTCGCGCGATGATCTCGGTGAGACGCTGCTGATTCTCGGTGAGCGACTCGGGCGCGCGCTGATGGAGAAGGTCGACGGCTCCGCGGATCGATCGTCAGCGGCGAGCGAAGCTCGTGGGAGACGATCGCGAAGAACTGCTGCTTCGCCTCTTCCGTCTGACGGAGCTGGCTCGCCATTCGATTGAAGCGACGACGCGAGGGCACCGATCTCGTCGCGGCTCTCGATCGCGATGGGCTCCCGGAAGGCTCCGGCGGCGACCGCTCCGGTGGCTGCGGAGAGCAAACGGAGCGAGCGCGTCATCCGCCGCGTGATGAACGCCGTCGCGAGCAGCGCCAGCCCGACCGCTCCACCCAACGCGAGCAAGACGGTGGACCAGGTGCGGGTCTCGAGGCGCGTTGCTTCAGCCTGTGCCGCCAGGATCCGAGTCCGCGTCGCGGCCATCAGACCGCCCAGGCTCTCTCGGACCTCGTCGGCTCGCGCTCCCGACATGGTATCGATGATCCGAAGCGCGCCCCCGCGGTCGCCGCGCTGAAGAAGGGCCTGCTCCGCGCCGACGATGCTCCAGTACTCCTGGAAGGCGGCGCTTGCCACGAGACGATGCCGGGTCTCCTGCTCATTCAGCGGCAGCTCGGCGAGGCGATCGAGATCCTCGGTCACCCGCCTCCGCCATCTCACTCCAGGCCGCGGCGTGAGCGCTTGTCGCCCAAGCACCACGGCCCGCGTCTCGAGCGCAGACCAGCCGCGGAATCGCGTCGCACGCTGACGCCGTCAGGCTCATCGCCGGGATCGTATGGGTCGTCGTCTCCCGGTTGACGGACACGAGGCGACCTACGGCACCGAGACTCAGCGCGCTGACACTCGTGAGGACCACGATCACCAGGGCAGAAGAGAGGAACATCTTCGAGCTGAGACGCATGCCCAGGCTCTGGCGCCCGTCCATGCCCCACACGTCCGCAAAAGTTATACCGGAATTGAATCTCCAGGCATTTCAACACCTTCCGGGCGAGTCTCAAGCTCCAGGCTGGTAAGTCTCTAGGACGGCTGACCATTCTTGAGCCGGACGCCAGACAAGCCAGAGGCGGCGCAAGACACAACGGCGGCAACTTCGGCCGAGGAGGGTTTCACGGCCGGGAGGGGCTGTGCTACGTGGTGCGTCCGGAGCCACTCGCCATGGCGACAGAGCGACTCTGGCGCGTCGTCGTTCCTCACTCCCCAGAGTGGCGCGAGACATTCCTGCGACTCGCCGCGGAAACGGCAGAAGGTCGAAGCCTCGCGCCGGAGTTCCACGGCAGCATCTTGAGCTTCAACTCGCCGAAGCAGGACCGAAGCGCGCTCCGATTGATCAAGGATCTGATGGTGCAGGCGAGCTTCTCTGTCGAGCACCAGGGGTGCGGGGAGATCAAGGCCTACGTTGGCGACACGCGGGTGTCGATATCGTGCTCGTGCGGCGCCGAGATCGTCCGGCGACTCACGAGCTGAGCGCCTTCGCCGGATTCTGTCGGTGTGTGAATACCTACCGAGGTGCCAACGCCCAGCCGTACGTCTGGAGATCCGTCTTCACGTCGTGCCGGCGCCGGTCGCCATTGCGTCGATCGGGCGTCGCTGGCTGCCAGACTTGCCGGCGATCCCCGCTCCGACGGTCCACGATCACGTCCACGCTCTGGCACGCGAGCGCCTGCTTCAAGTACGTATACGTCTTGGAGTCCTCACGCGAGACGATGAACACCAGGTCCGCCCCACGCGGCCCGGTCGGATTCCCACTGCCACGCGTGCGAGACCAGTGATGGGCGGCCGGCCTGCCCTGTCCATGCTGGCCGGCGCGGCGAGCGCCGGTCGCGTGCGCTGATCAAACCGCGCAAGTGCTCGTCAACCTGCGCCCATTCAGCGAAAAGACGGGGTCCATACTGCTCTCATTAGAATCGAAGACCCGCCGACACGAAAATGGGGAGGAGCCCTCAATTGCGGTGTGGAAAGTCCTCCTGCCACGGAACCACTCGATAAACCGGTTCCGGTAGTAGTACAGCGGCACTGGCCCCCGCCAGCGCAATGGCCGTCAGCAATAGCACGCTGACGTAATCGCCGGACGCCGTGTGCGCGCCCTGCGCCGACACGACCCAGGTGTCGGGGATCCGACCGAGTGCGGAGATCAAGCGCGAACACCCAGAACGGCATGGGACTCAAGCCGAAGAGGTAGCACGCCACGTCCTTCGGGAGTCCTGGAATCAAGAAGATCACGAAGCAGAGGATGGTGCCCTCCGCCTCGACGATGAACCCCAGCTTCCGCCAAATGTCCGGACTCACGAGCCGCTGAATGTAGCGAGCGCCAAGCCACCGAGCCACGGCGAACGCCGCCACAGACCCGAGCGACAGCCCGATCGTCGAGTAGAACAATCCGCCCCATTGGCCAAACAGGTAGCCACCGAGAATCCCCGTCAGCCGCCCTGGAATCGGCGCGATGACGACCTGCAGAACCTGAAGACCAATGAAGATGATCGGCGCCAGGACGCCCCGATCTCGCGGAGCGTCTGCTTGAGAAACCGCTTGTCTACGTAGAGGCGGATGAGGAACTGATAGAGCGGGCGCATCGGTCGCTACGAGCCAGACGCCATATCCGGATGAGCGTGGCGGCGATCACGCCGCCGATGCCCTCATCGCAGCGTCGTCTTCACCCGCCGACTCGGAGACGTCATCGAGCTTCGCCTCGTGCCCCGAACCAGCGTTGATTGACAACAGCCTGCATTCGCCATGTCAAATGCTCCAGGAACAGCGGCAGCAAGGGCGCGTGCCATCGCGGGAATTTTTCGAAAGTCAGAAGAATCGGGTTGTTGCCGCAGCCGGTCGCTCGGCGTCTCCCAGCCGGTCGCCGGCGAGTCTTGAGCCAGCAGCCGGATTCTACGATCAGCAACTGATCATCCTGATAGACTCGCACCAGCCACCCTCAAGCGAGGTGTCATGCGCTGGATCGGGCTCGCGACGCATCGCCTCGTTCTCAGCTCTTGCCCCGCGCTGGTGCACCTGACGATCTGTGGCGCAGTGCCGATCTGGGCCAGCAGACGAGGCGCCGCGGTTTGTGACGGTCGCACCGGGCATCAGCCACGCGAGCTTCGAGGTGCACCCGCCGGACAGTGAGCCCTTCTCAGGCCACGCCTTCCGGATCGATCTTGGTGAGCTGATAGACCTTCGCCTCGTCCCAGCCGGGGGCCCGTCGTCGAGGCAAACCGTGGAGCAGATGGCGGCGTCCTTCCGGCTGTCGTTGCCGTCAATGCCAGCTTCTTCGACAAAGAAGGCCGCGCGATGGGCCTCGCGGTCCAGCTAGGGCAAGCGTCATTGGCCAGTCGGGGAAGCTGAAGAGCTGGGGTGCGCTCGTGGTCACTGGGCTGGACGCGCGGATCGTACTCGGCGCGGGCATCCGGGATCGCCTCACGAACGAGCTCATCGTCCAGGGCATTCCCAGTCTCGTCATTGGCGGACGGGTCCCGGGCTCAAACCGCAGCTGGCGGAACGGACAGCGGTCTGCGCCGCCGCCGGTCGACGCGTCGTCATCGTCGTGGCGACTCGGCGGAGACCACGGCCTTCGCGCGCTTTCGCCGAGCCGTCCGCGAAGAGCGGGCTCGGATGCTCGGATGCGCTGAACTTCGACGGCGGCCCGTCGACGCAGCTCGTGGTGCGGCTGCCCACTCTGACATTGTCGCTGCGGGGTGGCTCGGCGGTGCCGAACGCACTCATTGCTACTCCCGGCAAGAGGTAGCCGTCGTGACCCTTCAGCGACGCCGTAAGGTGTGGAGTCACGCTCCTCCTGGGGCGTGCGCGATCGCGAACACGCCACACACATTCTGGGCGCTATACGCGATGAGCGCAGTCAACTCGTCCGCGCAGCTCGAGCGGGTCGATCTCGACGGCCGGATCACGTTCAGGTTCACCAGCCCGGGAAGCCGGGAAGAGATCCTGCGATGCCTCGCGGAGAGCCAACCGCACGGGCAACCTCGCTTCCGCGCGCCGGTGGGCGTCGGCGTGCCGGGAGGCCCGTGATTACGTTCTGAATCCCTCCTTCAGATTTGCGCTCCATCAGTTGACCGCCAAGCGCCCTCGGCCCTACGATTCTCATTACCCACGCGGCGCTGCTTGTCAGGATCTCAATTCCGGGCAGCAACGCTGACAATTTCTCAGCAACAGAGGGCGCGGTGACGACGAAGTCGGAGCTGTTGCGGTTCCAGGACGTTGCGCGACGCCTACCGGTTGATCGGGAATGTCGATCGTGAGGCGACCTCAGCACTGTGGTAGCGTCGGATGCTCGAGGGGCGTGCCAGCTCATCGGAGTTCCGGTGGCATCGGGCGGCGAAGGGCGATGGGATCCGGCCGCACGGCGCGGTCGAAGTTTTCTCGGCGTTCGCCGCCGGCTTGATTCCCGTGGCTATGAGCTCTTCACGGCTTACCACCGCGAGCTGGAGCCGAGTGGCGATCCCATCTTTCAGGCGTTGGGGCGCGTTCCCCGGCGGTCGTCACCCGCGCTCGACGGCAACTCGTCTCCGACGCCGCGTGGTACCGATCGGCTGCCTGGGAGTACCGCCGGCCCATCGGGATCGATGAGCAGCTCACGTCGGTCTATCCGGGTCTCGGGCGACGGCGCGGTCAGCGTGATTCCTCGTGCACCGCGGAAGCGAGCAAGCGGGAGTTCTCGCGGCGCGGCAGCAGCGGTTGATGAGCTTCTTCCACGCGGAGCTCGGCCCACCATCGGCCAAGCTGCTTCGTGAGCACGATCGACCCGGAGTCTGGACAAACTCTCGCCACGGCCTCTCGCCAGACGCCGGCGCGTCTGCTGGATAGGGCGACAGCGAGAGCAGCTCGCGGCGCGCGTCGGCCTGAGCCAGGCTACCGTCCATCAGTACGTGACCGCGTTGCTCTATCGCTACTTCGCGTCGTGGAGCCGCGCGTTTCAGCTCCTGGCCCTTGCGTAGCTCTAGCGCATCGGGCGCAACGGCTCGAGCGGTTATGGGCCAGCGCCGCAGCACGCCGCTCAAACCGTTGCGCTGGCGTCTGCCAGACTCCCCCGCCAGCCACCTCCCCACAGAGGTGCCCATGCGGCGGATCGGGCTCGTTCTTGCTCTCGCTATCAGCGCGCCTCTTGGTCGCGCGCCGTTGGCCGCCGAGGCGCATGCCCGCTGGAAAGGCCTGCCCGGCTGGGTGTCCCGCTCCTGAGCGCCGGTGACCCGAACCTTGCCCGCCTTCCGTAAGGGGCTGCAGGAGCTGGGCTACATCGAAGGCCGGAATCTTGTCGTCGAGTCACTCGCGACGCTGGCGGAGATCCGGAAAGCGCGCTCGGCGATCTCGAGCAATACGTAACTGAACGAAGTACAAATAA
>ERZ1370068.3693-contig-2795_pt1 | contig 12387 bp, 21 predicted proteins | sample MGYA00561227_ERZ1370068 | MGnify/ENA primary metagenome ERZ1370068 (study PRJEB38410, sample SAMEA6850437) | metagenome | study: Metagenomic assessment of the ecological functions of the soil: analysis of the soil microbiota associated with the...
GTTTGTACTTCGTTCAGTTACGTATTGCTATCTGCGTCTTGAACCAGCACACCGCCGCAGACCGAGCGCAGATCGGTCGCTGGTCTCGCTTCTTCTGGCGGCGTTAACAACCGAATCAGGCGCAGATTCTTTTTCTTCTGCAAGAACGGTGCGCGCTTCGATCTCAAAATCAGGCGCGATGATCACTTCGCTGAAAATTTCGCTGATCACTTTCGCCAGCGACTCGGTCAACGGCCGGTTGCACACGATGATCCCGCCAAAGGGCGCCTGCTTATCCGTCGCAAACGCCTTCTCCCACGCCTTGCGCAGATCTGGATCGGAGCCGACGCCACAGGGGTTCGTATGCTTCAAGATCGCGACGGTCGGCTCTTCAAATTCGGCAATCAAATTCGTCGCGGCGCTAATGTCGAGAATGTTGTTAAACGAAAGCTCCTTGCCCTGAAGTTTCTCGAAGCATTTGTCGAAATCGCCGTAGAAGCGCAGCGTTCTGGTGAGGATTTTCGCCGTAACGCAAGCGCATCGCCAACGGCAGCGAAAGTGAAAAGGAGGCGTCGGTCTTCTGCTGTTTGTTCAGGAAATTGGCAATCACCCGATCATATTCCGCGGTCCTGTTGAAGGCTTTGATGGCGAGGCGCTCCCGAAGTTTCAGCGTCGTTTCGCCGTCGTGTTTCGCCCATGTTTTCGAGCACCGCGTCGTAGTCTGCGGGATCAACGATCGACCGTGACCGATTCATAATTCTTCGCCGCGCTTCGAATCATCGACGGGCCGCCGATGTCGATATTCTCAATCGCTTCCGCGAGAGTTACGCCATGCTTCGCGACGGTGGCTTCGAAAGGATAAAGATTGACCGCCACCAGATCGATCGGATCAAAGCCGCATTCACGCGCTTCTGCCTCGTGTTTAGCGTTCCCGCGCTTGTAGAGAAGCCCGCCATGCACGCGGGGATGCAAAGTTTTTACACGGCCATCGAGCACTTCAGGAAATGCGGTGAAACTCGAGATCTCGCGCACTGGAATTTTTTCCTTCCTCAGCAGGACCGCTGTTCCGCCTGTGGAAATGATGTCTACGCCCTGGCCTTCCAGCGCGCGAGCAAACGCAGCGACGCCGGTTTTGTCAGAAACGGAAATGAGAGCGCGGCGAATTTTCATGAGAACGTTAATCGAAATTGAACGTTAAATCGTTACATCGATTCACGAGCATTCACGATTCACGCAAGCGCGTCAGCGGTCGAGGAGGACGTTCTTGGCCGCAGGATACAGCACCGGGCAGCAGCCGATGGTTTCGCAAAATGCTTTGCTGAAATGACTCAGGCTCGAATAGCCCACTTCTGTCGCGGCTTCGGTGACGTTGTAACGGCCGGTGCGCAACAACTCGGCCGCCCGTTCCATGCGAACATTTCGCAAGTATTGCGGAATTGTGTGACCGACTTCGCGCGAAAAAATTCTGCTCAGGTAAAACGGGCTGCAGCCCACCTCTTGCCCCAACATTTCCAGCGTCGGCGGGTTCACCAGATCGCGCGTGAGAATCTCCTTCACCCGGTCCACTCGCTCGCGCGCCAGGCGTTTCTGGCGCATGCAGAAAAATTCCGGATCCTTCGGCGCAAAGAAAAACTGCGCCATGAGCTCCAAGGCCTTGCCTTGAGTACCAGAGGACCTGCGCCGCTTTGGCGACCGGGGCTCCGTCAGGCTCGCCACGACGCTGCGTTGCTGCATCGTCATTGGACGCGCGGGCGCGACCACGTTCTCCTCTTTCTTTCCGAAAGGATGCGGCGAATCTCCGGTTCAAGATCGGCTTCGTTCTGCGCAAGCTGGTTGCGCAAATGCTCGCGCGAAAATTCGAGCGTCACGAATTGGTGATGATCGTGTGCGCGCCGTGACGCAGGCAACGGCCCATCGGCAACAGCATAATAGCCGCAATTGCCCGGCAGATAATCGCTGCGCGTGCCGCCGGCTCCGCCAACGGCTCCATGTCCGTTGAGGTTCAGGCAAAACTCCAGGCTATTCGGATGAAACGTGCGTCCCCAGTTAAACGAACGCTCAATGCGAAAGTCATGCCACTCGATCGCGACACCGATCTTGTCGACATCTCCGTACAACGGACGCCATCCGTCTTTCACTTCGCGCCATGCAGCTTGTTCCGCTGCGCAACCAGGATTCATCTTGCGTAAACTACGAGTGCGGGTGGGTAGAAATGCAAGGAAGGTTTGACTTCCTGTAACGCATCGCGGTCCCACTTTCCCAGCGTTGAGCGCCGCGTCATACGTGCTCTGGGCGAAATCGAAGCAGGACTTCATCCGGCTTTCTCAGCCGTGCGCACCGACGTCATATGGCAACATGAACTCCCGAAGTTTCGGTTCGTAGAAGGCTGCTGCGGGCTGGACCTTCGCTTCTGCAAATCCCGGTGGTTCAGGATAGGCGTAGGAATAAAAATCGGCGTCGGCGCCGCAGCGTTGCCGGGCCAAAAACCGAGGCTACTCACCTCCTGTGAGTACGCCTCTCGCGTAATTGCATCAGGCAGATGCGGGATCCCGCCGGGATGCGGCGGCGCCGGTCCGCCCGGAAAACCGCGTGACCGCCAGATCGAAGCTGCCCCAGAAGAAATGCACAGGACTGCATTTGCCACAAAACCGCGATCGAAACTCCTTGAACACGCGATCGCTCTGCACCAGAACGCGCCAGAATCGATTGGCGTATTCCCGATCGTAAGCGCAGTGCTCTTCATCTTGATCGAACGGGATCGGATTCTCAATCTCGTTAGGCATCATGTTGATGGTCACAGGCAGATTCCATCTCGGCTAGCGCATTCATCACTTCACGGTAAAATTTCGCCACCGACTGTGCGACGCAGTTCAACACTCGTGCCGCACCATCGCTCTTAAGGATGCGCAATTCGTGATCGATGAAATCGAAACGAATTTCGAATGTCGATGTGCCGTGCGGGATCGGCGAAGTGGTCAGGCCGCGCGAAGTCACGTAAAGCGTCACGTGCCATGAGTGATTCGTCCATGGACTCAGCGTCAGGCGAATTTTGCCCACGATCTGCGTCCACATGTGCAGCGTCGTCGCGGTATCCTGCCACTCTGCAAATGGCAGAGCCGGCCACGGGTTAGATGCGTCATTCATTTGTCTCCCTACTCCCGGTTAATGAAATCGGAAAATGACCGCTTCACTTTCTCGAACATTCCGCGGGCTTCTTCCTGTGCTCTGTTGAAACCGTGCTTGATCGATCGTTTCGCGCTCCTGATGACGCCGGTTACCTCTCCCTGATCGTAGTCGCCTTCGACGTCCTCCATGGTGGCCCCGGCAAACATGCCCTCCGTTCGCCTCACCGTGCCTCGCGTCCCGCCGATGTAAATCGTGCCGACGGGACGCGACGACCTGTTTCGAAGAGTCACAATCCACATCGGTTCGCCGCGCTCGTCTGTGCGCAATGTGTAATCGGCTGTTGCAAAACTGGTGTGCGACGCCTCGGCCGTATGACTCGCCACCGCGTACGCGCCGCTGGAATCCAGGTTTAACCGTGAGACATCGATCGTCGCTCCTTCAGTGGAACCTGCTACGTCGCGGTCTGCCTCGTTATCGGAATCAATCCTGCCATCAGCAATTTCCAGTTCGCGCACGCCGCCACCCTGCGGATCTTCCACAACAATTTTCCATTTCTCTGGCTGCGGATCGCCCTTGGTGCCACGAATCGACACAATTTGCTGTAGCGCGTCGCGACCGAATTCGCTGCCGAGCACACGCAACGCTTCGTACGCAGGTAGCGTTTTCCTCGGCCAAAACCGGCGTTGCCAAAAGCAAAGCCCAACCCACACTCGCCACATCCAGCAAAATTGAACAGCGCTTTGACTGACTGTCCATCGGCTTTTGCATTGCGGCGACATCTCAGCGCATTTCAAAATTACGCTCGCCCTTGAATCAGTCGCTGAAATCTGCTCACGTCTTCGCGGGCTGCGATGAAAAGAAGCAAAGTCGAATTTAGCAGTCACACTGCGAACCTCGCGTTGCTGAGGAAATGCGTTCGCGAGTTCCTCGAACGGCTATCCATTCTCAGAAAAGGAGCGAATGTTCATGGTGCTCGGCGTGGATGAAGCGTGCACGAACGTCATCCGCTACGCGTATCGTTTGCGCGACGATCGACTCATCTCGTTGCGAATGGAAGGATTACGCAAATGCGTGCGCATGCGCTTGCGGGATTATGGCGAGAAAGTTTTCCCGCACGAAATGAAAGGCCGGTCGCACGACCTGATCAAACCGGGCGGGCTCGGTCTTCACCTGATTCGCTACGCGTTTGACGAGGTTGATTATGTCCACAAGCGCCGTGGCACCGAGTTGGTGCTGACCAAAAATTTGGAGTGATGGAGTAATGGAGTCGTTGGAGCGTTGATATCTCCGGCCGATTACTACATTCACGACTCCAACGACTCCAATACGATGAAACCGCCGGAGCCAGACGCTGCTTTTGAAATTTCGCTGCGACCACCCGCGTTCAGCGAGTTCACCGGCCAGGTAAAGGTGCGCGAACGGCTGGAGCTGATGGTGGAAGCGGCTAAAAAGCGCGGCGACGTGCTCGAGCACATTCTCTTGAGCGGACCGTCCGGGCTCGGCAAGACCACGCTCGCCTACATCATCGCCAACGCGATGGGCGTGAATATCAAAAACACCAGCGGACCGGTGATTGAAAAGGCCGGCGAACTCGCAGGACTTCTCACCAGCCTCGAAAAAGGCGATGTGCTCTTCATTGACGAGATTCACCGGCTGCAGCCGGCCATCGAAGAATATCTCTACCCGGCAATGGAAGATTACCGGCTCGACATCATCATTGACCAGGGACCGCAGGCGCGCAGTCTGCGTCTCAATTTGCCAAAGTTCACGTTGGTGGGCGCGACGACGCGCGCGGGAATGGTAAGCGCGCCACTCCGTTCGCGTTTCGGAATGACGGCGCGGCTCGATTACTATAACGCCGAGGAAATGCAGAAGATCATCGTGCGCAGCGCCCAACTGTTAGGCGTGGAGATCGACCTCGCGGGCGCGGCCGAGATCGCGGCGCGCTCACGCGGGACCCGCGCACGGCGAACAATCTGTTGCGCTGGGTGCGCGATTACGTGCAGGTCAAAGCCGAAGGGAAAATCACTGCCGAACTTGCAGACCGCGCGCTCGCGATGCTCGAGATCGATCGCGACGGATTTGATCAATGGGACAAACGCATCATCGAAACCTTGATCCATAAATTCAACGGTGGGCCTGTTGGACTGACTTCGCTCGCAGTCGCAGTGGGCGAAGAAGCCGGCACAATCGAGGAAGTCAACGAGCCCTATTTGATCATGGAAGGCTACATCAAACGCACGCCGCAAGGCCGCGTTGCCACCGCAAACGCTTATCGCAAGCTCGGACTAAAGACGCCGGCGCAACAGGCGTCGAGACCTAGAGCTGTTCGGTAGCGGCGTCGTCCTGCAATCGCCCCGACACAGGACCGCCTACAGCGTGTCTCAGTCCAGAGGCGTTTGTCCCAGACTGCTTCTCGTCGGGATCGGTGTCTCGCCTGCGACGCAGCACCGCTACACGCCCATCATCTGCCGCGTGCGCCGCGATCAGAACACCGTGAGGATGCCGTTACTGTAAGTTCCGACTCGCACCCACGTGTAGTTGCCGTTGCGCAGTCGCACCGCCCAAAAATCGAAATCACCGTTCAGCCGGTCGCCGGCAGCGTCGAGCGCTGTCGATCCAGTTATGGCTCGATAATGCGTCTGCTTCGTCGACGAACTGCCGCTTTGAATCTGTCGAAATTCTTTAGCGGTTTCGCGTGTCGCAACGCCAGTTGCACCACAAACAGCGCATCGTAAGCGAGATAACGCAAACGCATCCGGCGTGATGCCAGTGCGCGCTTCGATCTCATCGGCAATCGGCTGCCACCGATTGCGCAGCGCATCGGGCAATCCGAAAATCGGATTGGGATAACCAACGCTCGCCGCAAAACCGGCCGCAGTCGAATCGCTGGTCAATGCCGCCGAAAGAGCGACGCCGTCGCTGCCATACCACGCCGTGTTTGCGAAGCGTAGGATTCGCTTGTGCTGAATGAAGATACGTCAACGAGCCTCATCGAACGCCGCCAGATAAACGGCTATCGCAGACGGACTAATGCCGCTGCCAATCAAGCTCCGCGATCTGGGACGCAACAGAGTTGGTTGCGGCGGAAAAGTCAGTCGTGGTCGGCTCGTAGCGAAACCCCGGAAGTCACTCTGCCTCCAAAAGCCTGGAACCTTATCTGAACGGAATCGTGCAGACCGTTGTTGCCGCGCGTCGTTGCGCCAAAGCGGAACAATGGCGCGAATGCCATCGTGCTGCAGTAACGCACACAAGCGCCTCGGCCTCGCGGGTATCCGTTAGGGCAAAACCGAAGGATGTTATCGCCGGGGATGGCGAGCGAAGATGCCGTGCTACCCTGGCTGATCACAAGAATATTGTGCGCGTCCGCGAAAGGTTTGATCATGGCTACTTCGGCACTGGATCTGCGGCCCGATGACGATCCTGAACGCCGCGTCGCATGGAGGTCCTGAATAGCGTCGAGTGCCTTTGTCCGGATCGAGTTGCGTGTCGCGAACAAGGAATCGGAATCGGACCGGGCGATACTGAGGGACCGATGTTTTTGAGATCTCGCTGCTGCAATCCGCAATGCGGCGACGGTGTTTTTGCCAAGCGAGAACCCCGATCCGGTTAACGAGACGAGCACGCCAATCTTGACCGAGCGGTTGCGAAGAGTTTGCCAGCTTCGAACTTTTGCTGCGGGAACAAGCAACGCCAGAAGCAGTCCACAAACAATGACACGAAGCGATGACGCGAATTTTCATAACCGCCCGATCATCTCCGGATCCGGCGTGAAGACAGTCAAGAATCGATCGCTGCGTGGATGTAGGCGGCTGTTGCGAGCAGCGAAGATCTCTGACTGTTCGAGCCGCCTGATTAATCCGCTGCCAGACGATAAACTGTCGCAGGACGCTTCTCGAATCACAATACAACTCTGCGCTCTGACACTGATCTCTGTGCGTTAACGTTTTAACGCTTCGAATGCAACTGACAGCGGATTTCTTCCAGCAGACGGCCAAAGTTTTTACTGTCTCCGAGCTGACGCGAAGCATCCGCGGCACGCTTGAGACAAAGTTCGCCGCGGTCTGGGTCGCAAGGAGAAATGTCAAACTACAAATTGCACCCGAGCGGTCATCAGTATTTCACGCTCAAAGATCAACGCGCACAGATCTCATGCGTGATCTGGCGAGACACGATGCAGCCGCCGCGACAACCGCTGGCCGATGGCGCACAGGTGCAAGTCTTCGGCACCGTCACGGTTTTCGAAGCGCGCGGACAATACCAACTCAACGTTCAGATTCATTCAGCCGCGCGGAGTCGGCTTGCTCCAGGCAAAATTTGAAGCGCTAAAGCGCAAGCTTGAGGCAGAAGGATTATTTGCTCCGGAACGGAAACGGCCGTTGCCGAAGTTTCCGCGTCGGATCGGGATTGTGACTTCACCAAGCGGCGCAGCTGTCCGCGACATGCTGAACGTGCTGCGCCGTCGCGCACCGTGGTTGCAGATTCTGATCAACCCGGTGCGCGTGCAAGGAACCGGCGCAGCGCAGGAAATTGCAGTGGCCATTCGCGAGTTCGCCACGCCTAACGAGGTATTTGCGCCTGTCGATCTCATCGTGGTCACGCGCGGCGGTGGCAGCATCGAAGATTTGTGGGAGTTCAACGAAGAGATCGTCGCGCGCGCGATATTCCATTCCGCCGTGCCAATCGTCTCGGCAGTCGGTCACGAAATCGATTTTACCATTTGCGATTTTCGTCGCAGATCTGCGCGCGCCTACCCCGAGCGCTGCGGCCGAATTGATTGTCCCCGATGTCATCGATCTCCAGCGGCAGATCGATCGTTGCGCGCGCACGCTGGGCCGCCAGTTGCTGAACCGCGTACGCGACGCGCAACAACGGCTCGATCACGCGCGGGATACTTTGCAGCGTTGTCTCGCGCATAAGATTGAGGGCTACAAGCGCGGTCTGACCATGCACTTACGGTGTGATGCAAGCGCGCAGTCCTGTGCGCGAGCTGATGATGCGCCGCAACCATTTTGCCGATCTCCATCGGCGACTGGTCGCCTGCCCTGCGCGCTTGATTGAAAACGCAAGACACCGTTTCAGTCGCATCGAAGGAATTCTGCGCGTGCTCGGACCCGACGCGACGCTGCGCCGCGGTTACAGCATCACCATGAACGATCGCGGCCAAATCATCCGCGACAACCGCAGTAGTTAGGCCAAAGATGAAAATTCGCACCCGCGTCAGCGACGGCGAATTCGGCTCAGAGTGTTGTAGGCACACTTTGTCTCTGCGCTTTAGGCAGGCTTGTTAGCGTAAACAAGCTGCAGCTGAACCACGCCTCCGATAGGCGCAATTGAATGAAAGTTTGCCACCCTGCTCACGACTCATCGGTTCCGCTGAGCCTGTCCAGCTGGCATGATGTTGTCGCGACTTTCCGGTTTTGCTCTTTGTATCCTTCTTTGAGGTTACCCTGTGACATCTTCGGTCGGAGACCCTTTGCCTGTTCTCTTCAGCCTTGGTGCGGCCAGGCAGCGAACTATTGTATCCCTGCTGGCTCATGTGTGTGTTCACCCCGGGATTATTCGTCGGACCGTAGTTGTTAGGCCCGCCAGTTTGACCTTCACTGCGTCCCTGCGCAATCGCACCTGCAGTTAAGGCTATAAGACCCGCTGCTATAGCCGCGGCCACTTTGGCTTCGACAGATAATTTCATGTTCTCCATTCATTTTTTGCCCTCGTCGATCGCCGGCTTTTTCCCGCATAGCTCCCTTTTCGCCTCTTGGATCAGCGAGAGAACTGTTCGGTAATTCAGAACCAGCCAGTTCAATCTACTGAAACGAGGTCTTGGCTTTTGGATACGGTTCGAATCGTATCCCACTGCTGGATGTTCGTGCCAACCACAGATTCGGACTTACTAAACGCCGCCCAATCTTGCTGCGACAGCGATAACCCCCTACGGGAGATGGAGCTCTGAGATTGCGCGTAATGGCCGCTTGTCGCCAAAAAATGTTCCTGCCGCACACTTCAGTGATCAATGCTCGAGGGGTGACAACTAGTTCCCTAAGGCTTTATCACTACCACTGTGCCGAGGTGGGCGGCGTTATAAAACTGGCGCGCTTTCCAATAAGGCATCCTAATGCATCCGTGTGATGCCGGCACCCCCGGCAGGTAGCCTTGGTGCAATCCGTAGCCCGGCGAGAATTCGACAAAGTAGGGCATCGGGGCGCCCACGAAGTGCGAATGCGGCGGTTTGGCGGTCACGCCTGCTATCGACGTTGGCCTTCACGACCCGGCCTGAGTCATCAACGTAGTCACCATAAACACTGGAGCGATGATCTTCGTCCTTACGGATGACTTGAAAGCGACCAACCGGAGTGCGTACTCCTTCGCGACCACTGGATATGCGCGACGACGCGGTTCTATGTCCTCCGCGGTAGAGATAGGCTTCCTGTGCCCGCAAGCTCACGACGATCGACGGCCGGCCGGAATGAGCCTCCGGTAGGTTCGACGTGACCATGTCGGTCACAGTGCTGCAGCCACTCAAAATCATGAGAGTCGCGCAGAGCGCAGAAAATTGTGAAAGTCGATTCATGCACTCTGTGTCCGACGATTATCGAGCAATCACGCCTACTTCGTTTCGTCTTAACCGCTCAGTGACCTTCACACCTTTTTGCGACTGTTGATAACAAACGTATTGTTTTCTCCCAAAGTTGACCACGGCCCACGCGGCACTTCGCTAAAGTCCACAAACCGCCAGTCGGTGACGTCCGTTTGTTTCAGGCCGAGATAGTCTCGCACGGCAGGGGAGACATCGAGGCCAGCGCCCTTATTCAGATTGGGTTTTGGACGTTCATTGCCAAACACGTATTGCCAATGGTCCGTTCGGAATGGTCCTGCGTCTTCCCACTGCGCATAAGCGATTCGATTGCCCTTGCGGATCGCGACCCATCGATCTTTGCAAGTGGAAACAGCCGGACCCTGGTACGCCTCTTGAAACCACGGAACAACTCGAGGCGCTTCCGGCCGGTGGCCTGTACGTGCTTTGTCGTTGTAGGGGAGTGCGCAGTAAAATGGGTTCTGCCGCGGTGTAAATTTTACCGGGACATAATTACGCCGATGGGCAGGATTTGGATCATCAAAACCGCCGTAGTTTTTAGTCCATTGTTTGTCCCAGGCACTTGTGCGATTCGGGACGAGATTATTTCCACCTGGCTGTTCGCCGATCCAAAAGACTGTTGTTACGATATTTGTTTTCCACGGATACGGCCGCGCAGGCCGAGAGGCGGACGATTTTCTGATGCGAGGCTTGTCCTTTTCAGTGACCGCTTCGATTTGAGCAGCAAAGGCCGGATCAAACGCGATGAAGAGAGCGAAACAAAAAGGCTAGAGTGAGCAGCGTTTCCCCATCACTTTCCAATCGGTTCCCATTCAAACGCTGCGTGAAGCCCCGAAAGGCTTACTTCGCGTTTCGCGGTCTAGATTATCACTTTAGACAAGATTACAAACCGATATTTTTTAGGATTCAACGAGCACGTGATGCAATCACGGCAACGCAGGCAGCTCCCGGAGTCTTCTGCGCCGCCCACTGCTGGCGGCAATAAGAGCGCCAAGAACCTGAGGTCGACAAGTCCTCCGTCTGATTCAGATCCGTTTAACGACCCCAACTGTCGGGAAAAATCTCGCGGTCGTCACGACAGTTCCCTTCTCATCCTCCATGCTGACGGCCGGAATTCATTCAGTGATCTGTTCTCCTCACGCATATTCAAGGCCAGTGGAACAAATCATTACGCGTCCACGACCTTCCTGCAAGCTTACAACATTGAGCAAATAGTTTCAGACTGATTGAGGCGGACAGAACCGTTAGGCTGAACATTGCTATGAAGTCCGAAACGTCCGGTCACCTTCGACGCGTTTTAGGCGTCGGCTTCGGTCTGGCTGGTGAGTATCGGTGGTACGATCGGTGTCGGTATTCTTCGCACACCGGGCTTGGTCGCGGAACAACTGCATGCGCCATTGGCGATTGTTTTGTTGTGGGTTGCGGGAGGCATATACACGCTGCTTGGTGCAAGTTGTTTGACGGAGTTGGGCCTCATGCTCCCGCGAGCCGGCGGGTTCTATGTTTATGTGCGCCGCGCTTTGGCAACACGAGCGGGATTTGCCGTCGGCTGGACCGACTGGCTCTGTATACTGTTCGATCCTCGGATATTTGTCGATCGCCATCGCCGAGTTCATAGCGGCCTTGGGGCTGATACACGGGGTGCCATTCGATTCCTCGCGGTTTTAATTCTCATTAGCATTGTGGCGTTGCAATGGCTGGGCATTCGCATCAGCAGTCAATTTCAAGAAGTGACCACCTCACTGAAGTGCGCTTGCGTTTTTGGTTCTTGTTTCGGCGTGCCTGCTCGTGCCAACTGAGCGGACATGCATCTTGCACGGATTCCGTCATCGATGACGTTCAGCGGATTGATGGTTGCCTTGCAGGCGATTGTCATTACATACGGCGGCTGGCAAAGCCCCTTGTATTTCATAGAGGAAGATCGCGATCCGGCACGCAATCTTCCGCGAGCGATGATCGGCGGTGTGCTGTCGGTGATCGGGATTTACCTGCTTGTTAATATCGCGTTGCTGAGAATACTGCCGATGTCGGAGCTCTCAGGCGCAACGCTCCCGGCGGCTGACGCTGCACGCGTCATCGCCGGCGCACACGGGCGGAATCTTATCACTGCTGTTGTCAGTGATCTCCCTTGTGCCGCTGTTGAACGCGATCACGATGATGGTACGCGCGTCATTTTCGGCATGGGACGTGACCAGCTGTTCTGGTCGCGCACATCGACCGTGAATCGCCGGCGGCACGCCGGATACTGCAACACTGATTAACGGCCGCAGTCGCTGTTGGTCTCATCGCAACTGGCACATTTCAGCGCCTGGATAGCAATGACATCTTTCTTTTTGGCGGCTAATTATAGCCTCTGCTGCGTCGCGTTGGTCGTATTAAGACGCCGAGAACCTGACTTACCACGACCTTATCGCGCTTGGGGATACCCATGGTCGGTCTGGTTGGTCACGGCCGGCAGCGTGATCTTTCTGCTTGGAATGTTGGCGGGAGACATGTTCAACGGACTCGCGGCTCTCGGACTGCTCGCGATCGGTCTCATCGGACACGCACTGTTCACTCGGAGAGCTACTCCGTCGTGACTTGCGGTAGCGTAGCTCCCGAGTGCCGGCGAGCATACTTCAGGACAAACGGAACCAGCGCTGGTCTATCCCTTTTCAGACACGAGAGTATTTGGCGTCTCGGCAACG
>ERZ1370068.9063-contig-787_pt1 | contig 12382 bp, 17 predicted proteins | sample MGYA00561227_ERZ1370068 | MGnify/ENA primary metagenome ERZ1370068 (study PRJEB38410, sample SAMEA6850437) | metagenome | study: Metagenomic assessment of the ecological functions of the soil: analysis of the soil microbiota associated with the...
ATCAGCCCGAACGGCAATCCACGGCAACTATGGGTTTGCGTCCTGGCATATCGCATACAAAAATGCGATCCATCGCGCTCGTTGAATGAAAATTAGGGGCGCATTGGGGGACGGCCTTGCGCTACGGGACAGGCGGCCCGATCGGGGATGGAACATGGATGCGTCCCATGACTTCCCATTGCTGCGCATGGCAAATTCGCAATTGGCCGAAAGGAGCGGATGCCGCGCCGACGGGCCCATTTTACAATTCCAACCTGTGATCGATCGGAGAAGACGGCCGCCGCGGCAGTAAATACAACATTGGAAGCCGGCAGAGACCGGTGCAACCATAAATCGACGGGAGAGAATCAAATGAAACACACAGCACAAACGGCGTTGAGCGCAATTGCTGCCTTATGCGCAGTCGGGATTTCTGTTCCTGCAAACTGCCGCATGGGAACCGGTGCGGCCCGTCTGAGTTCATCGTTCCTGCCGGCACCTGGCGGCGGCGCCGATCAGATGGCGCGGACGATCCAGGGCATCGTCACCAAGCATAATCTGATGAAGCAGCCGATGGTCGTCATCAACAAGTCCGGCGGCGCCGGCGGCGAAGGCTTTCTCGACCTCAAGGCGTCGGTCGGGCAATCCGCACAAGATCATCATCACGCTGTCGAACCTCTTCACCACGCCGCTTGCGACCGGGATTCCCGTTCAGCTGGAAGGATCTCACGCCGGTGGCGATGCTGGCGCTCGACGAGTTCGTGCTCTGGGTCAACGCCGACAAGCCGTACAAGACCGTCGAAGGATTACGTCGACGCCGTGAAGGCGGCGCCCGCCGGCACCATCAAGATGGGCGGCACCGGCTCGAAGCAGGAAGACCAGATCATCACGGTCGCGCGTCGAGAAGGCGACCGGCGCCAAGTTCACCTACATTCCCTACAAGGGCGGCGGCGAAGTCGCCGTTCAGCTGGTCGGCAACCACGTCGATTCCGACCGTCAACAATCCGATCGAGGCGGTCGGCGCAGTGGCGCGGCGGCAAGCTGCGTCCGCTCTGCGTGTTCGACGCGCAAGCCGATGGCCTATGACGAGCAAGATCGCCGACGGCAAGAGCTGGAAGGATATTCCGACCTGCAAGTCGCAGGGCCTCGACATGGAATATCTGATGCTGCGCGGCATCTTCATGTCGCCCAAGGCCACCAAGGACCAGGTCGAATATTACATCGACCTGTTCAAGAAGGTGCGCGCCACGCCCGAATGGCAGGACTTCATGAAGAGCGGCGCTTTCAACACGACCTTCCTGACCGGGGCCGACTACGCCAAGTGGGTCGAGGTCGAGGAAAAGCGCCACGAGGTCCTGATGAAAGAGGCCGGCTTCCTCGCCACGCCGGGAAACTGATCGACTGAGTCAGAACCCGCGAACCGGAACGCAGCATAGACGCCGGCCTGCAGAACCCGCAGGCTCGACCTCGCATGGAGTTTCGATGACCACAGACAGCTCGAGCAAGCGCCGGCCCGACCCACAAGGCCGTGGAGGCCGGCGATCACGCTGCTGATCGCGCTGTTCGGCGCGATCGTGATCGTCGGCAGCGTGAAGGCCGGCATCAACTGGGGCGCGGAAGGTCCGCGCGCCGGCTTCTTTCCATTCTACATCGGAATCTTCATCGTCGCCTCCAGCGCGATCAATCTGTGGAACGGACTGCGCGAAGACAATGACGAGACTGTTCGCCGAATGGGGACAGCTTCGCCAGGTCATGAGCGTCGTCGTTCCGACCGCGATCTATGTCGGCGCGATGCCGTTCACCGGCCTGTACCTCGCCTCGATCATCTTCATCGGCTGGTTCATGCGATGGCTCGGCAAATACAGCTGGCTGGTCGTGCTGGCCGTGGCGCTTCGGCATGCCCATCGTCACCTATTTCATTTTCGAGCGCTGGTTTCTGGTCCCGCTTCCCAAGGGGCCGATCGAGGAATGGCTCGGTCTGTAGACGTCGTCATCAGCACGGGCTGCAGGACTTACCGGGATGGAAGAACTCGTCAATCTGTTTCACGGCTTCGCGGTCGCGCTGCAGCCCTTCAACATCATGGTGATGATCGTCGGCATCGTGCTCGGCGTCATCATCGGCGTGCTGCCGGGACTGGGCGGCGCCAACGGCGTGGCGATCCTGCTGCCGCTGACGTTCAGCATGCCGCCGACATCGGCCATCATCATGCTGTCCTGCATCTACTGGGGCGCGCTGTTCGGCGGCGCGATCACCTCGATCCTGTTCAACATACCCGGCGAACCATGGTCGGTCGCGACGACGTTCGACGGCTACCCGATGGCGCAGCAGGGCAAGGCCGGCGAGGCGCTGACGGCGGCGCTTCACCTCGTCGTTCGTCGGCGCGCTGTTCGCCGTCATCATGATCACGCTGGTCGCGCCGCTGGTCGCGAGCTTCGCGCTGCGATTCGGGCCTGCCGAGAAATTCGCGGTCTATTTCCTGGCGTTCTGCAGCTTCGTCGGCTTGAGCAAGGAGCCGCCGTTCAAGACCATCGCGGCCATGATGATCGGCTTTGCGCTTGCCGCCGTCGGCCTCGACTCCATCACCGGACAGTTGCGGCTGACGTTCGGCTTCACCGAATTGCTGAACGGCTTCGACTTCCTCATCGCCGTCATCGGCCTGTTCGGCATCGGCGAGATCCTGCTGACGATGGAGGAAGGCTTGAGCTTCCGCGGCGGCAACGCCAAGATCAATTTGCGGGTGGTGCTGCAGACCTGGAAGGAACTGCCGGCCTACTGGATGACGTCGCTGCGCTCCTGCATGATCGGCTGCTGGATGGGCATCACGCCGGCCGGCGCGACGCCGGCGTCGTTCATGAGCTACGGCATCGCCAAGCGGGTGTCGCAAGAACGGCAGCCAATTTCGGCAAGGGCGAAATCGAAGGCGTGATCGCGCCGGAGACCGCGGCGCACGCCGCCGGCACCGCGGCGTTGCTGCCGATGCTTTCGCTCGGCGTGCCCGGCTCTCCGACGGCGGCGGTGTTGCTCGGCGGCCTGCTGATCTGGGGCCTGCAGCCCGGACCGATGCTGTTCGTCGAACAGAAGGAATTCGTCTGGGGCCTGATCGCCTCGATGTATCTCGGCAATCTCGTCGGCCTGATCGTCGTGCTGACCTGCGTGCCGGTTTTCGCGGCCATCCTGCGCGTCCCTTCAGCATCATCGCGCCGCTCATCCTGGTGCTGTGCGCGATCGGCGCCTATTCGGTCCACAGCAGCTACGTTCGACGTGATGCTGATGCTGGTGTTCGGCGTGATCGGCTATCTGCTGAAGAAGTGCAATTACCCGCTCGCGCCGCTGGTGCTGGCGATCGTGCTTGGCGACAAGGCGGAAGAGGCATTCCGGCAGTCGCTGCTGGGATCCCAGGGTTCGCTCGGCGTGTTCTTCTCCAACACGCTGGTCAGCAACGATCATGATCCTGGGATTGATTGCGCTGTTCTGGTCGGTGATCCAGCAAGGCTATACCCGCCTGCGCGCCGCCGCCGCCTGAAACACCAACGCGGAACGCGTTGACCCGCCATCAGACACCAAAGCATGTTTTTGTCCTGATCAGGGGCTGTGCAATCTCACGCACGGCCATTCTCGCTTCGCGCTTGCAGCAATTCCGCGCGATACACGAATTGCCGTGCGGCAACTGGTCAAGATTTCTCTTGTCTACTGGCATAACATATACCAAACTCCTCCTGAGCTGTCGGGCATCGATAGAACAGCCTATGGAGGGAAGATGACGGACACAGTTGCACGGAGCGGCCCCGTTGCGGCGGCCCGAGTCAGCGATGCCTATCGCTGGACCCAATTGGCCATCGGCGTCGCTCGCGATGGTGATGATCGCCAACTACCAATATGGCTGGACATTCTTCGTCCCCGACATCCAGAAGAAATTCGGATGGGATCGCGCCTCGATCCAGTGGGCCTTCACGCTGTTCGTGCTGTTCGAGACCTGGCTGGTGCCGGTCGAAGGCTGGTTCGTCGATAAATACGGCCCGCGCATCGTCGTCCTCATCGGCGGCATCCTCTGCGCCATCGGATGGGCGATCAACGCCCAGGCGACCACGCTCAACGGCTACTATCTCGGCATGATCATCGCGGGCATCGGCGCCGGCGGCGTCTACGGCACCTGCGTCGGCAACGCGCTGAAATGGTTTCCCGACAAGCGCGGCCTTGCCGCCGGCATCACCGCCGCCGGATTTCGGCGCGGGCTCGGCGCTGACGGTCGCGCCGATCCAGGCGATGATCAAGGACTCCGGCTTCCAGACCACCTTCCTCTATTTCGGTCTCGGCCAGGGCATCATCATCGTGATCCTCGCCTTCTTCCTGTTCGCGCCGAAGGCCGGACAGGTGCCTGCGGTGACGCAGAACGCCAACATGCATCCAGACGCCGGCGCAATTATCAGCCGACCGAGGTGATCCGTCAGCCGATCTTCTGGCTGATGTATTTCATGTTCGTGATCGTCGGCGCCGGCGGATTGATGGTCACCGCCAACCTCAAGCCGATCGCCGTCGACTGGAAGGTCGACAGCGTGCCGGTCACGCTGATGGCGGTGACGATGACGGCGGTGACGTTCGCGGCCACCATCGACCGCGTCCTCAACGGCCTGACCCGCCCGTTCTTCGGCTGGATCTCGGACATGATCGGCCGCGAGAACACCATGTTCATCGCGTTCGGCATGGAAGGCGTCGGCATCTGGGCGCCTCTACATGCTGGGCCACGATCCGGTCTGGTTCGTGCTGCTGTCGGGCTTCGTGTTCTTTGCCTGGGGCGAGATCTACTCCCTGTTCCCGTCGACCTGCACCGACACCGTTCGGCGCGAAGTTCGCCACCACCAATGCCGGCCTGCTCTACACGGCAAAGGGCACCGCGGCGCTGCTGGTGCCGGTGGCGAACTACATGCAGCAGTCTTCGGGCACCTGGGACAACGTGTTCATCGTCGCGGCCGGCGCCAACATTCTGGCCTCGCTGCTGCGCGATCGCGGTGCTCAAGCCCTGGCGCAAGGTCGGTGGTCGCCAAATCGCAGGCATCGACGGCCCTGATCCGCAGCCGGGATCGCTTGTCCGAAGACAAGCGCGCCTCATCCTCCGGGATGGGCGCGTTTCTTTGCGCCCGACGCGCCTCTGGTATACCTGAGTGCTTTTGGATCGCATCCAGGCGACATCCGCTTCTCCACGGCCTGAGACGCGCGCGGCCTGCAAGAACGTCAGTATTACTGCCTATTTATCTTGATCCCGTGCGGAATATGTCCACTCCAAACCGTGTTGACAATTGGCATTATGTATACCAGACTTGATCGCAATAGACGTCACCCAAGGAGGTTGCCATGCAAGTCGGAGATATCCTGCGCAAGAAAGCCGCCCGTGTCGCAACGGTTCGCATGAACGAGACCGTCGCCATTGCAGCCCAATTGATGCGCTCCGAGCAATATCAGCGCGCTCGTGGTCAAGGACGTCGTCCGCACCGAAGGCAACACCGCGGTCGGCATGTTCACCGAGCGCGACGTGGTGCGCGCGATCGCCGAACACGGCGCAGCCGGCGTGAACATGCGCGTTTCGCAATTCATTTCGGTGCAGCAGCTCGTCTCCTGCACATCGACGGATACGCTCGAGCATGTCCGTCACCTCATGAGCAAGCATCACATCCGCCACGTGCCTGTGATCGACAATTACAGCCTGATCGGCGTCATCAGCATTCGCGACATCTCAACCGCGTTCGACGACGAAGCAACGCCCTTCAAGCTGGCCGCGTCGGCCTGACATTCGCAGGGAACCGCGGCGCCAGCGCGCCGGCCTGAGACCATCTCAGCGCTCGGCGCACGCCCGGCGCTGACCGCATCAATCACCGGCCTGGAAAGTCTCCCATGAAAATCTGCATTTACGGCGCCGGCGCGATCGGCGGCTATCTCGGCGTGCAGCTCGCGCGCGCAGGCGTGGATGTCAGCCTGGTGGCGCGCGGCGCGCATCTCGCCGCCATGAAGCAAAACGGGCTGAAGCTCTTGATCGGCGACGAAGAGCGCGTGGTGCGTCCGCGCTGCACGGATAATCCGGCCGAGCTCGGTCCGCAGGATTTTGTGGTCATCTGCCTGAAGGCGCATTCGATCACCGGCGTGATCGAGCAGATGCAGCCACTGCTCGGGCCGCAGACGCGCATCGTCACCGCGGTCAACGGCATTCCCTATTGGTATTTCTACAAGCACGGCGGCGCCTACAGGGCTCGACGCTGGAGAGCATCGATCCCGGCGGCCGGCAGTGGCGCGAGCTGACGCCGCAGCGCGCGATCGGATGCATCGTCTACCCGGCGACCGAGATCGAGGCGCCCGGCGTGATCCGCCACGTCTATGGCGACCGCTTTCCGCTCGGCGAGCCCTCGGGCGAGACCACCGGGACGTGCAGCGGCTCGCGGAGGTCTTCGTCAAGGCCGGCATGCAGGCGCCGATCCTCGAGCCGCATCCGCGACGAGATCTGGCTGAAACTCTGGGGCAATGTCTGCCTCAATCCGAGTCAGCGCGCTGACACATGCCACGCTTGACGTGATCTGCTCCGATCCCGCCACCCGCGCGCTGTCGAAGGCGATCATGCTGGAGGCGCAGACGATTGCCGAAAGCTTTGGCGTCAAATTCCGCGTCGACGTCGAGCGGCGCATCGAAGGCGCGCGCAAGGTCGGCGCGCACAAGACTTCCATGCTGCAGGACCTCGAGCGCAGCCGGGCGATGGAGATCGATCCGCTGGTCACCGTGGTCCAGGAAATGGGCCGCCTGACGCGGAATTCCGACCCCTGCCCTCGACACGGTGCTGGCGCTGGTCGCCCAGCGCGCGAAAATCGCCGGGCTTTACGACGGAACGGTGCTTCCTGCCGAAAAAGCCCCGGCGTTTGCATAAAGGCGGTCGCACATGACGAACTGGCTTCGTTTCCGCTACAAGGGCGACACAGGCTTTGGGACGCTCTCGCCCTCAGGCATCTCGCGTGCATCGTGGCCAGATGTTCGGCACGGCCGCGCCAAGCGGCCAAACGCTGGCGCTGCAGGACGTCGAACTGCTGGCGCCCTGCGCGCCAAGCAAGATCATCGCGCTCTGGAACAATTTTCACGCGCTGGCTGCGAAATTGAACGTGCCGGAGCCGCCGGAGCCGCTGTACCTGCTGAAGGCACCAACCAGCGTCACGGCGCCGGGCGCCGTGATCAAGCGACCCTCATCCTACGACGGCAAGACCACCTATGAGGGCGAGCTCGGCATCGTCATCGGCAAGACCTGCAGCGCGGTCTCCGCTGCGCAGGCCGACGAATTCATCTTCGGCTACACCTGCGTCAACGACGTGACCAATAACGATATCCTCAACCGCGACCCGACCTTTCCGCAATGGGCGCGGGCCAAGGGGTTTGACGGATCGGGGCCGTTCGGTCCCGTCATCACCTCCGGCATCGATCCCGCTAAGCTTGTGGTGCGCACCATCCTCAATGGCGAGGAACGGCAAAACTATCCGATCGCCGACATGATCTTCAGCGCGCAGCAGCTCGTCAGCAGGATCTCGCACGACATGACGCTGTTGCCGGGCGATTTGATCTGCTGCGGCACGTCGGTCGGCGTCGGCGTGATGAAACAGCCGGTCAACACCGTCACGGTGGCAATCGAAGGTATCGGCGAACTGACGAAGAATTTCGACAATAAGCATCGCCTTACACGTCCTCCGTCATTCCGGAATGGTCGCAGGATGACCGAGATCCGAGATTCTCCGATGTGCAATTGCATCGTAGTTTCGATGCTTCCGCATTGCCCCGGAATGACGGCTAAATTCGGCGGCTGCCCGGGCCCTGCGCCCGAATAGTCCGCCCTGCGGAACAAAGCACCGCTTTTGCATGATGGCGTTGCCGTGGCCTATGCGCGCGCCGCCGTAGACTTTGCGGGTGGTAACGGCATCCTGCCGCTCGAATTCTCAATAAAGCGCGCGCGACGACCCGCGCCGGGGAAACAGAGGGCAGCAATGATCAAGACGCGGTTCACCGAACTCGTCGGCGTCGAACACCCGATCGTCCAGGGCGGCATGCAATGGGTCGGACGCGCCGAGCTGGTCGCGGCCGTGGCCAATGCCGGCGCGCTCGGGCTGATCACCGCGCTGACGCAGCCGACGCCGGAAGACCTGACCAAGGAAATCGCGCGCTGCCGCGACGCTGACCGACAAGCCGTTCGGCGTCAACCTCACCATTCTGCCCGCGATCAAGCCGCCGCCTTACGCGGAATACCGCCAGGCCATCATCGAGGCCGGCATCAAGGTGGTCGAGACCGCCGGCAACAAGCCGCAGGAGCACGTCACCGAATTCAAGAAGCACGGCATCAAGGTCGTGCACAAATGCACCAGCGTCCGCCACGCGCTGTCGGCGGAGCGCATGGGCGTCGATGCGATCTCGATCGACGGCTTTGAATGCGCCGGCCATCCCGGCGAGGACGACACCCCGGCCTGATCCTGATCCCGGCCGCCGCCGACAAGAGTCAAGATCCCGATGATCGCCTCCGGCGGCTTCGGCGACGGCCGCGGCCTGGTCGCGGCGCTCGCGCTCGGCGCCGACGGCATCAACATGGGCACGCGCTTCATGTGCACCAAGGAAAGCCCGATCCATCAGCTGGTGAAGGAGCAGCATCGTCGCCAACGACGAGCGCGAGACCGAATTGATCTTCCGCACCATGCGCAACACCTCGCGTGTCGCCAGGAACGCGATCTCGACCAAGGTCGTCGCGATGGAGAAGGAAGGCGCGAAATTCGAGGACGTGCGCGAGCTCGTCGCCGGCGCCCGCGGCAAGATGGTCTACGCCACCGGCGATGCCGATGAGGGCATCTGGTCGGCCGGCCAGGTGCAGGGCCTGATCCACGACATCCCGACCTGCGCCGAACTGGTGTCGCGCATCATGCGCGACGCTGAAGCCATCATCCGTGAGCCGGCTCGAAGGCATGATGTCCGGCGCGCAGGCGCCAGGCCGCCGAATAGGCGACCTTCGCGACCTGGAAGCGAGGAGAGCCCATGAAAGCCTATGTCTACGGCGCCAACGGCGCTGAAATCGCCGACGTTGCAAAACCCTCGCCGAAGGGCACGCAGGTGCTGGTCAAGGTCCATGCCTGCGGCCTCAACCGCGCCGACCTCGGCATGACCAAGGGCCACGTGCATGGCGCGGCCGGCGGCGTCGGCACCGTGCTCGGCATGGAGTGGGCCGGCGAAGTCGCCGAGCTCGGGCCCGGAGGCGAAGGGCGTCAAGGTCGGCGACAGGATCATGGGCTCGGGCGGCGCGGCGTTCGCCGGAATACACGCTGGCCGACCACGGCCGGCTGTTCCGCGCGCCCTCGAACATGAACTTCGAGGAGGCCGCCACCCTGCCCGTCGCGCTCGCCACCATGCACAATGCCGTCGTCACCAACGGCGCGCTGCAGCCGGGCCAGACCGTGTTGATCCAGGGCGCAAGCTCCGGCGTCGGCCTGATGGCGATTGCAGATCGCCAAAGCTGAAGGGCGCGAAGACTCGTGATCGGCTCCTCGACGGACGCCATGCGGCGCGGACGGCTGAACGAGTTCGGCGCCGACCTCGCGATCGATTCCAGCGATCCCGGCTGGGTCGATCAGGTGCTGAAGGCGACAGACGGCGAAGGCGTCGACCTGATCGTCGACCAGGTCTCCGGCAAGGTCGCCAACCAGAACCTCGCCGCGACCAAGGTCAAGGGCCGCATCGTCAATGTCGGCCGGCTCGGCGGCACCCACGCCGATTTCAACTTCGACCTGCATGCCGCGCGCCGCATCAACTATATCGGCGTCACCTTCCGCACCCGCACGATCGAGGAAATCCGCGAGATCTTTGACGAGGTGCAGCAAAGACATCTGGGCGCGCGGTGGAGATCGCGCAAACTGCAACTGCCGATCGACAAGGTCTATCAACTTCGCCGACATCGGCAAGGCGTTCGAGCACATGGAAGCCAACAAGCACCTCGGCAAGATCGTGGTGACGTTGTAGCGCTGTCGCCGCGTCAGGATTTGTCCGTCATGACATGGGCCGCAGTCTATTCAACAAGCGCAGACCGCATCAAGAACGTCCGCCGGAAGAGGCTTACAGATCTTGCGTCGCATCGAGCGTGAGAGCTGGCTCAAGAGCCCGGCATGAGCGCCGCAAAAAATACGCCGAAAGAGATCATCAGAAGAGCCGGAACAGGGAGGTCAATGCTGTGCTGGCCGAACCCGGCATGGTGAGCAGTCGGGTCGAACTCGGCGGCGATCCTTGATCGGTACGACGGAGGCCTCGGCGCGATGATCGTCGCCGAAACCGAAAACGGAAAAAGTGATCGAGGGCGCCTATATCAAGAAGGTAGAGTAGCGGGCCGCCGGATCGTGTCGCGATGCTTTTTTTGGTACGCGATGTCGCTTCACCGGCACCAACCATGCAGAAACGTTTGTCCGTTTCATCAACGCGGAAAACGCCGGCTCCTTTTCTGTGTAACTCCTGAAAAGGGTATATCGCACTCGTCGTTGTGCCAGCTACGTTGAGACGTGAACCTCGGTAAGTTGCCGACGCGTCGCACCTTCGAGACCTGCGAAGGAAGCGCCTGTAATAATCATTTATAAGCTGGAAAATTCTTCTTGATCCAGTAATTCGATGAATTGCCGGACAATGAAATTTTCCTTGTCCTCGATGAGTTCGCCAGCAAACCTGAAGTGGAAAGCGGGCATATCGGAGGCAGCGAGGCCGGGGTAGTGGCGTATCCCGCCTGCACGCTAAGTGTGAGTAGCCCATACTGGTATGCCATCAGGAAGTACAACGAGTCCGTGCCGCCGAGCGCTGATTGCCATTTCCGAGACCCGACCTTGAACCGGAAGGTATTCGCCAGGATGTCCAGAGATGCCATCGTAGTGTGGCCAGATGCCCGGCTTTGAGCCGGCTGATGGCTTTCGTATGCATTCATCCCGTCCGCCAATAGTTTGGCATCATCAGTCCGTTGGTATGGATCATAGCGCCTACCTGACGTCAAGCGGCTTGATCCGTTTTTCGATTTCAATGATTTCAGCCCCGAGCTTCAAACCAAGCTCAACAGCTCCTCTCAATCGACCCATCTGCCGTTGACGCTCGTTCAATTCGTTTTTGCCCGGCGTCCACTGCGCGATTTTCTCGCTCACCAGCGCCGAAACGGCAGCCCGAAGTGGGGCTGCGCTCATTGTCGACTTCATCTGGGGTGGGTCTCGCCACTGACCTGCAAGCTGGACGCTTATCCGGTGACTATCCCGATTCAGTCAGGTCGCAGTTGGTCGCCTCTTCTTCAAGTTCTCCATTCAAGCGCTCGCTTTCGAACTTTAGCCTCGCTGTGCTCAGTCTGAATGGCAGGACCCTGGCAGCACCTGACTGCACAGAAAACAGCTTGATCCCCGGCTGACCTGCCGTCATCAACTGATCGTGCCGGGCAAAGTGCGTTACTCTTAAGATCAGAGAGCAATTGGCCCGCAAGTTTGCTCACGCGATTTAGTTCCTAAGTTCTCCATGAAGCATTTCCCGATAGGTTCGTATCTCTGCAATTTTCTCGACACTGCGGCAGCGCGCATGTTTTCAAAGGTCTTCATCCTGGATGACCGCTGTGCGCGCTTACCGCGTCTGCAATGGCCTCTTCCGCTTGGCGAAAGAGTGTTGTTCCGTACGCTGCCGTGGAGATTCTCGACCCGCTCTCGACGAAGCTCATTCGCAGTATTCTCAAGACGATCCTGCGCCTGAAATGAAAGCGGTGAGATTGTAATCGCTCCCTTCATATCCACTCTGCGAGGACGTCCTCTGCAAGTTGTTGCAGGGTTGATCTGTGCTGCTCCTGGTCTGGCTGTTGAAGCCGACGCCGCCGACAATCAATCTTCGCCGTATTCGCCACCGTCCCATTTTCTCAACGTAGCTAGGTATTCTGCTGACACGCATAGTCACCGAAGCGCTACCGTATTTCACCGCTAGGTGTTCATCGATATCAGACTAAATGGATTTCCTCCGTTATCACCCGCAACAGGCGTTTGAAACCACGCGTCTTGGCCCGTATTTGGGCGACCGACAAGAACGTTTACACTCGATCAAAGATCACTCTTCGGCGCCAACTGTCTTGCGCCGGTCGACTTTAAAATGCGTATACTTGGGGCGCTCATCGGCGGATGACTTTTCCGAGAGGCTTCTTGCCAACCTCCTCGTCAAATAATTGATAAATAAGCCTCTTTGAGAGCGCTTTCCGCTCTTCGATTCAAATTCCTTTCTTTACAGCCTTCATCCTGTCCACGAGCGGGCGTGAAGGATGGCTTTTGCCAACGCTGCGCCTTTTCCCTTGCCACGAGAGGTAAGCGTTTCATCTGGTAGCTGTTCAGCAATACGTAACTGAACGAAGTACAC
>ERZ1370068.6884-contig-5838_pt1 | contig 12380 bp, 12 predicted proteins | sample MGYA00561227_ERZ1370068 | MGnify/ENA primary metagenome ERZ1370068 (study PRJEB38410, sample SAMEA6850437) | metagenome | study: Metagenomic assessment of the ecological functions of the soil: analysis of the soil microbiota associated with the...
CGTCGCGTCGCGCGAACGCATCGAAATGCAGCTGGCGCCGGCGCCCGGGCTCGAGGCGGGCGCGCTGGCCACGGCGATGGATATCGTAATCGGCTGAAGGGGACGGCCTATTCGCCGTCGCCGCTTGTCGCTCGGCACGGCGCTGCCGTCATGCGGCAGGCCGATGGCGTGATAGCCGGCATCGACGAAGTGCACGGTGCCGGTGACGCCGGCGCTACAGGTCGGACAAGAAGATAGAGCGCCGCGCCGCCCACGTCGGTCAGCGCTCGACGTTGCGGCGCAGCGGCGAGGCCTCGCGCGACACGCGATAGACATAGCGCGCGCCGCCGATCACCGCGCCCGCGAGCGTCCGCATCGGCCCGGCCGAGATGCGCGTTGACGCGCACGCCCTGCGGCCGAGGTCGGCCGGCGAGATAGCGGACGCTGGCCTCGAGCGCCGCCTTGGCGACGCCCATGACGTTGTAGTGACGGCATCACGCGTGTCGCGCCGTCGTAGGTGAGCGTGATCAGGCTGCCGCCCTCCGGCTCATCAGCGGCGGCGCGCTGGCGCGCGATCGTCGGTGAAGGAATAGCAGGAGATGGTCGAGCGCTCGCTGGAAAGTTGGCCGTGGTCGTGTCGACGTAGCGGCCCTTCAGCTCCTCCTTGTCGGAGAAGGCGATGGCGTGCACCACGAAGTCGAGCTGGCCCCAGTCCTTCTTGCAGGCGGGCGAACAGCCGTCGAGGCTCGCGTCGTTCTCGACGTCGGCCTCCTCGACGATCTTGGCGCCGAGCTTCTCGACCATCGGCAGCACGCGCGCTTGCCGAAGCGCGCCGCCCTGGTAGGTGAAGGCGAGCTCGGCGCCGGCGCCGTGCAGCGCCTGGGCGATGCCCCAGGCGATCGAGCGTTCGTTGGCGACGCCCATGATCGAGGCCGCGCTTGCCGGCCATCATCTTGCGGCACGGTGGGCGAGCGTGACCGCCTTGGAAACCACGTGGCCGCCCGGGGCTCCGGCAGGCGCCGCCGCCGAGGCATCGGGCGGCGGCGGAGGGCCGGTCGTCGGTCATCGTTGCCCCTCTCAGTGGTCGTAGCGCGAGAACAGCAGGCAGGCGTTGGTGCCGCCGAAGCCGAAGCTGTTCGACATCACGGTCTGCAGTCTCGGCCTTGTCGATGCGCTGGCGCGCGATCGGGTAGTCGCCGACGCCGGGATCGAGGTCTTCGATGTTGGCCGAGGCCGCGACGAAGTCGTTCTTCATCATCAGGAGCGAGTAGATCGCCTCGTGCGCGCCGGTGGCGCCCTGGCTGTGGCCGGTCAGCGACTTGGTCGAACTCACGGTCGGCAACTTGTTCGCCGAAGGCGGCGCGGATGGCGTCGAGCTCGGTGATGTCGCCCACCGGCGTCGAGGTGCCGTGGCTGTTGATGTAGTCGACCGGCGTGTTGCGCCGCGCCGCGCCCGGGAAGCCGCCATGGCGAGCTTCATGCAGCGCATCGCGCCTTCGCCCGAGGGCGCCACCATGTCGGCGCCGTCGGACGGTGGCGCCGTAGCCGATCACCTCGGCGTAGATCTTGGCGCCGCGCGCCTTGGCGACCTCGAGGTCTTCGCAGCACCATGATGCCGCCGCCGCCCGAGATGACGAAGCCGTCGCGGTCTCTTGTCGTAGGCGCGGCTCGCCCGCTCGGGGCGTGTCGTTGAACTGGACGACATGCGCGCCCATGGCGTCGAACAGGCACGCGACAGCGTCCAGTCGAGTTCCTCGCCGCCGCCGGCGAACATGCGGTCGGCCTTGCCGAGCTGGATGCAGTCTCGACGGCGTTGCCGATGCAATGCGCCGAGGTCGAGCAGGCCGAGCTGATGGAGTAGCTCGAGACCCTTGATCTTGTAGGCGGTGGCGAGAGTTGGCCGAGAACTGGTGCTCGCACATGGCCTTCGGCACCACGAACGGGCCAGACCGCTTGGGACCCTTTCGTCTCGGCTGATGATGGCGGCCTGCACGATGGCGCCGGTGCGTCGGGCCGCCCGAGCCCGCGATCACGCCGGTGCGTTCGTTGGAGATCTCGGTCTCGTCCAGGCCCGCGTCGGCGATCGCCTGCTTCATGGCGAGATAGGCATAGGCCGCGCCGTCGCCCATGAAGCGGCGCGAGGCGGCGATCGACCAGCTCGTCGACGTTCAGCTTGAGCGTGCCGGCGATCTGGCTGCGAAAGCCGCAGTTCCTTGTACTGCGGCACGAACTGATGCCGGACTTGCCGTCCTTCGAGCGACGTGCGTCGACCTCGGCGAGCATTGTTGCCGATCGACGAGACGATGCCGAGGCCGGTGACGACGACGCGTCTTCATGGTCAGCCCGGCCTGCCGCTGGCGGCCGCCGCAGCTCGCTGGAATGCATGGCCGACCTTCAGGCCCGCGCTGACCCTCGCTAAGACCGGCTTGCCGTCGGCGTTCACGAAGCCGTCGGCGATGCCCAGGACCAGCTTGCGCAGGATCACGCGCTTGCAGATGCGACGACGATAGGTGAGCTTTTGACCGATGGGCACGCACCATGCCGGTGAACTTCACCTCGCCCACGCCCAGCGCGCGGCCGCGGCCCGTGCCGCCTTCATCCAGCCGAGGAAGAAGCCCAGCATCTGCCACAGCGCATCGAGCGCGCAGGCAGCCCGGCATCACCGGATCGTCCTTGAAATGGCAGGCGAAGAACCAGAGGTCCGGCTTGATGTCGAACTCGGCCACGATCTCGCCCTTGCCGGCGTTGCCGCCGGTATCCGGCGATCTTGACGATGCGGTCGAACATCAGCATCGGCGGCAGCGGCAGCTGCGCGTTGCCCGGCCCGAACAGATCGCCCTTGGCGCATTCGATGAGGTCCTCGAACGGTCGTAACTGTGCCTTCTTCTCGCTCACCACTTCACCGTCCCGCGGCCTCGTCGAACACGGACTCGGCGGCAGACATAGGGACGCCGCCGACCCATTGCGCAAAACCGGCCGAATCTGGGCCCAGCTTGGCCGCGTTTCCTGCGCCCGCAGTTGCGTGCCCACTTACCATATGGCGTACTGAGCAATGCCCGGTACCAGCCCCGATTTCGACCGCCCGCCTGCGCGCGTGCGGGCTTGCGCCCGACCCGCCAGCGGGTGGCGCTTGGCGCGCGCTGCTGTTCGAGAGCGGCCACCGCCATGTGACGGCCGAAAGCCTGCACGGCGAAGTCGCGGGCGACGCGCATGCCGGTGTCGCTCGCCACCGTCTCACAACGCACTGAACCAGTTCACGCGATGCCGGGCTGTTGCGCGAGGTCGTGGTGGCGCCCGGCAGGTCCTATTTCGACACCAATACCGGCCATCACCATCATTTCTTCGTCGAGACCGACGGCGAGCTGCATCGACTTCCCGTCGCGACACAGTTGACGATCGCGGGCGTGCCGGCGCCGCCCAAGGGCACGCGCCTGTCGCGCGTCGATGTCATCGTGCGGGTGCGCCGCTAGACGTCCTTGCTGCAGATCGCGTTTGCATCTTTTAGAATTGTTCTAAACTACTTGACGCGGCTGGCCGGCGGCGCCCCAAAATCCGTGCGCCTGTTCGATGCATTTAGCGGAGAAGGACCATGGCCGAACCTCAAGGCATCCAAGACCGAAGGCAATCTGAAGGCGGCCTTCGCCGGCGAGAGCCAGGCCAACCGCCGCTATCTCTATTTCGCCCAGAAGGCCGACGTCGAAGGCTACAACGACGTCGCCGCCGTGTTCCGCTCGACCGCGGAAGGCGAGACCGGCCATGCGCACGGCCATCTCGAATTCCTCGAAGTCGTGCGGCGATCCGGCGACCGGCCTGCCGATCGGCGCCACCGACAACAACCTCGAAGGCCGCGATCGCGGGCGAGACGCACGAATACACCGACATGTATCCGGGCATGGCCGCGCACCGCGCGCGAGGAAGGCTTCGACGAGATCGCCGACTGGTTCGAGACCCTGGCCAAGGCCGAGAAGAGCCACGCCGGCCGCTTCCAGAAGGCGCTCGACACGATGGGCTGAGCCCTCTGCGGCTCGTTCGATCGAGGGGGACGCGGCATGACGGCGTCCCCTGTTTCGTCTCCTGCACTCGACGCTAGAAGCGATAAGCCCATGCGCGAAGGCAGCCTCGAAGCCCCCATCCGCCATGCGCTCGACTGGCAGAACCCCGGTTCTGCGACGATGGCGCAAGCTCGAAGCGGAGATGCAGCGCGTCTTCGACATCTGCCACGGCTGCCGGCGCTGCTTCAATCTGTGCGATTCCTTCCCGCGCCTGTTCGATCTGATCGACAACAGCCCGACCGGCGAACTCGACGGCGTGAACAAGCGAGGATTACGCGCAGGTCGAGGAAGCCTGCACGCTCTGCGACATGTGCTTCATGACCAAGTGCCCCTACGTGCCGCCGCACGAATGGGCGGTCGATTTCCCGCATCTCATGCTGCGCTCACCGCGCGGTGCAGGCCAGGAAGACGGCACCGGCTTCGTGGCGCGCCAGCTCGCCGAGACCGACCGCATGGCAGCCGGCTCGGCACCTTCGTCGCCGGGCCTCGCCAACTGGGCGAGCACGACGAGACACAGCGTCGCCACGCGCCGCGCCATGGAAACGGCTGGCCGGCATCCATCACGGCGCGCGTCTGCCGAACTATCGCCGGCCGAGACCTTCGAGCTGCGCGCCGCGCGCGAAGGCCGCGCCGGTCAACGCAGGCGGCGCCCGCCTTCGGCAAGCGCAAGGCCGTGCTCTATCGCCACCTGCTTCGTGAACTTCAACAACACCGACATCGGCGCGGCGGCGCGCGCGGTGCTGGCGCAAGAACGGCGTCGAGACCGAGGTGGTCTATCCCGCCTGCTGCGGCATGCCGCAAGCTGGAGCTGGGCGACCTCGAGCGCGCGTCGCGGCTGCCGCGCGCCAGGTGTCGGCGACGCTGCTGCGCCATGGATCGACGAGGGCTACGACGTGATCGCGCTGACGCCGTCCTGCGCGCTGATGCTGAAGTTCGAATGGCCGCTGATCCTGCCCGAGGATCGCTGACGATCGAGCGGCTGTCGCAGGCGACCTTCGACATCTCCGAATACGTCGTCGACATCGCCAAGAAGGAGGGCCTGGCGCCCGGCCTGCAGCCGCTCGAAGGCGGCGTCAGCGTTGCATCTCGCCTGCCATGCGCGCGCGCCAGAACATGGGCGCCAAAGCGCGCCGAAATGCTGCGGCTGGTGCCGCAGACGCGGGTCGCGGTGATCGAGCGCTGCAGCGGCCATGGCGGCATCTGGGGCGCGCGGACGGAGAATTTCGAGACGGCGCGTCGAAGGTCGGCAAGCCGGCGGCGCAGGCCGCGCTCGAAGAAGCGACACGGCCTTCGTTGCCTCCGGAATGTCCGCTGGCGGCGGATCATCTCATGCAGGTGATGGAGATGACGGCAGCGGCGAGCAGAAGCCCAAGCCGCTCCGCGCCGACCATCCGATCGAGCTCGCTGGCGCGCGCCTATGGATTGATGGAGCAGCCGTCATGACGCCGCGCGAAGATCGAGACCGTCCGCCATCCTGCCGCTCGCCGGAATACGCCAACGGCAGCGCGCCGAGCGCCGCAAGCGGATCGCCGAGTTGAAGAAGAACCGCCGGCTCGAGAGTCGGTCCGGTCGCGACCTTCTATTTCGAGTCCTACGACACGATGCTGCATCAGGTGCACGAGATGCTGTTCATCGAGAAGGGCGGTGCGGCGCAGATCCCCGACGAGCTCGCGGCCTACAATCCGCTGATCCCGCAGGGCAGCGAGCTGGTCGCCACCGTGATGTTCGAGATCGACGATCCGGTGCGCCGCGCCCGCGTGCTGGCAGGCCTGGGCGGCGTCGAGCACACCAGGCCTTCATCCGGCGTCGGCGGCGACACCGATCCGCAGCGTCGCCGAGGACGACCAGGAGCGCACGCGCGAGGACGGCAAGGCCTCGTCGGTGCTGTTCATGCGCTTTCCCTTCACGCCGCGCCCAGATCGCCGCCGTTCCAGAGGCGGCGCGGGCGAAGTCGGCGTGGGCTTCGACCATCCCAACTACGGCCACATGGCGCTGATGCCGCCCGATGTGCGTCAGGCGCTGGCGCAGACTTCGCCTGAGACGGCGCCGCGCTCGTTCACCGCCAGGCTTTACCGCTCGCGCTTGGCCGGGATCGGCTGAATGAACGGTCCGGTCGCCCGGAATGTCGGCCGGCAGCGAGCGGATAGGGCAGCGGCAGCGGCGCACCGATCATGTCGAGCATTCCCTGTCGAGCTAGGACGTATGCCGCTCCGATCGTGCGCGTCGCCGGCATCGAGCAGCCGTGCCATCGCGCCGATGACCAAACGTATGCGACGACCGTGCCGCCTTCGATTTTTCTGCGCAGGTCGGGCATGGTGACTTGCGAAGACTTGCCGCACGGCCTGCCCCAGATTTGCATAGGCCGTCGATCGCAACTCGCCGCGGGCGACGCCGGCCGCGGAGCATGGTGTTTGGAGATGCTCAAGGCGGCGCCGCGCGCTCTGGGGGCTTCCGGCGCCTCTCAGTGATGTCGGCGCGACGGGCGGCGCAGGCGGGCGGATGCACCTGCTGCAACGGTGGCGGTGCACGCCGGCGCGTTCCAGCCTGTCGGCTGCTGGGCGCAGCGCCTCGCGCGGCTTCGGTGCTTGGCGAGAACGTCGGCTTGGGATGGAGTCGAGGCGGCGTCGTCGTTGGGCCGGCGGCTGCGCGCGGCTGAGCGCCTTGGCTAGCGGCTCTGTCGTCCGGTTCGGCGCGAACTCGGCGGCTGCAGCGGAGCTCCTGCTGCGTGGCTGCGACTTCGGGGGCTCGGGGCGGTGGCGGCGTCAGCCGCTCCTGGCGATGGCTGCTGGCTTGGGCGGCTCGGGCGACGGTGGCGCAGCCGGCAGCAAGCCGAGTGGCATGGCCGGGTCTGGGGCGTCGGCGGTGTTGCCTGCGGCGGCGGACGGTTGAGCGGGCGAGGCTGGGCGGGCGGCGGGTGGTGGCGGCGGCGGCTCCAGGTCCGGCCGGCGGGTCGGCCTGCTCGATCGATGACGTCGATGGTCGCTTCGGTCGGCGGCGTCGGCGGTCGTCGACATCCGCCACAGCATGGCCAGCGCCGTCAGCACATGCAACAGGAACGCCATGCGCCAACGCCTGGGGGGCGACATGTGGTCGGAGCGGAGATAGGGGAGGCGCTGACGGCGTGGGCCACGATGACCCCTGTTCTAAGCTGCGGCCGCGGCGGCCGCTGAGTTGATCGGCTCGGATTTATAGACGCCCACATGCCGGTGCGCTCGAGCCAGCCGCTGACGCCGGACACTTTGACGCGGCACCAGTCGCCCGAGCAGGAGCGGATTTCGCCCATCACCTCGGGCTCCAGCTTGGCCACCACCTCGGCGGCCGGTCGGCCGGCGTCTTGTGCAGGCTGGCCGCCTTGGCGGCGATGATGAAGCTGCGCTTGCCGGTCAGCAGGCTCTGGTGGACCCAGCCGCTGGCGCCCTGCCAATCGCGGATTTTGCGCCAGTTCTCGTACTCGGCGACGATCTCGACCGGCATGGCCTTGCGCTTGAAGACCCAGTCGACGGGATAGCGCGTGCCCGGCCGGTGCGGACATTGACCTCGTCCGAGCGCAGCGAGGCAAAGCGCGGAGATCGGCAGGCCGGAGCCCTTCGCTGCGTTGGGCGCGTCGACGGTCGTCGGCGGCGTGCGCGCCCGCCTGGCGCGAAGCGGGCCGAGCAAAGCGCCGCCAACACGGCGAAGCGCCGCCCAAAGCGAGACGGACGGTCGAATTCCCATTGCCCTCTATATACCTCAAATCTTCGCATGTCGGTCGACAAGTACTCTGAAAAAGCGCGCTTTTCTGTCGCGTCGGATGATCCGGCTCGCTTGGCTGGACAAGGCGCGCGGAATTGTAATCGGGCACTCTCCGCTACCAGCCGGTCCCGATGCACATGCCGTCCAGTTCCAAGAAGAAGCCGCTGGTGATCGTCACCCGAAAGCTGCCCGACGCGATCGAGACGCGGCTGATGGAGCTGTTCGACACGCGGCTCAACCCCGACGACAAGCCGCTCAGCGCCGCCGCAACTCGTCGAGGCCGTGAAGACGGCCGACGTGCTGGTGCCCACCGTCACCGACCGCATCGACAGCCGCGTGCTGTCGCAGGCCGGGCCCGCGCCTGAAGCTGATCGCCTCGTTCGGCACCGGCGTCGATCACATCGATCTCGACACCGGCCCGCCAGCGCGGCATCACCGTCACCAACACGCCGGGCGTGCTGACCGAGGACACCGCCGACATGTCGATGGCGCTGGTGCTGGCGACGGCGCGGCGCATGGGCGAGGGCGAGCGCGCTGGTGCGCGCCGGCAAATGGACCGGCTGGAGCCCGACCTCGATGCTGGGCGCCGCGCCTGCAGGGCAAGCGCATGGGCATCGTCGGCATGGGCCGCATCGGCCAGGCGCTGGCGCGTCGCGCGCGCGGCTTCGGACTCGCCATCCACTACCACAACCGCAAGCGCGTCCATGGCGAGATCGAGCGCGAGCTCGAGGCGACCTACTGGGAGAGCCTCGACCAGATGCTGGCGCGCATGGACATCGTCTCGGTGAACTGCCCGCACACGCCGGCGACCTTCCATCTGCTGTCGGCGCGGCGGCTGAAGCTGATGAAGCCCACGCGCCATCATCGTCAACACCGCGCGCGGCGAGGTGATCGACGAGAACGCCCTGGTGCGCATGCTGAAGGCGGGCGAGCTGGCCGGCGCCGGCCTCGACGTCTACGAGCACGAGCCGCAGGTCAATCCCGAAGCTGCTCGAGCTCGACAGCGTCGTGCTGCTGCCGCACATGGGCTCGGCCACGCTCGAGGGCCGCATCGAGATGGGCGAGAAGGTGCTGATCAACATCAAGACCTTCGCCGACGGCCACAAGCCGCCGGACCGCGTGCTCGCGACGATGTTCTGACGTGTCGTAGATGATCGCCCTCGACCATCTCCGTCGGCGCGCGGTCGTCGGATCAGCACGTCGCGCGTCGAGCGGCCGACCTGGGCGCCGATCAGGATGGTGAGCGACGTCCAGTACATCCAGACCATGATGGCGGCGAAGCCCGCGCGTGGCGCCGAACGCCGAGGTGAGCTGCGTCACCTCGAAGTAGTAGACCAGCGCGCGGTTGCCGGCGGCGAACAGCAGCGCGTTCACCGCGCCGCCGATCAAGCGCATATCTCCATGGCACGCCGCCGGTCGGCAGCCACTTGTAGATCAGGGTGAAGAAGGCCGACGAGGACGCCGTAGTGCACGCGACGCCGACATCGCCGGGCCGATCCAGTCGCCGAGGACCGGGAAACGCCTCGAGCGCGCCGGCATAGGCCGAGAGCAGCACGCTCGCCAGGATGACGGCGATCAGCAGCACGCCCAGCACCACCATCAGCGAGCAGCGCGAGCAGCGCGCGATTGCAGGCTGGCCAGCACGGGATGCATGGCTGCGGCGCTGCGGTCGCGCCAGATCGCGTCGATGCCGTCATCGAGTTCGACGAAGACGCGGCGTGCCGGTATAGAGCAGCACGACAGCGCCGATGATGGCGGCGATGCCGCCGCCCCTGAACAGGTCCTGCGAGGCGAAGCGGCTGGATGCCCTGGAGCTGGTCCGGCGCCACGACGGTGCTCAGCGGCGTCGAAGATCGCCTGCTGCGCCATCAGCTTGCCGACGAACGGCTCGGCGATGGCGATGCTGAAGATCATGATCGGGCCGATGCGCGAACATGGTGTAGAAGGCCATCGCCGCGGCCGAGGTCGACAGCCGGTTGGTGAAGTAGCCGGTGCCGGCGGCGTAGGCGATGCGCCAGAGCGTGTTGATCATGGTCAGCGCAGATGGGCGACGGCGTTGGCGTAATATGCGCAGCAGCGGCCGCTCGGTTGCGCACTGCCGCGAACAAGTCCGTCGCCACTCTCCTCGACCAGGTGGCGCAGCGCCAGCATGCGCAGGCCGACATGGAAGGCATAGTCGCGATCGCCGCGCGGCACGTAGAGCTTAGCGCCTGCGGCCTCGAAATGCGCCATCAGATCGGACGCCCGCACCTTGAGCTCCAGCTCGTCGAGCGGGCCCTCGGCTTCGAGCAGCACCGTGGCGATCAGCGACACCGGCAGCACCGGCACGAGGCGGGCGATCTCGCCCATCACGTCGCTGCCAGCCGGCCGACGATCTCGAACCGCTGGTCCTTGTCGAGGCCGCGCAGATCGCCGCCGACTGCGCTCTGGCGTTGTCGGCCAGCCAGTCGCGCGCCGAGATCAGGCCGCCGAAATTGACGCAGGCATAGCCGAAGCGGAACCAGCGGCCGCGCAGCATCAGGCCGAGCTGGCCGAACCAGAAGCGCAGCGCGGTGCGGGTCGCGAACCAGGCGCCGCGGCGCGGCGCTTCGCGGTCGAGCGAGCGCAGCAGGCGTGCGATCCTCCAGCACGCGGTCGTAGTTCAGCGCCACCGGCACGAAGACGATGTCGTTCGCTCCGCTGCGGGATCGAACGATTTCAGCATGTAGTCGAACAGGCCGAGCTTGGGCTCGCGCAGCCGGCCGTCGCGCGACAGCCCGCCCTCGGGATACATCGCCTGGGCCACGCCCGCCTCGGTCGCCATGTGGACGTAGCGCTCGAGCACGCGGCGATAGATCGGGTTGTTGGAATTGCGGCGCACGAAATAGGCGCCCATCGAGCGGATCAGCTGCTGCAGCGGCCAGATGCGCGCCCATTCGCCGACCGCGTAGGAGAGCGCCGTGCGCTCGGCGGCGAGGAAGGCGACCAGCACGTAGTCCATGTTGCTGCGGTGGTTCATGACGAACACCACGGCGGTGTTCGGCGGCACGCCGGCCAGCGTGCGCTCGTCGGCGAAGCCGAGCCGCACGCGATAGAGAAAGCGCGCGACGGCGCGGGCGATCGAGTAGCCGACCCGGAAATAGATGTAGGCGTTGAAGGTCGGCACGATCTCGCGGGCGTAGCGATGAACCTCGGTCATCGCCACCTCGCGCGGCAGGTTGTTGGCGCGGGCATAGTCGTTGGCGGCGGCGACGACCTGCGGATCGTAGACCAGGCGGTCGATCAGCACCTGGCGCTTGGTGAGCTGGAACGGCTTGATCTCGACGTCGAGCCGCCGGTTGACCGCGGTCGATCAGCCGGTTGAGCCGCCGCCGCAGGAACCAGCGGCCGCTCGGGATCAGCAGCCGGTCGAGCAGCGACCACAGCGCGAAGGCGGCAATCGGCAGGAACAGCCAGAGCGGAACGGTGACCGGCTCGGCCCATCGTTCCGCTGCCGTCGCCTCAGTACTGCTTGAGCCTGAGGCCCGCGAGGACGAGCCAGGACCGAGCCGCGATCAGCACCAACGTCGTGCCGGTGGCGCCCAGGAACCGGCCCTAGCGGAATGACGCCCAGCATGCCGCCGGCGTGGAGCACGCGCGCGAACCAGCAGCACGACCGAGAGGACGGCGATCGACCGAAGCCGTAAAAGTCGCTGCACGATAGTCAGATCAGCAGCAGGCAGAGCGGCGCGAACTCGATCAAATTGGCGTGCGCGCGGATGGCGGCCAGCATCTCGGGATCGCCGCCGTCGCCCAGGATTGATCTTCTTCTTGCCCCTGCAGGCGGCCGACATTCACGCGTCAGGATCGCCGGCCAGCAGCCCGAGCAGGCCGGCACAGACGAAAAACACCGGCATTGCACGACCTCCCCTCGATTTGGCGGCATTGTATGGCCATATTGGCGTGCGGACGCCAAAGCAATGTGGAGCCGCGCCATGTGGCAGATCCTGCGCAAGAAAGCCGAGATGCCGACCGCCGACCGCGCCCTGCCGGGCCGCGCCAAGCGCCGCCTTCGCCGTGCCGGCCGAGCATTTCGTGCAACGGCACACCGCATCCAGCCGCCGTTTCCGGCCGGCCTGGAGACAGGCGATGTTCGGCCTGGGCTGCTTCTGGGGCGCCGAGCGCAAGTTCTGGCAGGCTGCCGCGGCGTCTACGCGACCGCCGTCGGCTACGCCGGCGGCGCGACGCCCAACCCGACCTACGAGGAGGTCTGCTCCGGGCTGCACCGGCCACAACGAGGTCGTGCTGCGTCGTGTTCGATCCGACGAAGATCGTCCTACGAGGCGCTGCTGAAGACTGTTCTGGGAGAACCACGACCCGACCCAGGGCATGCGCCAGGGCAACGACGTCGGCACGCAGTACCGCTCCGGCATCTACGCTTACTCGCCCGAGCAGCGCCAAGCGGCCGAGGCCTCGCGCGCGTCTTCCAGCAAGGAGCTGGCGCAGGCCGGCTATGGACGCGATCACCACCGAGATCCTCGACGCGCCGGCCGTTCTACTACGCCGAGGACTATCACCAGCAGTACCTCGCCAAGAACCCGTGCGGCTATTGCGGCCTCGGCGGCACCGGCGTGAGCTGCCCGATCGGGCTGTGGCGTT
>ERZ1370068.10301-contig-9011_pt1 | contig 12377 bp, 15 predicted proteins | sample MGYA00561227_ERZ1370068 | MGnify/ENA primary metagenome ERZ1370068 (study PRJEB38410, sample SAMEA6850437) | metagenome | study: Metagenomic assessment of the ecological functions of the soil: analysis of the soil microbiota associated with the...
CTTCGCGATGGCCGAGTGCTCCAGGGTCGATCCGGTCCCGAAGCTCATCGCGCCCGATCACATGGTCAGCTGCCACCTGTATTGAACACCGGAGCCCCGACATGGCCCCCAACTTCCGTCCCTAGCCTACGGGGAGGACTTCCCGAAGAGTCCCGGTACTTCCCGTATCCCTCTGCCTCCAGCTGGTCGACGGGGATGAAGCGGAGGGCCGCCGAGTTGATGCAGTAGCGCAGCCCGGTAGGCCCAGGCCCATCGGGAAACAGGTGACCGAGGTGCGAGTCGCCGTCGGCGGAGCGAACCTCCACGCGCTCGCATCCCGTACGAGACGTCGGAATGCTCGGTGACGTTCTCCGCCTCGATCGGCGCGGATGAAGCTCGGCCAGCCCGTGCCCGGAATCGAACTTGTCGGTCGAAGCGAAGAGCGGCTCTCCGGAGACCACGTCCACGTAGAGGCCGGGCGCGTGATGATCCCAGAACTCGTTGCGGAACGGCGGCTCGGTGGCGCTGCACTGGGTCACGTCGTACTGCGCAGGAGTGAGCACGCGCCTCAGCTCTGTTCGGCACCGGGTTTCTCGTTCTTGATCATGCCTAGAGTAGAAAGCCCCGGCCGCCGGTCACCCGCCGGCGAGCGGTCCCTTGACCTACACGAGCCCGATGTCCTGGGCGCGCACGCGCGGGAGTACCGCCTCCAGCCGGGCGTCGTCGAGCCCGTACAGTGCGCTTGAAGAGGCCGCCGAACAGGGCGCGATACTCGGTCAACACCGGCCAGTCCCGATCCTGGTTCAGGCGTGGACCGTCCGACGGCGACCTGGTCGCCGGCGATGCGCCCGCCGCTCACCGCGCCGCCGAGCACCCAGTACGCCGTGCCGTGGCCATGGTCAGTGCCGCCGGTGCCGTTCTCGCGGAAGAGTGCGGCCGAACTCCGACATCACGACCACCACGGTGTCGTTCCAGGCCGTTCCCATGCCTTGCGCGAAGGTCGCCAGTCCCCGACCCAGGTTGCCGAGGCGATCCGCGAGCTGGCCCTGGGCGCCCCTGGTCCGCGTGGGTGTCCCAGCCGCCGACGTCGATGAAGGCGATGTCAAACTTGTCGCACATGAGGCGCGCCATGCGCCGGGCCACCGAGATCGGAAGCCGCGCGGCGCTGATGGCATTCCGGTTCGCCGCCTGCATCTCGCCACTCGTGCCGCTGCCCGTCATCTCCGTCTGCCGGGCAACCATGCGGCGGAGTTCGGAAGCCCTCGGCAATCAGCGGCTCGAAGCGCGTGCCGGCATACATGCTCGCGAGGAGTTCCACCTGCCGATCGGTCGAGGCAGGGCGCGGGCGCGCCGCCCGGAGCGACATGTTGGGGACCACGACATCGCCCGTCATCATCGTGGGCAGAACGTCGGTGAAGGCCACGGGCTGGGCGATCCCGCCGAGGGTGGCGGCCAAGCGGTTGAGAAAGCCGGACCCGGGAGCCTCGGGGCCACGCGCGAGAGCCGCCCGGAGGAAGGCCGCTCTCGACGCTCTCCTGCGTCTCGGCGTGGCTCCGCGTCATGTCCTCTGGTGCCGGCAAAGGTCACGAAGGCGAGCTGGCGCTGCTGCCACAGTGGATAGACGTTGTCTCGCAGGGCCGGGTGCAAGCCCCAGGTCGCCTTTTCTTCCTGATGCGTGAGGGGCAAGCGCCGTGCGCGGGCTTGGCCGGATCGGGCGGGCGTATCGCGAGGGTCGGGCGCGCCTCGTAGTAGAAGCTGCTCCCGACGGGGATCACGACGTTCGCCGCATCGTAGCCTCCGCGCAGGAACACGACCAGCGAGCTTGACGCCGGGGACGCCGGGGGCCGCGCATGCGCGGGACACCAGGGCCGGAAGGGCCAGCGCGCCACCGGCGCTGACCGGGGCCAGCCTGAGGGCGTCACGCCGGCGCACGGTGACCGCGGGCGCTCAACGCTGCATCCACTCCGGAGCGGCCAGCAACACCATGTTCCACTCCTGCTCCGAGGAGGTCCGGGCCAGCGCGTCGCGGTTCTGCCGCCGAGGGTGGGCTCGATCGCCTGACGGAACAGGTCATTGTTGAGTGTCGGCAGGCCGGGCCGGGGATTGCCCTCGCCGGCCTCGGCGTTGAAGAGCTCGGCGCGACCGCTGCCGATGGCGCGGGCGATCTCGAAGCGCGCGACCATCTGTCCCCGGACTCGCCCAGGCCCGTTCCACCAGGCGTACCCCTCGGGAGTCACGCGCCCGTACAGCGGCTGCCCGGGCTGGTGCAACCAGGTGACCAGCGGCCGGTAGTTCGTGATGGCAGCTCCGTCGTGCGCCAGCCGCAGCGCGGAGACGACGAACTGCATGGGGTCCTGAATTTCCCGCGCCGGCCGAGGCGCGAGCCAGCCCGGCGAGAAGGCGGGGACGAGGAACATCGTCCGGAGGACCGCGGCGATATCGCCGTCGGTGCGCTCGAAGACCGCGACCATCGGCCTCCACCAGGTCGCCGGGAGGATCGTCGGCCACGAAGTACCGTGGCGATCTTGCCGCTGATGAAGCGCGCGGTGGCGCGCTGGCGACAGAGGACCGTCACCGCCTGCGCGACTTCCGGCAGCCCTTCGCCCGCGATGCGGTGGCCCAGCAGCATCTTGGCTCCGAAGTCGTGACGAGCCGGGTTGAACTCGAAGAGGCCGGCCCGCACGTAGAGTAGCCTCGTGCTGACGGGAGAGCCGGGGGGCGTGGTGGGGCGAGGCCGAGCCCGGTCAGGACACGCGCCAGCTCCTGCACGTCGCGCTGGGAGTACGGCGAGCCGCTCAGGCCGCCGCTGACCCCGAGGTGTGCAGCCCATCCAGCTCGTTCGCGCGTGGTTCTCGTTGAGATGCCCCGCGGCGCTATGCCCGCTGTCGAGATACTCGATCATGGCCGGGGATGCGCGGTGTGACGGCCAGCGCCAGGTTGCAGAATCGGCCCAGGGCCCGCGGGCGCACCACGGTGCCTTCGTATTCGGCCAGCGTCCAGGCCACCGTCCCCTTGCCCGAGAAGACGCTGAAGTGGTTCATCCAGAACCAGGTCATCTGCTCGCGAAGCTGCGACGGCGAGTAGAGCGCGCGCATCAGATGCCGCTGGGCCGTCTCGTAGACGGCCAGGCCGGCCGCCCGGTTCTGCGCGCGCGGGCCTGCTCGCTTCTCGCGCTCGTCCGGCAACGAGTCGATGCGCCGCTGCTCGGCCCGCACGCGCTTGCAGGAGCGTCTCCGCGCTCTGTTGCGCGCACGGGAATCGCCGCGATGGCCGCGGCGAGCTCAGGGCGATCGGCCGCCGGCCCGGCGAGCTGTTCGTCGAGAAAGCTGCGCGCGCCCCAGCCTGCCGGTAGCGGGCGACCGCCTCGACGTCGACCCCGAACGTGGCGCGGTTGAGCCAGCGGAGATCTTCCTCCGGTGAACGGGTTCGGAGCGAGTGCGGAGACACCCGGGGCCGCCGCCCCGGCGTGCGGCAGCCCCGGACGGCGACGAACCGGACGGGGCGACGCTGGGCTGCACGAAGCGCCCGGCCCGGAGGCACCGGGCGCGCATGCCGTCAGCAGCATTCCCAGCATCGACGAGCCGGGGATGGACGCGCCGGAACCTCAGAAGGTCGCCCCGCGCTCCATCGGCGCCGCTCGGGAGCCAACCCGGAATGAGGCCGTAGAGCTTGCCGGCGTTCTCGCAGACGATCTTGCGGCGCACCGCGGCCGGGCAGATGGCCCAGCTCGCGCGCGATGACCTCGCGTGGAGTCGGGCCACACCCCGTCCGGATGCGGGAAGTCGGAGCCCCACATCACGTTGTCCTCTCCCAGCTCGTCGAGGAGCTTGATGCCGATGCGGTCCGACTGGTAGGTGGCCCTGCACTGCCGGCTGCCAGTACTCGCTCGGGCGCATGCTGAGGCGAGGTCGCCGAACTGGTCCTCCCACTCGAGGTCCATGTGGTCCGAGGATGTAGGGAATCCAGCCGATGCCGCCCTCGCCGATGACCACGCGCAGCCGCGGATGGCGCTCGAGCACGCCGCCGTAGATCGAGCGACCATGAGGATCGATCGACATGTAGATCTGGAAGCCGCTGATGTGCGGCGGCGAAAGCGGCGCAGGCCAGCGCCGAGCGCTTGCGCGTCGGTCACGTTCTCGCGCCCGCGCGCGGTGCCCCAGAGCGTGTCTTGCGGATGCCGTCGGGCGAGCTGGCCGCCGATGGTGTGGAAGTGCAGCGGCAGCCCGAGCTCGTCGATGACGTCCCCAGAGCGGGTTCCAGTAGCGGATCGCCAGAGCGGCGGTCATGTCCGGGGAGTTGGCGATGTCGAGGCCCGCGCACCGCGCCCCGCTTGACCACGCGCTCCACCTCCGGCGATCGGCGCGCGTCGATGGGCGCGCTCGGGATGCAGGCGAGCCCGGCGAAGCGCTCGGGGTGCGTCTGCAGAAGTCGGCGAGCCAGTCGTTGTAGATCCGCGCATCATCTCGCCGACCGCCTCCGGATCGTTGATGCGCGAGCTGGCGCCGAGGATGCCGTAGAGCACCTCGGCCTGCACGCCGTCGCGATCCTGGTCCTTCAGGCGCAGCTCCGGCTCGGTCAGTCGCCGGATGCCGCTGCTTGCCGTCCTCGTAGAGGCCGGTCGGACGCCATGCGGTCGGCGCGGTGGATGCTGCCCGGGCACGTACTCGCGCCCGGCCGAGCCCATGCCGTTGGCCAGGCCCGAAGTTGCGCCCTTCTTGGTGACCCACATGGGCCCCTTGGGCCCGTCGGTCACGTACGGCATGCGGTCGCGCATGGCCGCCGGTGGCGTTGGCTGGTGAAGAGATCGGGCGGCAGCGCAGCAGAGATCGAGGTGGCAATCGGCGGAGATCCGGTCGTAGTGCATGTGCTTCCTCGGGGCCCTGGTCTAAGGACCGTCGGGCGATGGTGTGAGTTGCGTGGCGAGCGAGATCAAACGGTCACCTGCCAGCGGCCGAGTGTCGCGGCTCTTCACGAGGTGCGCGGTCTTCTCGCGGCGGTAGGCGAGGAAGTGGGGGTGGACGCGATGCTTGATGGCGTTCTCGTCGTCGTACTGCTCGAAGACGAAGAACTGGTCCGGGCTGCCGATCATGCGATGCAGGACGTAGGTCAGAGCAGCCCGGATCCTTGCGGACCAGGGGCGCCAGCTTCGCGAACTCGGCGGCGTACTCGTCTCCCTTTCCCTCGGCGATGGTGATCATGGCGCTGACGACGATCATGACGTGCTGCCCCCTCTGGACGGGATCATGGCGCGATGCCGCGTGTGCCCTGCATCATAACGCGCTGCCAGCCCACCTCACGAACCGGCCGCCCGCTCCCTGACCCGCACACCTGGCTGGCTGGAGGGTGGCCAGGGCACGAGGGACTCGGCGCGCCGTTCGGCGACCCTCAGCGCCGGGTGGCCAGTGTCGCGGCGCGCTCGTAGAGTTGCGGGGCGCCGGGACGCTCTGCCCAGGTCGCGAAGACGGCGCGCGGTCCGCCCCAGCGCAGCGCAGTCCACGTCGGCGCCGATGGGCGCATCCAGCCTCAGCCTGGCCAGCTGCCGGAACAGCAGCGCCGCGCTCTGCGCTGCTCCGTGAGCGTCGTCGCCAGTCGCAGCGCGCCGCGCACCGAGATCGTCCCACTCCGTCGCCAGCGGCGGGATGCTGCTCGAGGTGCTCGATAGCGGGCGAGCACCGATCGCCGCGGACTTCGCGCCCCAGCCCGGCAGACCGGGATAGCCGTCGGCGCTGTCGCCCACGAGCGCGAGCCAGTCCGGAATCGACGCGGGCGAGGACACCGAACTTTCTGCTGCACCCCGGCCTCGTTGCGGCACCCGCGCGTGCGCCGATCGAGCTGCACGATCCGGTCGCCGCGCACGCACTGCGCCAGGTCCTTGTCCGGCGTGCAGACGACGACCTGCTCGACACGCGCATCGGCCGCGGCCATGACCGCCGCCGCGGCCAGCGCATCGTCGGCCTCGAACTCGACCATGGGCCAGACGACCACGCCGAGCGCGCGCCAGCGCCTCCTCCAGCGGCTGGAACTGGCGCGTACAGCAGCGGGTCGATGCCCTCGCCCGTCTTGTAGCCCGGCCAGAGCGCGTTGCGGAAGGACTCGATGACGTGGTCGGTGGCCACGCCCAGATGCGTGGCGCCGCCCTCGAGCATGCCGAGCATGGATCCCGACCACGCCGCGCACCGCCCGCAGCTCCTCGGCGGCGCGCTCCGGTCGAAGGCCGCGGCCGGCGAGAAGGAAAGTAGCGGAACAGCTCGTACGTCCCGTCGACCAGATGGACGATCACGCGCGCCATGGGCTCGCCAGCATACTCCGGGCCCGCCCCCGTGCGCGGGTCTGCTACCATTTCGCACCTGGTGCGGACCAAGGCCTTTCTGATTCTCTCCGGCGCGGCCATCGTCGCCGCCGCCGCGATCCTGGTGGTCCTCCTCGCTGCGCGCAGCCGACGGTGGCGATGTACTCGCCGACGCCGCCCGCGCCGCGCGACGCCGGGCGGCGCGCTCGTCGGACCCGCCCTCTACACTGTGGACGCCACCCGCCCCGAGCCGTGGCGCTACTTCGCCGTTCCGCATCGGGCAGCGTGATCGAGAACCCTGGCCCCGGGACTGGGACCTCGCCTTCCGTCGCTACGAGATCATCGCCAACGGTGGGCCCGCGTTCGTGGGCGCGGGCGGCGTCGCGGATCTCGGCGAGGTCGCCTTCGCCGACGTGAAGGTCGGTGCCCGAGAGCGGGATACCAGGCGACCGAGGGCGGCGCCGACCCGCGCAACCCGGCCCTCAGCGCGCTGGTACAGCTACAGCTACTTCTCACTCTGCTGAGCCCGAAGCCGCGCGTGTGGGCCGTGCGCACGGCGGACGGCCGCTACGCGAAGCTCGAATTCGTCAGCTACTACTGCCCGCGCTCCCAGCCCGGGTGCGTCACGTTCCGCTACGTCTACCAGGGCGACGGCTCCCGGAACGTCGACTCGTCCAGCTGACCTGCACGGTGCCCCTTGGCGATTGCCGTCGTGACACCGCGCAGGGGGCCGTTCCCTGGTCAGCGCTACGACCCAACGTGGCGGGGTGACGACCGCGGCACGGTTCCGAATGAACCGTGTATCCGACTGGCGACTTGCCGCCTGGCGCGCCGTCACCTATTCTCCCGGCTCCAGGGAGGGCCGAACCCATGGATATGATCCGCGTCCAGCCGCGCCCGCATCCTGTCGCGCCCAGTGCTGCAGCCCCGGCGGCGGCAGCGACGGCGGGGATCGTCAGCCCGAGCGCCCTCTGCGGTCTTGAGGTTCACCACCAGCTCGGAACTTGGGTGGGCTGCTGCGGAGCGGACCACGCGATTCAGTGAGTCGCCGGCGGCTGCCCAACATCACGTTCGAGACGGGACCGCCGGCTTCGCATCCGCTCGCCGCGGCCGGTCAACGACGGTCTGGGCGCGCTGAAGCGGCTTCCTCGTGTTTACGGTTCTATCGGATCGTTGCGGGCACGTTATGCTCGCTGCGTGGGCGGCCATGCTGCTGGTGTCTCCGGCTCACGGATTACGGGAGTATGCGTCGATGGTTATCTGGCGCTCGGGTGGGCGCTGGCGTGGGCGGCGGCCTTATTGGTCGCAGGCTCTGGTCGCCCTACGTCGGTTCGGATGATCGTCCATATTCGATTGATCGACTATTCGATGCGTCCGGAGCTTGAGAAGCTCGACAGGCAAGAAGGAGAGCGGGGAGCATGTGGTTGGGCTTGCTCTTCGTGTTTGTGTCCGCGGTCATAGCTGGCGCTTATCAGGCGTCGGCCTGTCCTCCCTTGCGTGAGCTTGTGAGCTGAGTAAAGGCCTGAGGGGATGCCCAACGGCACGTTGGGCCGGACCGCCGGCTCGCCTACGCTCGCCGCGGCCGGTGAACCCGGATGTTCGGCGCCATCATCGTGTTACGGGGCAGCGGGTGGATGTTTGGGCGGTCACTCGGCAATCGGATGGTCGTTAGGAGGACCCCCCAGCTACGGCCACGAGCGATCGGGCTGGTGCCGCTGCCCCAAGCAGGGAGCAGGGCTGGGAGGGCCGTATGACACGTTCCGGCGATGAGCACGGTGCGCGGTCTGCGCGATGGCCGCACGGTGCTGTTCAACGGTGACCCCGTAGACGACGTGATTCGAAGCATCCCGCCTTGCGCTGCCGGAGTGCGCACTGTCGCGCAGCTGTACGATCTCGCCCACGATCCATCCAACCGGGATCTGACGACTCCACCTTTCGCCGCGCGACGGCTCGACCCATCAACAAGTCGTGGCTGGGTGCCGCGTACCCAGCGGCGACTAGGGCGGGCACGACGGCGCGCCATCAAATGCTGGGCCGACGCCAGCTACGGCTTCCTGGGCCCGCTCGCCTGGATCACGCGTGGCGTCGTTCGTGGCAGGCTTTGCGGAGCTCGCCCGCGTTCTATGCACGCGGCGGGCAACCGTTCGCGGACAACCTTGTTGCGCTTCGCCGCCAAAGCGGCCGGATGCAGGTGATTTGTATCTCAGCAACGCCATCATTCATCCCACCGTTGACCGCGCCAAGCCGGCGCATCCAGCAGGCCGCGCCGTATTCTCTACGCGGGCGTCGCCGCCAGAGCGCGAGAACGGAATCGTCATCCGCGGGGCCTGCTAAAATGCTCGGCAGCTGAGGTTCGATCATGTGGGACGCTCTCGGCTCCGGAGTTCGGCTCGCGTCATCTTCGGCACGAGATGCTCTTACGCGGGCGAGCCAGCCGCCATCCAGGGGCGCGAATTCCGTAGCTTCGATTGGGCGGCCGCGGAGGCGCTGGTCGATCGTTGCCTGGCGAGCTATGACGTCACTACCACCTAGCGTGTCCAGCGCCTCGGGCCCGGGAGGAAGGCCCGAGGCAAAGCTGTAGGGCGCGCGTTGGGCGTCTTTGTGACTCGTGACGTTCTGGGTTACACCCATCCGGTGTGATCCGAGGATTCAGGCACAAGGGGCTGGCCAAGTTCTTCGAAACCGGTTCCAAGGGAGGGATCCGAAGCAGAACACGCTGCCCGCCTGCGCCTGATCTTGGGTCGCCTGAGCGCCGCAACGACCCCAGGAGACATGGCCTCCCGGGGCTGAAGCTCCATCCGCCTGGCGGTGACCGCAAGGGCTCATGGGCGCTAGCGGTGACCGGCAACTGGCGGGTGACGTTCAGGTTCGTTGGCAAGGACGCTGACGCCGTGGATTACGAAGACTATCACTGACGGAGTAGCGTACGCGCATGCACAATCCACCTCACCCGGGAGAGGTCATCAAGGCTCTCTGCCTGGAGCCCCTTGGGAGCGTCACCGTGACGCAGGCCGCGCAAGCTCTGGGAGTAAGCCGGAAGACCCTCTCCGCCATCCTGAACGGTCGCGCCAAGGATCAGCCCCGGAGGATGGCGAGTTCTGGCCCTTCCATTGCCTTTGACACGTCCGCTGAGGGATTCGGCTCAATCAGCAAACGCAGTACTGACCTCTGGCACGCCGAGCAGGGTCGGGAAGCACCTCCGGGTTGCGAAGCCGCCACGGCGTAGGAGACGCCCAACAACGCGCAATCCAGCAGTCCAGTGCCTGGCGATGCTCGCCTCGGGCTGCTGACCGCGGCCGTTCAGCGCACCAGCGGCGACATCAGGAGGCATGAGCACCACATGGGCTGGTTGTCGAGACTGGCTGGCCGAGCTGGGTGCTGCGGTCGTCCCCCATCTTCCCAGTACATCCGGCTGCCTTAGCGCAACAGGCGCTGACGACACGAGGTCGCAACCTAGGGGGCGCTTCACCCTCGGCCTCGGGCTGGGGCATCGGCGCAACATCGAGGAGGCGTTCGGGCTCTCCTACGACCGGCCTGCACGCCACAGTCAACCGAGGATTTTCGATTCCCTGGCGTGGGCCCGTGTCCCCGTACTCCTCGCCGCGCTGGGTCGGAGTAATGCCTCGGTGTCGCGGGACGCTGCGCGGATGGCACCGGCACCTGGATGACGGGACCGCGCACTCTGGAAACGCACATCGGGCCGCTGCTTGCGCAACGCCGCCCAGGAGGCTGGTCGGCCAGCACCGCGAGCCGTCGCGGGCTTCCCGGTCGCCCTCACACATGCCTGACCGGGCGCGGCCGGTTGCGGGTGAGCTGTTCGCCGTCCATGGGACAGCGCCTTCTTGCGGGGCGATGCTCGACCGGGGAGGGGATAGCAGGTCCCTGCGGACAATGCCCCTCGCCGGTGACGCTCCTGCCTTGGCGGCAAAACTCCGTCAGCTCTGCGGGCATCGGGGTCACGGATCTGCTGGCCCATACCCTTTGAGGCGGACGCCGGAAGGCATAGAGCGAACCATCGACTTCCTCGCGAGTCAGCTGTAGGGGAACCACCGCGCTGGTCCCTGCACGTGGAGCAGTCTGACATCACTGACGCCGGCTTCCCGCGTTGCCCAGCCGCCGCAGGTCATCGTGACCGTTGGACATCAAGAGAGGGAACACGTCTGTGACACCTGACGAGCACAAGGCGATCGCTCGGCGCTTCTTCGAGGAGGTCTGGACCCAGCAGAAGTTAGAAGCGATCGACGAGATCTTCGCGCCGACGGTGTTGTTCAACGGCCAGTCGGTCGCTCGGGACACCTTCAGGCAGGTTGTGGCTGCCCGACGTGCCGCCTTTCCTGACATCCAGGTTACGGTGGAGGATCAGGTCGCTGAGGGGAACAAGGTCTCAACGCGGCGGACGTGGCAGGGGACGCATCAGGGATTGTACCGAGGCGTTGCCGCAACAGGTAGGCGGGTCACGTGGAGCCAGATCAGCATTGTGCGTATCGTCGAAGGAAAGATCGTAGAGGACTGGGGCCGTGGCGGACGAGCTCAGCATCCTGCAGCAGCTCGGTCAGCTTACGGGATGACCTCCTGATCCCTGGCACGCCCAGAGCGGTCGATGTCCAAACCACGCGGTCCAGCGGCTCGGGGCTCGCGATGCTCGCGCCGTCCGCTGACGCGGCGTTTATCCCGCCCATACGAAGCACAATAAAGCTGCGCCGAAATGGTATGGTAGTGCTCTCTGAACTGATGCGGAATTGTCCGCCGAGCCAATGCCCTTCGACTGCGAGCGCATCGTTGACTCCGGCGTTCGGCGGCTCATCACGATGGAGAGTGACATGGTGAAGCCAGCAAAGAACACGATTTGCCTTTGGTACGATGGCGACGCCGAGGACGCGGCGCGATTTTACGCCAAGACCTTTCCCGATTCATCCGTCGGCGCGGTGCATCGCGCACCGGGAGACTTTCCGTCCGGGAAGAAAGGGGATGTGTTGACGGTCGAGTTTACCGTGATGGGGATTCCCTGCCTCGGGCTCAATGGCGGACCCGCATTCAAGCACAACGAAGCATTCTCGTTTCAGGTCGCAACCGCCGACCAGGCCGAAACCGATCGTTACTGGAACGCAATCGTCGGCAACGGCGGCCAAGAGAGTGCGTGCGGCTGGTGCAAGGACAAATGGGGATTGTCCTGGCAGATTACGCCGATCGCTCTGACCAAAGCGATAACCGATCCCGATCCCGCCGCCGCCAAGCGCGCGTTCGATGCGATGATGCAGATGAAAAAGATCGACATCGCCGCAATCGAGGCGGCGCGCGCCGCGGTTGAGGTTGCAGCCTTCGAAGCGTGCATCTCCGGAAGCGCAAGGGGAACATGACGGGCGGACCCGAACCCGCTCGGTCCTGAGCCCGCGGTTTTCGACCAAAGGAGGAGAACATGTTCGCGCCTGTCACGAGAGGCGGGATAACCAGCCGCGGTGCCGCGGACCGGGCGGGCGTCGCGGTCCTCGTGATTCGAGAGGTGCCGTCCGCCCGCCCGGCCGCTGAACGTTGGTCCGTTCGGCAACAACGAGAGCTGGGCATCGCACGACAACGGCTGTCGAGCAACCGATTCGCGATCTCGCTTTGCGATGTCGGGGGACAGACACATGAGCAACGATCCGCCGAGCGTCCACTCCGAGGTAGACGCCGACCTCGCACGGAAATCCATGCCGCACGGAGTTCTCCTGGCCGAAGCCATTGGGCGGTTGGGCCGGCCCCGGACTGATGAAGGGGGTGTCTCCCGTCACACGCAAGGAGCAGGCTGAAGCGGAGATCCAGGCGTACTTGGGCCGCCACCTGGCGGATACGTGCAGGTGCGCTGCCGGGCGTTCTGCTCCGGCAGGTGGGGAGAAGTAAGCTCTGCTCGGACAACCTGGATCTGCCGCTCGTCGTACTGGCCGGTCACGTCCGAAGTGTTCTCGGCTCCGAGTACCTCCTGAAGGAACTCGTTCGTGAGGCCGACGTGGAGTGGGGACGCGCGTTCGGGGAGCGGCCCCACTTCGAGGCAGGAGGACGCCCGCCCACTCGGACGACCCCTACACCGCCGAGTCGGTTCGCATTGCCCTATCCCAGCTCGTCGAGAAGTTGA
>ERZ1370068.5381-contig-4404_pt1 | contig 12377 bp, 12 predicted proteins | sample MGYA00561227_ERZ1370068 | MGnify/ENA primary metagenome ERZ1370068 (study PRJEB38410, sample SAMEA6850437) | metagenome | study: Metagenomic assessment of the ecological functions of the soil: analysis of the soil microbiota associated with the...
GGCCCGCGAACCTGGAGGACCTGTTCATCAAGCTCACGGGCCGCGAGCTGCGACTGATTCATCGTTATAGCCCGCGCCGTCGAACGAGCGGGGAGTGGCGAGGCCTGCGGGCGCCTGGGGTGTGAAGCCCGCAGGCCCTCGCCACTCCCCGCGACGTCGGCGCGCTCCGGTAACGATGTTGCGCTACAGCCCGAACACTCGCTGCGCATTGCGCCCGCGCACCTTGTCTCTCGCCGCGTCGGCGAGGCCGTTGACGCGCTTCAGGCATCCCGGCATGTCGCCGATGGTGTGCGGATAGTCGGAGCCGTACGAGCACGTTGTCGGCACCGAACACCTTGAGGCACAGGTCGAGCACGTCGGGGCGAAGACGACCGCGTCGGCGTAGAATCTGCGGGACGTATTCCGAGGGCGCGCGCGAGATCTTCTCGCGGCACGCCGGAATGTTGTCGAAGCACTGGTCCATCCGCGAGACGAGATACGGCAGCGCGCCGCCGCCGTGCGCCGCGATGATCCTGAGCTTTCGGTAGCGGTCGAAGAAGCCGTCGTAGATCATCCGCGCGATCGCGAGCGACGTGTCGAAGGTGAAGCCGATCGACGCGGTCAGCTGAAAGCGGACCATGTCCATCGCGCCGACGCCGGGCGGCGCCGTCGGATGCACGAGCACCGGCAGCGATCTGGCGTCGATCGCGCTCCAGATCGGCGCGAACGCGGGATCGGTGAGCGGACGCCCGTCGACGTTGGCGAGCACCATCACGCCCGACGCGCCCGCGGCGCTGCGCGCGTTCGAGCTCCGGCAGCGCGAGCTCGGGTACTGCCACGGAAGCGAAGCGAACCAGCGCAGCCGGTCCGGATGCGCGGTGCGCGCCGCCGCCATGTCGTCGTTCATGAGGCGCGCCGCCTGCAGGCTGACCTCCGGACCGCCCCAGTAGCAGTTCGGGCACGTGAGCGAGACGATGCCGACATCCACGCCGACGTCGTTCATCGTGCGGATCCGCAGATCGTAGTCGAACATCGCGGGCACCGGCGTCATGAACGGCGCGCCGTCGAGATGGATCGCGCGCATGCCGCCCGCCACCGCGCGCACCGAATAGCGCGGGCCGCCGTGCTGCTGCAACAACGAGAACCACTGCTCGGTAAGGCAGTGCGTGTGGACGTCGATGACGGGACTTGGCATGGAGCGGCTCCGTGTAGTCAGACTGGCCGATGGGAATGGACCATCGCTCGATTGCGAGGTCGACGCGCCGGCGACGCTCAATCGACCTTGGCGCCGGAATCCTTGACGGCCTTCGCCCAGCGCGGCTGCTCGGCGCGGATGACCGCCGCGAACTCGGCCGGCGTATTGGCGCGCGGCAGGCTCCATCGCGAACCGGTAGAGCTGCTCCTGGAAGTCGGGAGTGGCCCGAATCTTCTGTATCTCGGCGGATAGCTCGGTCGATGACGGCCGCCGGCGTTCCGGCCGGCGCGACGATGCCCTGCCAGGCTTTCCAGTCGAAGCCGGGGACGGTCGCCGCCACCGGAGGGACGGCCGAGAGCAGGCGTCGTCTGCGTCGCCGCGGAAGTCCCAAGCCCGGTGAGCTTGCCGGCCAGGATGTTCGGGGCCGCGAGCGTCGCATCGGCGAACATCACCTGCACCTGTCCCGTCAGGAGATCGGTCATCGCCGCCGGCGTCCCCTTGTACGGAACGTGCTGGATCTCCAGGCCGAGCTCCGACTTCAACGTCTCCATGAACAGGTGATGCGGACTGCCGCTGCCGACCGGACGCATAGTTGTATTTGCCTCGGCGCGCGCTTGACCGCGTCGATCATCTCGCGCACCGTTTTCGCGGGAAAATTCGGATTGGCGACAAGGAAGAAATCGACGGAGCCGATCTGCGCGACCGGCGCGAAATCCCGGACCGGGTCGATCGGCGACGGCCGGTACAGCGCCGGGCTGATGCCGAGCGTCGTCGACGTGGCCATCAGCAGCGTGTAGCCGTCGGGCGGCTGCTTCGCGACGAATTCCGCGCCGACGAGCGTCCCCGCCCCCGGCTTGTTCTCGATGATCACGGGCTCCTTGAGCGCGGCGCCGAGCCGCTCGCCGATCGCGCGGGCGAGAAGATCCGTGAGCGCGCCGGGTGGATACGGAACGACGAGCTTGATCGGTCGCGCGGGATATGCCCCTTGCGCCGCCGCGAGTGAAGAGAGGAGCACGAGCGCGACAGCGAGGCAGCCGCGCCGCCATCCGCCAAGCCGATCCGTCATCGAAAGCCCTTCGCGAGAGAAAGCACCGAAGCTACGGAGGCGCGAAGAGCGTGTCAAGCGTGTAGAGTAGCGGCGGTCTCTCGCCGTTCGCGCCCTTCCCCCTTGTCCATTCTCGTTCTCAACACGTCCCCGTTCGTCGAGCAGCAGCGCGCGGCGCTCGCGCTGCTCGCGCCGACGAGCGGATTCACACGGACCGGCGACACCGCCCCGCCTGGCTGACGTCGAGGCGCTGCTCGCGTTCAAGCTGGCGGCACGGCATCACGCCGCGGTTCCCGGCGCTGAAGTTCGTCGCCTGCGCGCGGAGCCGGGGTCGACGATCTCCTCGCCACACCGGACGTTCCGCCGCATCTTCCGATCGTGCGCGCCGTCGATCCGCTGCAGGGCCAGCGCATGGCGCAATACGTCACGCTGATGGTGCTGCGGTTTCATCGCGCGAGCTGCCGCGACTTCGAGGCCCATGCACGAAGCGGCCGAATGGCGGCGGTTCCTGCCCATCGACGAGGCGAAGCGGACGCATCGGAGTCATGGGGTACGGCTCCATCGGCGCGCCGATCGCGGATGTGCTGATGCGCCTCGGATTTCCGGTCGCCGTGTGGACGCGAGCGAGGCGTCGCCTCGACGGCGTGCAGGCGTTTGCCGGAAGCGGCGAGCTGGAGCCGTTCCTCGCCCGCAGCGCCATCCTCGTCTGCGCCCTGCCGCTCACCAATGCGACAGCGGGCCTCCTTGCCGCGCCCGCATTCGCTGCGCTGCCGCGCGATGCGTTCGTCGTCAACGTTTCGCGCGGCGCCGTGTCTGCGCGATGCCGATCTCGTGGCGGCGATCGACACCGGCCACTCTGGCCGGCGCGGCGCTCGACGTGTTCGAAACCGAGCGCTGCCCGCGACGAGCCCGCTGTGGCGACATCCAAAAATTCTGTGCACGCCTCACATCGCGGCCATGCCCCGCCCCGAAGTCGCCGCCCGGCAGTTCCTCGACAATCGAGGCGTCCGCGGCGGACTTGCGCTCGTCAATGTCATCGATCGCGATCGCGGATATTAGGACCCGGTGACACCGTGGACACGAACGCGTTGCACCGCCGAAATCATTCAGCCCGGGAGCTTCGCCATGACCGCCTCCGCCCTGTGGCGCGCGCGGAACTCGCCCGGTGGATCGCCGTCTGGCGCCGCAACCAGCTCGTGGCGTGCAAGCTCGCGATTGCAAGCATTCTCGGCAACATCGCGGACCGCTCCTGTACATGCGTGGCGCTCGGCTTCGGGATCGGCGCTTTCATTCCCGAGGTCGACGGCATGAAGTACATCGCGTTCCTCGGCACGGGAATGGTGTGCCAGAGCGCGATGTTCACGTCGAGCTTCGAGGCGATGTATTCGGCGTTCTCGCGGATGCACGTGCAGCGGACGTGGACGCGATCATCAACGCGCCGATCTCGCTCGACGACGTGATGGTCGGCGGAGTGGGTATGGGCGGCGTCGAAGGCGATAACGTCGACGGTGGCGATTCTCGCGGTGATCATGCGGATTGGGGTACGGTCATTCCTGGCTCGCGCTGTGGATCATTCCGCTCGGCTTCCTGGTCGGCCTCACGTTCGGCGGATTCGGCCTCGTGATGAACGCGCTCGCGCCGAGCTACGATTTCTTCACGTACTTCTTCACGCTCGTCCTGACGCCCGGCCTGCTCCTGTCCGGCGTGTTCTTTCCCGATCGCGCAGATGCCGCGCGGCGCTGCAGGCGGTGGCCGAGCTCTCCGCCGCTGAAGCACGCGATCGACCTCGCGCGCCCGCTGCCTCTCGAGCAACCGTGCCCGTCGGATATCTGCTGCACGTTGCCGTGCCTGCGCGCCTACGCGGTTGCGTCGCTTTCACGTCGGCGCTGGTGCTCACGCGCCGGCGGCTCCTGCGGTGACCGAGCACTTCTTCGCGCCCTGCCCCGCGCGGTCTCGAGCCGGCGCTCGCGGCGCGGAGCTGGCGGCGCTCCGGTGCACCGTACGTCACCGCTGCCGACGGCGGCGTCGGGCTTTGCACGGACGCTCGAGCTCGCGCTATCGCGCACATCTGAATCGCGGCTCAGCGAGCCGCATCCTGTGGCAGGTCGCCGCGCTGGGCGCTATCGCAATGCGGACGAGCTCCACGCTCGCGCAACGCCGGTCGACCGGCGGTAACGACTTCACCGCTGCGCGCACGCTGCGGCGTCGATGTCGCGGCGCGACGCGCTCGCCGCTCGCGAGCCTCGAGTTCGCGACGCTCAAGGTCAGAGGACGCGGCATGCGACCGCTTTCGCGCCGACACCGAGCGGCCGCCCGTCGATCGACAAGCGAGCGGCCCGACGTCCGCGTGTCACGCGTACTCACCGAACGAGCGAGGCCACGCTCTACCTCGACACTTCGGGCGAGGCGCTGTTCAAGCGCGGCTGGCGGCGCGATGCCGATATGCCGGCCCCGCTGCGCGAGAACCTCGCCGCAGGCGTGCTCGCGCTTGCCGGCTGGGACGCCGGACGCCGTGCTGCTCGACCCGATGTGCGGCGCCGGCACGATCGCGATCGAGGCGGCGCTCGCCGCTGCGGATTAGGCGCCCGGACAGGGCACGCACCTTCGGCTTCCAGAAGCTGGCGCGTGGTTCGACGGGCCCACATGGCAGCGACTGCGCCAACGCGCGCGCCACGGAGGCGAGCGCCCGTCCGCGCCGTCGATCTTCGCTAGCGACATCGATCCGCGAGCGGTTGAGCAATGCCGGCGCAACGCCGCGCGCCGCGGGGGCGTGACCGGATTGACTCGCATCTGCGCGAGGCCGACGCGCTCTCTCGTCCCGCGCCCAGTCCGCTCCGGGCTGGGCCCAATCCGCCCTACGGCGTGAGGCTCGAGACGAGGACACGCTGGCCGGCGCTCATCCCGCAAATTGGGCGATGCGCTGAAGCAGCACTTCGCGGGCTGGACTGCGTGCCTCCCGACCGGCGATCCGCGCCTTCCGGGAAGCTGATCGACCTCAAGCCGCTCGAAGCGAACGCCGCTCTACAACGGCGCCATCGAATGCCGCCTGTTCCGCTTCGAGATCGTGCGCGCGGCGCCGCGGCGCGAGCGCGCGCGGCAGGAGCCGCCGGTCCGGATGTTAAGATTGCGGTTTCGACTGCCAAAACCTCGAGCACCAACGCCATGCCGATGCTCCCCGCCCGTCACTACGAATCGGAACACACGCGGATTCATTCGCGAGATGAAGGGACGAAGCAGCCCGGCCTCGAGCAGCAGAGCAGCGGCAAGCCCGGGCTATCTGGTGGGACAAGCGTCCCGCGATCTTGCAACACGAAGAGAAATGGACGAAGGCCGCGGTCCCGCAGGCGGGCTATGTCTATCACGGGCCAGGACTAGCGGACGCCGCCTTTCCGGCGAGACTCGACGCACGCGCGCCGCTGCGCGCAAGCGTGGCCATGCGATGACGCGAGCGTGACGCGAACGCGGTCCGCGCTCCCGCCGCGGTTGCCAAAGCCGGCGGACGATCGTACCTGCACGCTCGCGCCAACGCGCATCGGCATCGTCGCGATGGTCGGCGCGATGGCGTGCTTCATCGTCAACGATTCGCTGGTCGGTACGCGAAGCCAGACGATGCCGGCGATGCAGCTCATCTTCGTCCGCGGCGTCGTGGCCACCGCTGCTGGTATTGGCCGTTGCGCAGGCGATGGGCGCGGCGACGCGGAGGATCACGGGAGGTCGGCGCGCGGATGGGTCGCGGTCCGCGCGATCGTCGACGCGGTCGCGACGATGCTCTTCCTGGTGTCGCTCTTTCACCCTCCGCTCGCCAACGCGACGGCGATCAACATGCGCGTCGCCGCTCCATCATCACGCGTGCTCGCCGCTCTGTTCCTGCGCGAGCCGGCTGGGTCCGTCGCGGTGGGTGGCGATCGGCATCGGCTCATGCGGGCGTGCCTCATCATCATCCAGCCGCAGGTCGGTGGCTTCGACGGCTATGCGCTCGTGTGCGTCCTGTCGACCGTGCTGCTGTCGGTGCGCGACCTCGTGACGCGGTGGTGCACGCCGCCGTTCCGTCGATCCTGGTCACGCTGTCGAACACGATCGCCGTCACGGTGTCTCGCGGGCGCGCTGTCGCGTCTTCGAAGGCTGGCGGGCATTGAGCGTGTTCGAGGTCGGCTATCTGGCGGTCGTCGCGGTATTCCTGTCGACCGCGCCTATTACCTCATCGTCGTCAGCACCCGGCGCGGCGACCTGTCGCTCATCGCGCCGTTCCGCTACACCGCTTGCTGTTCGCCACCGTCGCGCGGCTACGTGATCTGGGGCGACAAGCCCAACGCGCTGCGCGTGGGAGGCATCGCGCTCGCACATCGCGTCGGGAATCCACGTCCTGCGCGTGAGCCGCCGCGCGCGCGCCTCGGCCGTCACGCCGGACTGAACGCGCCAACTAAGGCGTACCTTCTAGCGCGCTCGTCGGCGCGGATCTCGACGTACGACCGGTCGCGCATCTGCCGCACCCACTCCTGGAACGCTTCTGTCCGACTTGCGCTGGCGCAGCGCGACGCGCGCCTGGTCGCGCTGCCGCTCGTTCGTGACGTCCTGCGTCCGCCGCTCCTGAGACCTGGATCAGGTGCCAGCCGAACGGCGTGCGCACCGGCGCCGAGAGCTCGCCGGGCTTGAGCGCGTTCATCGCGCGCTCGAAATCGGGCACGGTGTCGCCGGGCGAGATCCAGCCCAGATCGCCGCCCTTCGCCGGCGCTCGCGTCCTCGGAGTTGAGCTTCGCCTGGTCCTCGAACTTCGCGCCCTGCGTCGATGCGCTCGCGGATGCGCTCGATCTTGGCCTTCGCGTCGTCGTTCGACGTGGTCTCGTTGACCTTGACGAGGATGTGCCGCACGCGCGTCTGCTCGACGACCGTCGGGCTGTTGCGGCTGCGCGTCTCGAGCAGCTTGACGATGTGAAAGCCCGCTCGCCGAGCGCAGCACCGGCGAGACGTCGCCCGGCTTCATGCTTCGCGCACCGGATCGGCGAACACCGTCGGCAGCCGCGCCGGCGTGCGCCAGCCGAGGCTGCCGCCCTGCAGCGCGTCGGGCGCATCGGAAAAGCCCGCCGCGACCTGCGCGAAATCGGCGCCGAGCGCACCTGCGCAGCGCGTCTCTCGCGCGCGCGCTGGCGCACGTCGATCTGGTCGGGCGACGCCTGCTCCGGCACGAGCACGAGGATGTGCGCGAGCCGGTACTCGACTTCGCCGCCTGCCTGCGCCTCGAGCGTCGCGAGGAAGTGGTCGACCTCGGCGTCGCTCACGTTGACGCGGCCGTCGACCTCGCGCTCGCGCAGCCGCTGGACCGTGATCTCGTTGCGGATGTCGTCGCGGTACTTCGCGAACGTGATGCCCTCGCGCTCGACCGCCTTGCGGAAGTCCGTCGGGCGAGAGCTTGTTGTCCTGCGGCGATGCGCGCGATCGTGCGCTCGACCTGCGTGTCGTCGACGCGGATGCCGGTCTCCTTCGCGTACTGCAGCAGCGACGCGCTCGGTGATCAGCCGCGTCGAGCAGCTGCTTCTCGAGCACGTCCGGTGCCGGCGGCGTGCACGTTCTGCGCCTTCATCTGCCGCAGCACGACGCGCTTCTGCTCGTTGACGTCGTACTGCGTGAGCGCCTCGTCGTTGACGATGGCGATCGACGCGGTCGAGCGGGATCACGCGGTCAGCTGCGCGCGACGGGTCGACGCGGCCGGGCGCGGAGGCCGTCGCGGCGCCGGCGGCTGCGGGCCGCTGCGCGAGGCGCGGCGGACGGCGAGCGCCGGGCGGCGGCGAGCGCAATCGCAGCGCAAGCGGCAATCGGCGACGGAAAGTGCAGAAGCACATGTCTGGACCTCAATATTCCTGAAACGGATCGTCGCGATCGCGCGGCGACACCGTCGGATCGTTGGTCTGCTGGTAGCCCGGGGACGCTGCGGCGCAGCAGCTCGAGCGGATTGGTTCCGAACCGCGCGAGTCCGTTCAGTTCGATCTGCAGGTAGACCGAGTTCGACGTCGTCTGCGTGGTCGTCGTCGCCAGCCGCTGGCCGACGAGGCGCAGGACCCAGCAGTCGGCATTGTACTCGACGCCCGGCCACGGCCTCCAGCGTCTTGCTGTCGAGGATCGAGTAGTTCCACCGTCCCGAGCAGCGTCCAGTTCTGCGTTGATCGGCCAGCTGCGCCGACAAGGTCGAACTGGTTCAACCGCGATCGCCGCCGATCGGGTCGACGAACTGGCGCGTGATAGGTGTAGCTCGCGTTGAAGCACTCGACCCGGCGCGGGCGTGTAGCGGATGCCAGCGTTGAGGCGCTCGGTCTGCTTCGCGTCCTGGTTGTATTGCCAGCAGCGCCGGCGATCGCCCACGCGTCGGAGAGCCGGCCCTCGGCGCCGACGCAGGACGTCGGACGTGGACGCCGAGCGCGGCGATTCGTTCAGCACGACCCGCTGATTCTGGAAATAGAAGCGCTGGCCGAGCGGCGACGCGCAGCCGCTCGGCGCCCGTGTCCGGGTCGAGCAGCCGCGACGACAGCGCGAGCGTGAGCTGGTTCGCATCGCCGATCGCGGTCGTTGCCGAGATAGCGGTTGACGCTGAACAGCTGGCCGAAGTTGAAGTCGTCGACTGCGCGTATCGAACATCGGCGCGCTGGCTCTGGTTCTTGGTACGGGACGTAGACGTAGAAGGCACGCGGCTCGAGCGTCTGCACGAAATTCTGCGCCGACAGATGTTCCAGTCGCGCTCGAAGACCAGACGCTGCGCGTCGACCGACGAGATCGGTATGGCGTAGTCGGAGCGTCGAGGCACGTCGGCCGCACGTCGTTCAGAGATCGTATTGGCGCATGTGCACGCCCGTGCGCGCCGTGAACGAACCACGCCGCGCCCTGCCGCTCCATGGCGACGGTCGGCCACACGTACAGCGCGCGCTGGCCCGTCGTCAGCGTCGGCTGGCGGAAGTACGCGTACTCGCCGATGCCGGCGAAAGTGAGGCCGTTCCAATCGGTGTCGCGCAGCGTCGCCGAGCGCCTGCGGCACTCGGTTGTACGGGGATGGGCTGCGGAGGCGGCCGCGGGATCCTGCAGCGTCTGGAATCCCTGCGCCCGCCCGAGCAGCGTCCACGGCCCGTTGGAGTAGGTGAGGCCGATTTCGCGCGGCAGCGTCGTCTGCGACGTGAGCCGCGACGCGGTCCGACAGATCGCGAAAATACGTGTCGTCGGAGACCTTGTTGTAGATTCCAGTAGCCGGTGAGGCCGGGCAGCAGGTTGGACAGGTTCTGGGTGTGCCGCGTCGACGAGCAGCCACCGGGTCGTGCCGGTCACGCGATCGTCCGGCAGGATTTCGGCGCTCGACCTCGCCCTGCACCGTTCTCGAACAGGTAGCGGCCCTGCCCGCCGAGCTGCACGCCGCGCTTGGTCATGAGGCGCGGGCGTGATCGTCGCGTCGTAGTTGCGGCGCGAGATTGAGGTAATAGGGTTGCGCGTACTCGAAGCCGCGAATGCCGGTCAGGCCCGTCGTCGGCGTGAGGAACCCGGACTTGCGCTCGTTCGACAGCGGAAACTCGAACCACGGCGAATAGATGACCGGGCGCGCCGAAGAAATACACCGTCGCGTCGTGGCCGGTGCCCACCATCCGCGTCTTGTCGACCTCGAGCTCGCCCATGTCGGAGGTACCAATCCTCGCGCGGCGCGACGCACGTCGTGTAGCGCGCGTCGGTAGCTTCGTAGTGATCGGGGCCCGCGAACCTGATCTCCGCCGCGCTGCCGCGCGAGCCGTTCTCCGCGACGAAGAACCTGCGGCGACGCGAAGAAGCCCGTTTCCGTGCCGCGCTTGAACTTGACTTCCGGGCCGGTGATCCAGTCGAAGCCGTACCGGATCAGGACGTCGCCCTTGCCCCAGATTTCGTCGGTCAGGAAGTCGTAGCGCAGCCAGTCGGCGAGCACGGTTTCGCGGCGGCGTGCGCAACTCGACCTTGCCCGAAGGCTTCGATGGATTTTTCCGACGAGCCTTCGATGCGGTCGGCGCGCAGGAATATCGCGCCCTTCGTCCGCGGGACGCGCGGCCGCCGGAGCAGCGGCGGCGATTCGGCGCTTCGCGGCGAGGCGTTGACGGGCCGGTGCGACGGCAGCGCGGGCGGGATGAGCGCGGCGGAGCGAGCCGCGGCGCCGGCTTGAGCGCCGGTTCCGGCAGCGCCTTCGGCTGCTTCCGGCGGCGCCGTCGGTCGACTGCGCCGCGGCGGCATGCGGCGCGAGCAGCTCGAGGAGCGCGAACGCGACGGGCGTAAGGCGGGCGATCGTCACCGGCATCGAGGAAGCCTGAGTGTGCCTGTTGCGACGTAGAGTCCCGGCATTCGCGAACGCCGATGGTAAAATTCGTGCATTCTAGTGCACTGAGTGCAATTTCCCTCGATCGTTCGCATCCGGCTGCGTGCCACGGCGAACGTCCGATGTCCGTTGCCGCTTCCACCCACGACCTTCGGCAGAGCGTCCGCCCGATGACGACAGCCCCGGGCGCAAGCGATGCGCGCGTCGAAGCATTGCGGCGTTCACCCGGCGCGCGCTCGCACCGACGCGTTCGCGCTCGACCCGCGTCCGCGGACGCGAGCTTCCGCCGCTATTTCCGCGATTACGCCGGCAGTCGCCCTGGCGCGGTCACGTCGACGCTGATCGTCATGGATGCGCCGCCGCCGATGGAGGACTGCCGCCCGTTCGTCCACGTGGCGGCGCTGTTGCGGAGCGCCGGGCTCAACGCGCCGGAAGTGCTCGCCGACGATTCGGTGCACGGCTTCCTGCTGCTGACCGATCTCGGCACGCGGACCTACCTCGAAGCGCTCGACGCGACGTCAGCGCCGGCGCTCTACAGCGATGCGACCGACGCGCTCATCCGCTGGCAGCAGGCGACGCGCGGCGGCGCGCTGCCGCCGTACGACGAGGCGCTGCTCGCGCGCGAGCTCGATCTCTTCCCCGACTGGTATGTCGCCAGGCACCTGCGGCGCCGCGCTCGACGCCGGACCAGCGGCGACGTGCTCGCGCGGAGCGTTTCGGCTCGATCCTCGACAACAACCTCGCGCAGCCGAGGTGTTCGTCCACCGCGACTACCATTCGCGCAACCTGATGGTCGTCGACGCCCAATCCCGGCATCCTCGATTTCAGGACGCGGTCGTACGGTCCGATCACCTACGACCTCGTGTCGCTGCTGCGCGACGCCTACATCGAATGGGACGAGGAGCGGCAGATCGACTGGGCCGTTCGCTATTGGGAGCGCGCGCGCAAGCGCGAGCCTGCCGGTCGACCGCGGACTTCGCCGCGCTTCTGGCGCGACTTCGAATGGATGGGCGTGCAGCGGCAGCTGCAAGGTGCTCGGCATCTTCGCGCGGCTGTATCACCGCGACGGCAAGGCGGCGTACCTGGACGATATGCCGCGGGTGCTGCGTTACCTGCGCCGGCGCGTGCGAGCGCTGACGCGACGCATCTGCGCCCGCTTCATAGCGCGCTGCTTCGAGCATCGATGATCCGGCCATGGACGGCAGCATGCGATGACGCCTGCCATCGGTGCGATGATCCTCGCCGCCGGCAGAGGCGAGCGGATGCGCCCGCTGTCGGACACGACACCCAAGCCGCTGCTCGAGGCCGGAGGCAAGCCGCTCATCGTCGTGGCAGATCGAGGCGCTCGCCCGCGCGGGATTCCGCGACGATCGTCGTCAACGCCGCGCACCTGCAGGAGACAGTTCGTCGAGGCACTGGGCAACGGCGCCAGCGTACGGCGTGTCCGCTCCACTGGTCGTTCGAGCCCGTGCCCGCTCGAAGTTGCCGGCGGCATTGCCACGGCGCTGCCGCTCGCTGCCGCCCGGACCGGCGTTGATCGTGGCCGGCGACGTCTATACCGCGTCTCGACTACGCTTCGTTGCGCCGCCGGGCCGAGGCGATGGCGCGCGATGCATCCGACGACGCGCGCTCACCTCGTGCTGGTGCCCAATCCGCCCTATCATCGCGAGAGGATTTCGCCCAGTCGACGGACGCGTCGCGCTGGACGGAGTACGGCGGCACACGTACGCGAGCATCGGCGTCTTCGATACCGCCTTGTTTCACGAGCTTCCGCGCGGGTGCGCCGCTCAAACTGCTTCCGTACCTCCAACGGTGGATAGCCAGCAATACGTAACTGAACGAAGCGGCTA
>ERZ1370068.9218-contig-8010_pt1 | contig 12368 bp, 14 predicted proteins | sample MGYA00561227_ERZ1370068 | MGnify/ENA primary metagenome ERZ1370068 (study PRJEB38410, sample SAMEA6850437) | metagenome | study: Metagenomic assessment of the ecological functions of the soil: analysis of the soil microbiota associated with the...
ACATGTATTGCTCAATAAAGAACGAAAGCTGTTCCTCGTTCGCGATCGAGTGGGCATCAAGCTTCTCTATTATTCCGAGCGTCAGCACGCCGATGGTCGTGGAGGGCCACTTCAGCTGGCTTTCGCCTCCGAAATCAAATCCATCCTCGCCGGCCGGAGTTAAGCCCGAGCTCGACCACGGAATCACTCCATCAATTCTTGACTTTTCTGTGGGCGCCCGATCCAACACGCTCTTTCGCGGCATCAAGACAGTGCCGCCGGGCCACCTGCTTCGAGTGGCGCGACGGCGAAATCAAGATTCGACAAGTGGTGGGACATTTCATTTGATGAGATCGAAACAGGAAAGAATCGAGCAATGGTGGCAGGAGCGCGTGCTTGAAACACTCGACCGAGTCGTCCAAGCTCGAAGATGGTGGCCGACGTGCCGCTGGGATCGTTTCTTCCGGCGGCATCGACTCGTCGTCGATCGTGGCGATGATGAAGCATCACAGCAACGGCCGGCGGATCGAGACCTACACGATCGGGATGGAAGCCGAAGACCTGCGCTTTGACATCATTCCTGACGACGTTGAGTGGGCGCGCAAAGTAAATCAGCAGCTCGACACCGACTATCACGAGATCATGCTGCAGCCCGACGTCGACTGAACTGCTTCCCAAACTGGTCTATCACATGGAAGAGCCGGCCATTGACATGGCGATACCCAGTTACCTGGTTTCGCGGGCGGCGCGCGAGACGTTGCGAGTAATGCTTTCCGGAATGGGCGGCGACGAAGTCTTCGCCGGTTATCCGCGACAGTTGGCGATGAAACTCGCGGGCGCTTTCGATCCGGTGCCGGGCACTGCTGCGGCGGCCGGTGATGCGCGCCGTCGAGTACGCTGTTGCCGGGCGGGCTGCCCGGAAAACTAACCGGCGCCGCTGCGTAACGCGAAGAAATTTGCGCGCAGCGCGGCGCTCGATTTCGAAAATCGCTACCTGGGTTTGCGAAACGTATTTCACGGACGCAGTGCAAAGCAGCGACTCTATACGGACTGAATTGAGGCGCGCCACCGGTGAACTGGACGCTTACGCGGCGCATCGTCGCTACTTCGCGCAGGGTGAAAAGACGCCGCCCCGCTCAATCAGTTGCTCTATGTCGATCTGAAGACCTTTCTGCCGTGCCTGAATCTGATGACCACGGACAAGACCTCGATGGCTGCGAACCTCGAGGTGCGGGTGCCGTTTCTGAATCAGGAGATGTTGGAGTTAACCGCGCGCATGCCGCCGGGTCTGAAACTGAAGGGTCTGAAGCGCAAGTACATTCTGAAGAAGGCCGCTGAGAAGCTGCTGCCGCGCGATATTGTCTGGCGCAAGAAAGCCGGCTTCGGCGCGCCCATCCGATCGTGGCTGCGCGGTGCGCTGCGGCCCGATGGTTGACGATCTCTTGTCCGCAGAAACCATCAAGCGCCGGGGACTGTTTCAGACCGGAAGAGGTGAAACGAATTATCGAAGCGAATCTTTCGGGCAGAGAAGACTACAATCTACAGGTATTCCAACTGCTGAATCTGGAGTTGTGGATGCGGACGTTTATTGACTATGGTCAGTACCGGGAGCGATAGCAACCGGGTTAGCCGATTGATTCATTGACTGATTGTTTCATTGGCTCATTGAAAGAAGGCAAATGATTCAATGATCAAATGAAATCAACTGAATCAATCCTCTACAGCCGGATAATCCTGGCCGCACTACCTTTCCGCAGCTCACCATTCAGGGCGTTGCGTGTATCCACCACCAGCGGCGCCAGATTAACTATTCGTTGATAATCAATTCCGCTGTGATCGGTGACTATCACGACACAATCCGCGGCTTTGATTTCCTGGTCAGTTAGTTCGATCGAGGAAAGCGGCGCACCTTCGACTGCCCGCGTGCGCATCGTCGAAACGCACTTCACCCACAAACGGATCGTGATACAGCACCTCGCACCCTTTGCTGCGCAGACGATCGATGATCGACAGCGCCGGACTCTCGCGGACGTCGTTGATGTCTCTCTTGTACGCCACGCCGAGCAGCAAAACGCGCGCGCCCTTCATCGCTTTACGGTCATCGTTCAATCCATCCGCGATCAACTGCACCACGTGCTCAGGCATGCGCGAATTCACTTCTTCGGCCAGTCCAATGAAGCGCGAATCAAAGCCATGTTGCCGCGCCTTCCAGGAAAGATAATGCGGATCGAGCGGAATACAGTGACCGCCGATTCCGGGACCGGGATAAAACGGCATAAAGCCGAAAGGCTTGGTGGCCGCGGCGCGAATGACTTCCCACGTATCGATATTGAGCGCGTAACAAAGCCGGGCCATCTCGTTGGCCATACCGATATTGACCGCGCGAAAAGTATTCTCGAGCAGTTTGGCGGCTTCAGCGACCCGCGCCGACGAGACGGAATGGACCTCGTTCACGATTTGGGAATACAGCAGCGCGGCGGCTTCCGTCGAATCCTCGGTCACGCCGCCAACCACTTTTGGAATGTTGTGTGTTTGAAACTGTGGATTGCCCGGATCGACACGTTCGGGTGAGAAAGCGAGTAGAAAATCTTCATCCAATCTCAACCCGGTCTCTGCCAGCATCGGCAACAGCACTTCGTCAGTCGTGCCCGGATAGGTGGTCGATTCGAGAATAACCAGTTGGCCGCGACGCAGATGGCTCTTAATTGCCTCGGCCGCCGCCAGGATAAAAGACACATCCGGCTCTTTCGTCTTTCGCAGTGGAGTTGGGACACAGATGATGATGGCGTCGCAACTTTTCAGACGATCGAAATCGGTGGTTGCCTGCAACCGGCCGCCGTCAACCGACTCACGGATGGCGCTGGCACAGACGTCGCCAATATAAGACTCGCCTGCATTGATCCGGGCTACCTTGGATTCGTCAACCTCGAAACCGATCGCTTTAAGACCTTTGCCGGCGAATTCTGTGGCCAGCGGCAATCCCACATAACCCAGTCCCATCACCCCAACGGTGGCAGATTTATTTTCGATCAAACTGGTTATTTCGTTTTTGATCATTAAGCTGTCCAATAGAAGATTATTTTGAAATAGGTTGGCAAGAGAATTAAGCGTCAGCGTAAGTGAACCGCGAGCGTAGTGTCAAGAAGCTCTTAGTCCCTGGCGCCGTAAACAGGTATCATGCGGCATTTCCAAGCCGGAGGTCACCAGCAAAAACGTGGAATCGCACAGCGAGAATCAAGACTACGGCGCGCCCTTTGTGGATACGGCCGTGAGGGTTGCGCAAACAATCGATGGGTTTGAAGACCGGGGCGAGATCCTTTTGTTATCCGTGAATATCTACGCCGAATCAGGCGAGACAGACTCGGCTTTGAACCTGGCCGAGACAATCGATGATTCCTATCAGCGCGATCTCGCGGTCACAAAAATTGCGGCGGCCTGCGCTGCGGCCGGCGACGAAGAACAAGCCGAAAGTCTTTTGGATACCATCGAAGACGAGGCCGCCTACGGACTGGCTATCGAACAGATTGCCGCTGCCTTTGCCCGCTCAGGCGAGATCGACAAAGCAGTCGGGATCGCCGAGCGACTCAGTGATAGCGCTTCAGCTCTGAGCAGCATCGCCCTGGCCTGTCCATCAAAAGATCTTCTGACAGAGTACGTAGAGATAGCCCGTTCGATCGACTATCCCGAAATGAAGGCCACCGCCCTTGTCGAGCTGGCCGTCAAAGCGAGGACCCTCGAAGGCCCATCTGAATTAGCCGGGCTAATCGAAGAGGCAGTCGTGACTGCCGGCGAGATTGATTTTCCGCCGCAGCGGATCGAGGCGCGAATGGCGATTGCTGCTTTGTACAAAAGCGATTCTCAGCTCGAACAGGCTGCCCAGGTCCTGGGCCAGGCGCGCGGCGACTGCGAAGAAGCCGAGGGGCTCGCCCGTGACGCGGCGCTCGGGCAAATCGCCGCGGCCTATGCGGAGCTGCGTGATTTCAACACCGCGGATCAACTACTCGAGGAAATTGAGGATCCTTTTCAGTTTGCCCATTCGACCGCGGCCGTGGCATTCGAACATTACCAGGCAGGCGACGAGACTGCGGCGGTCAAGCTGTTGGCGAACGGGTTCGATGTAATAAAAGACGAACCGGTTTATGTCCAGGAGACGCTGAACAGACGTGAAGGCGCGTTGGAACAATTGGCGCGGACCTATGCATCAATCGGACGGGTTGAAGATGCTTTGCAGGTTATCGAATCGCAGGCTTCGCAGGAGCAACGAGACGCTACCTTAAGACAAATCGCACCTCTTTCGGCGTCGCCTGACAATCCCGGGACGGTTTTCAAAGTGTTCGAAAAGATAAAGATGACGCCCTGCGGGTGTTGAGCCAAATCGAAGTGGTACGGTCGTGGGTCCGCCAGGATCAGTTAGGGCTGGCCGATCAACTACTCACGCAAACGTCAGCTGAGGTTGCGAAGGTTGAACACCCCGGTCAGCGGACATTATGCCTCGCCGAACTAGCTCAAGCTTGTGAGTTGCGCGGACAGACGAATCGCGCGTCTGAAAACTTATTCGAAGCCCTGAAAGCTACCGCTACGATTAAAGGCAGTTATCAGCAAACGCGCGCTTTGCTTGGACTAGCGGTCAAACACATGGAGCTGGCTCGGCCGGCCAGTGAGCAGGAACTCCAGATTCTCGAGGAAATTACCAACCGTCTTGATTGAAGCAGGTACGCACGCCTCCGGCGTGCTCTCTGCAAGTACATCTGCATTCCAACCGCAAATAGTGGCGACTAAACCAAACAGAATCTACGACGTGGCCGTGATCGGCGCGGGAGTCTTCGGCGCGTGGAGCGCGTATGAAATGCACAAGTCCGGCCAGCAGGTCATTCTGATCGACGCGTACGGTCCGGGCAACAGTCGCGCCAGTTCAGGTGACGAATCACGGATCATTCGGATGGGCTACGGCGGCGACGAAATCTACACGCGCTCGGCGCTGCGTTCATTACAACTCTGGAAGAACTTCTCGGCCGAATGTGGTCGGCAACTCTTTCATCAGACCGGGGTGCTGTGGTTGGCCCATGATGACGATCCTTATCCGGAAAAGACGCGCGAGACGCTTGAGCGCACCGGCATTCCGTTTGAAACACTCACAACCAACGAGGTGACTCGGCGTTATCCGCAAATCGGAACTCGAGGGTATTGCCTGGGCGATGCTCGAACCGGAAAGCGGAGTTTTGTCAGCCCGCCAGGCGGTCCACGCGGTGGCGCGCGCGGCTATAGAATCCGGCGTGGAATTTCTGCAGGATGCGGTGGCAATGAGTGGCCCGGAGGTTTCGACTGCCACCCTCAGTCACCTCACGACCGTAAATGGCCGGCGAATCACGGCGGCGAAGTTCGTCTTTGCCTGCGGACCGTGGCTGCCGAAGCTTTTCCCTGAATTGTTGGGCGATAGAATTCAACCCACGCGGCAGGAGGTTTACTACTTCGGCGCGCCGGCCGGCGACTCGCGTTTCGCGCCAACAGCATTGCCGACCTGGATCGACTTCAAAGATGAAGCCTACGGCTTGCCTGACATAGAAGGTAGCGGAGTGAAGCTCGCCGTCGATCGACACGGCGATCCATTTGATCCTGATAGTGGCGATCGGGTCGTGACCAAAGAAGGCCTGGCAGCGGTGCGCCGCTGTCTGGCTCGGCGACTGCCCGGACTGAAAGATGCGCCGGTGATCGAAACTCGTGTCTGCCAGTACGAGAACACTTCAAACGGTGATTTTCTCATCGATCGTCATCCTGACTTTGACAACGTTTGGTTGGTGGGCGGCGGTTCAGGCCACGGCTTCAAGCATGGACCTGCGGTGGGCGAATATGTGGGCCGCCAGAATAGCCGGAAGTAACGATGGAATCGAACCACGCTTCAGTTTGGAAACCAAAGCCAGGGAACAACAGCGGGCGGTTTATTAGTTGGACCTCGGCCCGATGTTCATTTGTCAGACAGAATGCTCCTGGTGACGGCAATTATTTAGGGTTCTTCTTCGGCGGCTCAAACCGGCTGAGTTCTTCCAGAACTTCGTTAGCTCGCTGGAGCAATATTTTCCCTGCGCGGCGGGGAGCACGCCCGATTTCATCAACTCGTTCACCTGAGCGATGAAGTTCTCAACCTGGTTGATAGCCGGTTTGATATTTCCTTTTTCAACTTGCCTGGTTAGCACGTCCCATTTGACGAGTAAGTCGTGGCCCTGCTCTGGTGGCAGCAAACCTTCTTTGATCAGTCCTTCGATCAACAACATCATTGGTGTTAATCGATCGAGCGGAGATTCGCGAATCTTTACCACAAAGCCGTCGCCGTTAGATCGGTACGTCGGAAAGGGAACCGATCCTCGACTGAAGCGGTTGGATTCAGTCTGCCCAACTATATAGGCATCGCCGGCCGCATCTATGGCGACACCTTGGCCGTGGTCGCGGCTCAGTCTCAGATGAGTAACGACGAAGAATTCCCCGGCAAGATATGCAGAGTAAACATAAGCGTAGCTGTCGCCACTGGGGTTGAGTTTGGTGATAAAGGCATCTCCGGCCCCCAGATAGTCTGACCGCAAGGGACTATTGTCGGGTGGAATGAAGCCCCTTATTGGAAAATCATTGGAGGTAGTCTCGCCGGTCAGGTAGATGTTGTTGTTGGAATCAACCGCGACGCCGTTCCCCAAATCATCTTCCCTGCCGCCAAGATACGATCCAAACAGGAATGATGAGTTTCCCGACAGATACGGATCAATCCTGACCACGAACACATCGTTGCAGACGAATCTCGAGGTCGAGGTGCCGCAGGTCCCACCTCTGAAGACAGGTTGAAATGCATTTTTGGTGGGGAAATCAGCAGAAGTAGTTGAGCCAATCACATAGACCTTACCCGTTGTATCGACAACGATATCGTTGCCCCGATCCGGGTTGTTGCCGCCAAGGTAAGTTGAGTACCGGAAAAAGAGTTGGCCGTCTACATATTCCAACCTCGTCACAAAGGCATCCCCGGTGCCGCCGGATGAAGATTGAAACGCGTTGGCGAGCGGGAAACCTGTGCGGGAGGCCGTGAACCCGGTCACGAACTGGCAGCCCAGGCCGACCGCGATACCCAGGCCTGTATCACCTTCCGAAGGATTCGGTCCGCCCAGAAATGTGGTGTAGATCAGATCGTTGCCGGCGGGATTGAGTCCCAGCACCAGAGCGTCAGGTGGATCCAACTCATTCCTGAATTGGTGCGGAAGTCCTCCGGGTGTGGTTCTCACAACTCCGGATTCGTCCAGTGGGAAGTCAATCGCATTCGAGTTTCCAGTCACATACGCCGAACCCGAAGGATCTATGTCAATATCGCGAAGGTAGTCATAACCCATCGAGCCGCCGATATAAGTCGAGTAAACGAGGGCGGAGCCGTTGGCATTCAACTTGGTCACAAAGCCGTCAACGGTCCTGAACAAAGGCGAGCTGCGAAAGGATCCGGGTGTGGTGGGAAAACCTCCACCGGCGGTATCTCCAGCGACGTAGGCGTTGTTGGCTTCGTCGGCAGCGATGCCGAATGCACGATCGCTTCCAGGGCCGCCGAGGTATGTAATGTAGGTAAAAGCAGGTGTGGAGCTCAGGTCGAGCCTCGCAACGAAGGCATCGGCTCCGCCTCCTAAACTTGTTTGATACGCGCCGGGGGTGGCCGGAAATGCAATGGCGGATTCTGGTGCTACCGCTGACAAAAACACTGCTGGAATTCGTGGTAACGCGAACAATTTCATCGAAGCTGCCGCCACCAAGATAAGTCGAGTAGAGCAAGACCGGATCAATTACCAGCGGCCGGGTCGAATCATACTCACCGATCTTAAAGCCAACTTCTTTGCGACTCAGCCTGACATAGCTGGAGGCAACTTCACGGCGCCGCCCATCAATGTCCTGGTAGGCAAACGGCTTTTGTTGCTTCAAGACTCCACCCTTGAGTTGCAGAAGCAAATCGCCGGCCTGATCCACCCGGATGCTTTTGGCTCCCTTAAATCCCAGGCGAATCATTCCGGGAGCAGAACCGGGATTGACCACGAAGTCATATTCGATTTCCTGCCCGCTTCCGTAATAGGACACGTTTATTCCGGGATAGACATTCGCTTGAGAAACTCTCTGGTAGGTCGGAACATTGGTCCGCCATTTTTCGGGATCATTACCGATGAAGTAATTGACCTTGCCCGGTAACTCGTCTTGCGGTTCGAATTTTGATTGAGGCTCGGCGCCGACGAGTTCCATCTCGATGCTAACCCGCGACGCTTTAGCGGAAGATTTCGTTGCGCCGAAAGATTGTGAGGCACGTTCGGCGTTTGAGGCTGAAGCGGCCGGTAAGTCGAAGACGGCGCCCGTTGTCGTGAGAAATAGATTGTAGCCATTCGCGCGTGAGAGAAACCTGACCCGCGAGTCGGTTTGCCCAAGGTTGGGTTGAAAACTCAACGGCGCCCGCGCCAGATTCCTGGCCACCTCTTCCTTTAACAAATCAGTTGTGCCCCGTCCGGGGTGTCCTTGCGGCGGCGTCTTTTTATCTATTGTACCGCTGGTGGCCACCTCCTGGTTGGAAGGGATCGAGATCGGGTAAACCACCGGCACGATCCCGCTGAACAATCCCAACAGGGCGAGAGTGAAAGCTCCGGCGGTGGTGATGGTCTTAGTTCGCGAGCGTCTTCCGCTGGACAAGACGGCCTTGATAGCACTGGGCCGACGGCTGATACGGGTCTGGTTTTTCACGAATACCTCTTTCCAGGTTGGTGACGGTTAGTTAAAGCGAGGCGGCACGGGGCCTTTGTCCCGTTAATTTGCCGGCAAGATCTGCGGCACATTCAAGGTGCCGGTTCAGCTGGCGCTCGCCGCTGCTTCCGCTGATTCCGCTGATTCCGCAAGGCGCTTCACAATAACCAGCGTGATGTCGTCGGCCGCGGGGGTGCCCTGGCAGAACTTTGTTAAAGCGGATTCAATGCGATCGCGTATGCCGCTCGCCGAAGCATCAGGTTACGCGCCACCACTTCATATAATCGCGTGGGCCCAAACTCTTCGCCGGTTGGGTTCACGGCTTCCGACACACCGTCCGGAGTATATTACCAGCACGTCACCTGGATGCAGTTGAGTTTTCCCTTCGTGGAACTCCGCGTCGGCCATGATTCCGAGCGGCAAGCCGCCGGAGGCAAGTTGTTCCATGGTTCCGCCCGCATGCACAATCAGCGGCGGATTGTGACCGGCATTGAGGAACTTCAGCCGTCCCCTCTCGGGATCAAGCTCAGCATAAAAAAGCGTGACGAATCGATTCGGCGGTATGCTCTCAGTGAGGTAACGATTGACAGCTTGAATGGTCGAGACAATCGAATCGTGAGTGTCCGCATGCGCGTGTATCGCGGCGTGCAATGACGACATCAAAAGCGCCGCCGCGGTTCCCTTGCCCGAGACGTCTCCGAGAGCCACGATCATATTGCCGTCTTCGCGCTGGATAAAGTCGTAATAATCGCCGCCGATTTCATAACAGGGAAAGCTGATGCCCTGCAGCTCGTACCCTTGAACATGCGGAGCCGCGGCCGGCAGAAATCTCTGCTGGATCTCGCTGGCGACTTGCTGCTCGCGCTCGAGACGCTCCCGCTCCATCTGCTCTTCAGTCAGGCGCGCGTTCTCGACGCGAATAGCCGCGACTGAAGACAAGGTCGTGAGCACCTTCAGATGATCTTCTGTGAAACGATTGTCCGAGAGCGGCGAGTCGGCATAGATGATGCCAAAAACGTTCGCGCCCACGCCCAGCGGAACCGCGAGCACAGAGCGCACGCCCTGCAGCATCACCGTGCCGCCGGCAAAGCGCGGATCGGCCTGGGCATCGGAAGTCAAAACCGACTTGCCATTGGTGACCACTTCGTCGATGACGGACCGGCTGATGCGAATCTCGCCCACTTCCCCGGCGCGGTCACGCAGGCGCGCCACCGCAACTTTCAACTCGGGACTTTTCGCGTCACGCATCATGATCATGCAGCGGTCGGCCGGGACTGCCTCAAATACCAGCGTCACAATTTGTTCGAGGGTTTCGGTGAGCGTGACCGAAGCCAGCAGGGCCACACCCACCTTGCTGATCAAGGCCAGCAAGTCGCTCTGCTTCGCCGCGCGCGGCGCAGAATCTTCCCGGCGCGCGCGTCTTCGATTGCTTCGAACAATCCTGAAGTAGTGCGGTCAGCGGATGACAGGGCGATGGTCGCTTCGGGAATCGATTGCGAGTTGTCGGTAATCATCGTGGCGCCGCTGCTCAGCGGGAACGGGCTGTCATTGAAAATGATTTCCGTTTCGCCGATTTGAATGCGGCCGCCGCGCGAAAGCGTGATCGTCGAGTCAACCACCGAGCCGTTGTACAACGTCCCGTTGGCCGAACCCAGATCCTGTAAAAAGTACTCGTCGCCTTCGGTGCGCACTTCGGCGTGAACTCGCGAAGCGAAAGGATCGGGGATACACAAATCGTTTCGCGCCGAGCGCCCAATCGTGATGCGCAAACGACTGATCTGAAAGTGTTCGGCAGCGCGATCCGGATATTTGACGATTAACTCAGCCATGTCTGAAGTTGATTACTGGTTCATTGATCCATTGACTCATCGATCCAATGAACGAATGAAATCAATGACTAAATCAAAACAAATTTCTAACTAGACCCGGGAACGTCGAGCGGGCACTGCAACCATCTCGTTTCTTCTCACCACAATCGTGCCGGCGATAAAATCATGCAGCGATCGGCCGCTGGAACTTACGGTGACGATCAGAAATCCGAGCCCGAACGGCAACAGTGATAGCGGATAGCCAATGAAATGACGCAGCAAGGCGCGCGGAATGCCCGGAGGGCCACCGCCAAGTCGTTCGATCCGCAATCCTGTGGTCCACTTGCCAATTGTTCTTCCGGTAAGACCCGCCAGGACGCCGAGATCGAGCAGCGCCACCACCAAAGTCAGCAGGAGCCCAACTTTCTCAGCCGTACCTCCGGCCATCCTCGCGCCGCCACCAATCAAGCGAGCGATCATGGTACTGAAGGCCATGATGAGAACCAGAGCGATGTAATCAATTAACAAGGCGCCGCAGCGAAGCGCGAATGGCGCGCGGTAGCGCACCCGGGCGCGCGAGCTTCGGTGGCTGGTCATCGAAGGCAGTTTTGTAGTTTCGATGTTAGCGGTCATTGGGGAACTGTTTTTGAAATGATTGTATCTGCGTCTGCGAATTGTGATTCTCTCGAGCTTCACCAAGCCCGATTATTCAGGTCAGTACCGAAGCGGTAGCGACCGGGTAACAATTCCAGCAATCTACTTGATTGCCATTGCCCTGACCCGGTCGCTACCGCTCCCGGTACTAACCTCGTCTTACTAGCCGATCAGGAAATGCAGCGTTGTCTCTCCGAGTTTTATCCGGTCGCCGCTGTCCAACGCTCGCGGCTGTCGCGGCTCGAGCCGAATAATATCATTGATTACGGTGCCGTTGACTGAACCAAGGTCTTCCACCAGAAAGGATTCACCTTCACGCCAAATGCGCGCATGCCGGCGGGACACTTTCGTTTGCGGATCGAATCGAGATAGATCTACCTCAGGAAAAATGTTCGACAATGGATCGGTTCGCCCAACCAGATTGCTGTCTTTTGCAGGTTGAAAGATGCATCAAGCTCGGTCGTGCCCGCCACGATCAGTTTGGCAGTGGCGCGGGCCGCCAGCCGCGAACTCGAGTCTGTCCCCGCCAGCGGTTGTCTCGATCCGCAGTGCGCACAAAAATATCATCGGCCGCAATGCGCCCGCCGCAAAAGCCGCAGAAGACAATGGCCACGGCCACGGTGTCGCCGCCCAACTCAGCCGCCGGCACGCCGTAAGCTGACCTGACCGGACCGTAACTTCTCGAGGTGCGCGTGCAGCGCATCGCGTAGCTCAGCTCCGGTCTGGAAGCGATGCTCAGGTTTGTATTCGACGGCCCGAGTCAACAGCCACTCCATCTCGCTGGAAAGTGACGGATTAATCTGGCGCGGCCGCGGATTCTTGGTGAAGTCAAAAATCAGCAACGGATTGTCCTGGGGATCAGAACCCGTCACCAGATGAAACATTGTGGCGCCCAAACTATAAATATCGACGCGCGGATCCGCATGGCCGCCGAACAATTCCGGCGGCGCGTAACCCATCGTGCCGACCGCCGTAACGCCCTTCTCTTTCTTATTAACCCAGCGTGCTATCCCGAAGTCGATCAGCATGATGCGATTTAGATTGCTGTCCAGCATCAGGTTGGCAGGCTTCAAATCGCGATAGATGATGGCCTGCGGCCGGGTGTGTAGATAGTGCAGCACGTCCGCGATCTGCACTCCCCACTCGGTGACCGTCAGTTCGTCTATCCGCCCTCCGGTGGTGCCGCGC
>ERZ1370068.5918-contig-4920_pt1 | contig 12364 bp, 24 predicted proteins | sample MGYA00561227_ERZ1370068 | MGnify/ENA primary metagenome ERZ1370068 (study PRJEB38410, sample SAMEA6850437) | metagenome | study: Metagenomic assessment of the ecological functions of the soil: analysis of the soil microbiota associated with the...
CAGTTACGTATTGCTCTCGTTTTCCATCCCCAAAGTCATATAGCGCAAGGTCGCGGCGGAAGACGACGCGGTCGCGGCTACGGGGCGACACACCAGAAGCTTCGCGCTCAATGGGCCGAAGATCGTCATGGGAGGTAATGGCCAGTGTGCGCTCGTTGCGGCGAGCTCGATCGTGCCGGGCTCGAGCTGGGATCTGGATCACCGCGATGACCGTCGTGGCTGATCTGGGCCTGTCGCATTCGGCGTGTAACCGGTCGACGACGAAGGCCAGGCCGAAGTCGCGCCGGTGGTGACGTTGGAGTTCGGCGGCCGCAGGGTGGAGCGGGTGCCGCCGGCCGCCGTCGTCGCTCGGGTGAGCGGGCGGTCGCGTTCGCGCGGCGGGTCGGGTTGACGCTTGGACCCGGAGCAGGAGCTCGTGCTCGCCGGGTCGCTGGGTGTTGCGCGCGGACGGGCGTTGGCAGACGCGTGAGGTGGGGTGAACATGCCCCGCCAGAACGGCAAGGGCGAGATCCTGATCGCCCGGGAGCTGTTCGGGTTGTTCGAGCTCGGCGAGCGGTTGGTGATCCACACGGCGCATGAGTTCAAGACCAGCGCGGAGCATTTCCAGCGGTTCGAGGCGGTGATCCGAGGAGTGCCCGGAGTTGCATTCGCAGGGTGCATCGGGCGGCGTCGGGCCGGGTGGACGGGTTCCGGTCATGCGCACGGTGACGAGTCGATCACGTTGGACGACGGCGAGCGGATGCAGTTCAAGACCCGGACGAAGAAGCGGGATGCGCGGTTTCGCCGGCGTGGATCTGCTTGGTGCTGGATGAGGCGATGATCATCAGTGAGGCGGCGCACTCGGCGTCGATGCCGATCATCCGCGCCTCGAGGAACGAGCGCGGGCCGCAGCTCTGGTACGCGCGGGTCGGCGGTCGACCAGGAGATCCACGAGCACGGGGTGGTGTGGGCCCGGGTGCGTGAGCGCGGGATCGCCGGCGACGACGAGCCGCTCGACGTACTTCGAGTGGTCGCTGGATTTCGAGCACCCGGACGACGTGTCCGGATGAGGCGTGTGCTCGACCAGGCGCGGGTGGCGTGCGGTGAACTTCGCGATCGGCCGGGGCCGGGTGCTCGATGGAGCACATGGAGTGGGAGCGCAGGGCGATGTCGTTCCGCGGGTTCGTCGTCGAGCTGCTCGGGGTTGGTGACTGGCCGGCGACCGACGGGGCGGCGGATGTGGTGCTGGCGGATCGGACGACTGGCTGGCGCTGGAGGATCTCGAGCTCGGTGATCGTCGACCCGGTGTGCCTCGGCGTTCGACGTGACGTTGGAGCGGCGGACGTCGATCGTGCGCGGCCGGCTGGAACGAGCAGGGGCGGATGCACGTCGGAGGTGATCCACGCGAACAACGGCACCGGCTGGGTCGACCGACCGGCTGCGTGGAGCTCTACCGCGGCACGAGGTGGCGGAGATCGTGATGGACGGGTACGGCCCGTCGGCGGCGATCGCCCGCGAAGTTGGACGAGGCGGGGATCACGGTGCGGCGGTTGGACACGAACTGAGTTCGCGCAGGCGTGCACGGTGGTTCGTCGACGCGGTCGGTGAGTCGGGCGGTGACGGCATCTGGGGCAGGAGGAGATGTCGCGTCGGCGATCCGGGGTGCGAAGGTCGCGGCCGATGGTGGACCGGTGGTGCGTGGTCGCGGAACGAAGTCGACGGCGGAGATCGGTGTGTTGGTGGCGGGGTCGATCGCGTTGTGGTCGGCGATGCGAGGCTGATCGTTGGGGTGGTGGCGATCTTCTGAGCGTTCTGTTGCGTAACCGTCACCGCCGTGAGGAGGCGGCAGAACGACCGGTTGAAGCACGACCTGGTGCGGGAGCGCACGGTCTCGAGCAGTCCGCCGGCGGCGATCCCCGGTATCGGATCCCGGTGATCGGGTTGAACCCGGGGCACATGCCTGGTACGAGACCGGAGTATGTCGTCCACGAACCGTGCTATAACCCGCGGTAACGCGCCCTCGGGGTGACGTACAGCGAGCCGGCGAACCGGAATCTCATGCTCGTTCTGCGCCCTAAAACCGTCTGACCGCCCTAGTCGAACAAGCAGCCGTAACCGTCAGGCTCCTCGACGGCTGCCCTGAGTGACGGGTGCGTGGTGATGGCCGCGAAGCTGCTCAGGCAGTTGTCGGCGGGCGGGTACGAGTGGCCGATGTGCGGTGCTCGAGCTCGACCGTGACCCGGACGACTACGTGGCGTCGCTGCGGACTGCCGCGGAAGCGCGCGACGCTGGCGCAGGTATCGCGGCTACGGGATGCAGCCGTTCGAGCGGTCGGACTATCCGCGGTCGGTGAACGAGATCAACCGCTCGCTGCCCGTAAGGCAGGGGCAGGCCGATGGCTGACTCGTACATGCGGGAGCAGGCGTTCACGCCGGTCGGCGAGTCGAGCTGCGACCGGCACCGGATCAGCCAGTACGGGATGTTCGACCGGCACGGCCTGCTGGTCGCGTACACGGTGATCCACCGCTCCGGCGAGCTCGCGCTGGTGTCGCAGATCCTCGGGCACGGGGAGCATCTGGCGGAGGGTGTGATGCATCTGCTGATGGTCGAGACCTACCGGGCCGGAGCAGCCGCACGGCGGGTTCCTGGTCGTACAACCGTCACGACTCGGGGACGGACGGGTTGCGGCAGTTCAAGGAGTGGTTGCGGTTCCGCCCGATGAGGGTCGAATGGTCGTGACCGAGAACGCCAGGCGAGGTGTTCCCACCTGGGTGTTGGAGGGCTGCACCGACGGCGCTGGTGTTGTTCGCGGCGGGGTTCGGTGGCCGGCAGGACGCCCAGTTCGTCGCCGACGCTGGGCTGCAGGGCGACGTGTGTCGACAACGACGTGAAGGCGCTGGCGTTGATGCGGGACGCGTACCCGGACGACTGGAACTTCATCGTTGGTGACGCGTTCGAGTTCCCGAAGACCACCCGGAAGATGTGGGATCTGGTCACCGTCGACGTGTACACGTCGGACTTCGACCGGGCCGCCCAGATGACCCAGGAGTGGTGCGACATGGCCCGCCGGGCGGTCGTGCTCGGCACCGGGTGTGGACACCGAGGTGGAGGCGCCGGACGGGTGGCTGATCCGGGAGCGGGTGGAGCGTTCGGCGTTCATGGGCGGCGTGTACTGGACGGTGCTGGCGCACACGTGACGTTCGACGACGTCACCGCCTGCCTGGTCACTCGCGGTGACGTCGACCTCACCCCGATCCTCGAGACGCTGCCGTACCGGAACGTGATCGTCTGGGGGCCGGAGCGTGAGGAGCTGCACGTGTACGGCCGGTACATGGCGATCGCCGGAGGCGACCACCCCGGTGGTGTTCACCCCAGGACGACGACTGCATCTTCCGCCATCACAGCGAGCTGCTCCGCCGCACTACGAGCCGGGGCGGATCGTCAGCACGTACGGGCACGGCGACAACCCCGACGGGTACGAGGACATGGCGCTGATCCACGGCGGAGCCCTCATGGACGCCCATCTGCCGCACTGGGCGTTCAGCGAGTACCTCGCCTACTGGCCGCGGGACGAGGGGTTCTTGCGGGAGGCGGACATGATCAACGGCACCATCACCCCGCACGTGCATGTCGGATCTGCCGTTCGAGATCCGGATGGACATCGCCACGAGGCCGAACCGGATGTGCGAACCAGCCGTGGCAGCGAGACCTGAAGCTGGAGATCACGAACCGGGCGCGTCAGGTCCGTGACCGGTTGTGGGCGGTCGCGTGACGTTCGACCGGCTCGACCTCGAGCGGCTGAACGTGCTGTTCGAGCGCGCCTACGGCGGTGGTCGCGATGCGGGAGGTTCACGCCGGCAACCACCGCCCGGACGTGATCGGGCTCCGGCACGACATCGACGACAACCAGGGTCGTTCGACACCGCCACCCGGATCAGCCGCTGGGAATCACTGCAGGGGTACCGGTCGACGTTCTACGTGCTCCACACCGCGTCGTACTGGGTGGACGAGCCGTTCTTCCGGGCCGAGCTCGAGCACATCGCGCTGGCCGGCCACGAGATCGGGATCCACGCGAACGCGATCACCGTCGCGCTGGTGACGGGCCAGGATCCGCACGAGATCCTCTGGGGCGCGATCGACCAGCTGCGCGACTGGGGGCACACCGGTCACCGGGGTCGCACCGCACGGCGACAGCCTCTGCCGGGTGGTGGGGTTCGTGAACGACGAGCAGTTCGCTCGAGTGCGCGAGACCGGAGATGGGCGACCCCGACCGGGACCTGTTCTACCGGCGACACCAGGTTGAAGCTGGAGCCGCTGCCGCTGGCCCAGTTCGGGTTGCGCTACGAGACGTACCGGTTGCCGAAGGGCGAGTACCTCTCGGACACCGGCGGCCAGTGGAACCTCGACCTCGACGCAGGTCGGCGGCAAGGGCCAGTTGCACGTCTTGCAGCATCCGGATTGGTGGGCGGGGCGTTCGTGGGTGAGCGGGTGGCGGCGTGAACTGCAAGTGGCAGAGCAGGTTTTCGTTCAGGTGGCTATGCGGAGGAGGCTCAGGTGACCCCGTACCGTGACAGGCTCGTCAACGGCGAGCACCAGGCGAAAGAGACCGCCGAGGCTGAGAAGCCGGCGGCGAAGAAACCGCCGGAGAAGCCGAAGACGCCGAAGCGCGCGTACACCCGGACGACCAAGTGAGGCTCCGGGTCGAACGCAACGACGAGGGCCGCCGCGACCTCGTGCTGCACCGCGACGAGCCGGTCCCGCTCGAGGGCACACAGGATGGACCTGTTCAACAGCGTGATCCCGAACTGGTTCGCGGAGCAGGGGATGTCGACCGGCACCTGGTACCCCGGCAACGCCGCGTTGACGGACCGGGTGTGGGTCGCGAACCGGTGCATCCAGTTGAACTCGCAGCAGATCGCGTCGATGCCGGTCGAGTGGCACGGCACCACCGGCACCCAGGAGCCCGCGTGGGTGTCGCGCACCGGACCCGAACTGGTACCCGAACGGGGTCGGCGACGCGCTGCACTCGATCGTCGGGCTGTTGTACGGGTGGGGGTTCGCCTGCCTGTACGTCACCGACACCTACGCGGACGGGTTCCCGCGCACCTGGACGGTGCTGGACTCGAGCCAGTTGTCGATCAAGGCCGACGAACGGCGCGCGTGAGTACAAGTACGGCGAGGACATTCTGGATCCGCGGCAGGGTGGTGCAGATCGACCGGAACCCCGGCACAGGCGTGCAGGGCACGTCGCGCGCTGCGCGCGTATGCGCAGCAGGCGTGGGAGCTGCTCGCGGCCGGGAACCAGTCGATGACCGTCAACACCGGCGGCATCCCGCAGGCGGTGCTGAAGTCCGCGCGGAAGTTGACGCAGGAGCAGGCGGAGGCGTTGCAGGCGCAGTGGATGACCGCCACCACCGCGCGGGCCGGCGCCCGCCGGTGCTGCCGCCGGAGCTGGAGTTCGAGACGCTGTCGTTCAACCCAACGATCTGGCGCTGCTGGACACGCAGGAGTTCAACGCGCGGGCGATCGCGACGGCGTTCGGGGTGCCAGCGATGCTGCTGAACATGCCGGTGACGGGCGGGCTGACGTACCAGAACCCGGCGGCGCTGGGTGAGATGTGGTGGCGGTTCGAGCTCCGCCCCACAGCCACACGGATCGCGAACGCGTTGTCGGCGCAGATGCTGCCCAGGGGCCAGTGGATCACGTTCGACGCGGCCGACACGTTCGCCCCATCGACGCGCTGTCCGACGACGACGACGAGCAGCTCTCCCAGGTGGCGAAGGCATCACCGGCGCAGCAACCGGGAACGTCACCCCCGATCGCCGCAGCCAGAACCTCGCCTCGACCCGCCGAGCGTGATGTTCGCGGAGGGCGATCAGACCGCTCCGCCGTCGGTGATCGTCCGGCCACCCGGTCGCATGTCGAAGTGCATCCAGGTTCGACCAGGCGGACGGTGACGTTCAGCGACGGGCGCACCGCAACCATCGACGAAAGCGAGACCGCTGATGTCCATAGCTAACTACGCGGAGAACAAGCTGCTCGACGCGATCTTCAACAACACCTGCGTACGTAGAGGCCGACCGGTACGATGCAGTTGCACACCGCCGACCCGGGCGAGACGGGCGCGACCGCGGTCGCCGGCGAGACGACCCGGAAGGCGCTGACAGAACGCGGCGGCGGTAAACGGCACGTTCACGTCAATGAACGGTCTGACCTGGACGAACGTGTCTGACCGGCGAGACGTATTCGCACATCTCGATCTGGGACGCGCCAGCACCAGCGGCAACTGCCCTCTGGTACGGGCAGCTAACAGCGTCAAAGCGGTGAACGCCGGGGACACGTTCACGATCGCGACCGGCTCCTGACGGTGTCAGCTCGACTAGTGGCGAGCGTCGGCTACACCGTCAACACCGGCACGATCGCGATGGTCGCCGCCACCGCGAAGACGTGTGCTGAACGTGATCGCGCCGTCGTCGTTCCGGGATCGTGCTGGTCGGGTTCGAGATCAGCTTCGACGGTGTGACCGCGTCTGCGGTTCCGGCGTTGGTCGAGGTCGGCACAGTCGTCGCAGGGCGGCGGCCGGCACCCCGGCCGGGTCGCCGCCGACGCCGGTGCAGAGTGCGCGGCCAGACGATCGCGCACGGCTGCACGATCAGCCACAACTACAGCTCGGAGCCGACGACGATCGTGCCCGCCTACGACTGGTGGCTCGACCCGAACAAAGGCGTCTTCGACCGGCTGTGGCCGCTAGGGCGCGAGCTCGAAGCAGGGCGTGTCGAAGGGGATCGTCTGCCGGGTGCAACGCCCCCGCCGTCGTGAACGTCCGAGTGTCGATGGAATGGGAGCGGATCTAGATGCCGTACACGGTCACCTACCAGGACGAGACGGGCTTTACCGAGTGGTCGTCGGCAGTTCGAGTCGCGGTGGAGGAAGGCGTTGGCGCAGGCCGCCGCGGACACGGTGGTGTACGGGGGGACACGAGCGCAGGAGATCGCCGACGGGCGCGGGATCGTGGTGGCCGACCGGGCGGCGATCAACAACGGCAAGAAGCACCGTAAGCGATCCCTTTTGGCGAGATTGTGGATAAAGCGGGTTCGAGGCTGGTGTCGCGATCAACTCGTATGACGGCGGCTTTAAAGGCGGGGGGCGCCGACGCTCCAGCTCGTCGGTCTTTCGTTCAAAGTCACGGTCTGCGCAATGCAGCAGCGGCGGGGATCGTCTACAGCAATACGTAACCCCGCGGTAATGCTTCGTTCGGTGCGTATTGCTGACGCAATCGGAGATCAGGCGGCTGTGTTTACAGATAGCGGCCGGGCTCAATGGGAAAGTGTGTTGGACTGGTCCTGGCTTTTCGAGGTTCACAGTGCACCTCTGGGACGCAATTCGGTATTGCTGGCAGATGTGCACTATCGTAATAGCCTTGTATCTGCAATACAAGACACGAGACATGGGAAGGTGGGTGGTTTCCTTGCTGATGCTGAGTGTGGAGTTTAATGAAAAGTTTCTACATGAGGCTATGGCATGCGAGGTGGACTGGTTGCTCTGGTTTATTTGGTTTGTCTCATGTGTCTAGTTGAACCAGACAGACCAGATGAACCAGAGCAACTCTTGCCCGTCCCGTCAGCCTCGCGCGGCTATCTTCACGACTCATCGGTCCAGCACGAACGTGACTTTCATGTCCACGCGAAACAAGACGGCCTTGCCGTTGTCGACCACCACGTGTTGCTCCTTCACCCAAGCCGATTTGATCCCGTGGATGGTCTTGGATGCCCGGCTGATTCCGTCTTGAATGGCATCTTCGAAACTCTTCGGCGATTCAGCGCTCAACTCGATGATCTTCGCGACGGACATGGGACTCCTCCTTTGTTGTGCGCGTGAGCGCGGTTCACATCGACGATGTCACTCTTCAATACGCCTCAGAGAGGCTCAGCCTCATCTCCAAAGTTACCAAAGAGCAAGCGACATGCCGTCAAGGTGTGGCAGAGCCCTACTCGGGAGAATGGTGGGAACGCTAGAGTTGAAGGTGCGAGAACGAAAGTGAAAGAGGCGGTTCGCCTGCGATTGCCGGGCAAAGTGCTGCAAGCCGCAAAATGCCCCTGTTGCAACGGGCGACAACGGTCGTGCTGTGTTCTTGATCGCGTTCGGCGCGGCATGCCCCGCAAATAGGACTTAGGGTGGCTTATCGAAAGCGCAGAAGATTGGGCTCTCGGGCTCTGCTATGCTGCCACTGGGGGACAGGGGTACTAAGATGATCGAGTTAGATGAGGCAAAGGATCCAGTACTCTGGCAGACGTATGTGTCCTGGAATCAGTTTGTTTGGCTTTATGTGATGAGTCTTATCGCGGCTTTGCGTGGGGCGTTGCTCTGGCAGGCGGCACTCCCTGGTTCGGCACTATGGGTGATTGAGGGCTGTTGGGCTTGTGGTCGTGGCGCTCGCATTTGCGCTACCGGGTGCGCTACGAGGCGACGTCACAGCGGGTGCTGATCAAGAATGCATTCACCGGGCGAGAGATTCAGACGATGGCGATTGAACACATCAGTGAGACGATCATAAAGCAAGGGCTGATGGCGCGGCTATTGGGAATTGGGACGATTGTCTTCACATCTGCTCGAAGCGATGAGGAGTTGCAGTTTCGCGGTGTGAGCGATCCGGAATCGACCCTCCAGCATATCCAGACCGTCCGACGGAGGCGAATCTTCCCGACTTCATAGTCGGCGAACGGCCCACGAGCACCCGCGTTGCGCTCGGCCAGAAAATCCTCAATGTATTCCAGCGAATGCACCTCTGGTTTTTCAACGCCTGCGGGCTCGCATCTGGCCGCACCGCGTTCGCCTCGTCACGAAGGTCATATCGGACAGGCTCCTAGCCTTCGATCTTCGACGGCTCGTGATGAAACGCGGCGACCTTCGGGCGAACGAGGTCGGCAAAATCTTTGTACCGCAGCTTCATCGCTCCGACATACGTCCCGGCTTCAAACACGATGGACTCGTCTTCCGTCAGGAGCTGATCGACATACACTTCCACGCCGTAGAGATTGCCGAACGGCGGCATCGTTCCCACTTGGCAATCGGGGAACAGATTTGCGCATCTCCGCTTCCGTTGCCAATCGGATGTCGCGGGCTTCCAGTACATCTCGCAATCGTTTCAGGTCCACGCGCCAGGTTGACGGGAGCACGCTCATCACGAAGTACCGAATCGGCCTTTACCACGACGACTTTCGCGACGAGCTTGCCGGGCACATCCAGTGTCTGCGCCACATCATGCGCCGTATAGGCCTTCGGGTGGCTGACCACTTCATAGGGAATCTTGTTCGTGTCGAGATAACTCTGGAGTCGTTTCAGGATCGGCATGGCCACCTCCTCGCTGATGGACAGGATACACGGATGTTGTCCGGTCTCGCATAAATCGCTGAGATAAGCAAAGGAAATGCCATGAATGCTTCGCGGTGACGATCCACGCAATCGTGTGAAGAACAGAGGAGTTCAGCGCGCGAAGTGCGGCAGAGGATCGAGAGGCCTCGGATCTGTGCTCGTGGCATTATGGGGCAATGACGCTGCGGCATCTGTCCTGAAATGCCACGAGACAGCTGCAATTCTCTGTGCGTATGGCGTCGGGAATTTGCTAACCCGCGAGACGAGTAGGCTCCACGGGGTCTTGGCAAATGGGAAAGCCCCTCCGGGGCTTCCCAGTTGCGAGAATCTCTTTAGTACGTTGAGGGCTTGAACGATGCGAGAACGTTGCATGGGGAGAACGGGCAGGTCCCTGGGCAAAAGAGCCTGTCTTGGGAGCTGCAGGGCGGGCTGGTGTGGTAGCCGCCGGGGTTGGGCTGGAGAAAAGAGCGGTGTTTTCAGTATCCTGTCAAAGAGAAATGAGCAAGTGTGGCGGAATTATTGTATATAGAATAACCGCTTGATCGATGTCCGCATCGGGCGTAAACAGCACGGACTGACATGAATAGAGAAGGGAGCAACGATGTAGTGCCGCGCTCGGCAACACGTAGCAGTTCAATTTCACACAGAGGAGGATCTCATGTCGAGAATCAAGGAATTCAGAGCATCGCTCGACAAGAAATTGGATGCCTTGGAGCACCAGGCGCTGGCGCTGGAGGCGCAACTGACCCAGACGAAAGATCAGGCGATGCAGCGGCTGGAGCAGCGCAAGCAACAGCTGCGGGATCTGCTCAAGCAGGTCCAGGCCGACGTGCAGAAGTCGAAGGAGATGGCAGAGCAGGCAAAGAGTGACGGTGCAGGCCAAGCTCGAACATCTTCAAGTGCAATTGGCCCTCGGCAAGGCGGACGCTCGCGACACGTTCGAGGAGCAGAGGACGAAGACTCTCAAGGCCCTGAACGAGTTCGAATCCGTTGCGGAGCAGAAACTGAAAGGGGCCACGTTCGAATCGGGCAGGGTCTGGGAAGATCTCGTGGACCGGACGAGCACGCTCGAAGCCGAGTTTGAGGCACTCAAGGGCCGGTTTGAGAGTGAGAAAGCCAAGCAGCAAGTCACGCTGGAGTCAAAGAAGCAGGAGCTACTCGCCAAGCTGGTGTTGTATCAAGGACCAGCTCAAGGCCAAGCGCGTGGTGGTGCAGGCCAAGGCCGATGTGCTTGAGACCGACTTGCGCGAGGGGCTGGACCAGATTAAGGCGGGGGTTAGGAGGTTCTTCGAATAGAGGGGAGGGAGGGCAGCCTGTTGGTCTCCTGTGCTCGCGCAACGCGCAGCCTCAGATGGTGTGGCGCGAGGGCGTGAGGAGCTTCCTTTGCTCACGGGAGTGCGCGCTCGAGACGGGCCTCGCTCGACGGCCGCAGTCGAAAGCTCCTCACGCTCTTGCTTGGATAGGCATTGATAAAGGGGATAGCGCGTACGCGTAGACGCGTGCAGTAGGAGCAAATCAAGTCGCGCTGGGAAGGCACATTCTGCGTATCGAGTCGTGAGCGCGATCGTGGTCAGCGAGGGCTGACGAGCCGAAGTCGTTTGCCGTTGGACGCCAGTTGGGAGAACTGCTGTTTCATGGCGATTGACCCGTGTGAGGTAGGCTCGCACGTCGTGGTCGCCGCATCGTTGATGGGGACCCGGCCGAAAGCCGCGCGCGGCATAGGCATGGCCGGCTCCAGCTCCACAGAGGTGAATGACAGCAGCCGAGATCCTGCTTTGCTGAAGCGTGACCGCACCGGTCTGTCGCGGTCCTATCGCCTGTGCGACGCGGCGATCGAGCCCGCCGCAGTCAACTCGATGGCATGGCTTGGCACGACACGCTGGTAGAGGCTGTTGAACCAGCATGATTGCGGATCGTGCCAGGGGCCGTCCTCGACCACCATGTGGTCGTGAATCACAATACCGCGTCGCCTCGTTGAACGTTCCGTCGGTGATCTGGTACATGCCGACTGCACTCGACGCCGGTTGGTACCATTCCAAGAGGATTCCACGACAGATGCCACCGCCAGTAGGTCCGCGCCACTGGGTTCCCTCCGCCTTCGACCTGCGCCAGCGCTGCCAGCAACTCCGGGGTGATGACCGCCGTCGCATGCTCACGGAACAGCGATCCGTATTGTTTCCACGTCTCGGCGGGGCTCTTGTTGAGTGAGTGGTCTAAAGGAAAGAAGGACCTCGCTCGGCTTGTTGAGCGCGTGATGGGTCCAGTTGACGCCGAGGCCAGCACACGAGGATAACCACCAGAATCACGACGGTACGCACGGTCGGCGGCGAGGCCAGCACGGCCTTCGTGATCTTACGGAACATGCGCAAACGCGCGCGTCCTGAACGCCGGAGCGAGGCGAGCGTCACCCGACGCCCGCGCCGCTTTCGTCGAAGGGGCTGGTGTGGGAGTGCGCCGATTGAGCCGGGATGGCATAGGAATACTATAACCGAAAAGGGAGGGATGCCTTCGGCGGATGCGCACATACCTCTCAGAGCGATCCGATCGGGCTTCACCGGGCGGAAGCCTTCTGGAATTCCTGCAGCCACGGTCTCGCGACCGTGGGGGCTTTGGTCAGTTCCAGCTTTCCTTCCCGGTCAAGCCTCGGCGGATTCTTCGCTCTTCCGGTAATGTGCGCTTAGCCCGAAGAGCATCTTTGAGCAGAGTAGGGAGACGGGCAGGGCTTGAGTCTACGCGCACAGCGGAGGATTAGTGAAGAGACTTTTCTGGAGAGGGGCGTGCGAATACTCCAGCGGGCGTAAAAAGTACGAGTTGACCTCTTTCGCGCGCAACCCTCTGCGACTTTTTCGATGATCAGGACCGGACGTAGCGGTTTTCGAGTTCTGTGTTGTGATTCGGCAGCCGGATCATATAGCGACCTTCGGGGTCGAGCGTCACCTGCACTTGTCCATCCCGGCTCAGCCGATCAACTTCAAGAAAGACCTGGCTCCAGGACAGGTCGGAGAGCTCTTCG
>ERZ1370068.8539-contig-7383_pt1 | contig 12358 bp, 23 predicted proteins | sample MGYA00561227_ERZ1370068 | MGnify/ENA primary metagenome ERZ1370068 (study PRJEB38410, sample SAMEA6850437) | metagenome | study: Metagenomic assessment of the ecological functions of the soil: analysis of the soil microbiota associated with the...
GCGCCGTCATGCCCGTTGAGCGAGGACTTGAAAGGATGGTTCGGCGACCACCACACTTCCGACGACAGGTTGTTGCCGTCCTTGCCCAGCGCCTCGACCGCCACGGGGAAGCAGCGCCTTGCCGACCGATGCCACCTTGGGCTTGAATCCTGCTGCAAGGCCTGTTTCCAGAAGGTCGTGAAATCGCGAGGCGGGATGACGACGCCCGTCACGATCTCGCAATTTGCGTTCTTGAAGGCCGTGATTCTGCGCGGAGAAGTTATCGGTCAGGTTCTGGTAGCGGCCGGGATCAGTGAGCCTGTAGCCACCCTTCTCCAGCACCGGCGGGAAGCCGATCTGCTTGTCGCCCCAGGCATTACCATCGCCATCATTGGGGAACAGGCCGCCTACCGACTTGTTGGTCTGAACCTGGCCCCACATGTTGGTGAAGACGGCGATGATGTCCTCTGAGTCCCCAGAAGAAGTGGTAGGTGTAGTTGAACGGCTTCCAAGCCGGCGGGCCACCGGCGGGATTGGCCTGGCGCCCGACGAACCAGGGTTGCCACGGCGCCACCGTGGAGATGCAGGGCCACCTCGTCGATCTCGCATTGCGTCGATACAGGGTTGGTCGTGCTCTCGGGGTCGAGGCAACCAACATCAGGTCGATCTTGTCGCGGACGATCAGCTCTTTGGCCACGTCAGCCGCACGATTGGGGTTGGACTGACTGTCCTTGACGATCACCTCGACCGGATGCTTGGTCTTGCCAACCGTTATGCCGTCCTTCACCGTCTGCGCGGAAGTTGCCCAGTATGAAGTTGTCGGCCTCGGCAAACGGTGCGAAGCGGGCCGGTCTGCGGGCTGACGTAGCCGAGCTTGATCGTGCGGGCTTGCGCGTGGACGGCCGGCGCAGCATGGCGCCCACAGCAAAGCGCAGCGCCGCTGGCGGCAGATGTCTTCATGAAGCAGCGCCGCGTGAGCATGCGGTTGCACCTGTCGGCTGGCATGGCTACCTCCCCTGTTGGCTGCGAGCGGAAGCATGGCCCTGTGCCGCACCGCCGCAGACTTGGTTCCTCCCGGGCAAGGCCCTGTTGCCGGTCCTTGCTTAGCGCCGGCGCATCCCGATTGACGGGGCACCTGACCGTGTTCGATTATCGAACTTCAGTTCGATAAGTGGGCATTTTCCTGCGGGCGCGCCGACCGTGTCAACGCCAGTGTGGTCCAGGAGGAACAATGTGACCCGGCGTCCAGCCGTCAAAACGCACTCCAGGCCGCGCAATCGCGCAGAGCCGGTCCTGATCCTCGTGCGGGCTCCGACAAAGAGTTCATGACCACGCTGGCCAAGGGTTTCGCCGTGTTGGGCCTCTTCGGCCGCGAGCGCCCCAGACCTCACGCTTTCGCAGGCCGCGGCGGCAGCCGAGTTGTCGCGCGCAACGGCGCGGCGCATCTTACGCACTCTGGCCGGGCTCGGCTACCTCGAGCAGCAGGGACGCCAGTTCTCCCTCGCGCCCGGCATTCTCAAACTTGGCTTTTCCTATCTGGCCGCGCAGAACTGGATCGAGCGCGCTAGGCCAGCGATGAAAATGCTGAGCAGAGCGCTTCCATGAGTCCTGCTCGGCTGCGATCCTGCAGGACACGGACGTCGTCTACGTGGCGCGCGTGCCGGCGGGTCGCATCATGTCTGTGGCCATTTCCGTCGGCACGCGCCTGCCGGCGCTGCACACCTCCATAGGCCGCATCCAGCTTGGCTTCTCGACGACAACGAACTCTGGCGACGCCTCAAGTCCGTCCGCCTGGGTCATTCACGCCCTCCTCCATCGTCGACGTGCAGGCGCTGTACGAGCGGATCGGGCCGATCACGAGCAGGGCTTCTCGATGGTCGACGAGGAACTCGAGCGGGGACTCCGCTCGGTCGCCGTGCCCATTCTCGATCGGGCCGGCCAGGCCCTGGGCGCACTCAACATTTCCACGCACAGCACACGCACGACGCGCAACGAGATGCGCGAGCAGTTCTGCCGGCGCTGCGCGAGGCGGCCGAGGAGATCGCGGCGTTCGCCGTATGAGTGCGGTGCTCCCGCATGCTGGTCCGGCGCCGATCGCGATGCGGGATGCAGCACCTCATCGGCGGCCCGCTTGCCACGCTACGCCCGCGGCCCTATCGTCTGAAGTTCGCAAATCGTACGCACGTTCGATTATCGAACACAAGCCGAAGTGGCGCGGCGCGTGCGACCACGATGAAGGGAGGAACGATATGGCGAATGCCAAAGCCCAGCCGGTTGACGACCGCGAGGCGTTTGCCAGGAAGCCCGAAACCATCGGCAAGATTGCGACTGGAGCCCCCAAACCGGCGAGGAATACCTGGCCTCCCTCAGAGATGGCCGCTCGGTCTACATCTACGGCGAGCGCGTCGAAGACGTCACCACGCATCCGGCCTTCCGCAACACGGCGCGTATGGTGGCGCGTCTCTACGACGCCCTGCACGACGACAAGCGCAAATCCAAGCTGCTTGCTGCCAACAGATACCGGCAACGGAGGCAGCGACGCACGCCTTCTTCAAGGCGCCCAAAACCACTGACGACCTCATCGCCGGCCGCAACGCAATCGCCGGAGTGGGCACGCATCACCTACGGCTGGATGGGCCGCTCGCCCGACTACAAGGCCGCGTTCCTCGCGACGCTCGGGCGCCAACGCCGACTTCTACGATCCCTATCAGGAGAATGCCAAGCGCTGGTACAAGTTCAGCCAGGAGCGCGTGCCGTTCATCAATCACGCCATCATCCACCCGCCCGTTGATCGCGACCGCCCGCCGAGCGAGGTGGTGGACGTATGCGCGCATGTGGAGAAGGAGACCGACGCCGGCATCGTGGTCTCGGGCGCCAAGGTAGTGGCGACGGGTTCGGTGCTCACCAACTACACCTTCGTCGCGCACCACGGGCTGATCCCGCTGCAGGACAAGAAGTTCGCCTGCGTGTTCATGGTGCCCACCAACGCACCGGGCGTGAAGTTCATCTGCCGCACCTCCTACGAGATGACCTCCACGGTGATGGGGAGCCCGTTCGACTATCCGCTCTCCTCGCGCCTCGACGAGAACGACGCGGTGTTCATCATGGACAAGGTGCTGGTGCCCTGGGAGAACGTGTTCGTCTATGGCGATATCGAGAAGGCCAACAACTTCTTCCCGCGCACTGGCTTCCTGCCGCGCTTCGTCGTGCATGGCTGCACCCGGCTTGCCGTGAAGCTCGATTTCATCTGCAGGCCTGCTGCTGAAGGCCACCGAGGCCGCAGGCACCAAGGACTATCGCGGCGTGCAGGCCAACGTCGGCGAGGTGATTGCCTGGCGCAACCTGTTCTGGGCGCTCTCCGACGCGATGGTGCGCGACTCCGCGTCCGTGGATCGGCGACTACGTGCTGCCCAACATGGATCCCGGCAACGCCTACCAGATCATCGCCACCATGGCCTACACCAAGGTAAAGTACATCATCGAGCAGACTGTGGCGCTCGGGCCTCATCTACCTGAACAGCCACGCGCTGCGACTTCAAGAGCCCGAGATCCGCCCCTATCTCGACCGCTATTTGCGCGGCTCCAACGGCTACAAGGCGGAGGAGCGCGTCAAGCTCATGAAGCTGCTGTGGGACTGCATGGCGACTGAGTTCGGCGGTCGCCACGAGCTCTACGAGATCAACTACGGCGGCTCGACCGAGGAGATCCGCCGCTACTGCCTGTTTGGCGCTCAGGCCTCGGGCAACGCCGACAAGTTCAAGGGCTTCGCCGAGGAGTGCATGGCCGAGTACGACCTGGATGGCTGGAAGGTGCCGGATCTGACCGATCCGGGCGCGCTCAGTTATCACGCTATGAAACGATAACTCGCGTTGACGGTGCGTGAACCGAACACCCGTGTGCGCTCACGGCACGTTGCGCCAGGCGGCGGCTTATGTCCGCTGCCGGAGGTCTTGCGACCGCGGCCAATCGGGCACGAAGTGGCACGGTCCAGGGACGCCCCTATGTGCGGAAACTCTGTAATGCCGACCTCACCACGCCCTGGCATCCTCGCGATTTCAGCCCGCCAGGCTGCAAAAACAAGCTAGCATTGGCATTTCAACTCTCGGTCAAATCGAGCCCCCGCAACCAATCTTTTCCATGTCCGGACCCGGAGACATAGGTAACAAAACGTACTTATGACATAGGTGACAACCTTGGCCCGAACGGGTTGTCGAGGGTTTGCAAAGTTCTCTGCTCCAGGTCGATATAGCCCAGATCATAGTCGATGAAGCTGACGAGCCAAATTCCTCGTCGACCTCCTTGATGCCGAGGCGCTGTCCGGCAAGGACGGTGGAGATATTAATTTTCTTTCTGTGCACGGCAGATGCGGCCGCAGGCGGTGACGAGGACGTCTCGGTCGTGGAAGGGATATTCGAGGTCGGGAGGCCCTGATAGAGGCGCCTTGATAGCAGTAGCGGCCGTTGCCGAGCTTGAACTCGCCCTTGAAATCGGCGCACCACAGATCATTGGGCGCCAGGGCCTTTGACAGGGGCGTGCCCGTTGCGCGGGAGCGCCGTTTGCCCATGCGTTTAACGAGGCCGTGACGGTCGAGCACGGCATGGATGGTGCTTTTGGCGGGCAGGCGTATGTCCCCGGGCAGCCGGCGCAGGAGGAGTTCCCTGATCTTGCGGGCGCCCCAGTGTGGTTTGTTGCGCTTGAGGCTGACGATCAGGCTCTCGACCTGGCTGGGCAGCTGGTTGGCGTAGCGGACGGGCCGGCGGGAGCGGTCGCGTGAGGGCCTCGAGGCCATGCTCCTTGTAGCGGTCAAAGATTTTGTAGCCGGTTTTGCGTGAAATGCCGAACTCCCGGCACACGTCGGTCATGGCCTCGCCGTCGAGCAGCCGGGCAACGAAACGCAGGCGTTCTTCCACGACCGAACACTCCTTCAGGGCATCGCCACCTCCCGCCTGCCCCCGTCGTCGCAGATGGAAAGTGTTACCCATGTGTCCGGTACGATCTGTCACCTATGTCTCGGGCCGCTCACAATTAGTTGAAGAGGCGTCGCCGGGGTTATCTTTGTGTGCCGGTCCATTGCCGGTCCGTTCGGGCAATTTCGTACCGCCAGACAGCTCCTCATTGACATTATTACTACGCGGTCGAGTGGGTTTCGCGCGTGCGCTTTGGGCTTACGCTGCGAACCGCAGACCGCGATAGCGGACTAGGCCGCAGCTCTTCCAATTGTCGTAGCCAAGCGCTTTGAGTTCGGCCGCGAACTTTGGCATCGACAGCGGCTTGTGGTCGTGCGCAGCAGCACCAGGCCTCGTAAGCCACGCGCAGCTCGCCCGCGAGCGGGGAAGAGCCGCTGGACGTTTCAAGCCGCTCCCGGACAAAGGCGGCGACATGGGAGCCGATTTTGATATCGAGGGTTTAGGGAGGTCTCAGGGAGGGTGGTTGGCGCGTTGCTGGTGCTGTGCCTCCCCTAAGACCTGTCGCTTCCGGGCGGGCGAGCGTTAGGGAGCCCCGCGCAGGAGGCATCCAGTCTCCCTCAACATCCTGCCGAGGCGGCCAGGATATCCCTCGAAGGGCGTCCTGAGGGAGGCTCCTGATTCGCAAGGGATCCCCCTCGGCACTTCGCGACCATTCACAGAGCAGCAAAATTGCGACAGCGGGTGAGGGGCTTGGCTGACTCAAGGGGTGAACCTTGATGCGCGTGAGAGCGGCATTAGTGATCAATCAATATAAATGAAATCGCCTCCCGCCCTTCCTGCGTTTTCACGATTCGCAATTCACTGCCCCTCGGCAAGTCCGCGCAGTCCAGCACGTTCAACGCAGCGGGTGCCGACGACGCAAAAGTGACCCAGAGCTGCCGTCATCAGGAAAGATCGGTCAGACCTTCAGCTTTCTTCAGCGCTCGTTGCAAGACCACCGGCAGCACCGGCTTCCCAACAAAGTCGATTGGTTCATAGGGCAGAAGTGCTGTCCTTGTCGCTTCATCCAGGTTCGCGCTGAGAAATATGCACCGCAGTGCCTGTTGCGCGTGGAGCTCCCTGGCCGCATCGATACCGCTGCTACCGTGCGCCAGGCGGACATCCATCAGGACCACATCGGGATTGTGTAGGGTCGCTAGTGCAATCGCTCCGGCCGCCGACGCCGCAGTCGCGCACACTTCGTGACCCAACTCTGCGACGAGTATTGCAAGATGCATGGCAATGATCGCCTCGTCTTCGACGATGAGCACGCGCATAAATCATCGCTGGGTAGGAGCAAGTGGCACCGTAAGCTCAATCGTGTAACCTCCGGACACCCGCTTTGTTTCCACGTGGGCACCAAGTTGGGTGGAAAAGGCGTCAACAATGCGCGTCCCCAACCCCAGGCGTCGTTGATCCTGCGGAGGCCCCTGTCCAGTGTCGGAGATGGTGAGCTTCAGGGCGTTTCCTACCTCCGGGCGCAACCTGATTTCGCAGGGAGGGCCGACGTGCTTGACGACGTTCGTCACCAGCTCATTGACGATCAGAGCCAAAGGGATAGCCATGTCAGTCGGCACATCCACGCGTTGGACATCGGTCGTGATCCCATCGGGACAACCACAAGCTCTGCCGATTTCGCCACACAGATCGCTGAGGAAGGCGTCGAGACGCACGACGCGTTGCATCCTCGCCCGTGTAGAGACGCTCATGCACGGCGGCAATCGCGAGGACCCGGGCAGCTGCGCTGCGCAACGCATCGGCGGCCTCTGTGCTCTGCGTATGCGGGACCTGTAGGTGGAGGATGCTCGAAACGATCTGGAGGCTGTTCTTAACGCGGTGATTAACCTCCTTGAGCAAGAGTTCCTTCTGCTCAACCAGCGCTTCGAGTGCGCGTTTGGCTTTCTCCAGCTCATGCCTCTCGTTCAACTCGCGAAGCTCGGTTAGCTCCTCGAAGAGACGGATACCCATGTCGCAGCGGGCCGCCTCTTTGATCCTCCAGTAGCAATCGCGCCAGTTCCTCATTGACCTTCAGGAGGTCGCGGACATCATCCTCGAACGACAGTTCGGGGTGCAGCACGGTCCAGTAGTGAGCAGTGCGAATGAAGGCGAGCAAGCCCATCAGGTGCTCGAACCGATTGCCGCCAAGGACTTTACGCAGGGCGCGCCGTGCGCGATCTGCGCGTCGCGGCTCCACGAACAACAAAGTGGCGGCAGCGATGAGCCAATCCTCACCCTCGGTCTCCGGCGCTGGCCACTCCATCAGTGTGGGAAGAGCTTCAAGACCCTCCACGATCACGTTGTGATCGCCGATCCCAAGGTGGCGGCGTCTTCAGAAGCTTGATCGCCTGTTCAATACTTTGGACGGCGACAGAGAGGTCACCGGACGAATGACCTCGCCCCACCAGGAAGGCGCAATGGCGTGCAATACAGTAGCGAACCTCGCAGAACCGCGAGAGGTAGACGAACAGCCTCTCCTTGAAGAGGGAGGGAATTGGGTTGTCGAGGTATCCAGCTTTGGCGAAGGTCCATAGCCTTTCGATGATTTCGGGCGCGTCCGGCGCCGAGGAGAAGAAATTGGGCACCAGGCCGAAGCGGCTGGCGACCTCGCGTTGAAACGCGGTCTTGCTGGCGGACGCTGAGGTCGTCGAGCGAGAAGAAGGACTGGGCCAGCATGGGACATCCTTGCGGCGCGGGGCAAATGCGCCAAGTCAGTCAGCCATGCTGCAACCTGTCTGAGCGAGCTGTCGATCAATCCCCGTGGAGCGCAGCAAGCGTGATGATCGACTGTCGTGGAAGGTCCTGCGTGCACAAACTACGGCGGACAGGCGCGCGCGTCAGCTGCGCGCCGAGCCTGTATTGCTATGAACCTTACCTTTGAGGCGCGGCAGCTTAATGGTCGTAGATCCTCGTAGATGGGGTTGCAGAGGAGCGATTTTGCGAGGCGGGCGGCGCCATGCCCGCGTTGGAACTTGCCCCCAAGGGCGCGTCCAGTCACCGATGACCCGAACCGACGGGCGCCCTGTGGCGCGTTCCGGGGAGTGGTCAAGGGAAGAGATCCATAACGCGGCAAAAAAACAGGTTACCCGATGGATTATGCAGCGGAAAGTGCGGCGCGGAGACGGCAAAGATCGCCTTGGCAACCATGGCGGAGGTGCCGTCGCAGATGTGGTGGAAATTCACCAATGGCGATCTCCGGCGAGTTGAGGTTAGTGGATTAAGCGGCGAGGTCAATGAGCTCGGTTGGCCGTTCTGCTAGCGTCTCCGAGCCATCCACCTTGCGCATCGTGATCTGCCCGGAAGCAAGTAACCCCCAGAACAGCATGGCCGCTGTCTCACCTGACGGCAGCACCGTTTGCGTCTTGATGCGCCGCTTGAACTCCCGTGTAGCCGCTCAATGGCGTTGCGTAGTGCGGACGCTCTTCCATTGTGCCACGGGTAGTCGGGTAAACGTGAAGAGCTTGTCGCCGGCTTCTTCTAGGCTGTCTGCTACGGCTCGACACCCTGAGGCGCCACTTCCGAATGAATGCCTTGCGCCGCGTCGCCACTTCTTTTGCCGTCTTCGCGTAGACCATGTCCGGAGAAATCAGCCGCGATCTCCTCCGCCAGCTTCTTTGGAGCATGCGCGATCAGATTGCGCAGCTTGTGCACGGTGCACCGCTGGAGAGGAACATCCGCCCACAGAGAAGTCAGCGCTTTCTCAAGCCCTGGCGCGCCGTCGACGATGGCCAGGTCCGGCTTCCTCAAACCACGCGCGGCTAGTCGTCCAGCACCGTGCGCCAAGCCGCTTCGCTCTCTCCGCCCATGCCGCGAATGGCAAAGCAGAACTTTCTGACCATCGCGACGTACTCCAAGCACGATGAGTAGCGAAATCGTCGTCGCTTTGCGATCGATACGTACACGTACCGTTGTCCCAATCGAGGATCAAACGAACGATATCTTCCGCCTTCAGATCGCGCTTATTCCATGCCTCCCAGTCGCCCTTGATCTTCCGCCACGCGCGCGCTCACCGTGTCCTTCGACATAGCACCGCGGAACAGTGACGCCAGGGCACGGCCGGACACGGCGCGTGTTGGTGCCGGCAAGATAGCTGCCCGCGATCAGGGCTTCGACCTCCTTTGTGCGGCGGCGATACGCGGTAAGCGTCTTGCTCTTCCACTCGGTTGTCCCACCGTCAGAAGTCTCCACGCGTGCGCGGGGAACTGATATTGTCGTCTTCCCAAACGTTCCCATCAGCTCGCGATCGCGACGACCGTTCCGGTGGCCAAATACCCGCTGTGCGGCTACAGTATTCGTTTCCTCTGGCCCTGATTCGCTCGCGTCCGGCAAACGCTCGGCCGACCGCGCATAGCGCGCGCGTCCAAGCGCGGTCGACAGCTCAGCTTCCAATATCTCCCTCGATGAACCCGCGGATCTCCGTTCGTACACGGGCCTCGATGCTGTCCTGCCACCTCGGCACCCAGCAATATGTTCGACGCCGCCTTCGTGATATCCCTTTGACATGGCGTAATCTCCACGGTGGCGCTAACCACCGGTTTTGGCTTGGTTTCGACAAGCCGGAGATTACGCCACCTCGATTCCCACCAAAACTTGCGACGCGACCGATGGCGCGATGCCGCGACCGACAAGATGAACGGGTCGCCAGACAGCGCGCAGGCGACGGCCGGCAAGGTGAGCGGACCAGGCCGGCGGACGGATCTCGTGGGAAGGTGCGGATCGCCGCAAAGCAAGTCCGGCCGTTCATGGAATAGAGTCCATGAAGGAGCGGCCGATGGCCACGCTCGCAGCCATTGCGGCAGTCGGGTTTCAGCGCCTGGGCGCACTCACCGGAAGAATAGCGAGACCTGATCGGGTGAGGCGGTGGACGCAAAATAACACTGCCCGTGTGAGTACCTCTGCTTGAAATACGGAAAGGCGCGCTCCTTGCAGAGCACGCAAGCATCAGAGCGCTCTTCCTCTCAACTGGAGCTAAGGCAGAGCGGTGCGCCCTGCATCGCTCCCTTTTTTGGCCAAGACTTACACCACGCAGCATCTACCGGAGCACCCATGGCCAGAAAACCTCAAACAAGATGAAGTCCGAGCGTCGATCGACGGCCAAGTCCAGGCCAAGCGCAGTGGCGGCAAGCCGTTGGATGGCGAGGCGGCCTCGGTGCGTACCGCAAAACCCAGCACCAGCATGAGCAGCGCGCAAACGGGAAGCGACCGACTACCTTTCAAGCCAGCGCTGACGGTGGCCACAATGATGGGCCGCGTGATGGTGCCTATGCCGAGTTGCCTGCTCGGCTCTCCGCGATCGGTCTCCCATCGACATCTGGTTTGAGCAGGCGCGGTTCATGCAGCGCGTGTTTGGCGAGTCAACCGCCTCGGCAGATCGCCCCATCACGCGTGGCGTCTCGTTAAAGGTCACCATGGACCATTGCGCTCAACCACACCATCGTGCCGGCGCGGCGGCACGATTCTTCGCGCAACTTTTCGGGCTCGACCTTCGGCTTCAGCGCGAGCTGTCAGGCAGCAGCTCGGTATCTATCAGGCCACGCGCGCCGGACACATGTTCATCATGCGGCCTACACGCTTGGTACGCGCCATTGCACCGTTGCAGTCATCGCCGCTCAGCTCTGAAGCATGCCTCAGTGTGCACTCGGATGAGGTGAGGCCTCAGACAAACGGGATCCAGAAAACTTCGATTCAGAATCAATGCCTCCGCGTCGCAATCCATTGTCAGCATTCGGGCAATAGCACTATCCCGTGGTGCGCTAAGACTGCAACCCCAGGAGCACAGACCATGACGCAGACACCTCGATCGGTGGCGGTCCGGGCCACCGCGAATGTCACGAAGAATCACTGACCAGATCGGCCGGCTGGCTGACGAAGCCACCGATCAGGCGGAGAAACGTGGCGCAGCACGTCGAAGATTTCGCCAGCAATGCTGCCCAACAGGGCCGCGAGGCAGGGGAACAGATCAGAGGTCGCCGGCAATGTGAAGGGTGCCGTTGACAAGTCCATCGAGGATCAGCCGATGGCAAACCTTGGCAGCCGCCGCGGTGTTGTGGCTTCGTGCTTGGTGCCTGTGGAAGTCATAAGCCCTAAATGGGCGAGAGGAACGGGTAATGTTTCGCGGATTGATCAATGACGCAAAGTCGGCCGTCGGAAATTTGGTCCTCCAAGATATGTCGCCCGCGCATCGGTCGCCGTGCCTTTCGTCGGTGCGGTCGGCTTTGCCGTCGCTGCAATCGCCCGCAATCTGGTCGAACGGTTTGGTGCGGTAACCGGCTGCTGGATAATGGCTGGGGCTGGCCGCCATTGGCATCATCGCTGCCATCGTAGTGTCAGCGAGAGAGCACAAGGAGGAGAGGTTGCTGAGAGCTGCGAAAGAGAATGCGGATACTGCAGGAGATGATCAGCGACGCCACTGGCTCAGGCTTTGATGCACAAACGCCCGTGGCGCCGCTCGGTAGCTCTATTTTGCAACGCCGGGCGGTGCAGCAACGGGGCTGAGCGTGGCCCGCGCGCTCGGCGCAACTGGCCGCCTCAGTTACTGTTGTTGGTCCTGGGCGGCGACTGTTTTCAACCGGCGCAAACCGCGGAGGAGTTCGCGTCGAGGTGAGCGGCGTCCCCGCAAACCAAACGGTGCGGACGCCCACATGCCCAGCAGAAATGATACACTAGCAAAGACACAAACGGGTGAGTTGACTGCTGCGGCGTCAGCGCGAGGTACCCGGGCGTCTGGCGTCTCGAAAACCGATCAAAGGTGGGACAGAGTCCTGCCGCCCCGCTCCCCCGCCGGTGTCAGTGCGAATTTTGGGGCAGGTTGTCTGCAACCGGGATCGCCTCGCAGATCGGTCATCACCACGCCGGGAGGCGACTGGATGGTTGTCAGAGGAGGCAAGCTGGCCTCTGCTGCTCGACATTAACCCAAGCAAAGTGGCATCGCCAGACGCCATGGCGGAGATGATCCCAGACACGTTGCCGGCGTCGAGCACGGCCGGCGAGAGGCGCGTCTTCGCGACGCTGGCGCGGCTTCCGGACGATTGCCTCATCTATTACGAGCCGGTGGTGCGGCGGCGCTATCCGGATCTGATCGCGATCCTTCCGGAGGTCGGCGTACTCGTCATCGAGGTGAAGGACTGGCGGCTCGCCGAGCTGGGGAGCGTCAACGCGGACACGGTCACGATCACGCGGCGTGGTACTGCCACGGTTGTCCCGCATCCGCGCCGGCAGGCGCGCGAATATATGCTGCGGCTGATGGATGAGTGCCGCAGGCACCCTCAGGCGGGCATGCTGATGCAGAAGGAAGGCCGTCATGCCGGCGGCTATGCCTTCCCGTTCTGCCACATTGCGGTGCTGAGCAACATCAACCGCAGCCAGATCGAGCGCGAGGCGCAGGAGCTGACCCTCCTGTTCCCATCCGGCACGACCATCACCCGCGACGAACTGGC